>Ga0134128_10006136_pt1 | contig 14559 bp, 12 predicted proteins | sample KB31754_FD_96462 | JGI IMG/M metagenome (GOLD analysis project Ga0134128, IMG submission 96462) | Terrestrial soil microbial communities with excess Nitrogen fertilizer from Kellogg Biological Station, Michigan, USA - KB3-175-4 | ecosystem: Environmental > Terrestrial > Soil > Unclassified ... | reverse complement strand
GTTCAGTATCGCGCCCGCCCCTGTCTGCACTCCGCAGGTCAAGCCCGCCAGGTAGCGCAGCGGCGCGTCCGGCGCGACGGGCACGACGTTCCGCTCGGTGACCAGGGAGTGCGTGGCGAAGCTCGACTGGCCGAAGAACGCCGCGCGCACCGGCATGCCGCCGCGCCTGGCGCGCGGCGAGCCGTCGGGCCTGGTGCCGGTGAACGTGACGGCGACGACCTGGTCGCAGTACGGCGTGCGGCCGAGCACGCACTGCTCGCAGCTGCCGCAGTAGTCCGGCGTGAACAGCACCCGGTCCCCCGGCTTGACCCTGGTGACGTTCCGGCCGGTCCGCTCCACCAGGCCGGCGCCCTCGTGGCCGAGGATTATCGGGAACACCACGGGCAGCCGGCCGAGCCTGGCGTTGTCGTCGGTGTGGCAGACGCCGACGGCCTCGATCTTGACCAGGATCTCGTCGTCGCGCGGCTCGTCGAGGTCGAACTCCTCGATCGACAGCGCGGCGCCTGCCTCCCAGGCGACCGCGGCGCGGATCTTCATGCGGGCGCGCCCGTTTCCGCACCGCCAGTGCGCACATCGAGGCGGTGCCGTTCGTGGTCGCCGTAGCGCTGCTCGGTCATGTCCATGAGAACCACTATGCGCCGCGGGGCGCCGGCCGCTCCAGATGCCAGGGCACAGGCTCGGCGGCCGGGTTTTTGGCCTGCGCGCCTGCGCGCCTGCGCGTCCGCGCGGCCGGGTGAGCGGCTCAGTCGCCGGCGCCGAGCGCGGGCTTCCCCAAGCCTTTGAAGTCGGGGCCCTTGTAGTCGGGCACGTGCCCGGAGACCGCGGGGGCCGGCGGCTCGAACACCGGGATCTCACCCGGGCGGACCGGGGCCACCTGCTCGGTGCCGACGATCGTCGGGTCGATGACGAGCGCGACCATCTTGCTGTCCTGGGCGCCTGCCGTCACGGGGACGCTCCCTGCCGGGCCTGCGATCGCGCGGGACTCGACGATGTGCGGCGCGAGCATCTGGTCCTCGGGCAGCGCCATCAGCGTCTCCGGGTGGACCTTGTGGTCGTAGACGAGCTCGTAGCCGATCTCGTCGCCCACGCTGACGCCGTCGGTCCGCGACTGCGAGGCGGTCCTGGTGTGGCTGGTCTCCTCGGTCTTGGTCCAGGACTGGGTCTTGGCCTCGCTCTCGTGCTGCGCGGTGAACTTGGTCTGGGTCTTCATGATGTCAGTCTGCGGCCTGCCGCCGCTGTGCTTGCCGCCGACGGACACCTTGACGCTGCTATCCCCTTGGCCGCCCCCGCCGCGGTTGCCGCTCCGGCCGCCGGACCCGGCGCGCGACGGCTCGCGCTCGCCGGCCGCCGGCCGCTGCCCGGGCTCTTGCGCCCGGTCGCCGCGCCGCTCCTCGCGTGGCCGGTCGTCCCCGCGCGAACGATTGTCCTCGCGCGGCCTGTGGTTCTCGACGTGCACGTTGACCTGCTGCTGTTGCTGCCGCGGCACCTCCGCCTCGGAGTACGCCTGGCCGGTCGTGGTGCCGGTGGTGTGCGTCACCGCCTCGCCCTCGGTGCGTCCCGTGGTGTGCGTGACCGACTCGCCCGTGGTGCGGGTCCGCGACCTGCTGACGCTGTGCCGGTGCGAGAACCGCCCGGCGACGAAGCGCCGCTCGAGCCCGATGTGCTCGGCGGCGCGCAGCGCCTCCGGCCTGGTGGCGAGCCGCAGGAATGCCGTGTGCCTGGTGTCCAGGTGCCTGGCGGACTCCTCCGTCAGCCGGGAGAATGCGCGCACCAGCGGGATGTCGTACCGCTCGCACACGGCGGTCAGCCGCGCGAGGTGCCTGACCGACTGCTCGTCCGCGCCGGCCAGGATCACCGCGGGGCGGAACCCGCTGCCGCCCGCGGCTGTGCCTGTGCCGCCGCCTTCCGCGACAGCGCGGGTCACCCACTGCACGACCAGGGCGGCGGTGAGGTCGGCCGCCACGTCCCGCGGCCCGTCGGCAAGCGACAGGCAGGTCAGCCGGGACGGCTGGCGTGGCTCCTGCTCGGCGCCGACCCCGCTGAGCGGCTCGACGACCGCGGCGAGCCTGACCAGGTTGCCCGCCACCTGATGCCGGAATCCGTCGCCGAACAGGCCGCGCAGGCCGGCTCGCTCGTCCTGCGTCAGCGTGAGCTCCGCCACGGGGTCCGCGCGGTCTTCGCCATCCGACAGCAGCACGCCGAGCGCGGCGTGCAGCCTCCCCATGGTGACGTCGTCGCCGAGCACGCCGATGACCTTCCGCAGGATCATCAGGTCGGTGGCGCGCCCCGCGGCGGTCGCGCCCGCGTCGTCGGCGTGCACCACCTCGACGATCAGCGACGCGATCTGCTCACCGCCGAGCCCGGCGAGCAGCGGCGTCGCGTTCAGGTCCCTGGGCAGCTGATAGTCCTGCCAGGAGAGGCCGGCCCTGGCGGCGGCGTCGAGCAGGCCGTCCGCCACCTTGTCCTGCGACAGGTCGAGGACGATGACGGCGCGTTCCGCGAGCAGCTCCCAGCCGAGCCCGGTGACCATGTTCTGCCGTCCCTGGACGGTGCCGCCGAAGACGTCGAGCCGGCTCATGTCCTCGTGCGCGGCCACCTGCAGCCAGCGCGGCGCGGTGGCGATCCGCTCCTGTTCTGAGCGTGCCCACAGCGCCTTGCCCTCCTCGTACTCCTGGAGTTCCGTCGCGTGCAGCCACGCGCCTCGTTCGGTCTCCTCGCGCAGGTGCGCCTCGGCCCGGCGGCGCTTGCGGCCGAGCAGCGCCACCGGCAGCCAGCAGCACAGCGCGAGCCCGCCCGCCGCGCCCCACGCCCAGCGCGCGTGCGCGAACGCGGCGAGGGGGCCGAAGAGGATGACCGCGAACAGTCCGGTGACGATGAGCAGCCGCGCCCACATGCCGCGGGCATGCCGCGCGGCCGCGAGTGCCGCCACCCTCGCCGGATCGGGCTCCGGCTCACGTGGCGCCGCGCGATCATAGGCGCGGGAACGTAGCCCCGGCTCGTTGGGAATCCAGCCCAGGTGCAGTCCCATATTCGGGAGATTAAAGGGCTGCCGGGCGCACAGCAATTAGGTACGCATCGAAAAGCTCCCGACAGCACTACGCACGGTGAACACATGATTCCGTGATGCTTACGGTCACAAGAAAGCAGGGCAGTGACGTTTCTAGCCGAGCCGTGCCCGCTGTTCCGCCAGTTCTGAATCGGGAATCCAGTTGCCGTGGAAGCCGATGGGAACCCGGTGCGGGATGTGCATGGACGCGGTCACTGTCCGCCGCCACCGCAGACGCGTCCGCGGTTAGCCGGCCCGCAACAGCCACCCTTCGGCAAGCTCGCGCCGTCCGGTACATCCGTTTCGGCGCTCCAGGTCAACTGGACTGCGGTTCCCTCCAAAGACCAGAACCGGCGAAACGGACATAGTCTGCGGCTATGGCCGGACATAAGAGCATCACGGTGAACGGGGAATTCACCGAGATCCGCGGGACGGCGTACGACGTGCAGGAGTGGCATGAGCTGCTGACCGGTGACGAGCCGCCGTTCCACCGGATCGAGGCCATGCGGGACGGCAACGGCTTCTCCGGGCGGCTGCGCCGGATCGTGCTCGACCAGGTGGCGGCCAATGTGGTCGAGATCGAGGCGAGCCAGCACATCGTCAGCAGGACCGCCGAGCACATCAAGCCCCCGGAGGCGGCCTATTACGTGGTGCATTTCCAGCTGCGCGGATCGTCGGTGTTCCGCCAGCGCGGGCTGGCGTCGGCGCTGCGCGCCGGCGACTTCGTGGTCACTGCCTGCGCCGACCCGTACAGCTGGGAGTTCCGCGGTGACTTCGCCACGTTCTCGATCAGGTTCCCGCAGTCCTTCGTGGACCTGCCAGAGGCGATGCTACGCCCGGTGCTCGGCAGGCCGCTGCCCGCCGTCAGCCGCTTCGGGTCGCGGCTCTCCCCCTTCGTGGCCATGGTGACCACCGACGACGGCCTGCTGTGGAGTCCTCTCGGCGCCCGGGTGGCGCGCAACCTGATCGACCTGTTCACCACCGCGCTGTGCGAGGCGGTCTCCGGGTCAGCGCTCCCCCGTTCCGTGCATTCCTTCATGAAGATCACCGAATACATCGGCCGCCACCTGGGCGAACCGGGACTCGATACCGCGGGCATCGCGCGGGCGCACCACCTGTCGGCGCGGCACCTGCAGGCGGTCTTCGCCGAGCAGGGCACGACGGTCACCGGCTGGATCAGGGAGCGGCGGCTCGCCGGCTGCCGCCGCGACCTGGCCGATCCCGCGCTTCGCGAGCTGCCGATCGGCGACATCGCGGCGCGCTGGGGCTACCGGGACCAGGCGTACTTCTCCCGGCTGTTCCGCCGGTCGTTCGGCGAGACACCGCGCGAATGGCGCGCCAGGGCGCTTGAGTCGGTCTGGCGGCAGAGCTGACACCGCCCGGCTGGCACCGCCCGGCTGGCACCGCCCGCTGGCGGGCGGAGCGGGCGGGCGGGCGGAGCGGGCGGGCGGGCTGACGGGGCGGGCGGGACGTTTCCCTGCGGGGCGCCTACCATCGGTGGCATGGCCTTCGCGTCGCCACCGGAGCACCGGCCCGCCGCCTTTGACCCGCTGGAGCTGCGACGGGCCTTCGGGCACTTCGCCACCGGAGTCACCGTGGTGACCTACGAGGCGCCAGGCGAGCTTCGCGGGACGACCGTCAACTCGTTCACCTCGGTGTCGCTTGACCCGCCGCTTGTGCTTGTGTCGCTCGGCCGGCAGACCAGAGCCGCCGCCGCGCTGCGAGCAGGCTCCGCGTTCGCGGTGAACGTGCTGCACCACGGGCAGCGCGACCTCGCGATGTACTTCGCCGGGCATCCTGATCCGGAGACGGAGGTCCGGTGGGAGATGCGCGCGGGCGTGCCGCACCTGGCCGGGTGCTCATACTTCCGGTGCACCGCACAGGATGTGCACGGCGCGGGCGATCACGTGATCATCGTCGCGCGGGTGGACGAGTTCCAGGCAGAGGGACTCCCGCCGCTGATCTTCTACCGCGGCGCCTCCGAGCGGCTGGACGACCCGGCCGCCGCCCAGCCGGCGCCGGAAGTGGCGAGCCACCTCTTCGGCGACTTCCCCGAACTGTGGTGAAGACAGCCTCCTGAGGCTGATGAGGCCCGCGTCCGGCCGGCGTGGCCCGATGGTTGTGACGGAGATACGGCTAGAGGCGTACTTTCGCCACAACCATGCGATGGTGGCGGCCCTCGCGAAGCGGCGGAGAGGGTGGGGCCGGCGCGCGGCAAGCCGGCTAGTGGCCGCGGAAGGCTTCCGCGAGCCACCAGGAGGGCTGGCCCCTGGTGACCTTGGCGTCGATGAGCATCGGGCGGTCGCGCGGCGCGGCCAGCCAGGACCTGACGGCCGCCAGGTCGGCGGGTTCGCGGACCGTGGCGGCCGCGTAGCCGTAGCCGCGGGCGATCGCGGCCAGGTCGGCGGGCGGGAACTCGACGTTGGCGAGCGAGTCGCCATGCGGGCCGAAGTGGTGCACCTCGGCGCCGTACGCCTCGTCGTCGTAGACCACGACGAGCAGGTCGTTCAGTCCGAGACGGACCGCCGTCTCCAGTTCGCTCGCGGCCATCAGGGCGCCGCCGTCGCCGAGCGCGGCGACGGTGAGCCGGTCCGGGCGGGCGATGGCGGCGCCGATCGCCGTGGCCAGTCCGAGTCCGACCGACTGGAACGCCTGGGTGAACACCATGCCGTGCTCGTCGGGCACGGCGAGGAACATCGCCGGGTAGCCCATGAAGTTGCCGGAGTCGGTCGCCACCGTGCGCTGCGCGGGCAGCAGGTCGTCCAGGGCGATGGTGAGGGTACGGGGATCGATCCTGCCCGCTTCGCGCACCGGCGCGAAGGGGACGTCGCGCCAGCGGCCCTCGGCGGCGAGGCGTTCCGCGACCTCGGGGGTGCGGTAGCCCTGGACCGCCGGCCAGGCCCTGCGGTCGAGTTCGGCGGTGACGGCCCGGGCGGCCGCGGCCGCGTCACTCGGGATGCCGAGGTCGATGCGGTGCTGCACGCCGAGCGCGGCCGGGTTGGCGTCCACCTGAATCACGGTCGCGTCCTTGCCGATCAGGGCGCCGTGCCTGGTGGTCCACATGCTCAGCGAGCAGCCCCAGGCGACGATCAGGTCGGCGCCCGCGATCAGTTCCGCCGCCACGGGGGTGGCGAAACCGCCGCTTACGTCGAGGCTGAACGGCTCTGCGCGGAACAGGCCGCGGGAGACGGCGGACGTGGCCAGGAGCGCACCAACCCGTTCGGACAACTGCCTTAGCTCGTGCCCTGCCTGGCGAGCGCCCCGGCCGGCGAGAAACACCGGCCGCCGCGCCGCGGCGAGTGCGTCGGCCAGGGCGGCGGCCATGTGCGCCGCGGGGCTGAGCCTTGGCCATGCCGGGACCGGCGGCAGCGTGACGTCGGGGCACGTCTGCGCCTGGACGTCGAGGGGCAGGCTGAGCAGGACGGTGCGGCGCTCGACGACCGCGGTGCGGTAGGCGCGGCGCAGGTCGTTGCGCACGGTCGACGCGCCGGTCACGCGGTCAGGTATGACGCCGATCGCGGCGGCAAGCGCGGCCTGGTCGATGTGGAAGTTGCTTGTCGGCGCGGTCGCCTCGGCGGCGAGCAGCAGCAGCGGCGTGCGCGACTTGGCCGCCTCGGCGAGGCCGGTGAGCGCGTTGGTCAGGCCGGGGCCCTGGTGCACGGTCAGCACGCCGGCCTCGCCGGTGACCCGTGCGTAGGCGTCGGCCATCACCGCCGCGCCGCCCTCGTGCCTGGCGGCGACGAACCGGGCGCCGGCCGCGGTGAGCGCGTTGGTGACGTGGAAGTTGCCGCTGCCGACCACGCCGAACACGGTGCGGACGCCGGCGTCGCGGGCGAGGGCGGTGCCGATCCAGTGCGCGACGGTCCCGTGCGTCATCGCGTTCCCCGCGTCATCGCGTTCCCCCGCGTCATCGCGCGACCAGGGCCAGCACCCTCGCCGGAGAGCCGGAACCAGTCACGATGGGCAGCGGCGCGGCGATCACGATCGCTCCGGTCACCGGGAGGCGGTCCAGGTTGCGCAGCTGGGTCAGGCCGTACTTGCCCGCGCCGAGCACCGCCTCGTGGCACGGAAACGCCGGGGTGAACCCGAACGCCTGGCCCGCGTCGGTGCCGACGGTCTCCACGCCGAAGCCGAGGAGGCCGGTCCCTGCCAGGTAACTCGCCGCTGCCGGGCTGACGCCCGGCGTGTGCGGGCCGCCCTCATCGGCGTTGGCGAACGCCGCCGGGTCCTCGCCGCGGGATGACCAGCCGGTGCGGAACAGCAGCCAGCCGCCGTCGGGGAGCGCGCCGTGCTCGGCCTGCCAGGCCTCGATGTCGGGGACGTCGAGCAGGAAGTCGGGGTCCGCGCCCGTTTCCGCCGTCTTGTCGATGACGGCGGCGGGGCCGATCAGCCTGCCCGGCGGGATCTGGGAGACGTCTTCCCTGTCCCTGCCGGTGACCCAGTGATTCGGCGCGTCCAGGTGGGTTCCCGTGTGCTCGCCGGTGCGGATGTTGTTCCAGTACCAGGCGGGACCGCGGTCGTCGTAGCGGCTGATCTCCTCGAGCCGGAACGGCTGCGTCTGGCCCCACGGCGGCGGCAGCTGCAGGATCGGGGTGCCCGCGTGCAACGGCGCGGTGAGGTCGACGACCTCGATGTCCCCGCGCAGTAGCTGCGCTGCGAACTCGGAAAGATCGGCCATGACGTTCCCTTCGCGCGGTCTCGGCGGTGACGCGGTGATCCGCTGGTGACCGTAGCGGGGGTGCCGCGGCTGAGTCAATCGCTGACGGGGCGTTGACGGCGGCGAGTTCCGGGCTATCATTGTGATATCAAATTATTCGGGCAGCCGTGAACGTGTTTCCTGCCCTGAACTTATGACCTGCCGGGTACGCGTTACCTGCCGTAGCGGCACCGCGAAGCTAGGGAGCAAGGGTGATCTTCATCGATGGGAACGCCGTCAGGTACGGCCGCACCGCCGCGATTCTTGTCGCGGTTGCGAGCCTGGCGGGCTTGGCCGCGTGCAGCGGTTCTAGCCAGTCCTCCGGCCTGACGGTCACGTTCCCCGGCGCCGCGAAGCCCTCGGGCACGTGGGCGCAGCCCAACGGCGACCTGGCCAACACGCGAGACGCGACCGGGTCGGTGATCTCGTCGCGCAACGTGGCGTCACTGCGCGAGGCGTGGTCGTTCAAGCTGTCCGGGACGGCGGCGCTCGGCGTGTCAAACACCGGGGCATTCGCGGCAGCGCCGGTCGTGGCCGGCGGGACGGTCTACATCCAGGACCTGGACGCGAACGTGTACGCGGTCAGCCTGGCGACCGGCAAGCTCGACTGGGAGTACCCGGTGGACATCCCGGAGAAGTCAGGGCCAGGGCCTGACGGGGTGGCGGTCGCCGGCGGCATGGTCTACGGCGACACGTCCACCGCGGTGTTCGCGCTGAACGCCGCCACCGGGAAGGTGATATGGAACGACACGTCGCTGCTGAACAGCGGACAGGGATCGTTCGAGATCCAGCCCGCGGTGGCCGACGGGCGGGTGTACCTGGCCAGCGCGTACGGATCAGGGCCCGGCGGCGGCATCCTGCTCGCGCTCGACGCGGCGACCGGCAAGGAGCTGTGGAGCTTCAGCACCGTGGCCAGCGGCCAGCCGGCCGGCGTGCGGTCGCTCGGCCTCGGGTCCGCCGGAGCCTGGCAGACGCCGCTCGTCGGGACGGACGGCTCGGTGACGTTCGGCACCGGCAACCCGTACCAGTCGCTCGGCCAGGCGATCAGCCACCCGTCGCGTGACCTGTACACCGACAGCGAGGTCAACCTCGACGCGGCCACCGGGAAGCTGCGCTGGTACTACCAGGCGGAGCCGGACGACTTCAGGGACTGGGACCTCCAGCTCTCCCCCATCGCCGTCACGGTGCGCGGGGCGCCGGCCATCGTCAGCGGCGGGAAGATGGGCGACGTGTACGCGTTCGGCGCGTCATCAGGCAAGCTGCTGTGGAAGACACCCGTCGGCGTGCACGACGGGCACGACAACGACTCCGCCCTGATGCTCAGCCACCGGATCAAGGTCAAGCTGCCGTACACCTACGAACCGGGAGCGCTCGGCGGCGTGCTCACCAACATGGCGGCAGCCGACGGCAGCGTGTACCTGGCCACGATTGACCTGCCGTTCACGGAAACGAAACTGAGCGAGGTCAACGGCAGTCCGATCCAGGCGCCGACCGGCGAGATCGAGGCGCTCAGTCTGGACAGCGGGAAGGTGGAATGGGACACCAGGGTGCCGACGATGGCGCTCGGCGCCGCCACCGTGTCAAACGACCTGATCGTCACCACGCTCTACAACGGCGTGCTGATCGCGCTCAACAAGGCGACCGGCGCGATCGTCGCGCGGAAGAAGCTGCCGACGTCGACAAACGCACCGATAGCGATCGCTGGCAACACCATCATCGTCCCCGCGGGCGGCCCCGCGGTGACGAAGAAAGGCAACGCGGTCAACCCGCAGCTTGTTGCCTACACGGTCGGAGCCGGCTAACGCGCGTTCGCCAGGCGCCGGCCGACTGCGCGGCCCCTACCAGATGGCGGCGGGCGCAGCGGCCTTTGCGCGGCATGCCAGGCAGCACCCCGTACCGTAGGCGTCAGCCGGGCTGAGCGGTCCGGGTGACACATCGTTTTCCGGCCGGACGCCCGGCGGGCCGCGTCAATGCGGCCCGCCGCGGGTACCGACCGGAGCATGGACATGAGGCTCGAGGTTGTGGTGCTGCCCGTCTCCGATGCCGACCGGGGGTACGGCAAGCGCATGACCGGCTATGACTACGACGTGATCGTCGTCGGGGCGGGCGCTCCCGGTGAGCACTGCGCGCCCAGATGTCCACGGCGCGCGCATCCTGACGCGAATGAGGCAGCGGGACAACCGAAAGGGCAGTAAACCGTGGAATACCTCGTCACCATGACCACCCGCGTGCCTGACGGAATCACAGCGGCGCAGGTCGCGGACGTCCGCGCGCGCGAGGCGGCGCAGTCCGCCGAACTAGCCGCGCGGGGCCAGCTGCTCCGGCTGTGGCGACCGCCGCTGCGGCCCGGCGAGTGGCGTTCGCTCGGCTTGTTCGCCGCCGAGGACGGCGACGCGGTTGAGCGGGTGCTCGCCTCGATGCCGCTGCGGGTGTGGCGGACCGACGAGGTGACGCCGCTCGGACCGCACCAGAACGACCCTGGCATGCCGTCAAGCAAAGAAGTGCCGGAATTCTTCACCGACTTTACCGTCGCGCCCGCCGCGGGCACCCCCGCGGCGGACGTCGATGACGCCAGGGCCCGTGAGGCCGTGCGCGCGCGGGCACTCGCCGCGGCCGGGAAACTGCGGCGGCTGTGGGCGCTGCCCGGCGAGGGGCGCGCCCTCGGCCTGTGGCAGGCTCACGACGACGCGGAGATGCGGGAGATCGTGCGGACGCTGCCGCTCGACCCGTATATGACGACGGAGATCACGCCGCTGACGGCGCATCCGAGCGATCCTGGTCATTGACGCGCGCCGGCGGCGGCATCCGCCTGCGTGCTGCGCGGTGACCGACGACGGCGCGCGCTGCGCGCTCGAATACAACCGCGTCCGTGAAGAAAATCCTCAGCCCGAACGGGTGCGCGGTTCCAGTGGTCAGTCCGCGGGCTCGTCGAGGCGGAAGCCGACCTTCAGCGTCACCTGGAAGCGGCAGCGCGCGCCGTCCTCGATCCGGCCGCGGATGTCGCTGACCTGGAACCAGTCCAGGTTGTGCAGCGTCTTCGCGGCGCGGCCTATCGCCCCCTTGATCGCGTCGTCGAGGCTGACCGTCGACGTGCCGACGATCTCGCTGACCGAGTAGACGTTCTCCGACATCGCTCCTCCTGTCCGCGGCCCGCCTGGATGGATACCGCTCGCCGGGCACCGCCTGACGGACGGTGTACCCGCCAACGGCCGCGGTGATCCCAGGTCAGCCGGTTTCGCGAAGCAGCCGTGCGGCCTCCGCGGCCGCGGACATCTTGCTGATGGCGAGCGAGCGGGGCACCCGGCGCAGTCCGCAGTCGGTCGATATCTCCAGGCGTTCCGCGTCGCGGTACTCCAGGCAGGTGCGCACCCGCTCGACGATGTCCTGCGGCGTCTCGCTGTAATGCGTCTTGATGTCGATAAGGCCCGCGGACAGGATGCGGTCGCGGTCCCACGTGCCGACCAGGTCGATCTCGGCCATTTCGCGCGCGCCGAATTCCAGGCTGAACCCGTGCACGTTGGCGTCGAGCAGCGCGGGGAACAGCCACCGGTAGGTCCGCTTCGCGTACGGCAGCCGGCGGAACGAACCGAAGCAGATGTGCACGATGAACGTGCATCCGGTGATCCCGTCGACGACCGCGTTGATCGTCTCGACCAGGTTCTGCGGCGTCCTGTCCTCGGCGGCGTGCGACGGGGTGAGCGGCTCCTCGATCTGGATGCAGTCGCAGCCGGCCGCCACCAGCTTCTGGATGTCGCTCCTGATCGCGGGCACCAGGGCGTCGGCGCATTCGCGGCGGGTGCGGTAGGTGGGGCTGAAGTCCAGCTCGGTGGTGATGCCGTACGGGCCTGGCATGCCGATCTTGGGGCGGCGGTCCGTGCGGGCGCGCAGGAACTCGTACTCGGCGGCGTAGTCCCAGATCGACTCGACCTGGTCCAGCGGCTCGCGCACCTCGTAGACGGGGAGCATGTCCCAGCCGATCGCGCCGAGCCTGCGCGGCGACGGCTTCAGCGTCAGGCCGGCCATCTTGCCGGTGATGCCCTCGATCCAGCCGCCCCGCCGGTGCTCGCCGTCGGTCAGGATGTCAAGGCCCGCCGATTCCTGGTCACCGATGGCGAGCTGACAGTAGTCGTCGAGCAGTTCCTGCCTGTCGGCCGGGCCGAAGCGGCCCGCCTTCTCGCCGTCCGCGACGACGTCCCACCAGCCGGGCCTGGCCCAGCCGCCGGTGGTGGTGACCGGCAGCGCCGCCGGGTACTGGTAGTCGCTCATGAGCACACCTCGCTAACGCTCGGAGTCCGCATTCGCGGACGCACCGTGCTTGCCGATTCGCTCGCAAGCTCGCTCATAATCATGCCTCCTGGTCAAGGCCTCGTAGCGCGTCGATGAGTGCCGCGTGGAGGTAGCCGTTGGACGCCACGACGTCCGCCCGGGCGGCGGTGGTGTGCGGCTCGCCGTCGAACAACGTCAGCATGCCGCCCGCCTCCGCGAGTATCAGCTGCCCGGCAAGGATGTCCCAGGCGTCCATCGCGTACTCGCAGTACGCCTCGAGCCTGCCCGCGGCGATCGCGCACAGCGTCAGCGCGGGCGAGCCGAGCGACCGGACGCCGCCGGTCACCGACATGAGCCGCTCCGTCAGCAGCGCGTAGGCCCGGATCTCGGCGGGGTCAACCGTCTGCGCCTGGGCCACCACAAGCGCCCTGTCGAGCCGCGCGGTGTCCGACACGCCGATGGGCGCGCCGTTGAGCGTCGCGCCGGCGCCGCGCGCCGCCGTGAACATCTCATCGCGCAGCGGATCGTAGACCGCGCCGGCCACCGTCGCGCCGGCCACGGGCGCGCCGGCGCCAGGAATCCCGGAGCCGCGCGGTCCTCCCGAGCCGCGCGATGCTCCCGAGCTGCGCAGGGCCACCGACACGCAGAAGAAGGGCAGGCCGTGGGTGAAGTTCGTGGTCCCGTCGAGCGGGTCGACGTACCACACGCTCGCCGAGTCCTGATTCCCCGCCGTCCCCTCCTCACCGTCGACGGCGTGGCCAGGGAACGCGGTCAGGATGATGTCCGCGATGGCACGCTGCGACTCGCGGTCGGCGACGGTCACCAGGTTCGCCCTGGCGTCCTTGAACTCGATGTCGAGCCGCTCCATCCGGCGTGCCATGAGCGCCGCGCCGCCCGCACGCGCCGCCGCTGCCGCGACTTCCGCGGCCAGCATCGGGTCGGTCACGTGCCTGGCACCTTGAAGACGTTGCGCAGTGCGTACTGCACGGGGTCGAAGGCCGCTGGCTTCTGCGCCGGGTCCGGCTTCGCAGGGTCCGGCCTCTTCGGCCCAGGCGCCGTCGGTCTCGGCTCTGCGGGCGCTTGCCTGGCCTGCCGCGTCCAGGTCGTCTCCGGGCGGTGCTGCAGGAAGAAGACCGAATCAGGGAAGTCCAGGTCGCAGGCGATCGCCCATTCGACGTCCTGCGGCACGCCTTCCGCCGCCTCGATCGCCGCCGCCTGCTGGCAGATGTAGCGCACCTCCTGCTCGGACAGGCAGGCCTGCGCGCCGAGGCCGGCCGGCAGCGGCTCAAGCACCACCCGGCCCGCCTGCGCGCTGAACGCGGCCCAGGACTGCTTCGCGCCTGTCCGCTCGGTCAGCACGCGCCAGGTCGCGCGGTCCACCGCCCAGTGGTCGGGCGAGACATGCCCGGAGACCACGGACTCGCCGAAACCCCAGTTGCCCTCCACGACAAGCCGTGACCGGTCCCCCGTGACCGGGTCGAGGGTGAACGCCACGCCGGCCGAGCGCGCGTCCACCAGCTCGAGCACGCCGACGGCGAGGTCGTGCGCGCCCGGTGCGTATATCCCGGGCCCCGCGCCGCCGAACCGGCGCCGGTAGGCGAGCGCGTGCGCGGAGTAGCCGCTCGCCCAGCACATCCTGATGTGCCGCAGCACCTCGGTGACCCCTGACACGCCCAGGTAGGTCTCGTACTGCCCGGCGAAGCTCGCCGCGTGCCCGTCCTCGCTCACGGCCGACGACCTGACCGCGACGCGCAGCGCGTTCCCGGCGTGCCCGCGCTCAGGCTCCGTGCGCAGGGCCCCGGTGCGCAGTTCCAGCCGGTCGTGCGCCGCCGCGACCGCGTCCGCAAGCCAGGCAGGCAGCGGCTGGCTTTCGATGAGGAGCCGCGCCGACTCCGACAGCCGCGCCAGTTCCTCCTGGCCGCCGTCGCGATACGCCGCCGACACGGAGAACAGCCGATCGAGCTCCGCCCGCGCGGCGGCGGGCAGCCAGCCCGCCAGCGCGTCCGCCGTGACCGCGTAGCCGTCCGGCACCCGCCAGCCGTCCGCCGCGAGCTGCCCGAGCCGCGCCATCTTCGGGCCGACCCGCGGGGCGTCGGCCGCCCTTAGCTCACTCAGTTCAAGAATTCGCGGGCCGGCCAGTGCCACCACGCTCCCGTTCGGTGATATCCGCGGCGGTGCCGGCGACGGGCAGCTGGCTGGTCACGCCAGCACCCGCACCGTGCCGGACCTGCCGTCCACCCGCACCCGGTCGCCTGTCTTGATCACCTGCGTCGCCACGGCGGTGCCGACCACGCAGGGGATGCCGTACTCGCGGCTGACGATCGCCGCGTGCGTCAGCGAGCCGCCGGTGTCGCACACGCACGCCGCGATGATCCCGAAGGCCGGCGTCCACTCGGTCGTGGTGCCGCCGCAGACGAGGATCTCGCCCGGCAGCACGCTGTGCAGGTCGGTCACCGTGGTGATCACGCGGGCGACGCCCTCGACGACGCCCTTTGCGGCGGGGAAGCCGCGGATCTCTGTTGCCTCTTCGCCGTCATCGCGGGTGCCGTCG
>Ga0134128_10006134_pt1 | contig 14559 bp, 18 predicted proteins | sample KB31754_FD_96462 | JGI IMG/M metagenome (GOLD analysis project Ga0134128, IMG submission 96462) | Terrestrial soil microbial communities with excess Nitrogen fertilizer from Kellogg Biological Station, Michigan, USA - KB3-175-4 | ecosystem: Environmental > Terrestrial > Soil > Unclassified ... | reverse complement strand
GGCGAAATGCAACCCCACCACCTCACTGCAAGCGAGCGCATGTTGCATCATTGTTGCCATCATGCGGCTGGTCCCGGATCGGCGCATCGGGACGAAGATTTTGTAGTGCCTGCTAAGGAAGCAATTAAGGAGATGGCGGAGGGAGAGGGATTCGAACCCCCGATACGGTTTCCCGTATAGCGGTTTTCAAGACCAATCCCGTTCACCACTCCCATTATTGTTCAGTAATTTACGTGCCTACAATCTCCTCTCAGTAGCGTCGAGATGCTCTCAGTAGCCGATTGCTGTGCTCTGTTTTGTGCTCCGCAACCGGTCTAACCCCGGACCTCGCCTAAGGCGTCGGCGTGACTTAGACACGCGACACCCTGGCGCCGGTCATAAACAATCCGCGTGATCAGAAAGAGAAATCATCAATGAACCGCAGTATGAAGTTCCGTATTATCGAATCAGCCGTGTGCACGGCTGTAGCCTTAACCATTCTTTCCATCGCCACAGCTTGCGGCAGCGGATCGGGAATCACCAGCTTGATCCCCGGAGCGAAAGCCGCACTGGCCAGAATTTCAAATCATCCCAAAAGCCATGGCTCGATCCAGCCGAAAACCGCGAGCGGTCCTTCTCTCGCTGCATTCGTGTTTCAAACGGGCGCTGCGAATCCCAGTCAGCTCCCGGAAAGCTTTGAAGGAACATGCGATCTGACTGGTATTCCGGCTGGTTCCGTGACTGGTTTCGTGATCCTGAATGTTCCCAACGGGATTGCGTGCGGCAATGGAGGCGGAATCGAGGCGACTGGGAATGTAGGAGGCGTCAACGGAACCGGTATTCCGATCGCTTTCGATGGAACCATTACTGTCCTGAAAGTCTCCGTGCTCACGCAGGGGAACCAGCATCTTCGCTGCCTCGTGACGAATGGAACCGCTGCGGTGAGCGACAACGATCCGGTTCAGCCTTACTACAACATCGATACCAATACGGCCGTTTTGGGGATCGGGACAAATCAGCTTCCTATCTCATGCCAGGTTCCTGTTCCCTCCGGAGATCCAGCGCAAAAGATTACAGTTGAGTGGAGCAAAAGCTAAAGGGATTTGAGGGGCAGCGCAACGCTGCCCTTTTTTCTGATCAGCCGCCTTCGAATTATTCTCAGTAGTCGGCTCTTTGGTCACATTTTGTGCCCCGCGTCGAACAGTCAGAGGCTTAGCGAATGGGCATTTTCACCCATGCACCAGCCTCGCCGCATTGTGGGCACGGCCCAAATTCGATGCCTGCATCGAATGCTTGTCTCTGAAGTGGCAGGCCCTCATGAAAACAATTCGAACAAGAGTACTCGCCGGCCTGAGGACAGATATCATGCTGCGAAAACCCAAACTGCTTGCCAAAGTGTTCGGAAATTGCCATTTGAAAGGCCGCGCCAGCCGTACCGGACAGCCGCGCAAGGAGCGCAGTCTGAAGGATTTCTTTCGTAAAAAAGCTGCGGTGTACGGGTTCCATCCTCAGGAAATCAGCATACGATTCCAGCAAACCGTCCTTCTCTGGAAGGTAAAAAAAGTGGGGAATTCCGTTCTTGCGCAACTCCTCCATTTTCCCGGGGCTTCTCTGTTCTTGAGGAAGTGATTGGACCGCGTGAACAGGTGCGATCAAAAAGTGCTTCCTCTTAGGATTATCCAGCGAGCAGCTTCGAGAGACGATCATGACATTTATTCTTCTGCAACCGGCAATCGTGAACTCACCCTCTGGAAGACTCCAGGCATCCGTCACATCCTTTGCAGCCCGGCCGACAAGCTCATTCGGGAGAGAGTGCAATATCTCTTTGAGGCTCCTGCCGCTCGGTCGCAGCGGACGAAGGAGCGGCCACGAGGGAGTGCCATTTGCCCCTTCAACTTGAGGCCAGAAAGCATAGGGGACATCTTTGATGATGTCCCCTTGGTAAAAATTCGTCAGATCTGGATTGTTATCGTACCAACGTTCAGCGGTGATCAAGAGTGTCTATCTTTTCATCCGACAATTGCACGTTTGGCGGCATGATCAGGATCGAGATCAAAGTCCGAATCGAACTCGTGCGTCAGCAAGCGCGTCGAAAAATTAGAATACTCCTTATCGCTGGCCAATGGAATAACTTCCCCAGTGAAGTCCGCTTTGAGACGCGCCAAATATTTGCGGGAGCTTTCGGGCGCGCCCTCAAAAAACAACTCGTAGTCTATCGGGCTCCGGCCTCCAGGACTGCGGTCTTTGTTGGCTGTAATCCACGTAGGATCTTGATGTGTGAGCACGACGAGCTGCCGGGCTGTCTTGCTACCGTACTCTGCAGAGACAAACTTCAAGGTGCCGATTTCCTCCACTGTGAAAACTGCCGCATCGAAGGAAGCCTTGGCCTCAAAGCGCGGATACGGCGATAGCAGTGACCTCTTTACCCGCAGAAGCTTGTTCATGAGGTTGTAGTCAGAGCCCTGGTCTTTGGAGACCTCCGACCGGTTGATGGCCTCGCACATTTCATTCAATGCGAATGAAGGCACCGGACCATAATCCATACACCAATAGACGTCGCCAAGAATTGGCCTGCCGTATTCCAGCAGGTGCTTTTTATCAGCAAAGTACAGCAGTTTGGCGACTTTGAGCTTTGTCAAATCACTGATCCCACGGCCGTAGAAAAAGGCAATCGCGTTGATCAGCTTGTCCAGGCTGAACTCGAATCTAATGTCGCCCATGAAGGAACCTTCGTTTCTTGTCTGTATAGACGCACCAATACTTACTTAGTTTTGATGCAATTTAACCGCCCAATGTGGGTATTTACTTTTCAACGGGTTACAGACCCAGAAACATGGCATGTTGCCGGGAATTGTAATTCGAAGGGCAAAAATATGCCAGTTTTGTATCGTTTACGCAACCGATTAGTAAGGGGTTGGAACTTCATTAAAGACTCTAATTTAGGCCTCGCCCGGGGACAACTGGCCTGGTGGTACAGCCGGGCTGCGGACCTTGAAATCATCCCCCGCCTCCACCTGTAGTCGTATGGGGCGTGCCGCCTTTTTCTTGAGTGGCGCGCGTTTCCGATAAGCTTGTCGCCCTTGAGTGGTGGTTCGTCTACTGCGGTTGCGATGTTGCGTGTACAGGAACTGAAGTTCCAGAAGGTAATCCAGCGAGAGCGGTGGCCGATCCATTTTCGTATCCCGTGCGCTCATGGTAGCCCTCCTTTGCCGGATTAAAAAAGCGCAGGGTTCCATATAAGTAATTATTCTCAAACCGTTTGGAGCGCGATAATTGTGAAGTCTTGGGAGCCTGGTGAACCGCTCGATTCCAAATAAGTTGAAAGAGAAAGCCGCGCAGCTCGTGGCGGACGGCCGGTTTGGCGATGCTGAAATCGCTGCGAAGGTAGGAGTTTCAGCAAACACCGTATTCAACTGGAGGAAGAATCCTCCCTTCGCAGTGCGTGTTGCAGAGATCGTCGCGGAATACAGCGAGAGAAGGATCAAACGCGGGCTGGCGCTGAAAGCAAACCGCATTGCCGGCCTCACCAGCTTGTACAATCGCCTGGAAATGCTGCTGGACTTGCGCGGCTCGCGCGCTGAGTTTGCATTCGTGCCTGGCTACGCCTCTGGACTGCTTTCGATCAGCGAAGTTGCACCATTGAAAACTGATCAGCCCAACAGCACGAATGGCGCCGCGACGGCTGAAGGACCGCAGGAATCGGAGCAAGCTGCTGCAGCAGATCCATTGATCACAGCGGTCCTGAATGGCCAAGCACGAGTCAAATTTTCGGTAGACCACGATACCGTTCGCGAGATGCGCGAAATTCTTGATCAGGTCGCGGAAGAAATGGGCGAGCGGATCACCAGGACTGAGCTGTCGCTACCGCGCCATTTTGAACAATTGTCCGATGCAGATCTGGTCGCTTTTGGTCGGCGGCTCGGGGTTCCAATCCCTTCTGAACTATCTGGCCCTGTGATCGTGATGCCTCGGGGCTTGCCCACAGCAGAAACAGAATGACAAAGGTTACGGTCGATATGCTGAAGAAGAATCCGGTCGCCGCCCTCGAACAACATCGGCGTGAATTGCTGGAAGAAATGAAGCCGCTGATAGACGCGCTCATAGCTGTCGAGGAGCAGCTTGCGGTAGAACGTGGTGAGGTGAAGACTACCGAAAGCAGGATGATTCAATGAAGATTCTTCAACTGCTGAAGGAGCCGCGTGTTTTCTGGTCGTTTTGGGCTGTTCTTGGACTCTGGACTTTCCTAGAACGAAATGAGATCCGGTTTTACACCATCTATGGCCTGTTAACACTGCTTGTGATCATTTTCCGGCAACCATTGAGGCGTGTATTTCAAACGGATTCCCTAAGCCGGTAGTCTTTCCGCCTTTTCTGCCGGTCTGGCGGGGACCTCAGAATCGCCAAGAAAAGGCACGAGGATCCCGCTTCCGGGATGTGCTCCGAACGTGCTCCAGTCTGCTACCCGCCTGTGAAATGATGGTTTTCTGGAGTGCGGCGGTTTTATAAACCGCTCTCGTGTTATGAGTCTATCTCGTCTCTTGCCTAATTCTGGACGGCAAAGGAGGAGGCCAGATCTCATCGGCATTGATCGATAATGCCGCTGCGCGAATCGCATCCCTGAGTTTTGCCGCCCAATCTGGATAGCGGCAATCGTAAACGATGACGCGGATGTGTCGAAGATCGAAGGGTACATCAAGGATATTGTCGGAGAGCAGTATCACGGGCTTGCCAATCGCGTGGGAAAGTCCGAGTTCATAGAACACGTTGGGGTTGCGGCCGCTCATATCGCATAGAATCACATCTGCTCTCACAATCGCCTCTTGTATGTCCTTGATGATTGGCTGCGGTGAACACATGTCGTCCGCGCGCTGTACCGTATAGCCGGCGGCCTCAAGTCCAGGTTTGAAGACAGCACCGTAATAAAAATCGTAATGCCCCCCAAATGGCATCAGCACAAAAGCTGGCTTCATCTGCCCTCTTGATTTTGGCTGTTCCTCAATTGAGGGTAGCCCCTTCGGCAAAGACCAGATCGCGTCGGGTTGATACTGCCGAATCAAATCCGCCAGAGCCGGACCATCGACGATGGAAAACCGGCTGCCATATCGGTCCAAAGCTCCAGAACAGGACATTATGGCTGCCTGGGAGATTGGGAATGAAGTGATCAGGTATACGCCATCAATCCTCACCTCACGACCATTCCGAGGATCTAAAAACGGCGTATCGAAACTTTGATGGACCTGCATTACCGTTGCTTGAAGTGAATTGGCGTTTGAGACCGAGCCAGTCAATGGGCCTCGCTTTATTACGGCTGCGTAATGGCGTTCTCGCGCTAGCGGGTCTTGTTGCGAAAATACTATGTCCTTTCCGAACTCCACCGAGCCATGCATAGATCTCACTCCCGTATAACCCATGCTCATGAGCAACGGCATGATGATAAGTTCGCGTAGCTCGGCTTCGCTTAGCGACTGCAGGTATCTCAGTTCAGTGTTCTCATTCGTCGTCATGGATACAAGGATAGACTTAGTTCCACGCGTTTGCACTAGACCACTGTGGTTCACCTGTGCTCCGAATGTGCTCCCTCTCCTGGCTCGTCATTCAAATCAGCAAGTTCTAGGCCTTGGCGGTGTGCAGAACCGCCCTACCTGCTGGACGCGGTTGGGCTTGGACTCGGAACGGTAGCCGTTGGCCTTGGAGTTGGCGGAATGGTAGCTGTTGGACTCGGAGTTGGACGAGCCGTGGTCGCATTGCCCGGGCGTTGTACTGTCGCGTCATGATGAAGCGATGGCAATGACGCAGCAACGAGGACAGCGACTAGAAATGCATACAACACAATAATCCAAGATCTGGCATTACGGTATGCAGCAATCGATTCTTTGATTGGGTTATCCCAAAGACCTTCTAGGTCCGACGTTGGAAGAAAGCCGTAGAGCTTCGTCCTCCACGCAGTGCGATTGGTCTCTGCAACTTTCATGAACCGCCAATTTGAGTAGATCGTTAAGCTCAAGCTCGACCCGATGAACAACGCCGTAGCCCAGAGCATTCCCCGCGCGAAGATGGAATCAGCGGCCGGCTTATCGGCAAGCAGTAGCGCTATGCGGCCGATAACGGCTGTAACGGCGACAACAAAATCACGCCACATTGTCGACAATAAGTCCCGGGTTTGTGCCGAAACTTTTGCGACTTCCTCGCTCAATGTCTTTCGCAGATCACTGAGCGATTTGAGCGTGTCCTTGCTGATTTCGCGTATATAAGACTGGAATGAGATTTTTGCTGCGTCCAGCGCGCGCGGGGCACGCGTGGCAAATCCGTTCGCGAACTCAATTTCGTCCGGCCAATCGCGCGCAAGTTCGTACGTCAAGAGCGTGTGGCGCGTTTCGATCTCCCTACCGCTGGCATACACCCAACGGGCGGCCTCCGTCGCTGGCTCAAAAACGTCTGCATTCACAGATCCATTCAAGCCAGACACAATGCGGCGCCTTCTTGGGCCGGAGAGTTGAACCATCTCGATGCCGGCCTCTTGCCATATTTCATCCACGAGGCTGCGCAGCATTTCTTTGGCTGCAACGGCTTTCCAAGTCTCAAACACCTCTGAGTGATCAGGGGCAGCTCCAGCCAGAAGAAAATGACCGATTGTGGTCGGTACTTTGCCACCTATGAGATCTTTCACAAATCGCCTGGGAACAACATCCAGAAGCGGAACTATTGTTTGATTATCGTCGACGCTCTCGGACCATGGTTGAATGCTGCAACTTTCTGTGTTGAATGGCGTGAACTCACCAGCAACAAAAATCCGACGAGCTTGAGGAATCAGGGCTGCGTTAGATAATAGCGAACTCAGGCCTCGGCTCGTGAAAAAGTAGAAGGTAGTTGCTGTGGAGTTTTTCGTTATTCGTATTCGGATAACTTCGTCCGACAATTCCCCGTTTGCTTTGGTGAAGTCAACAGTATCTCCAAGAGCGTCGATCGCCTGCATCGCTCCAACTCTGCTCTGGCCAATGCCCTGAGCGATGGCGCGCCACCTGTCGAGCAAAGCCGGTTGAATGACCCCAGTCACATCCAGAGCAGTGATGTTTTCCGCCAGAGTTCCTCCGCTCGCCTCCAACGCCTTAGCGGTCTCAAGAACTTGATTCGGGGTAATCATCCTCTTCCTTCACTCCACCAGTGACAATAGTAATCTCAGTGCGCCCTCCAGCAATCTGTTCTCTCCGGATATTCTGCTCAAATTGGCGATCCCAGATGATCTGAATACCCTCCTCGGTCACAATGCGCCTTTTTGGGGGACGCCTCACGGCTGCTCGGTCAAACTCGAACGCTTCACTCTCGATCCGTGCATTCCTCAGCGCTTTATCGAAGCTTGCGCGCACTTTTGAATCTTGTGGCAAAGAGCCAAAAACTGCCGCCATGAATGGCTCTCTGTCCTCAGGGTCGAATCCCTGTTGGTGCTGAATCGCCTGATAAACCCGCGCATTGAATCCGGACATTACTTCACTGCCCAGTTCGCCGGCATGTTGCTTGGCGACTTTCCTGGAAATGTCATATAGCTTTTCAGTCAGATCCGCAGCATCGAACCGGCGCTTGGCTCCGAGAAAGGCTTGGAAATACTGCCCGATCTTTGTGGGCTGAACCCTGTCGCGAACACAGAGTTCTCCACTCGCATCACTCAGTCTTATTAAGGCAGATTTTTGGAGTGCTTCGGGCGATTTCACGAACGTGTCATGGAGTGCCCTGATGCGGGGCTTCTTCTTTCTGACGACGTATGAAAGGACCTCTTCGTGATCGTATTTCAACAAGGCAAAGGATTTCTCGGCGCCAGCAGACAACTGAAAAACCATAAACACACCAACACTAGTTTGCTGGCCGTGCCCCAGCTTGAAATGCTCAGCCATCTTCCCCGACTGTTTCACGAATTTCGCGCGGTCAGCGGTGATCATGTTCAATGAGGACAATACAACTGAGCCTTCGATAAAGTCGAACATTATCCCGTTATTTGTAGATTTGATGCGCTCCAGAAAGAAATCGCTATAAGGGCCAGGTACAACTTCTTCCAGGAGCTGCAATTGGTCTTCATCTGGACCAACTACATGGAAGATCATCCTCTCGATCGTAAGTTCGTGTAGCTGCTGCGGTTCCCAAAAAGCCATATCTCTCAACTTTCTCGCACTACGATATCATCACTCTGCTTACAAACAGCATCACGATCTTCACTAGATAGTGAAAACCTTGGTAACCATGGCACTTCGGGCCGCTGCAAAAAATGTGCCTCTTGTGTAATGGTTTATAGAACCCTCCCGTCAATCCAGTCGACATCTACCTCTAATGCGTTGTCGCGAAATAATTGCGGTATGAAGTGCTCTCCCAGAGCCCCGGGATCGATTAAGTAAACAACTTTTTCTCCCTGTAAGCACAGTAATCGATTTTCGTTGTAACGCGTTACACCTTCGCTCTACGCTGCAGTTGAACAAAAATTTGACTGAGGTGTTGTGAGTTTAGGTGCAACAAAATCGGTGCTCCGGAGAGCCCTTCAGAAGTTGGAGGGGACCTCTCGCGCCACTGAATCTGGGTTTTATCCATCCTCCGAGCAGTTGCGGTGTTGGCGGCGCGTTGCAGGAAAAAGCATCCAAGCCGCCGCTGCCGGCTCACTAGTCAGCATCGATCATATTTTTCGGGCCGAGCACGGAAAACTGAGTTTAAGTGCTGAGGAATGCGAGCGGCTAAAGGCTTGCTACTGGGGGACTATCAAGAAAAACCTGTGTGACGTTTTGCCTGAGCTGGTAGCCGCTGAACAACTATCACCCGTTTGCTTGGCTGAATTTCTGGCGATGCTGGGGAGCAACAGATGAACCAGCGCATCAGGACAATCAAGCCGGAACTATTTCGCCATGAAGGCTTGTTCGACCTAGAGGTTGAAACAAAGCTTCCGATTCGAGTGGCATGGATGGGACTGTTTACGTGCGCCGATCGTGAAGGACGCTTTCCCTGGCGGCCGCGTGTTCTGAAGACAATGATCCTGCCATACGACGAGGTTGATTTCTCGCGCCTCCTCGAAGCACTCGCGTCACACGGGTTCATTGTCAAGTACGAAGTCGATGGCGAGCTTTACGGCTGTATACCAACCTTCAAGAAACACCAACGATTCAGCGGAAACGAGGCTCAAAGCGAATCACAGCTTCCGGCTCCTCCTAGTGAAAGCACTCGGGAACTTCCCGGGAATGACTCGGGAAGCAAATCGGACACCTCGGAGAAAGCCGTGGTGTTTCAGGAAGGGAATGGAAGGGAAGGGAAAGGAACGGAAGGGAATGGGAAGGAAGAATGCACGGCGGCAAGCGCCGCGCCGCCTGCCTCTATCATCGCGCTTCCCCTGAATAGCGGCGAATATCACGTTCAATCTGTCGATCTGGAACAGTGGCAGCAGCTTTATCCAGCAATCGAGGTGTTGCAAGAGCTGCGCAAAATGCGGGCTTGGCTCGATGCAAATCCTCGGAACAGGAAAACTTCAAGCGGCGTGAAGCGCTTCATCGTCGGATGGCTCAATCACGAGCAGGACTCAGCGAGAGCGCAGTCGGTAAAGTTCTCGAAACCTCAGCAGAGAATCGAGAACACAGCCCGGACCGGTGTCAGCGTCCTCGCAGCGCGAGCAGCACGTCAGCGAAACATTCAAGCGAACTCATTCGTTGCCCCCGCGGTTAGCGAGTTGGACCGCGGGGTTTTTTCAAACAATACCGTGGGCGGAGATGTGCCGCACGGGAGCAAGCGGTTTACACAACCGCTATAGATTGCAAGTTGTTGGTGAATCACTGATGAGAACAGTCGGAGCGCAATCGGAGCACGCCAACAGCGGTTCGGCCGGGCCGTTCTTTGAGGTCTTGACGGCGGAAGAGCTGGCCGCTAGATGGCGGGTCCCAGTTACTTGGGTTCGGCACGCGACGAGATCGGAGTGCCAGGATCCAATTCCTTGTGTGAGGCTCGGCAGGTACGTCCGCTTTAGTTGGGGATCGCCCGAACTTGTGGCCTGGTGGCGCCGACGTCAGTCGGTAGAAAAATGAGCGGAGTTGCACAGTGCGGGGGCTGGCTTTCCTCCCTTGGTAGGCCAAGCCCCCGCCTCTCGGTGAAAGGAAGCTGAAATGTCGAAAATGACGGTGCGGCAAATGCTCGAAACCGGAGCATTGGAATCGGAACTAGAACGCCGGATTCAGAATGCCGATGATCCTTACGAAAAACGCGACGCGCAAAATGCGTTGCAAATCGCAAAGAGCTGGAAAGCCGCTCTCGGGCGCACCAAAGCACCCTCGGCTCACGCCATGAGTAAGGCTGTTTCACTGGCTGTGGGCATTGCTGATGTGGAAGCACACGAACTGCATTCCATTGCTGCTATGTACCACGATGAGATTGCTTCGGGCGCATTGGAAGAGGAAATTCAATCCCGTTTGCTCGCCACTATCTCTGGCGACAACCTGCCCGCGCAACAAACGTTTGCTTTGGGGCTTGTCAAGGCGCGAGCGGCCCGCCGGATCGTGCAGACGGGGTCCGCTGGTAAGGGAAATAGCATTAGCGCTCCTGCGTTGGGCGTCACTACGTTCGACATGCGTCAGTTGGCGAGTTCCATCGGGCCCCCGCAAGGATTGCCAGCGCACTTGGGCGGAAGCGTGAAACCGCAGGACGAATGGGATCAGATCGTCAGGCACATTCTGGGGCCATCGTATCCGACAGAGCTTGACGCTGCGACGGCTGATCCAGCGAGCCTGCAGATCAAAGCAGGTTCTGCTGATGATTTGCTGAAGCGGCAACGCGACACCTTGGAGCTTGCACGCTCAATCACGGCGAGCTCGCTTCCGAAGCATCTTGGCGGTGACCTGGCAAAAACTGGCCACGAACTCCCGGCCCACTTTGGTGGACCAGGAAAGAAGTGAGGAGAAGATTATGTGGCCATTTTCGAGCGCACAAAAAGAACGACCGGCCATCGCGCCTGGTGTGAATGCTGCGGACGCTTGGGGTCGAGCGGAAGAGTCCGCTCGGCAGACTTCCGCACTCGCGAGTTTTCTGAGCGTGAACGGGATTGAGCATGGTGCCAACCCGCGTGAATCGGCTGAATTGCAAAAGCTGGAGCAAACGCGCACAGGGCGCCGTGCCGAGATCTCGCGGTTACGAACCCAAATCATCGGGGACCAGAACAGCCTTGAAAGGTTCCGCGCCTCGGAAAAGGCTGTGAATGAACGGCTTTCGGAACTGAACATTCAGCGCGAAGCACTGAGCCGTGACCTCGCCCAAAACGATAGCGGGGATCCTGAGCGGCATGATGCAGCGCTCGAAAAAATCGATCGCGAGATCACGCGCTGCAATTCGCGTCTGTCGGGATTGCGTAAGTTGATCGAAGAAGCCGACCAGGCAATCAGCGGCGCGACAACAGCTCTCGGACCGCTTGAGACCGAAGAAGCCCACTATGAACAGCATCTGGCTGCACGCCAGGAACGAAAAGAACTGGGCTCTATTGCTGAAGCCGCATTAAAGGCTTTGGAAATGAAAGAACGGGCTGAGCAGCAGATCGCGCAGGCGCTTCTGAATCTCCGGAACCGAAACCACGAATCCGAATCGAACCGCTATTTCGGTTTGCAGGTGGCCGAAAAACTCGCGCGACGCTTGTCCGGGTTGCGGGAATAACCAAGATCGCGCAGCAGCCCCGAGGGTTTCACGGTCCTCGTCTCCACCGGTTCGTCACCGGCTAGGGTTTGCTAGCGCGCGTCCTCGACGAGGCGAGCCAGTCTGAGAGTCGCTGGCTCGCCAGTCTGGGATTAAAACAGGGGCGGGTAATCTGCCCGGAAGGAACAAGAAATATGGCAATCAGCGTACAGCTTCAGTCTCCAGGTGGCATTCCAGCGAACGCTCAAGGGATGTCAGGCAGGATGTACGAATCAGACACGAATGGGATCATCACGGTCACGGTCCCTGGTGATGTCCTGCCCTTGATTAACGCCGGCTGGAAACAGGTCTAAGGGCTATTCGGAGGGAGGACTTCAAAAGTGAATCCATCGGTTTCGATCAACATTTTGTGTGGCCGGGAGCGGGATGGCTGGATTAATCCGCAGCTTGTGAACAGGTTATTCGAAGCAATTGGCGATGGGATGCAATTCCGTCGTCAATTCGGCGTGGACCTCACCCAGGGAGTAACGCCAGTCGAAAAAGCGCGCAACCATGTAGTCACAGGGTTCCTGAAGTCCGACCACAAATGGCTACTGATGATCGACTCCGATGTGATCCCGCCGCCACACTTCCTACGACTGATAGATGCTGCAGAGGCAGAAGGCAAGTTCATTGTGGGCGTGCCTTGCCCGATAATTGGGGACGCCGGTTTGATGTGGAACGTCGCCAACAAGAGAGATGATCTTCACTCGAATTTCTACGACAGCTTGCCTCCTAACTGGACCAGATGTGATTACTTGGGAGCCGGCTTTCTCGCTGTACGACGGTGTGTGCTGGAGGCTCTAAAGTCCAATTGGTTTGATCGGACCCCGACGATGGGCGAGGATTTTGCTTTTTGCGAAAGAGCGAAGGCGGCTGGATTCGCGTCCTGGTTTCATGGAGCTTTTCAGTGTGACCACCTACATTCGATGAGCCTGCTGGATGCCATGCGAGCAAAGCAGTGGGTACTTCTTCATTGACGCTCGTAAGTTTTCAATTGCATTTATCTTGCCGCTTAGTTAGTGTTGTGGACCCATGACAACCAAGAAAAGGCCCACCCCACTCAGCAAGGCTGCTGCGGCTCTCGGTCGTGCCGGCGGCAGGGCGCGTACAGCGAAGTTGAGTCCAGCTCGACGTCGCGAGATCGCCCGAATCGCTGGACTCGCCCGTTCCAAGAAGCTCAGCAAACAGGCGCGCAGCCGCATCGCCGCGTTGGGTGGCAAGGCTTCACTTGGGAAACCAAAACACAAAACGGAGAAAAAGAAATGAGACACACTAAGCAGGCCGGCTACATCATGCGGCGTCGCGGCTGGTGGATCTTGCGATACCGTGAGCGTACAGGTGTAGGCGGTGAATTGAGAACCGTGCAACGAGCGGTCCGTCTTGCGCCGATCGATGCACAGCACAAGACGAAGGCCAGCGTTCGCGCGGAGGCAGAAAAGATCCTTAAGCCGCTCAATGAACATGCGCCGGCGCCATTGCTGACCACAACGGTCGGAGACTTCGTCGAGCGCATTTATTTTCCGCATATGGAGGAACACAAACGCCCGAGCACTCAGCGAGGATACAAGCAGGTGTGGCAAGCGTACCTCCAGCCGCGCATCGCGGGCTCCTGGTTGCGGGAGGTAAAGACCTGTCACGTACAGTCCTGGTTGCGGCAGATTGCAAAGGAGCATGCCCTCTCAAAAACGACGCTGCAGCACGTGAAGCACTTTCTCAGCGGCGTCTTTCGATTCGCGGCCCAGCAGGATTACCGCGATGGAAACCCTGTGAAATTGGCCGAGATCCCGGCCTTTGCTCCAGATGGCTCAGAAGGCGTAGCGTACACGCTGGAAGAGATCACTTGGATGTTGAGCGTCCTTCCGGAGCCGGCCGCAACGGTCGTCGCTGTCGCTGCCTTCACAGGGTTGCGGCTTGGCGAAATTCGTGGACTGAGGTGGGAAGGTTTCACAACACCGGCGGACCAGGAATCTCTCGGGCTGCTGCAGGTCACGCGCAGTATCTGGCATAAGTACACCACAGAGCCAAAAACCAAGCGATCGAAGGCGCCTGTGCCGGTAATCCCACAACTAGCGGAAAGACTTACTGAGCACCGGCGAACTTGCGGCAACCAGGCTACCGGTTCGATCTTCGCAAATGGAAACGCAAAGCCGCTTTGCCTCGATTGGCTGTACAGGAGCTGCATCAAAGACGCGCTAAACCGCTGCCGCGTCTGTCGTCAGAGCCAGTCAAAACACGGGCCACTGGTCGCGCACGAATTTGAGCGAGATTCTTCACTACCAACTTGGTCAGGCTGGCATGCGTTTCGCCGCGGCCTGGCTTCTAACCTGAACCGGCTTGGCGTAGACGATTCTGTTATTCAGGCCATCCTGCGTCACAGCACGGTCGCAGTTACACAGCGTTGCTATATCAAAACAGTTCCTGATGATGCCCAGGCAGCCATGAAAAAACTGTCCGAGGCCTTAACGTGCTCCAATTGTGCTCCAAATGGCGAGAGTGGCCGGGGTACGCTGCTGCAGTGAGTTGTAGGTAAGTTGTTTACTGCCAATAAGGTGAGTGGCGGAGGGAGAGGGATTCGAACCCCCGATACGGTTTCCCGTATAGCGGTTTTCAAGACCGCCTGTTTCAACCGCTCACACATCCCTCCGCGTGAGGGGTTAAATCCAGTTTACCAGCTATTGGCCGTTTCCCTTCACGCTCTGCCCAGCGGAAATCGCTCTAGCGCCGCAACTGCTACGAAATTGATCTCGCATCACAGCCGTTCAGGATCGATCTCCCTCACAAGCGTTTCAGATGGTCGAGCGAAACTGGCGGCAGGTAAACTGCAATCAGGCGGCGCGTCCACCAGTTGCCGGTCTCAGATTTTTCCTTCCATCCGGTGAAGTGGTACTCGTAAAACAGGGCACG
>Ga0134128_10006133_pt1 | contig 14560 bp, 14 predicted proteins | sample KB31754_FD_96462 | JGI IMG/M metagenome (GOLD analysis project Ga0134128, IMG submission 96462) | Terrestrial soil microbial communities with excess Nitrogen fertilizer from Kellogg Biological Station, Michigan, USA - KB3-175-4 | ecosystem: Environmental > Terrestrial > Soil > Unclassified ... | reverse complement strand
TAGTTGACCAATCGGGTCACTGTCACGCAGGCCCACACGGGGATGCCGAGACTGTGCGCGCGGGCGATACCGTCCGCGATGCGCGCATGCAGGCCGTCCAAGCCGCGATTGGCGTCGTGGCGTGTCATGTTGTCGCTGTCGATCGACACGAGCAGGCGCTTCAGTCCCGCTTCCGCCAGCGCTGCGACGTGACGGGAGAGAAACCAACCGTTGGTGATCAGACCGCACTGCATTTCCGCCTCGGTCGCAGCGGCAACCAGACCGACCACGTCCGGGTGAACCAGCGGCTCCCCGCCTTGGAGGGTCATGTAGCGGATCCGCCGACGGCGCAGAACAGGCAGGGCGCGCGTGAAATCGGCAAGGTCCACATAACGACGTGGACCAACTAGATTCTTGTCACGGGAGAAGCCGCAGAAGTCGCACGCGGCATTGCATACGTTGGTGACGGACACATCGCACACGGCGGGGAGCAGGTTCCGGCTCACTGCCGGCTCAGGAAGATGGGCGGTGTGTTCCATGGCAATCCCCCCCGGAACGACGCTTGGGCGCCACTGGAATCTATCACAACCGTGGAGCGGGCCCGACATAGCGGGCACGCGGGCGTATCAGCCGGCCTGTCGTGACTTGTTCCAATGCATGCGCCAGCCACCCCACGCTGCGAGCCAGCGCAAACAGGACCAGGGGCGCTTGCCTGGGCAGGCGGCAGGTTTCAGTCAGGGCTGCCAAAGCGAAGTCGATGTTCGGGCGCTCGCCGACGAGATCCTCCACCAGGTCCCGGATCTCAGCCAACCCTGGCGGGACTTGGAGCCGCTGCAACAATGCGGCCGCTCTGGGGTCGCCCGCGGGATACAGCGGATGCCCGAATCCGGCCATCGGCCGACCCTGTGCGAGCCGATCGCGGATGGCCGCCTCGGCACCCTGAGACGAGGCAGCGTCCATCAGCTCGCGCACCCCGGCGGCGGCACCGCCATGCAAGGGCCCGGTGAGAGTCGCAAGCCCACCCAACACCCCGGCTGCCAGCGAAGCCCCAGTCGAGACGGTCACTCGAGTCGCGAACGTGGACGCGTTGAGCTCGTGATCGGCGAGCAGGACGAGAGAGCGCCGTATGAGATCACTGGCATCCGCGCGGCCCCACGCTTTGGCGAGCCGCTGGTGCAGGGCGGCAGCTGCACTGCTCCCCAGCATTGCGTCCGCGACGGTAGCGAGAACCTCGGCCGCTTCGGCCTGCAGGACGGCGAGAGTGCGACCGTGTGAGGGAGGATCCTCATTCACTCGCCGCGCCAATTCGAGAAAGACGCGGCTCAGCTCGCTGGATGAGGGCCGAGCAGTGTCCCGCGGCCGCCGGCTCGCCGCCTCTGCTGCGCTGGAGTTGCGCTGCAGGCTTTGCGGATCACTCACGCCCCAGAGCAGAACCGCGATCTCTTCGAGAGTCTTCGCTTCGGCCAGCAGAACCGCGTCCTCTCCCCGGTACCAGAGGCGGCCGCCCGCGACCGTGGACACAGCCGAAGCGAGCACCGGGGTGCCCCACTCTATCGCAGCAGCTGCGACCTCCTCCGCCTTGCGTGCCCCGCCCCGCTTGCGCGCCAGGCGCCGCACGTCGCCCTCGTGATAAAGGCTGCGCCGCGGATCCTTCGGGTCCGCCTTGGCCCGAATCCTCTTGCGGCTCACGTTCGCGTACAGGGTCTGCGGCCGCACCTCCAGAGTGCGCAGAGCCTGGCTTGCCGTCATCCAGCCCATGGCGTGCCTCACATTGATCGACATCGATCAAGATTGACGTCAATCATAAAACACGCAGGATGGGGCGAGCCATCCGGGAGACACTGGAATGAACGGCCTCGATGACGTGATTGCCGCCGACACGGTACTGTCGGACGTAGACGGACAAGCCGGGACGCTGATCATTCGCGGACGCTCGCTGGATGAGCTCGCGGAACGCAGCAGCTACGAGAGGGTACTCGCGCTCTTGTGGGACGGCCTGTTTGACGAGGCGCCACCGGCCTCCAGTATCCCTACGCTGCTCGGGCGCGCCCGATCAGTGGCTTTCGAGCGGCTCGGGCACACAGACCTGCCTCGGTTGCAACGGGACCCGGTCGAAGCGCTGCGGATGCTGCTTGCGCAAATCGACGACAGTGAGGGTCTGGACACGGCCCTGCGCCTGGTTGGGGCTGCGGCCGTGTTCACCGCGGCGGTGCTGCGTCTGCGACAGGGATTGAAACCCATCGAGCCGGATGCCACCGCGCCCCATTCGGCGGATCTGCTGCGGATGATCCACGGCATGCCCCCGACTGCGGAACAGGTCACCGCACTGGATCGCTATCTGGTGACTGTCAGCGACCACGGCCTGAATGCCTCCACTTTCGCGGCTCGGGTGGTGGCCTCGACCCGGGCAGGCCTGACATCGGCCGTCATCGCGGCTCTGAGCGCGCTCAAAGGTCCTCTCCACGGAGGTGCTCCAGGGCCCGTGCTCGACTACCTCGACGGTATCGGCAAGCCGGCGATCGCATCTGAGTGGTTGCAGGAAAAGCTCTCACGCGGCGAACGCCTGATGGGTTTCGGTCACCGCATCTATCGCGTGCGCGATCCGCGCGCCGACTCCGTCAAGGGTGCGCTCCAGACATTGATTCGAGCCGGCCAGGTCGATCCGCAACGGCTGCAGCTCGCCGAAGCCGTCGAGGCGGCCGCTTTGAAGCTGTTGGCCGCGAAGAAGCCCGATCGTCCCTTGCAGACCAACGTCGAGTTCTACACGGCATTGCTGCTCGAAGCCCTGGGATTCCCGAGGGACGCCTTTACGTGTGTATTCGCCATCAGCCGCACGTGTGGATGGATAGCACACGCCCGCGAGCAGATTCTCAGCGGCCGTCTGATTCGGCCGCGCTCGCGTTATATCGGCCCGCGACCGCAGCGCGCGGCCGCCCAGGTCGCCTGGCCCGACGAGCGGGCCCAGGCCGCGCCGGCCTGATTCGACGCCGCCGCGGCGGACAGTTCCCGCCGGCGACAGGTCACTTCGGCAACGTCACGATGAAGCAACAGCGACCGTCTTGCATCGCGCACCGCGCTTCGCCGCCGTGGCGCCGTGCAATCTGACGCACCAGGGCAAGACCCAGGCCTGTACCGGAGCTGGAGCTGTGGTGGCTCGGGGCATCGGTCCGCCCCGCACGCCGATAGAACGGCCGAAATATGGCATCGAATTCCTCCGGCGCCACGCCCGGTCCGTTGTCCCACACGGTCAGCGTTGCCAATCCAGCCTCAGGGGCGATCCGTACTTGCGCTGGCGGTGCGCCGTGGCGCCGGGCGTTCTCCAGCAGGTTGCGCAGGAGGCGGCGCAACAGTCGCGGATCGCCGCGGATGAGCACGGGAATCCCTTCCAGGATGGCTTCCTCGTAACGCGCGCATTCTTCCGCGGCCAACGCCAGCAGATCGAGCTCCTCGTGCAACGCGATCTCCGGAACGGCATCGAGCCGGCTTGCCAGCAGGATCTCATCGACCAACTGGTCCAGCTCCGCGATGTCCTGTTCCAGGCCGAACCGGTGCTTGGCGTCCGTCGCCTCTTTCATCAGCTCGACTGCGAGCCGGATGCGCGCCAGCGGGGTGCGCAGCTCGTGCGAGGCGTTGGCGAGCAGCGCTTTATGCGCTCCGACCAGTTGCTCGATACGGCTGGCGGCGTGGTTGAAGGCTGTGGCCAGCTGCGCCACTTCATCGCGGCCTTCGACGCTCACCCGGGCGGTGAGATCGCCCGCCCCCAGCGACTCCACCCCCCGTTGCAGCCGCTCCAGGCGCCGGCTGATCTGGCGCACGATCGGGAAGGCGCCGATGCCGATCGCCAGGGCCAGCACCATGGTCACGACGTGGATGCTGAGGCGCGTGTGGAAAGAGCTCAGCGGCGCCCCCGGCGGCCAGGCCGCACCGGTGAAGTGCATCAACGCCATGATCGACAGAACCAGCATCAGCAGGCTCGCGAGCAGCGCCAGGTAGAAACGCAGATACAGGCGCAGCATCAGTCCTGAACCCTGGCGAACACGTAGCCGGCACCCCGCACGGTAATGACCCGCCGGGGTCTCTTCGGATCGTCCTCGATGACCGCGCGAATGCGCGACATGTGTACGTCGATCGAGCGATCGAAGGATTCCAGCGGCTCCCCTTTCACCAGATCCATCAGCGTGTCGCGCGAGAGGACCCGGCCGGCGTGCCGCGCCAGCGCGAGGAGCAGATTGAACTGATGGCCAGTCAGCTCGCAGGCGCTTCCATCCAGCCTCACCGCGCGCGCGGCGGTGTCGATCTCCAGGCGCCCGAATCGCAGCGGCGTCGCGGCTGACTCTGGCGCCTGGACACGGCGTCGCAGAATGGCGCGCAGTCGTGCCAGCAGCTCACGGGGCTCGAAAGGTTTGGGAAGGTAGTCGTCAGCCCCCAGCTCCAGGCCGATGATCCGATCTATCGCATCGCCGCGGGCCGTCAGCATCAGTACCGGCGTGTCGGAGCGGGAGCGAACGCGCCGGCAGACCTCCAGGCCGTCCATGTCGGGGAGCATCAGGTCCAGGACCAGGGCGTCGTACCCGGCCCCGTCCGCCAACCGCTCCAGTGCGCTCGCTCCGAGCGAAGCCACGGTAACCCGCATGCCGCTCTGGCCGAGGTACTCACAGAGCATCTCGGCCAGGCGGGGGTCGTCTTCAACCAGGAGGATGCGCTCGCTCATCTGGAGGCGGACTCTAGAGCCTGCGCGGCCCCTCGAGCCAGAGGGCCCTCAGAGCGGGTGCATCTTCGCCACGTGAGCGGCGAACGCCTTGCGCTGGGCGGGGGTCAGCACGTCACCCACATCAGCGATCAATTGGACAAAGCGCCTGGAAACCTGGTCCGCGAGCTGCAGGTGAGCGGCCCGCGCCGCTTCCAGGGCGGCACGGTCGACGGGGCTCTGCAGCAGGGCCTCGGTAACCTGCGACTGTGAGGACTGCATCTGGGCATGCAATGACTGCAGATCACCTATCGCCTGCTTCACCAGCGGGTCGATCTGCGCCTTCTGGGCATCGGTGGCATCGATATCCACGTACAGATGCTTCAGTCCGTGCTGCACCTGAGCCGAGAAGTCCGCCGGGCTCTGTCCGGCGCCCATCATCAGGCCGTGATGCATGCCAATCGCATTCTGCGCCAGCACACCCACTCCGGTGGCGAGCGCCGCTCCGCTGACGAATGCAATCAGCGTGTAGCGAGTGAGCAGCGAGCGGAGCGCACCGCTGCGGGGAGAGAGAGGAGTACTCATGGTCAATCCTTTCATCGCGTTGGGGGGGGAGACGGATGAAAGCTTGCGATTCGACCGTTAGCCGCCTTTGTGCGGCGGGTAAAGTTTTGTAAACCCTGGTTTTGTAATCCCTGGTCTGATCCCTGGCCGCCCCTCCCGACGGGTGGCTAGTGATCCTCACCCTTGCTGGCACACGCCTCGGACCAAAGGAGATGACATCCGGAATGGAAGCGTACGCTGTCGGCGGCGTCGACTCCCTCCAACTCGATCTCCACGTCATTGAGGCCGATCGGCTGGCCGCACAGGCTGCAGGGGTGGCCGGAACCGCGGCCTCCCCAGACACGCGAGATCACCGCCGGTGGGAGCTCATGGGCGGCAATGGCGCGCCGTGCGCGCTCGAGCAGTGCCGCGGGATCGGATTTTGGCCCGGTTTTCATCAGCGGCATGCCGCAGGCATCGGCGGGTACGGGATGGTCGCCAATCATTTGCGCGAGCCGGAGCGTTTCGCGGCACGCACACGGGAGCCGTCTTTCTGGATCTCGATGCGCAGATGGCGCACACCGGTTGCGTTCAGCGGGTCCTCTTCCTCCATGTTGACATCCAGGGTGCTCACTTTCAGGGCCTCGACGGTGTCCTGCAGGGTCGGCTCGGAGCGGCGCCCCTCATGTCCGTAGAGTCGCGGCTGTGCTGCACGGGGAGGCTCTGCCGCGCGCAGCGGCTGCGTGGCCCGGAGAGGCTCTGCCGGGCTTTCCACCGGAGCGCCCCGCGCAGGGAGCGTGGTCGAGGCCGATGCCGGCTGGTCCAGCAGCGAGACGATCTGGCTGTTGGTGAGCATCTCAGCCTCCGGCGCCACGCTCACGAAGGCGCTCGGATATATCCGCCGCAGCGTGCCAAGCCACTTTTCCGCATCGGCGCGCGTAGCGAAGTAACCCATGTAGAGCCGATGGCGCCGCGCCCCCTCTTCCCAACAGGTATGCAGGAAGAAGCGATAGCGCATCAGCTCCGGCGAGCGCGGCTGCGGAATGGCGATGGGCACGGCCACGGTGCACAGGCTGATGACGAGCTTCCCCGCCTGGGCGCTTGATGAGATCATGTCGTCGGTCCCCGGAATGTCGCTACCCGTTGAGGGCCATATCTGAGACCCGTTGTCTCACCTAAAGCAAGACGTCGGCTTTTGGAGTCAGCTGCAGCGGTCAAGTCGGCACCCCTTCCGGTGAGCCCATGATTGCGATGCGCCTGGCCGCCCCCGGCGGGAGCTTGATTCCCGAGCCCCTCACGCTCGCGGCTCCCCGGGAACAGCAGATTCTGCTCGAGGTACTCGCCTGCGGCGTGTGCCGCACCGATCTGCATCTTCTGGAAGGCGAGCTTCCCGATATCCCCTATCCGATCACGCCAGGGCACGAGATCGTGGGCCGAGTCCTCGCCTGCGGCAGTGACGTCACGAAGTTCCAGGTCGGCGCGCGTGTCGGAGTGCCTTGGCTGGGACACACCTGCGGAGTCTGCCGCTACTGCCGGGAAGGCAAGGAAAACCTCTGCGAGCGCGCGCAGTTCACCGGCTATACGCTCGATGGAGGATACGCGCAGCACGTGTTGGCGGATGCGCGCTATTGCCTGGCCATTCCCGCGCGCTACTCCGACGCTCAGGCCGCGCCTTTGTTGTGTGCCGGGCTGATTGGATATCGCGCGTATCGCGCAGCGGGAGACGCAATCAACCTGGGGCTCTATGGTTTCGGTGCGGCAGCTCATCTGCTCGCCCAGGTCGCACGCGCGGAAGGCAGGCGCGTTTTCGCCCTGACGAGGCCAGGTGACCAGGCTTCGCAAAAGTTCGCGCTCAGTCTCGGCGCTGTCTGGGCGGGTGGCTCGGATGAGCGCCCGCCGGAGCCGCTGGATGCAGCGATCCTGTTCGCCGCTGTCGGCGCGTTGGTGCCGGCGGCGCTGGCCGCGCTCCGCAAGGGAGGCCGTGTCGTGTGCGCTGGAATTCACATGAGCGACATTCCGAGCTTTCCGTACAGTTTGCTGTGGGGTGAGCGCTCGGTCTGCTCCGTTGCCAATCTCACCCGCGCGGATGGCGAAGCGTTCATGGATCTCGCCGCTCGCGTGCCCCTCGAGCCGAGTGTCGAGGGTTTCGAGCTCACTGCTGCGAACGATGCGCTCCGGCGTCTGAAACACGGGCAGCTGACCGGCGCTGCCGTGCTCATTCCATAACTATATTTCAATGAGTTACGGATTAAATATCATCCAAAGTGCGAGCTTGCCAGCTGCACGATCCGCACCAGGATGAGCCCCCCGGCGATGAGCAGATAGCCCCGCAGAGCCAGCATCCCGAATCGCGTCGCCGAGCTCATCCGGGCGGGCGCGAGTGTGCGCAGCGGCGGCATGCGCCACGTGGCCCGTCCGGTCCGATCAATGGGCGCGCGCTGATCCGCCCGTAGCAGGAACACTGCGCCGGCCACGGCCAGCCCCAAGGCTCCCAGCTCGAGCACGATCCGCATCGCGTGCCCGCTGAGCTGCGGGTAGAGAACGGAGGCCGTGAGAATGACGGACAGCATTACCAACACGCCGACGATGGCCGCCGTGAACAGGTTGACCCAGCGTCCATTGACCCAGGGTCCGAGCACGGCCCGATCATTGCAGAGCAGCAGCAGAAACACGCTGGCACTGGGCAGCAACACGCCGGCAAGCGTCTGCACCGTGTTGGTCAACAGCCCCAGCGGCGTTCCAGGAGTCAGCACCAGCGCCGCCGCTACCAGCACCAGCCCCGCATAGACCGCGTAGAACGCCTTGGCTTCGGTGGGCTTGCGATGCAGGGAGTGCCGCAGAGACAGCACGTCCCCGAGCGCATAGGCGGTGGACACCGACACGGCCATCGCGCCGATGACGCTGGCGTCGATCAGGGCAACGGCAAAAAAGACCCCGGCGACCGGGCCGACGTACTTGTGCAGGCCTGCCGCCACCCCGGCCGCATCCTGGAAATGCGCGAACTCGGCATGACCGGCGAAGGTGGCCGCGGTGAAGGCGATCATCGCCACCGCACCGAGGATCGCGAGCCCGATGCCCAGGCACAGATCCGCCCGCTCGTAGCGCATGAAACGCGGGGTAATGCGCTTGTCGATGACATAGCTCTGCTGAAAGAACAGCTGCCACGGCGCGACGGTCGTGCCGACGATGGCGATGACCAGCAGCATGACCTCGTTCACGTGCGCACCCGCCGGGAAGTGAGGTACGACGAAATCCCTTGCCAGCTGCGCGGCCGGCGGATGAGCCCACAGCAGGATGGGCACCAGCAGCAGGCTTCCCAGGACCAGCAGCAACGCGAGGCGCTCGAACCGCCTGAAGCTCCCCGTGCCCGCCGCCGCGATGATGATCCCCGCGGCCGCCAGCACACCGATCTGGCGTGGAAGCCCCAGATAATCCAGCGCCAGGCTGATGCCGATGAACTCCGTCACCAGCGTGAGCGCATTCAGCAGAAACAGATCGATGACGCTGAAAGCGCCCCAGAATTTTCCGAAGCGCTCCAGAATGAGCCGGGCGTGACCGACCCCGGTGACCGTGCCCAGACGCAGCACCATCTCCTGGTTCACGTACAGCACCGGAATGAGCAGCAGCAGCGTCCACAGAAGCGCGGTGCCGTAGTCCTGGCCCGCCTGGGCGTAGGTGCCGAAGGCGCCCGCGTCGTTGTCGCCCACCATGACGATGAGCCCCGGCCCCAGAATCGCGAGCAGCGTCTTCAGCCGGGCCGACCAACCGCCGCGGGGTCCCAGGTCATGACGCGCGATGGTGCCGAGGGCACCCCGGATGTCGCCCACGTGGGCGTCGTCCAGAACGGCGCTTTCCCGATGCATCTCGGGGTCCGTGCAGACATCGGCACAGCCGGCCGCGCAAACCAGTGATTGACGTACGCTCGCCATACGCATGCTTCCTTCCCGATAAAGCCTTCAAAGGAGCGATGCGCTGGGAGTATCGGACCGACCTGTGATGCCGGTGTCCGGGATGCCTTGCGCACCGTCCGCTTGCGGTAGCGAGACGGTGGCAGGCGGAGCTGGAGGAGAAGAACCGCGGTGCTGGAGGTCTCGCCGTTTCAGTCGACGATGAAGCGACTACTAGGGCAACTGTCCAACCGGGTGACTCCCGTGTCTGAAGAGGGCGCGGATTGTTTTCCCAGCCGGCAGGGATGTCAAGGTGCCCGGGCTAAAATTTCGTGAGGCGCATCGACGCTCACCGCGGCGCATCGGTGCCGCGTTCACCTCGGGCGAAGTGCGTCGAGTCTCAGCTCGGAGCCTGCGCTTGGTAATACGCGATATGACCCACGAGCAGTGATCGCTCCGCGACGGTCATCGGGCTCACCAACCCGGCCTGTCGCATCAGCTCGAGCATCCTTGCCTCGTTGTTATCCTTCAGGCGCTTGCTCGAGTGCACCAGATGGCTCAGGCGGCCGTGCACCCCGCCCGATCGCGGGTCGGCGAAATCCAGCATGTGGAAGGCGCCGCCGGGCTTGAGCACACGCCGCACCTCGCGCAACGTCGCTTCCTTGTCGTCCAGGTGGTGCAGCATGAACGAGGAAAAAACACGCTCGAATCGAGCGTCCTCGTAAGGCAGATCATCCGAGAATCCCCGATCGAGCTGGATCGACAACGAGGCCCGTTGCGCCTTGCGCGCGGCCCGCCGCAGAGCGCCTGGATCAGGATCGAGTCCTGTGACTTCGACCTGGGGGTAGCGGCGTTTGATGGTCATGGCAAGGGTGCCGGTACCGCACCCAATATCGAGCACTCTCTCGTTGACTCGCAGCGCGGCTTGATCCAGCAGTGCGGCCCTGGCCGCGTCTCCGCCCAGCAGTTTGACCAGCGGGTCATACAGTGGGAGCGTCCAGTGGAAGCCAGCCGCGGGAAGATACGATCGACTCGGTTGTGACATGGCGCGCCCTCCAAGTGTGTTTGCAAGCCTAAACCCTGGACGGGGGTCCCGAGTCAACCGGCCCGCGCCGCAACGGCCGCAGTGGGCGGCGGACGCCGCTCCGGCTCCTAGACGGAGTAGCTCTCCAGCGTCGCCGGATGAAACAACTCTTCCACGCTCACGCGCCGCGCCGACAATCCCTGCTCGTGGTGGTGTCTGAGAAAGGTCTCGAGGGTTTTGCGGTTGGGCTCGACACCGTAGGGCCAGAAATCCTGGCCCAGCAACGCGCGCGCGGCTCGCAGCTGCTCCTCCACGAAGGGCAAGGTGACCTTGGTCGCGGACGTGTCGTTCAAGGCCTCCAGCGCCAGTGCCTTGGACTGCTCGAAAGCCTTGAGCACGGCCGCCGGCAGCCAGGGATGCCGCTCGGCAAGCGAGCGCCGCACGCCGATCAGATGCATGATGGGGAAAATGCCGGTGCGCCTGTAGTAGTCCTGGGCCGCCGCCACCGGATCGCGAAACAACCAGCCGATGTGCGGGTGGCCCGAATCCACCAGCTTCGGGGGACGCGGCGCGATGAAGGCATCGATGGCGCCGGACTCCAGCAGCTGCGAGATGGTCTTCCCCGGTGGCCCCTCTTCCAGGTGAACGTCCGGGGGAAGCTGTATAGGTATTTTCTCCGGCCGCTGCGCATGCTCGATACCCGCGCGCACCCACCGCACGTCAGCAGGCTTCACGCCATGGTCGTCCTGCAAAAGCGCGCGTGCCCAGACGTTGGCGGTCAGCTGGTATTCGGGCACTCCGACCCGGCGTCCGATGAGGTCCTGGGGCTCGCTGATCCGGTCGGTGCGGACGTAGATCGAAGTGTGCCGGAAGGTGCGGGACACGAACGCCGGGACGCCGACGTACGGATTGTCTCCTCGGGAGGTGCGGACAGTGAAACTCGACAGCGACAGCTCGCAGATATCGAAGTCCGCCGTCCGCATCGCTCTGAAGAAGATCTCTTCCGGAGAGAGCGTCATGAACACGGGGTCGACGCCATCCATGCGCACCGCCCCGCTGATGAGGGGACGGTTGCGGTCGTAGTCTCCGATCGCGACGGACAGAGTGAGCTGCGACATGGCCGAGGGACTCCTCAGGACGGATCGGCGTCCGAGACGAACGGGTGCAAGGCGAACGTGGCGAGGGCCGCGGCCACGACCGGCAGCGCGAGAATACTGACGTAGGTGCCGCGCGCCCAGCCCAGGCCCATGAGAATCCCCCCGAGGGAAAGCCCGACGACCGCGCCAGCCCGCCCGAAGGCCAGCGCGACGCCAGTACCGGTGGCGCGCACCTCGAGCGGGAAAATTCTCGCCGCGACCGCATACAGCCCGACGGCCGAGCCGAACAGCAGAAATCCAAGAACGCTGCAGATGAGCACCAGGGATGCCTGCACGTCGGAGAAGCCGAACACGAGGGTCATGAAAAAGCTCGCGCACAGATACAGCCCGACCACCCGCACCAGGCCAAAACTCATGCCGAAGGCGCCCACGAGCAGCGTCCCGGCCATCCCACCTAAGGTCAGCATGACCCCGGCGCGCGATGCCGCCGCCAGAGTGAGGCCCTCGCGCGAGAGAATCGTGGGAGTCCAGGTCACCACGAAGAACTCCGTCAGCCACAGAAGGAAGAAGGCGGCGCTGATGAGCAGAGTGCGACGGGCAAGGCGCGGCTCAAATGCCGTGAGCGGACTGGGTCGCACCGCCGCCTGGCGAGATGGCAAGGCGCTCGCAGCAGGAACCTGCAAGCGCATCGCAAGAGCACGGGCGCGCTTCAAGGCGCCTCGCGGCTGCACCTCGAGGAGAAACTCCAGCGACTCCGGAAGCAGCGCGATGACTGCGAGGGTGAGGATCAATGATGCCGCACCTCCGGCGGTGTACACCGAGCGCCAGCCCCAGTGTTCGATGAAGGCTGGCGCCAACGCGCCGCTCAAGGCCGCGCCGATCGGATAGCCGGTGGCGTAGACACTCACCGCCAGACTCTGCCAGGCCACCGGGGTGTATTCGGAGACGAGCGTGTTGAGCGTGGGAAATAGAATTCCGATTCCCAATCCGGTCATGAGGCGCAGGCCGCTCAGCTGCAGCGGGGTCGCGGTGATCGACACGGCGAGCATCCCGGCGGTGATGAGCGACAGGCCGATGATCACCGTGGGCCGTCGCCCGAAACGGTCGGCAATGGGTGCCAGCAGGAACGAGCCCAGACCCACGCCCAGCACACCGACGCTGAAGACGGTGAGCCCCATCGCCCCGGTCGCGACGCCCCACTCGGCCATGATGCGAGTCGAGGTGAAGGCCGCGGCCTGCAGATCGTAGCCGTCGAGCACGTTGATCAGCAGGCACAGGCTCAGCACCAGGATCTGAATCGGCCGCACGGCCCCGAGCGCCGGCGAGTTGCGCGCTCCGGCCACCCTATTCCATGCTTCAGGCATGCTCGAGCGTCCTCCTTTTCGGGCCGATCACGTCGGCTCGCTGCTGCGTCCGCCGCGGTTGCTGCAAGCGCGCGCCAAGCATCGCGAAGGCGAGCTGTCGCGCGCGCAGCTCACCGAGATCGAGGATGCTGCCATTCGCGATGTGATCGCCCTCCAGGAGCGCGTGGGGCTGCGCTCGATCACCGACGGGGAGTTCCGGCGCACGTTCTGGCACATGGATTTCCTGACTCGACTGGCCAACGTGGAGCGGACCCCCTCACCGGTGAAGGTGAGCTTTCATACGGCGGCGGGCTCGCTGGAGCGAACACCTTCAGCGACCCGTGTCACCGGGAAGGTCTCACGCCCTGCCCCCATCTTTGTCGGGCATTTCGAGTTCTTGAAGCGCCACACGCATCAGACCCCCAAGCTCACCGTGCCCTCGCCATCTATCTTGCACTTCCGCGGGGGCCGCAGTGCGATCGACGCACGAGCCTACCCACAGATGGACGAGTTCTACGCGGATGTCGCACGAGCCTACGCCGAGGAAATTGCCGACCTGGCGAAAGCAGGTCTCACCTACCTGCAGATCGACGAGGTCAATCTTGCCTACCTGTGCGATCCGAAGCTGCGCGCGGAGGTGAGCCGGATGGGCGAGGATCCCCAGCGCTTGCCTGCCCAGTACGCCCGGTTGATCAACGAGTGTATCGGGAGCCGCCCGCCCGGCATGGCCGTCACGATGCATCTGTGCCGCGGCAACCTCGAGGGCGCCTGGATGGCCGAAGGCGGTTATGAGCCCATCGCCGAGACCCTCTTCAACGCCATCGAGGTCGACGGCTACTTCCTGGAATACGATTCCGAGCGCGCCGGGAGCTTCGCGCCGCTGCGTTTCGTGCCCCCCGGCAAGCGCGTCGTGCTGGGGCTGGTGACGAGCAAATCCGGGCCCCTGGAGTCCAAGGACGAGCTCAAGCGCCGCATCGAGGCGGCGGCGAAAGTTTGTCCGCTGGAGCAGCTGGCGCTCAGCCCCCAGTGCGGATTCTCAAGCGGCGAGCGCGGCAATCCTCTCACGCTGGAAGAGCAGACCGCGAAGCTTGCCCGGATCGTCGAAGTGGCTCGCGAGGTCTGGGGAGAGGCCTGAAGGAAGACCGGCCGGTGCTTTCTTTAGGAGACGCCTGTCTCGGTCCGTGAGGGGGGGCCGGGCCTCCCCGGCCGAACCGCGAGCTCCACTGAGCCGGAGGCGGGGCGGCTGAGCAGGAACCCGTAGACGTTGAGGGCGGCGATCGCCGCCAGCCACAGCCAGAACCCGGCCAGGGGGCTGATCGCCGACCAGAATTGGGGCACGGGGTCGTGCAGCATCACGCGCAGCGGACTCAGATTGACGACGATGAGACTGGAGGCCGCCAGGGCGAGCGACAGGCCCGCCAGGGATCGCGTGAGAGTGATTCTTCGCCAGCGCGCGAACAGCAAGGCCAGGAAGTAGCAGGGGTTTGCCAGCCAGCCGATCGGGGTGATCTGCGGGGGCACGAGCATGCCGATCCATCCCAGCGCCAGATGGAAATAGCCCGGAACCATCTCCACCCGCCCCAGCGGTTCGTGCCAGAGGTGAGTGGAATGCACCGCCGGCTGGGAGCTCATGGTGTCGTACTCAACCGCCGGAAACAGCAGGCCCCCGAGGTAGAGCAGCAGGGAGGCCAGCAGCACTGCCTTTTGCGATTGGCTATTCGCGAGGCGCATTGAGATCCGGACATCACCACGGCGGGTCGCCGTGCGGTGTCCATTCTATACCTGTCCACGGGCTGGCCGCGCCCTCCCGTAGCCCGATACTAGGAATTCGCGCGCCTGGGCTCCGTCAAGCCTCTCACTTCCAGCAGGTCGATGAGCTGTCGGTGCTGCCGCTGTCGGTGGAAGTCTGAGCACCGGTCGAGTCGATCTGGAATACCTTGCAGGTCAGATCTTTGTCCTGCCCCTTGCCGGCCACCGGGGTCGCCTGGGCGGTGAACGAG
>Ga0134128_10006131_pt1 | contig 14561 bp, 10 predicted proteins | sample KB31754_FD_96462 | JGI IMG/M metagenome (GOLD analysis project Ga0134128, IMG submission 96462) | Terrestrial soil microbial communities with excess Nitrogen fertilizer from Kellogg Biological Station, Michigan, USA - KB3-175-4 | ecosystem: Environmental > Terrestrial > Soil > Unclassified ... | reverse complement strand
TCAAATTTTTATTTTTTGCGGAACGTCAGACGTTTTATATGCGTTTTCACATTCGGGAGAATCTGCTTCGAGAACTTCGGTGGTAATTGCCGTAAATTAGCCATGAAAAATCCGGCGAGCTGCTAGTTTTGCACTCGAAGATTTTGACACCGGAGAATCTTTTTCGGTCGTACGATCAAGCGGTTGCCGTACGCTGCGCAGCGGTAACTTGCAGCCGAAGAAATTTTTATCGACGGCTTATGGCCCACTTCGGCACAGCCTTGGTTTCGTGCTAGCATTTACTGGTCAACAAGGGAGGCACCTGCCGTGGACCTTGCCTTGAAGCTCAACGTGCTGGCGGTATGCGCCGTTTTCGTTTTTGTAGGCGCGGTACTGCTGGGGGCATTCTGAGTTCAAGAGGCCAACGACGACGCCAAACAAACAAATTGCCGGTGTAAAACCGGCCGCCCATTCAAACACCGGAGAGCCCGCTCTCCGGTGTTTTCAATTTCACGCCGCCACGATGCTGGGCGAGGCGTGCACATCGTAATTGAGAATTGGCGCCAGCCAGCGCTCGCATTCCCGGACGCTCCAATCCTTCCGCCGCGCATAGTCTTCGACCTGATCGCGCTCGATCTTGCCGACGCCGAAGTAGGCACTTTGCGGATGACTGAAATAGAGACCGCAGACTGCCGCGCCCGGCCACATCGCGAAGCTCTCGGTGAGCTTCACGCCTATGCGTTCGCTCTCGAGCAGCTTGAACAGCGTGCCCTTCTCCGTGTGATCGGGCTGCGCCGGATAACCGGGCGCCGGCCGGATACCCTGGTATTTCTCGGAAATCAGCTGCTCATTGCTCAGCGTTTCATCCGGGGCGTAAGCCCAGAATTCCCTGCGCACACGCTGATGCAGACGCTCGGCGAACGCCTCCGCCAGGCGGTCGGCCAGCGCTTTGACCATGATCGCGGAATAATCGTCGTTTGCGCGCTTGAACCGCTCGGCAACCTCGTCTTCGCCGATGCCGGCCGTGACGGTGAAGGCCCCGATGTAATCGCAAAGCCCGCTGTCGCGCGGGGCGACGAAATCACTCAGCGCCGCATTGGCGCGGCCCTCGCGCTTGGAGAGCTGCTGCCGCAACGAATGCAACACCGCGACGGGCTGCGCCCGCGCCTCATCGCCGTACACGAGGATATCGTCACCGTCGGCATTTGCCGGCCAGAACCCGAACACCCCGCTCGCCCGAAACCAGTTTTCCTCGACGATCTTGTCCAGCATTGCGCGTGCATCTTCATACAAAGGCCGCGCCGCCGCGCCATATTTTGCGTCGTCGAGAATGGCGGGAAATTTTCCGGATAGCTCCCAGGTCGAGAAGAACGGCGTCCAATCGATATAGTCGACCAGTTCCTTGATGGGATATTCGGCGACTACTTTTGTGCCCATGAAGCCCGGCTTTGGCGGCTGATAGGCGCCGGACCAATCGAGCTTGAGCGCATTTGCACGAGCGCCCGCCAGAGGCAATCGCGCCTTGTCTTCCTGCGCGCGCGCATGCGCGGCGGCAATCCGCGCATACTCGCCGCGCAATTCGGTGACATAGGGCGTGCGCCCATCGACCGACATCAGCGTCTGCGCGACGCCCACGGCACGGCTTGCGTCGTTCACGTAGACCGTCTGTCCGCGCTTGTAATGCGGATGAATCTTCACAGCCGTATGCACACGGCTGGTGGTGGCGCCGCCGATCAACAACGGCAGTTCGAAGCCCTGCCGCTCCATTTCGGCAGCGACATGACACATCTCGTCGAGCGACGGCGTGATCAGCCCCGACAAACCAATGATGTCGGCCTTCTCCGCACGCGCTGTCTCCAGGATCTTGGCCGCGGGCACCATGACCCCGAGATCGACCACTTCGTAATTGTTGCACTGAAGAACCACGCCGACGATGTTCTTGCCGATGTCGTGCACGTCGCCCTTCACGGTCGCCATGACGATCTTGCCGCTGGAGCCGCCGTGCGCGCGGCCGTCCTTTTCCTGCTCCATGAAGGGCATCAGATAGGCGACCGCCTGCTTCATCACGCGCGCGGATTTGACGACTTGCGGCAGGAACATTTTTCCCGAACCGAACAGGTCGCCGACAATGTTCATGCCAGCCATCAGCGGACCTTCGATCACGTCGAGCGGGCGCTTTGCCCGCAACCGCGCCTCCTCGACGTCGGCCGCGACGAAATCCGTGATGCCGTGCACCAGCGCGTGAGAAAGCCGCTTCTCGACCGGCTGTTCGCGCCAGGCGAGATCGGCTTCTTTGCCGGCCTGTCCTGCGCCATGGAATTTCTTGGCGAGATCCAGCAGCCGTTCGCCCGCCTCGGGACGGCGATTGAGGACGACGTCCTCGCAAGCCTCACGCAATTCCGGTTCGAGATCGTCATAAACCGCGATCTGGCCCGCGTTGACGATGCCCATGTCCATGCCGGCCTTGATGGCGTGGAAGAGGAAGACCGAATGCATCGCCTGGCGCACGCGTTCATTGCCGCGGAATGAAAACGACAGGTTCGACACGCCGCCCGATACATGCGTGTGCGGCAGCTGCGCGCGGATCCATCGCGCGGCGTCGATGAAGGCGACCCCAAAGCCGTTGTGTTCTTCCATGCCGGTCGCGATCGCGAAAATATTGGGATCGAAAATGATGTCCTCCGGCGCGAAACCGACCGTATTGACCAGGATGTCGTAGGCGCGCTTGCAGATTGCGGTTTTGCGCTCGAGCGTGTCGGCCTGCCCCTTTTCGTCGAACGCCATCACCACCACAGCCGCGCCGTAGCGATGCACCGTGCGCGCATGATCGATGAATGCCGCCTCGCCTTCCTTCAGCGAAATCGAATTGACCACCGACTTGCCCTGCAGGCATTTCAGCCCCGCTTCGATGACCGAGAATTTCGATGAATCGACCATCACCGGCACGCGCGCGATGTCGGGCTCGGCCGCGATCAGATTGAGGAAAGTCGTCATGGCTTGCTCGGAATCGAGCAGCCCTTCATCCATGTTGACGTCGATGACCTGTGCGCCGTTTTCGACCTGCTCGCGCGCGATCGACAGCGCCGCGGAATAGTCGCCGGCGGTCACAAGCTTGCGGAATTTGGCCGAGCCGGTGACGTTCGTGCGTTCGCCGACATTCACGAACGGAATTTCGGGCGTCAGCGCGAATGACTCCAGGCCCGACAGGCGCAATTGCTTCGGCACATCGGGAATCGCACGTGGCTTTTTGCCGGCAACCGCCTTCGCGATCGCGGCGATATGATCCGGCGTGGTCCCGCAGCAGCCGCCGACCACGTTGACCAGCCCCGCCTCGGCGAATTCGCCAAGCAGTTCCGCCATATATTCGGGGCTTTCGTCGTAATAGCCGAACTCGTTGGGCAAACCGGCATTCGGATAGGCGCACACGAACGTGTCGGCGAGCCGGCTTAGCTCGTCAATATGCGCGCGCATTTCGCGGGCACCCAGCGCGCAATTGAGTCCGATCGTGACAGGCTTTGCGTGCTTGACTGAATTCCAGAAGGCACCCGGCGTCTGACCCGACAAGAGACGGCCCGACCGGTCGGTGATCGTGCCCGAAATCATGACAGGCACATCGAGGCCACGTTCCTCGCAGATTTCGGAAATCGCGAAGATGGCGGCCTTGGCATTGAGCGTGTCGAAAATGGTCTCAATCAACAGAAGATCGGCGCCGCCGTCGGTCAGCCCGCGCACCTGTTCGGCATAGGCAGCCTGCAACTGATCGAAGGTGATCGCGCGAAAGCCGGGATTGGCGACATCGGGTGAGATCGACGCGGTACGATTCGTCGGGCCCAGCGCGCCGGCAACAAAGCGGCGCCGGCCATCTTCCTTTTCCGCGCGTGCCGCCGCCTCGCGCGCGAGCGTCGCACCGGCCTGGTTGAGCTCATAGGCGATCCCTTCCATGCCGTAATCGGCTTGCGCGATCATGGTCGAGGAAAAGGTATTGGTTGAAACGATTTCGGCGCCGGCGCGGAAATAGGCAAGATGGATATCGCGCACCGCGTCGGGCCGGCTGAGATTGAGCAAATCGTTATTTCCGCGCACCTCGCGATTCCACGCGTCGAAACGGGCGCCGCGGTAGCCCTCCTCGTTGAGCTTGAGCCCTTGGATCATGGTGCCCATGGCTCCGTCGAGCACGAGGATGCGCGACCTCATCAGATCGACGAACGCGGATCGGGTGCTGGCAGGTGACGCATTCACGGCAACGGTCTCCGGATCAGCTGACGGGCTGTACTGCGGGCCGCAGGCCCAGCAGGTGACAAATCGCGAAGACAAGGTCCGCGCGATTCATCGTGTAGAAATGGAACGTTGTCACCCCGCGATCGACGAGGTCGAAGACCTGCTCGGCGGCGACCGCCGCCGCAATCAACTTGCGTGTCGCCGCATCGTTGTCGAGCCCGTGAAATCGCTCGGCGATCCAGGCCGGCACCGAAGCGCCGCAGCGTTGCGCAAAGCCGGTCGTCGCCTTGAAATTTTGCACGGGCAGAATGCCGGGCACGATGGGGATATCGATGCCGCGCGCCCGAACGCGATCGAGATAGCGGAAATACAGGTCATTTTCGAAAAAGAACTGGGTAATGGCGCGGTTCGCGCCGGCATCGACTTTTGCCTTGAGTATGTCGATGTCCGCTTCGACGGTTTTGCTGTCGGGATGTTTTTCCGGATACGCCGACACCGAGATCTCGAAATCGGACGCGATGCGCTTGATGCCGCCGACCAGATCCGCCGCATTCTGATAGCCGTCCGGATGCGGCGCGTATCGATCGCCTGCGCCGCCGACGGGGTCGCCGCGCAAAGCCACGATGTGGCGCACGCCGGCCCCGTGATAGGTGCGTACGACCGCGTCGATTTCCGCCCGCGTCGCGGCAACGCAGGTCAGATGCGCTGCCGGCGTCAGCGGTGTTTCCGTCAGGATCCGTTTGACGGTCGCGTGGGTACGCTCGCGCGTGCTTCCGCCGGCGCCATAGGTTACGGACACGAAATCCGGCGCGAGCGGCGCGAGACGCTCGATCGATTCCCACAGGGTCCGGTCCATCTCCTCGCTGTTGGGCGGGAAGAATTCGAAGGACACGCCGATCCTGCGCGGCTCTCCGCGCGTGAAGCGGCTCAGGCGCACGGGGCTGTTCATCACGCCACCTCCCGACGCAGAGGAGTCGCCATCAGCGCGCGCGTGTCGCGCGCAAGCCAGAGCGAAACCGCGATCTTGCCGTCGGGGCCCGGCTCGGGGGCGAGTGATTTGTGCATTACCGCTTCGAGGCCCGACGACATCATCCACTGGGTCACGGTTTCAGGCGCGAAGCCGAGACGCCGATGCGCGAATTGCTCGCGCAGGAATTCCTGTTCGTGCAGCGCGAAATCGACAACCAGCAAACGGCCGCCGGGCCGCAAGACGCGCGCGGCTTCGCGGATCGCCCGCGCACCGTCGTCGAGGAAGTGCAGCACCTGGTGCAGAATGACGGCGTCGAAAGAATCGTTGGCGAGCGGCAAATCGTAGAGATCGCCCTGGCGCACGCTGCAGTTTTTCAGTCCGGCCCGTTCCAGCCGGTCGCGTGCCAGGAGCAGCATGTCGAGTGACAGGTCGAGGCCGAGGCCGCGCTCGATCTCGCCGCCGAACAGTTCGAGCATCCGGCCGGTGCCGGTGCCGAGATCGAGCAAGGAGCGGAACGGCTTATCGGCAAGCGCGGCACGGATTGCATCTTCCACCGCTTCGTCGGCAACGTGCAGTTTGCGGATCCGGTCCCACTCCGCGGCGTGGGCGCGGAAATAGGCTTGCGCGGCGGCGGCGCGCGCCTGCCTGACCGATGAAAGGCGCTGGCGGTCGCGGGCAATGGTCTGATCGGACGCGTTGAGCCGTTCGATCAGGGCGCGGGCCACGTCGGCCCCGCCACCGTGCTCGGCCAGGCGGAAAAACGCCCAGGTCCCTTCGCGGAAGCGTTCGACCAAGCCGGCCTCGACCAGAAGCTTGAGATGGCGCGAAATGCGCGGCTGCGATTGGCGCAGGATGTCGGTGAGGTCGGAGACCGTCAGTTCCGCCTCGGCAAGCAGCGCGAGCACCCGCAGGCGGGTTTCCTCACCCGCAGCCTTCAAGGCCGTATTGAGCGCTTCAAACCCAAGCTTGCCGCCGCTGGTCATGGACTGCCAACGATCCTCGTATGGGGCCAGTTCCCACTACATAAAGATATCTTTATACATTTAAACGGGATCTAGCAAGCCCAACCTTGCCCCAGCAAGCCCGTTAACGTGGCCTGGGCCGCGGTAAGGTGAGCGCCGGCGCCCAAGGGCGTCCAAGCGGTGTCCAAGGGGCGTCCAAGGGGTGCCCAAGGGCTGCCCAAGGGAGAAAAACAAGGGAGAAAAAATGGCCACGAAGGACTTCGGCATTCGCGATGGCGAGAAGGCGGCGGCGTTGCCGCATCGGTCCGACGCGGTTCTCTATTTCATTGGCCGTATCCATACGCCGTGGAAAGAACGCAAGGACTGCCCCAGGAACGCCCGTGAGTCCGAGGCAGTCTGCACTGTCGAACTCGATCCCCGCTGGCGCGATGGCCTCAAGGATGTCGAGACCTGCAGCCATCTCGTTCTTCTGTATTGGATGGACAAGTCCCCGAGAAACCTGGTGTTGCAGACGCCCGGCCATTACGGCGTTCAGCACGGCACATTTGCTCTGCGCTCCCCGGCGCGGCCCAACCCGGTCGCCATGAGCGTCGTCAAATTGCTGCGGGTCGACGGCAACCGGCTTTCGGTGGTCGGCCTCGATTGTCTCGACGGCACGCCGCTGATCGACATCAAGCCCTATTTCGCTTCGACCGACAGCGTGCCGGATGCGGTTGTCGGCTGGCACAAATCAAAAGCCTGAGAGTCCCAATCCAATTTTCGCTAATTGGTTTCCTTACATTAATTGATTTAACAGGCATTGCTTCAGGGAACCTTTGAACCTTCTCGGCGATTTTCCTTACCAACGGGAGGGAGAAAGCGTCGAGGGTTGCGATGTTCAAACCTGTTTCGATTGCCGCACTGGCTGCCGCTGCCACGCTGTCATGCAGTGTCGCCAATGGTGTCGCCAAGGCCGATCCGCTGTTCGCCTTTCTCACTCCTCCGCTCCAATCCCAGTTCGCGCCGCAAGTGCAGACTCAAGTGCAGCCTCAAGTGCAGGGCCAAGCGCAGGCGGTCGAGCCTGCGCCGGCCGAGGAAAGTGAAAACGGCCAGCTGGCGCCACGCCTGCAACGGCAGATCGTTGCCTATGCAGGCACGGAAGCGCCCGGCACGATCATCATCGATACACCGCACACCTTCCTCTATTACGTCGCCGGCAACGGCAAGGCGATCCGCTACGGCATTGGTGTCGGCCGCAAAGGTTTCACCTGGTCGGGCGTGAAGGCCATCGTGCGCAAGTCGGAGTGGCCGGATTGGTATCCGCCCCCGGAAATGATCGCGCGCCAGCCGTATCTGCCGCGCATGGTTGCAGGCGGTCCGGGTAATCCGCTCGGCGCGCGCGCCATGTATATCGGCGGCACCGAATATCGCATTCACGGCACCAACGACCCCTCGACCATCGGCAAGTTCGTGTCTAGCGGTTGCATCCGCATGACGAATGGCAACGTGATGGACCTCTACAAGCGAGTTCAGGTCGGCGCAAAGGTGGTCGTGCTGCCGCAGACCTACGTCGCGGACTCGTCGGCGCGCGCCCGCCAGATCCGAGTCCAAGTCCCTGTCCCGGTGACGCAGTCCTATGCGCCGCAACCGTCCAGTCCGGCACAGGCGACATGGACTCGTATTCGTCCTTCCGGCCTCTATTGAGCCGCTATTCGCAGTAACTTCCCCCACCTGGCCCGGCGCCTCGCGCCGGGTCACTTTTTGTGCGCTTGTGCGTGCATGCCCGCGCCGGGTAAACACGTCCCGGTCCGCGCCTGAGCTGTTTCAGGAAGTGGAACGAGAATCAGAACGGGCGGAAAACACATGCGTATCGCGGCAATGGCGGCCGGCGCGGTTGGCGGATATTTCGGGGCACGTCTCGCGGCGGCGGGTCATGATGTAATTTTCATCGCGCGCGGCGCGCACCGTGATGCCATCGCGAAAAACGGGCTCAAGGTGGAGAGCGTGCATGGCGACATTCACCTGCCGAAGCCGAATGTCACGGACGACCCCGGCAAGGTGGGGCCCGTCGACATAGTCCTCTTCGCGGTGAAACTCTGGGACACCGAAACAGCGGCCGCTGCCGCGCGCGCCCTGCTTGGCCCCGACAGCCGCCTGATCACGTTTCAAAACGGCGTCGACAGTGTCGAGCGGCTTTCCGCCGTGCTGGGCGGCGATCGAATCGTTGGCGGGGCAGCCTATATCGCAACGGTTATCGGCTCGCCGGGCGTCATCAAGCACACCAGCAATTTCGCCATGATGCGTTTTGGCCGCTCGGACAAACGCCCCGACGACAGGCTCAACGCATTTGTCGACGCCGGCAAGGCTGCAAAGCTCGACATCGCATTGTCGGCGGATATCGACCGCGAGCTGTGGCAGAAATTCATCTTTCTCACCGCCATGGCCGGCACGACGGCGAGCCTGCGGTCGTCCATCGGGCCGATCGTGGCCGACGCCGAGCTGCGCGGATTTTTCCGTGCGCTCATGGAGGAAGCCTTTGCCGTCGGCAAGGCGAAGGGAATTTCGCTCGACCCCGCCTATGTCGATGAGCGCATGAATTTTGTGACCAGCAAAGTCGAGCCCGGCATGAAGGCGTCAATGGCGCACGATCTCGAGCGCGGCAATCGCATCGAGCTTGATTGGCTGGCGGGCAAGGTGCGTGCGCTCGGAAAACAATTCGGCATTCCGACGCCGGCGAGCGACACGGTATACACCGTCCTCAAGCTGCACCGCATGGGATCGCGGCACTGAGGTTTCCCAAATTCGCCGGCAGCAAGGCATCGCATGCCGATACTCTTGCGTGCATCGGCGCGATTTTGATCGTGATTGCACGCAATAAATAAAAATCGCGCATTGCGATTCACCGGCCGCTAACCACCGCAAGCACCATCGGCAAAATACGTACAGTCCCGGAATCAACATCCGGCCGCCAAAGGCAATAAAATCCGGGCATAACCGCTCGATCATTTTGCCAGGGTCGGGCGCGACGATTGCGTGAGTGCCGGCGAATTTGCGTAACCTGGCCGACAAGAAGATGAAACGGTTTTTCCGCGCGAAGTATTGGGTCGGGATGAAGCCCGACGTCCACACGGTCACGGCGGCGATCGCCGGGCTATTCATATGCGTAAGCGTTTGGTACCTGACCCTTGCATCCGAGCACCGCGCGTATGAGCTGGAATTTGCCGGCCGGGCCAACAATCAACGCACGATCCTGCAAAACGGCATCAATAACTATTGGGACAAGCTCGTCGCGGTCCGCGCGCTGTTCGATTCCGACGCTTCGGTGAGCCGAACGGAATTCGAATCCTTTGCAAAGTCGCTGCTCGAAGGCCATCCTGCAATTCTGAACATTTCGTGGCTACCGCTCGTGAAACGCGAGGAACGCGCCGCGCATGAACGCGAGGCGGTGCGCGACGGCCTTGCCAACTATCACATACGCACCATTGGGCCTGACGGGACATTGCCGGTCTCGCCCGAACATGACGAGTACGTTCCGAAATTCTATTCGACCGAGGCCAGGGACTCGCCGGTCTATGGTCTCGACAACAAGGACGGCGGCGGGCGCGAGCAAGCGCTTGAGCGGATTCGGGACGGCAACGTCTTGTCAACTTCGCCGCCGATCTTGCTTCACATCGGAGACGGGGATCGGCGTGGATTCTGGGCCGGCGTTCCGGTCTACGCGCTAGGAAAACCACACGACACGCCGGAAGAGCGCCACCGCAATCTGCGCGGCATTGTACAAGGCGTGTTCCAGGTCGGAGTCATGATCGACGGCATATTCGGCGACGTTAGGGCACCGGTTCGGCTGTATGTCTTTGCACCGGGTGCCTCGCCGGACGACAAACCGTTTTATTCCAGATCCCGGTTTGACTCCGATCAAATCGAGCCTCGATCGCAGGCGCAGCTGGCCCTGGAGCTGCACCGGTCGTACCCGGTCGATATTGGTGATCGCCAATGGACCATGGTGCTGACGCCGGAGCCGGCAGCCGCGAGCTCCTGGATAGTTGCACGTCATCAGCTTTCGACAATCGTTCTGGTTTGCGGTCTTCTGCTCAACGGCGCCCTTACCGCGTTTATATTCACGACGCGCCGCTATGCCCAAAACATTGAGACGGCGCAGACCAGAATCGCTCGGCAGAATGTGCAGTTCGACGCCGCCATGAACAACATGACGCAAGGCCTGCTGATGTATGACAGCGATGGCAAGCTTTGCGTCACAAACAAACGAATGGCGCAAATCTTCGGAATGCCCTGGGATGCCTGGCAGGCCAGCGCGATCGGGACCACGCCGCTGCAATCGCTGCAAGCCGCGTTTGAATTGACGAAAGTCGGAATGAAAGACCCGCAGCGCGTGCTCGGCGAACTTCAGGCGGTTCTGGCAAGCGGTAAGCCCGGCAGGATAGTTTTCGAGCGTCAAAACGGCCGCAGCTATTCGTCGCTCTGTTCGCCGATGTCTGACGGGGGGTTCGTGATTACCTTCAACGACATCACCGAGCGTCGGCATGCCGAAGAAAAAATTGCCCACATGGCGCACCACGACACGCTCACCGATCTGCTCAATCGCGGGCAGTTCTACGAAAAAATGAATGACTTCCTGCGAGGCACGGCACGGCGCCGGCGCATTGCGGTCGTCAGCATGGATCTCGATCGCTTCAAGCACGTCAACGATTCATTTGGCCATCCCATAGGCGACAAGCTGCTTCAAGCCGTAGCGGGACGCATGCGCGCCTGCGTCAGGGACATCGACATCGTCGCCCGCCTCGGCGGCGACGAATTCGCGATAGTGCAAACCTCATTCGAAGGGCCAAGCGACACCGTCATTCTTGCCAGGCGGCTGATCGATTCCGTGAGCGCTCCGTACCGGATCGACGGGCACCGGATCACGGTCGGCACCAGCATCGGCATAGCCGTTGCGCCGCAGGACGGGACGGATCCGGAGTTGCTGATGAAAAATGCCGATGCCGCGCTTTATCGTGCAAAGGCCAGCGGCGGCGACACTTACCGCTTCTTCAATGAGGAGTTCGAGAGCTGTTTTCGCAGGCCGCGAGTCGCGCCGGCGCACGGGCCACCCCGCAGGCGCGTTCACGCCTGACGGGCCCCTGCCGCCAAAAAGAAAAAAAGCCCCGGCGCAAGGCCGGGGCTTCCGTGCGCAACGGCTGGATAGGGGCAAACCAACCAACCGTCCGGCACATCCTGGGACCGGCGCAGCCACTTAACCGCTGACGAGCGGGGCCAGGTAGCCATAAGCGAAGAACGCACCTAGGCAGGCGACGAAAATCGCCGACAGCAGTTTGCCGACCTGTGTCGCACGGTCCCTTTCGAGTTCCTGCATATCCTTAGTCAACGCGATTCCGTTGATGCGCCATGGCCGCTCGCTCGCCGAGAAGGGCGTCCATCATTCGACGCCGTTTCGCGCCCTGACGCCTTAATATGAGTTATTGCTCACGATTAATGAAAGAGGCTAGCCTATGGCCGATGAATGACACGGGCACCACAGCTTCCGGCAACAAATTGCAGCAACACCCGTTCATTGCTCGGCTCTTGCAGCACGTCGATCTCACCGCGGCGGACCTGAAAGCGCTCGACGCCATCATTGATGGCGATTTGTCGATCCGACGCCGGCACGACCTGGTCGTGGATGGGTTCGAATATCACAAGCTTTGTTTCGTCAAGGAAGGGTTTGCCGTGCGCTACAAATTATTGCGCAACGGCAAAAGGCAGATTGTCAACGTCGTCCTGCCCGGCGACGTTGTCGGCCTGCCCGGCAGTTTTTATGAGCGCGCCGGCTACTCGGTCACCGCCATCACCGATCTCACAACGAATGTTTGCGCCCTCGATGCCTATGTCCAACTCTGCTACCGGCGGCCGCAATTCGCTCTGGCGCTCTGCTGGACCGCGGTGCAGGAAGCGACAACCCACGCCGAGCACATCATCAACCTCGGGCGCCGCACGCCGATCGAGCGTCTGTCGCACTTTATTCTGGAACTGCACACGCGGCTCCGCATCGTCGGACGCGCGGAGGAAAAGGGATTCGACCTGCCGTTTTCGCAGGAAATCATGGCGGACGTTTTGGGCCTCAGCGTCCCCCACCTCAATCGCATGATGCAGCAGCTGCGGTCGGAAAAACTGATCACGGACAAGGACCGGCACGTCAAATTGGTTGATTTGGATGCGCTGAAGGCACTCGCCCATTACCAGCCGCACGAGCTGACGCAGATCCCGCAGCTCGAGCCGGCGTAGTCCCCTTACACGAAGCGAGGAATGGGCCCACGTTGCGGCGTCGCGCGGCCGCCGAGATCAACAAATTTTTTATCGACATAGCACCAGCCCCAGCCCTCGGGCGGGTCATAGCCTTCGATAATCGGATGTCCGGTCGCGCGGAAATGTTTGGTGGCGTGCTTGTTCGGCGATGAATCGCAGCAGCCCACGTGCCCGCATGTCCGGCACAGCCGCAGATGCACCCAGGGCGATCCGATCTTCAGGCATTCCTCGCAGCCGAGCGCGCTGGGGGTTACGTCCGTGATGTTGGACAGGTGCGTACATGTTTTGCTCATGATCCACTCCGCTGATGCTTCGGACCAACCGGCAGCATGACCGCGATCGTAACAGCGCCCGCGGCACTGAGAACGGCGGCAGCGATGAGCCCGATTTGAAAACCGGATGCATAGGATGCAACGCCCGCCGAAAGCGCAACTCCCGCGAGCTGCGCAACGCGGCTCACGGCATTGTTGACGCCGGAGGCGAGCCCCTCGTCAATGTCGGCCACGCTCGACATCACCGAGGCCGTGAGCGGCGCGACCAGCACGGCAAAGGAAATGCCGAGCAGCACCATCGGCAAAATCACGCCCGGCACGAGCGCGGAGGTCTCGCCCAGCGCCAGCAATACGAAGGCAAGCGCAGCACCGAGTGGTCCGGCGATCAGCATTACCCTTGCACCGATTTTGTCCGCGACTGCGCCAAACAATTGCGACAGCAGCCCGACGCCGAGCGTGAATGGAAGGAAGGCCAGCCCTGCCTGCGTCGGTGAAAGGCCGCGCCGGTCGACCAAGGCAAAGGAGAGCAAAAAGAACATGATCGACAGTCCGGCGTAGATCAGGAACGTTGCGATATTAAGAGCGACAAATGCGCGATTGGCGGCAAGCCGCGGCGGCGTCATCGGGTTGGCGCTGCGGCGTTCCCACAAGGCATAGCCGGCAAGCGCCCCCGCTCCGACGATCGCCATGACGGCAATCGTCACGTTGCTGGACGCGCTTTTGTTGCCCGGGCCGATCGCGCCCAGCGCCCACGCTAGCGCGCCCAGCGCAACGGCGAGGATTGCCGCGCCGGGAACGTCGAAACGCCGCGGCATGTGCCGGCCTGCGGGCGCATAAATGGCCAGCAGCACGACCGCGACCAAGGCCAGTGGCGGATTGATTGCGAACACCCATTGCCAGCCGAAGCTGTCGGTCAGCCAGCCGCCGAGGACGGGCCCGCCGGCGGTGGTGAGCGCGGAGGCCGCGGCCCAGACGCCGATGGCGCGGTTGCGCTCCTCCCGCGGATAGGTTTCGCCGATCAGCGCAAGGCTCGCCGGTGTCACGATGGCTGCCGAGATTCCCTGCACGATCCGCCACGCGATCAGCCAGGCGATCGAGGGCGATAGCCCGCAGGCCGCCGACGCGAGACCAAAGCCGATGCAGCCCACGGCCAGCATTCGTGCCTTGCCATAGTGATCGGCGAGCGCGCCGCCAATCAATGTCAGGGCCGACAGGGCCAGCACATAGCCATTGAGCACCCACTGAACGGACGCAAAGTCCGCGCCGAAATATGCGCGCAGCTTTGGCAGCGCGACCGAAAGCGCCGAGCCATCGATAAATGCCATCGAAGAGGCGAGCACGCAGGCGGCGAGAACCATTCGCCGGCGCTGCAAGGCGATTTCACCCCCGTGCTCGCGCGGACATGGTTGGGCGGCGATGACGCCACGGTCGCACGGTTCGACGAAAGGTTGCGCCATCCCTGGAGCATGTCACCGCCAGGGTCAGCGGGGCAATGCGGGCGCGAGGTGAAGCGATCCTGGGGCCGCCTTCCTTGTCACGCATGCGGGCCGATGGAATACTGCGCCCGCGCGCAACCAGAAGATAAGAGAACGGCGCAAGCGAGGGGAGAAGATCCGCATGTTGTATCCGCGTATGGTCCGCAACACTTCGGCCGCGCTGGCCATTGTTTCGCTCATTTTTTCCGCCGGCCGTGCGGCCGCGGCCGACGCCTACCCATCGAACAAGATCACCCTCATTGTCGCCTTCGCGGCGGGCGGCGTCGCCGACACGCTGGCACGCATGGTGGGACAAGGGTTGAGCGAGCGCCTGCATCAGCCGGTCGTCGTCGAGAACCGCGGCGGTGCGGGCGGCAATATCGCGGCCGGCGTCGTGGCGCATGCG
>Ga0134128_10006128_pt1 | contig 14564 bp, 8 predicted proteins | sample KB31754_FD_96462 | JGI IMG/M metagenome (GOLD analysis project Ga0134128, IMG submission 96462) | Terrestrial soil microbial communities with excess Nitrogen fertilizer from Kellogg Biological Station, Michigan, USA - KB3-175-4 | ecosystem: Environmental > Terrestrial > Soil > Unclassified ... | reverse complement strand
GTCCAGTGGCGGACGAGACCCGGCCTGAACGGCAGCGATGCGAAGACGACCGCCCAGGAGGCGCTGACCGCGCGCAACGCGCAACCCATGATGGGCGACGGACCGCCGTGGGCGCCTCTGGTGCTGGCGGACATGACGGTCGAGCGGCAGGTTGGCGATCGCCTGGAAGTGCTGCGGCCGACACCGGCTTTCGTGCTCGAGCCCGCGGACGCCGTCACCGTGATCCAGCGGCGGTGGGACGTGCCGGCGTATCCGATGAAGTTGAACGACCTCCTGGGCGACTGGCGGATCGACGCGTCCCGCGACCTGAGGCTGGACGTCCGAGGCGGCGCGGTGATCGGCGTGCTGACCGACGGCGCGACGTCGACGCACCTGAAGGGCGAAGCGTTGGGCAACCTGCTCGTCCTGCGGGCCGTGAACGAGGGACCGAGGGGGCCGCTGGCTCCCCACGAGGCGCTCTCGTCGATCTCGATGGCCTACTTTGACCCCCAGGGCGGGTTGACCGGCCATACGGACACGCTCCACGCCGGCGTCGAAGGCCTGCGTTACTACACCCGCGACGACTGGCACGCGGTCTATCGGTAGCCGAAGCGAACCAAACCCCGGGTCATTCCGTCTCATGTGCCAGGCTCCCATCGCGTTCCGATGGGAGCCTGAGGCACATGAGCATCACCCAGAACCCACCCGACCTCCTGCGCGGTACCGTCGACCTGCTGATCCTGCGCACGCTGGCCAACGGCGCGCTCCACGGCTACGCGATCGCCCAACGCCTGCGCGTCGTCTCCGAGGACGTGCTGCAGGTCGGCGAGAGCTCCCTCTACCCCTCGCTCCAGCGGCTCCTGCTCAAGGGCTGGGTGAAAGGCGAATGGGGCGCGTCCGAAAACAACCGGCGCGCCCGCTACTACACGATCACGCCGGCCGGAAAGAGGCACCTCGCGGCCGAACGGGTGGAGTTCGAGCGTCTCCTCGGCGCGATGGTCCGCGTCATGGAACAGGGGTGACCTATGGGATGGCTCACGCGCCTGCTCGGTTGGACCTCGCCCCGTGACCGCGCGCTCGCCGACGAGCTCGAGGCGCATCGCGCGTTCGTCGAGGATGAGCTCAAACGAAGCGGCCTGTCAGCCGCCGAGGCGGCCGCTGAGAGCCGCCGCCGGCTCGGCAACGTCACGCTGGCGCGCGAAGACTCGCGTGACGTCTGGACGCTGCGCTGGCTCGATCAGGTGCGCCAGCACGTGCGCTTCGGCCTCCGCGCGCTCCGGCGCGAGCCGCTCTTCGCGCTGACCGCAATCCTCACCCTCGGCCTCGGCGTCGCCGCCACGACCACGGTCTTCAGCGTCGTGAACTCCGAACTCGGCATGCTGCCCTACCCGGACGCGAGCCGGCTCGTCGCGATTTACTCGCAGGCAGCCGATCCACATTCGCAGTACGACGCCGTCTCGGTCGACCAACTCGCCGAGTGGCGTCGCGCGCCCGGCCTGGCCGCGGTCGCCGCCGAGGGTGGCACCGAAACCAGGACCCTGCAGCTCGCGCAGGCGCGCTCCGTCCTCGTTCAGACCGTCACGGCAAATTTCTTCACGACCCTCGGCCGGCGCCCGCTTCAGGGACGCGTCTTCACGGACGCCGACGCTCGGGGTGCGGCCACGGTGATTCTGAGCGAGCGCGGCTGGACACGCGTCTTCGACCGCCAGCCAGACGTCGTCGGTCGGGTCGTCGCGCTCGACGACCAGCCCGTGACCATCGTCGGCATCGTCGCCGACGACGACGCGCTGGAACCTGGACCATGGATGTTCCGCGCGGCGGATGAGCGCGTGCCCTCGGGCAACGGCTCGCCGGTGTTCTGGTGGGCCATCGGACGGCTCGCCGACGGCGCGACGGCCGAGATGGCGCGCGGTCAGGTGCAGCCGACGGTGACCCGCCGCGCCGAACTCGACTCGAAGCTTCGGGGCCACCTCGCCAGGGTCGACGAATTGAGCTCGTGGAATACGACCTCGGATCGCGGGAAGCTGTACTTCTTCCTTGGCGCGTCGCTGGTCGTGCTGCTGCTGACGGTGGCGAACACGGCTGGCCTCGTGCTGTCGCGCGTGCTGCGCCGGGCACCTGAGTTCGCGCTGCGCGCCGCCCTCGGCGGCGGCACCGGCGCGCTCTCGCTGCAGCTCGTCGTCGAGGCCGCGCTCGTCGTGATCCCGGGATGCGTGCTCGGACTCTGGGTCGCCTCGGAAGCGCTCGCGGTCACCGGCGCGGTCCTGCCGGAGGATTTCCTGATGCGTGGGACGCACGTCACGCTCGACCTGCGCGTGCTCGCCGCGTGCGTCGGCGTCGCGATGCTCACGGTCACCGGGCTCACGCTGGTCCCGCTCGGCCTGGCGCGCCGGGCGGGCGCATCGGCGATCGGCGGCGGCGCCCGGACGAGCGCGGCGCCGTCGGCGGGCCGCACGCGCGGCATCCTGCTCGTGTCGCAGCTCGCGCTCACGGTCATCCTCCTCGCGGGCGCCGGCATCTTCCTCAAGAGCTTCGTCGCCCTGCTGCACGTGCCACTCGGCTTCGAGCCGTCCGGCGCTTCGTCCGCCTACGTCGAACTGACCGGTCCGCGCTACGCCGACCGCGACCAGCAGCGGCGGTACGCTGAGGGCCTGATCGAGCAGGCGGCGGCGATCCCCGGCGTGCGCATCGCGGCCGTGGCGACGTCGACGCCGCTCGGCAGCGGCCCCGAGGTCACCGTGTCGGACCCGCGGCGTCCTGGCGCCGGCGCCGACACCGCCCTCCAGCCCATCTACCGGGCCGTCAGCGGCGACTACTTCCGTGCCGTCGCCACGCCGATCCTTCGGGGCCGCGCCATTCTCCCTACAGACACGGCCGGCGCCCCCGCCGTCGCCGTCGTCAACCAGCAGTTCGTCCGGCGCCTCTTCCCGGACGAGGATCCGATCGGACGCACGATTGACGTCGCCCCCTTCCACGGCGCGCGAATCACGCGCGGGCTCATGACGATCGTCGGCGTCGCCAGCGATATCAAGGAAGTCGGACTGAACGAGATCGCGTTCGAGGATATCTACGTGCCCTTCGCGCAGCATCCGTCGACGTCGGTCACGCTGATCGTGCGCGGCCCCGCGGCCGATGCCTCGCTCACCACGGCCCTCCGCACCGCGGCGGCCGCAGTCGACAAGACGATGCCGGTGACCACCACGACGTCCTTCACGGATCTCGTGAGCGGCTCCGTCAGAGGCGCGCGGTTCAACCTGATCGTCGTGACGGGCTTCGCGGCAGCGGCCCTGCTCGTCGCCGCGATTGGCCTCTACGGCGCGATGGCCTACGCGGCGACCGCGCGCTGGCGCGAGTACGGCGTCCGGCTCGCGCTCGGCGCCACGCCCCGCCGGCTGGTCGGCCGCGCGCTGTGGCAGGCCGGGCGGCTCGGGCTCGTCGGCGGCGTCATCGGCGTCGCCGGCGCGCTGCTCCTCGCGAAGTGGCTGGGCGACTCGCTGTATCTGGTCGCTCGTGTGCACAGCGGACTGCTCTACGGCGTCACGACGACGGACCCGACGTCGTTGACCATGGCGCTCGTGGGCGTGGTGGCGCTGGCTCTCCTCGCGGGCGCGGTCCCGGCGAGACGCGTGTCGCGAATCGACCCCGTGCAAGCGCTCAGGGCGGAATAGCCGGATCGAGAGGCAGACGTGACACTCTTCCGCCGCATCGCGGCCTGGTGGCGCGCGCGTCGACGCGCCGACGACCTCGCCGATGAGATCGAGGCGCACCGCGCGATCGTGCAGGACGCGCTGGAGCGCGCGGGGTGCACGGCCGCGGACGCCGCGGCGGAAAGCCGCCGCCGCATGGGCAACGTCGCGATCGCGCGGGAGGACAGCCGCGAGGTTTGGATCGCGCGCTGGCTCGACCGGCTGAGCCTGAATCTCCGCTACGCCGTCCGCGTATTGCGGCGGGAGCCGCTCTTCGCGCTCTCGGCCGTCATCACGCTCGGTCTCGGCATGGCCGCGGCGACCACCGTCTTCGGCGTCGTCGACGCTGAGATCTGGCGTCCGCTGCCCTATCCCGATCCGCATCGTCTGGTCGCGGTTCGGTCCACACACGTCGACGGCCGGTCGAACGACACCGACGGCATCAGCCTCGCGGAATTTCAGGAATGGCGGCAAGCCGCGACCGCGTTCGCGAGCCTTGCCGCCGAAGGCTCGGTCGACCGCCGGACGATTCAGATCGGACGCGCGGAGTCGATCGTCATCGAAGAAGTCACCGCGAACTACCTGACCACGCTGGGGCGCCCCGCGCTGTCGGGTCGCGTCTTCACCGACGCGGATGCCGACGGCGCCCACGTGGCCGTGCTGACCGCACGCGGCTGGCAGCGCGTCTTCGACCGCGACCCGGCCGTCGTCGGCCGGACGTTCGTGCTCGATGGCCGCGCGATCACGATCGTCGGCCTGATCGCGCGCGACGACTCGATGGGACTCGACACCGAGATGTTCCTGCCGATCGACGAGCGCACGTCGACGGCGCCCCTCTTCAGCATGGTCGGCCGTCTCGCGCCGGGCGCGTCGATGACCGTCGCCCGGCAGCAGGCGCAGGCTGTCGTCGACGCCCGCGGCGCGACGGAGGCCGCGCGCCGAGGCCACGTCGTCGCGACCGATGACCTGAGCGAGTTCTTTCGGCGGACCGATCGGCGCCCGCTGTATTTCTTTCTGGGCGCCGCCGCGCTGGTGCTCGTGCTCACCGTCACGAACATCGCCGGATTGCTGGTCGCGAGGGCGATTCGACGGACGCCGGAATTCGCTCTGCGCGGCGCGCTCGGCGGCATGACCGGCGCCCTCGCCATGCAGACCGTCATGGAAAGCGCGCTCGTGGCCGTGCCGGGCTGCGCGATCGCGTGGTGGCTCGCCCATCTGGTCGTCAGCACCGCCGCGCAGTGGGTTCCAGACGACCTCCTGTGGCGGGGCACGAACATCACGCTCGGCCTGCCGACCGCGATGTTCACGGTCGTCATGGCCGTTGTCACGACGGCCGTCATCACGCTGGGACAACTCGGCATCGTGCGAAGAGCCGGGAGCCGCGCGGCCCTTGAATCGGGCCATCGGGCCGGCGAAGCGCCTCGATCGGCGCGCGTCCGACGGGTGCTGCTCGTGGGCCAGCTCGCGGTGACCGTCGTGCTGCTCTCGGGCGCCGGAGTCTTCCTCGAAAGCTTCCTCGCGGTGATGACCGCGCCGATCGGCTTCGACCCGGCGAACGCCTGGTCGCTGCGGCTCACGCTCTCGGGGCCGTCGTACGCGACGCCGGAGGCGATTGCCGCCTACGTCGATTCGGCGGTCGCGCGTCTGCACGCCGTGCCCGGCGTGCGCGACGTCGCACCCGCCACGAGCTCCCCGCTCTACAGCGGCTGGCTGGCCCGGGTGGCGACCTCCGGGAATCGAAGTGCGGGCGCCGGCGCGAGCGCGGAGGCGGTCACGCGGATGATCGGACCGGAATACTTCGAGGCGACCGGCACGCCGATCCTGCGCGGCCGGGCCATCACGCGAGACGATCGCGCCGGAACCCCGTTCGCGGCGGTGGTCAATGAAGAGTTCGTCCGCCGCGAGTTGCCCGGCGTGGATCCGATTGGCCAGAAGGTCGAGTTCGCCGGCGTCCACGCGGCCCCGGTCGGCCAGGGGGCCGCCACCATCGTCGGCGTCGTCGCGAACATCAAGGAGGTCGGTCTGAAAGAGGGCCTGATGCCGGACCTCTACCTCTCATTCGCGCAACGGCCCTTTTCGAGCATCGAGATCGTGGTGCGCGCGGACCGGGCGGATCCCGGCATGCCCGCCGCGCTGCGCGCGGCGATGGCCGACCCGCTCGTGCCGGTGACGACGGTCACGGCACTTGGCACGCGGGTCGATCGCGCGCTCCGGCCGGACCGTTTCAACGTCGCCGTGGTCGGCGGTTTCGCGGCGATGGCGCTGCTGATGTCGGCGATCGGCATCTACGGCGCGATGGCGTACGCCGCGTCGTCGCGCCGGCGAGAATTCGGCGTCCGGATGGCGCTGGGCGCCGCGCCGCGCACGCTCGTCGGCGCGAGGTTGTGGCAGTCGGCGCGGCTGTCGCTCGCCGGCGCCGCGCTTGGCCTGGCCGGGGCGCTCGTCATCACGCGCGCGGTGGGCGATGCGCTGTACTTCGTGCCCGGCCGGCACAACGGGATGCTGTACCACGTCAGCACGAGCGACCCCCTCGCGCTCGGCGGCGCCCTCGTCGGCGTCGTCGCGCTCGCGCTCCTGGCCGCGGCACTTCCGGCGCGGCGGGTCGCACGCATCGATCCCGTGCGCGCGCTGCGCGCCGACTGATTTACCGCTCGTCGATTCTGAGAAACGTCTGCGGGTACGTCGGTCCGATGTATTCCGCGCGGGGCCGGATCAGGCGGTTGTTCGCGTACTGCTCGAGGACGTGCGCGGTCCAGCCGCTGACGCGGCTCACGGCGAAGATCGGCGTGTAGAGGTCGATCGGGATCCCCATCGCGTAGAACATCGACGCCGAGTAGAGATCGACGTTGGCGTGGAGCCCCTTTTCGGCCTTGACGATCTGCTCGATGCGCTCGGTCATCGCGTACCACTGCGGCTGGCCGGCCTTCGCGCCGAGCGCCTTCGAGAGACGCCGCAGGTGCGTCGCCCGCGGGTCTTCGGTCTTGTAGACGCGGTGGCCGAAGCCCGAGACCTTCTCCTTGCGCGCGAGCTTGCCGCGGATGACTGCTTCGACGCGGTCGAGGTTCGCCGCGCCGCCGTCGCCGCCGATCTCGACGAGCATCTTCATGACCTCGGCGTTCGCGCCGCCGTGGAGCGGCCCCTTCAGCGTGCCGATGGCCGCGACGATCGCCGAATGGATGTCGGTGAGCGTGGCGGCGGCGACGCGCGCCGCGAACGTCGACGCGTTGAGCTCATGGTCGGCGTGGAGGACCAGCGAGACGTCGAACGCCCGCGCCGCGAGCGGCGACGGCCGCTGGCCGGTGAGGAGATAGAGAAAGTTGGCCGCGTGGCCGAGCGCCGGGTCCGGCGCGATCGGCCCGCCGCCGGCGGCCAGGCGTCCCCAGGTCGCGACGAGCGCACCGAGCTGTCCGGTCAGCCGTACGGCCTTGCGGTAGCTCGCCTGCGGCGAGCGGTCCGCGGCGTCGCGGTCGTAGTGCGCGAGCATCGACGTCAGCGTGCGCAGCGCGTCCATCCCGTCGACCGGCGGGAGCGATTTCATCGCGCGGAGGATCGCCTCGGGCAGCTGCCGCGCCGCGGCCATCTGGGTCTGCAGGTCGCCCAGCTCCGACCGCGTCGGCAGGCGGCGATGCCACATCAGGTAGCAGACTTCCTCGAACGACGCGCCACGCTCGGCGTCGGCGAGGTCATGGATGTCGTAGCCGCAGTAGGCCAGCACGCCACGCTCGCCGTCGAGAAAACAGATCGCGGACTCGCCGGCGACGACATCCTCGAGGCCGGCCTTCGACTTCGTGTCTACCGACATCGACTACTTTCCGCCGGCGATCTGCGGCGCTTTGACCATGAGGTCGTCGCCACCCATTTGCTGGTAGAGCGACATGAGCCCCATGTAGAGGAACCCGAACTGGAAAATCATCAGGAACGGCACGGTGCCGTAGATGTCGTGCGTCAGCGCGTAGAGCACGGCCGCGGTGAAGTACACGCCGAGCGCGATCTCGACGAACGGCTGCACCGGCACCATCTGGTGATACTTCTTGTGCTGCCAGTCGTCCTGCGTCCGCTCGATGCCGTACTTCGGCGTCCGCACGAACTCGCCCGGCTTGCAGAAGATCGCCTCGAAGAGCGCCTTCGTGTTGTTCACTGCGAGGCCGATGCCGATCGCCATCACAGCGGGCAGGTACTTCGCGCGCTTGCGCCAGTCCGGATACACCTCGCGCTGGCAGACGAGATAGAAGTTGAACACTGAGAGCGTCGCCGCCGCGAAGAACGGCACGTCGATGAGCAGCATCTCCGACCAGCCCATGTTCGACCGGACGTACATCGCCGGGAACATGAGGATCGACAGCAGAATCATCAGCACGTAGTTGAAGTTGGCCGTGAGATGGAAGAACGCCTCGGCCTTCACCTTGAGCGGCAGATCGGCCTGCAGAATCATCGGGAGATTCTTCATGCAGGTCTGGATCGAGCCCTTCGCCCAGCGGTGCTGCTGCGTCTTGAAGGCGTTCATCTCGACCGGCACTTCGGCCGGCGTCACCAGGTCCGGCAGGAACAGGAAGCGCCAGCCGCGCACCTGCGCGCGGTAGCTGAGGTCGAGATCCTCGGTCAGCGTGTCGTGCTGCCAGCCGCCGGCGTCGCGAATCGCCTCCGGCCGCCACACGCCCGACGTGCCGTTGAAGTTGAAGAAGCACCCCGATCGATTGCGGGCGCCGTGCTCGAGCACGAAGTGCCCGTCGAGGAGCACCGACTGCACGCGCGTCAGCAGCGAGTAGTCCTGGTTGAGGTGGCCCCAGCGCGCCTGGATCAGCGCGAGCTTCGGGTCCGTCGAAAAATACGGAATGGTCCGGCGCAGGAAATCCGACGGCGGGACGAAGTCCGCGTCGAAAATCGCGACGAACTCGCCGCGCATCGTCTGCATCGCCGCCTCGAGCGCGCCTGCCTTGAAGCCCGTGCGATCCGTCCGGTGCAGATACTTGATGTCGAAGCCGCGCGCCGCCTGCCGCCGGACGGCGAGCTCGGCAATCTCGCAGGTCTCGTCCGTGGAGTCGTCGAGCACCTGAATCTCGAGCTTCTCCTTCGGGTAGTCGATCTCCGTCACCGCGTCGACCAGACGGTCGACGACGTACATCTCGTTGAAGATCGGGAGTTGGATCGTGACGACCGGCCACTCGGCGTCGCCCAGGACGGGCGGCGGGCCGGGCACGCGGTCCTTGTGCTTCATGTACTGGAACACCAGGAAGTACCGGTGCCAGCCGTAGACGGCGAGGATGCTGAGGATGAAGAAATAGGCGACCAGGATCAGCGTGTCAAAGAGCGTCATAGAATGGAGCTTCCTGGCCGCTGCACGACCCGCGATCTTACTACGGAGCCCCCGGCGACCGAGTGAACCGACACCCGTGAAACCTCCCGTTTCGGCGGCGCCTTCCCCCCACGCCTTGCTGGCCTTGTTCGAGGCCGTCCGGGACGGCCATCTGGCCCCTGACGAGGCGGAACTCCGGGCTCGGCAGGTGCTCCATACCGACTGGACCGAGGATCTCGGCTTTGCCCGCGTCGACCACGACCGGGCGACCCGTCAGGGGTTCCCCGAGGTCGTGTTTGGCCAGGGCAAGACGCCCGCGCAGGTCGCCGGCATCGCTCAGGCCATCGTCGCGCGCGGGCACACGTTGCTCGTGACGCGCACCAACCGCGAAACATTCGCCGACGTAGCCAAGGTCGTACCAGACGCCCGCTTCCATGAAGAGGCGCGGATTATCGAGCGGCGCGCGGAGACCGTAGCCGGTCAGGGTGTCATTCTGATTGCCGCGGCGGGTACATCTGACATACCGGTGGCCGAGGAAGCCGCCATCTCGGCCGAGGTCATGGGCAACACCGTCGACCGTCTCTACGACGTTGGCGTGGCGGGACTGCACCGCCTGCTCGCGGCGAGCGGCCGGCTCGCGGCGGCCCGCGTCGTCATCGCCGTAGCCGGCATGGAAGGGGCGCTCGCGAGCGTCGTTGGCGGCCTCGTCCGGGTGCCCGTCGTCGCCGTGCCGACGAGCGTCGGCTACGGCGCGAACCTCGGGGGCATGACGACGCTCCTCGCGATGCTGAACAGCTGCGCGACCGGGGTGACCGTGGTGAACATCGACAACGGCTTCGGCGCGGCCGCGGCCGCGAGCGCCATCAACCACCTCGCGTGAGCAGGCGGTCGGGCCGCGATCTAGTGTTCTTTCCGCAGCCACATGGAGGAACCCGAGAGAGCGCCCGCGTTGAGCCCGCCCAACGCGCGACGCGCATGATCCCTGTGCGTGTGGAGGAAGTCATTGTTGAGCAGCAAGACGCTGAAGTCGCGGTTGCACATCAGGAACGCGAGCAGCAGGTACTGCTCGTTCCAGAACCAGTTCCGCTCGATCACCCACTCCCGCGGATACTCCCGCGGCAGGAAGATGTCGTGGAAGTGCACGAACACGCCCTGGGGCAGCGCGGGCAGAACGTGAAACAGGATGTGATGCAGATCGCTGCCGATCTTCGACACATGGGACGTGTCCACGAAGAGGACGTCTCCCGATCGGAGATCGGCGTATGTCGTCAGCGGCACGTCCTGCACCGGGCGCGCGATGAGGCTCTCCAGGCGGTTCGCATGGCGCCCCAGCACGCGCGACGGATACGGCTCGACACATCGAACGCGGGTCTGCCCGTTCCGCGCGGCGGCCTCGAGCGCGATCAGGGTTGAATAGCCGGCGCCGATCTCGAACACCATCGCCGGCCGGAAGCGGCGGCACAATCCGTAATAGACGATCGCGTCAAAGTTCGGAAAGAAGACGTTGTTCCAGCAGTAGTCGTATTCCGCGTCCGCGGGAATGCCGCCGAGCTCGCTGGCAAAGACGGCCAGTTCATCGAACCTGTCCCGCATGTGCGCCAGGTCGACGGTGAACGCCGGTATCGCGTAGCGCGGGCCGTCCCAGAGCGCAGCCGCCAGGCGCGACACGCTCGGCGCCGGGGAATAGAAATGATCTTGAGTGACGTGAAACCCGTGGGCTTCGAAACGGTCGAAGACCTCGCGCTTCATCCACCACCATTCAGTGGCGGTCCGCCGGAGAACCTCCGAAATATCCGGGATCAGCTCGAGCAGATCACGCTCGTCGAGCCGCCGCAGCGCCTGCCTGACCTCGTTGAGCCTGTCCTGATCGGCCACGATCCGTCCCGTCGAATCATAAGACGGATTCGAACTGGTGAAGGCGGGCCGCGCGCGTCTCACCGCCGCCGCGGGTTTGCTCCCCATTCCGGTCGCGCGGCCCGGCGGGCGTTGCTGCGCGTGCAATGGTCGCGGAAAGAGGCCTGATCCGGCCTCACCTGCTATAATCGCAAGTACGCTCCGCTCCGCGGAGCGCTCCCAATGCAAGCCGCTACGCTCAAGGCGCTCGAGTTCGATCGCATCCGCGAGGCGCTCGCCGACGAGGCGTCCACGCCGCTCGGACGGACGCGCGTCGAGTCCCTGGCGCCCGCCACCGATCCGGCCGAGGTCGAGGGCGCGCTGGCGCTGACGACCGAAGCGGTGCGCGTCCTGCGCGCGGACGGATCGCTCGCGATCGACGCGTCGGAGTCGCTGGCCGCGACGCTCTTGGCGCTCGACGTGCTGGATCAGGCGCTCGCCCCGCTCGACCTGCTGGCGCTCGCGCGATTCGTGGACTCCGTCGATCGCGTCGCGAACGGCATCACGCCGGACACGCCGCGGCTCCACGCGATCGCGAGCCGCGCCGCGTCGTTCGAGCACGAGACCGCGGCGATTCGCCGGGCCATCGATCCGTCGGGTGAAGTCCTCGACCAGGCGAGCGCCGCGCTCCGCGACATTCGCGACCAGCTCCGGCGGGCGCGCGCGAAACTGCGCACGACGCTCGACGGCCTCGTGCGCGCGCGCGAGACGGCGAAGTACCTGCAGGACCAGATCGTCACCGACCGCAACGGCCGGTACGTGCTCGTCGTGCGCGCCGAGCACCGCGACGCCATCCCCGGTGTCGTGCACGGCGCCTCCGCCAGCGGCGCCAGTCTGTTTCTCGAGCCGCTCAGCGTCCTCTCCGCCAACAATGACGTCGTCGCGCTCGTGGACCGCGAGGCGGAAGAGATCCGGCGCATCCTGCTCGCGCTGACCGACGCGTTCCGTCGCCGCGGACCCGAGCTCGAGGCGACGCTCGACGTGGCGGCCGACATCGACGAGGTCCAAGCGAAGGCGCGCCTGGCAATCGTGATGGACGCGACGGCGCCGACGCTGACGGCCGACGGGCGCATCGAGTTCAAGGACGCGAGGCATCCGCTGTTGACCATAAGGGGTCGGGTCTCGAGCGCGGGAAAAGAGGATTCCAGGTGGCGCGAGCCGGCCGAGTCTTCGAGGGCCCGCTCGCTTCACCCGGAATCCTCTTTCCCGGCGAGACCTGACCCCCTGGACGTGGTCGTCGCTTCCGACCTCCTTGTCGTGCCGCCCATCCGCGCGCTCGTCATCTCGGGTCCCAACACGGGCGGCAAGACCGTGGCGCTCAAGGCGATCGGCCTGCTCGCGCTGATGGCGCAGGCGGGGCTCCTGATCCCGGTCGACCCGTCGAGCCGCTTCACGCCGTTCCGCAGCGTCTTCGCCGACATCGGCGACGATCAGTCGATCGCCGCCAGCCTGTCGACCTTCTCCGCGCGCATCGCGAACATCGTGGCGATGGAGCAGGCGCTCGAACTGCCCGCGCTCGTCCTGCTCGACGAAGTCGGCGGCGGCACCGATCCCGTCGACGGCGGCGCGCTGGGCACCGCCGTCATCGATCACTTCCGCAAGCGCGGCGCCACGGTCGTCGCCACCACGCACGACGACGCGCTGAAATCGTTCGCGGCGACGACGGAGGGGGTGGCGACGGCGGCGTTCGGGTTCAATCCGGATACGTATGCGCCGACGTATCGCCTGATCTACGGAGCGCCCGGTCGAAGTCTGGCGCTCGAGATCGCCGAGCGGCTCGGCATGCCGACGGACGTCATCGCGGACGCCCGCGCGCGGCGCTCCGGGCGCGAGTCGCAGCTCGCGGCGCACCTGGCGCGCGTCGATCAGGAACTCGCCGCGCTCGAGCCGCGCCGGCAGGCGATCGACACGGACCGCGCGGCGCTCGACGCCGAGCGCCGCGACCTGCTCGCGCGCGAGTCGCGGCTCACCGAGCGCGAAGCCGTCGTGAAGCGCCGCCTCGACGACAAGCTGAACGAGAAGCTCCGCGACGCCAAAGACGAAGTCGATCGGATCGTCGGCCGCCTCAAGCAGAAGGCCGAGACGCTGGCCGAGCGCGGTGCGAAGGCGCCGCTGACGACTGGCGATCTCGGCGCGCTGCGCAGCGAGGGCCGGACGGCGATTGAAACCGTGAGCGCCGAGTTCGGCGTGAGCGGCGGCTCGCCCTCCGGACCTGAGCCGTTGACGGAACCGCCGGACGTCGGCGACAAGGTCTTCGTTGCGTCGTTCGGTACCGACGGCATCGTGCGGTCCGTGACGGGCAAGAAAGTGGACATCGAAATTCGGGGTATGCGGATGCGGGTGGGCCTGGACGATCTCAGAAAAGCAGGCAACGGGCCACAGGCGGCGGGCGGCGGGCGCCTGACAGGCGGCCGCGGCTCGAACCGGGCCTCCAGCCACCTGCCCCCAGCCCCCAGCCGTTCGACCGAACTTGTCCTCGTTGGTTCCACCATCGACGAAGCTCTCGATCGCGCCGCCAAGTTCCTCGATGACGCGCTCCTCACCGATGAGCGTCGCCTGCGCGTGGTGCACGGCCACGGCACCGGCCGGCTGCGCGACGCGTTGCGCGCGTTCTTTCGCGAACATCCGCTGGTGGCGAGCGTGGCCGCCGCGCCCGACAACGAGGGCGGCGGCGGCGCGACGATCGTCGAACTCAAAGACTGATGTCGCTCTTTCCCCAGTCGTTCGTCGAGGACGTCAAGTCGCAAACCGACATCGTCTCGGTCATCGGGGATGTCGTCTCGCTGCGGAAGACGGGGGCGACCTGGAAGGGCCTGTGTCCGTTCCACCAGGAGAAGACGCCGTCGTTCAACGTCAACAAGGACAAGGGCTTTTTCAAGTGCTTTGGCTGCGACGCCGGCGGCGACGTGGTCAAGTTCGTGCAGCTGTACCAGAAGCTGTCGTTCCCGGAGGCGGTCCGAAACCTCGCGCAGCGCGCCGGCATCCCAATACCCGAGACCACCAGCAGTCCGGAGGAACGGGAGGCGGCCGGGGAACGGCAGGCGCTTCTAGCCCTGCACGAGCAGGCGGCGGCGTTCTATCGCGAGCAGCTCGAGGGACCGGCCGGCGCCCGCGCCCGGCGGGAGCTCGAAACCCGGGGGCTTCGGGACGAGACCAAGGCCGCGTTTGGCTACGGCTATGCCCCTGCGGCGGGCAGGGATTCGCTCCACGGACGCCTGGCCGATGCCGGAATTCCGCGGGCGCTGCAGGTCAAGAGCGGGCTGGTGAAATTAGGTGATAATGGTCAGATCCGGGACCAATTCCGTAACCGGCTGATGATTCCCATTGTCCGGGACACCGGGGCCGTCATTGCCTTTGGCGGACGGGCGCTCGAGGAGGGCCAGGTCCCGAAGTACCTGAATTCTCCGGAAACCCCGATCTACACCAAAGGCCGGACGCTTTACGGTCTGGACGTGACGAAAGGGGCCATCCGGGAGAAGAATTACTGCGTGCTCGTCGAGGGCTACTTCGATCTGGCCCAGGTTTGGCAGGCAGGTGTGCATCCGGTCGTGGCCCTGTGTGGGACGGCGCTCACGAACGCGCAGGCGCTCTACATGCTGCCCGTGAGCCTCTTCGGCATGAGCGTCTCGGCGGCGGAGCTGCCGGCGATGTCGAGCGCGGTGGGGGAGAAGGCGGAGGTGGCGGAATACCTGCGCTCGCGCCTCGACGGCGGG
>Ga0134128_10006123_pt1 | contig 14573 bp, 11 predicted proteins | sample KB31754_FD_96462 | JGI IMG/M metagenome (GOLD analysis project Ga0134128, IMG submission 96462) | Terrestrial soil microbial communities with excess Nitrogen fertilizer from Kellogg Biological Station, Michigan, USA - KB3-175-4 | ecosystem: Environmental > Terrestrial > Soil > Unclassified ... | reverse complement strand
TCGAAGTCCTCGCCCAGCACCCGCGGCCCGCCCGCCGACCCGCCATCCAGCCCGCCGGTCAGCCCGGCCGGCGGCGGGCCGCCGAACACCATGACGTGGCGCAGGCTGGCCGCCGCCCCGTCCGGTCCGGCGATTAGGTGGGCGTACTCGGCGTCCACGTAGGCGATGGGCGCGTCGGCGTGCCCGATGATGTAACGGGCCTCGTCGGGCGTGAGCCGGTAGTTGAGCGGCACTGCTACCGCGCCGATCTTGCGCGCGGCGGCCATCACCGCGACGATCCGCGGCGAGTTGGGCCCGCACCAGATGATCTTCTGGCCGGGGCCGGCGCCGAGGGAGGCCAGCGCGTTGGCGAGCCGGTTGGCCTGGGTCTCGAGCTCCGCGTAGGTCCAGGTGGTGACGCCCGCGCCGCCGCGGTCCTCGATGACCGCGGGCTTGTCCGGCTGACTAGCGGCGTAGGCACTCAGGATGTCTGGCATGCGGCCCCTGTCCTCGATCCGGCGGCTTAGCCATAACCCTGTCGCGCATCACGCCAAATGTCATTACCTAGCCACAGGCGGGAACCAGACGTCCACGGCCAGGCCGCCGTCGGGCAGCGCCCGGGCGGTGAGTTGGGCGTCGTGGGCGGCGGCGATGGCGGCCACGATGGACAGGCCCAGGCCGTGGCCCTCGCGGTTCCCGGCCCGCTCGGGGCCGAGCCGCTGGAACGGCTCGAACAGCCGGCCGACCTCGGGCTGCTCCAGCTTCGGCCCGCTGTTGACCACCGACAGCACGCAGCGGCCCGCGTGCACGCCGGTCAGCACCTCGACCCAGCCGCCGGGCCCGTTGTGCCGCAGGGCGTTCTCGACCAGGTTGACGGTCAGGCGCTCGGCCAGCCGCGGGTCGCCCGACGTCGTGGCCGGGTTGAGCACCGTACTCACTCGCAGATCGCGGCGCCGCGCCTCCGGCTCGTGGGCCTGCACCGCCTCGGCCGCCGTGGCCCGCAGGTCCAGCGGCTCGCGGTGGTCCAGGCCGCGCTGGCTGCGGGCCAGGGTGAGCATGGCCTCGATGAGCCGCTCCTGCTGCTCGCCCGCGGCGAGCACCCGCTCGCAGGCGGCCTGAAGCGACTCGGCCGACCGCTGCGGGTCGGCCAGCGCCACCTCGACCAGGGTCCGCTGCCGGGCCAGCGGCGTGCGCAGCTCGTGCGAGGCGTTGGCCACGAACTGGCGCTGGGCCCCGAACGATCCCTCCAGCCGGGCCAGCAGCCCGTTGAAGGTCTCGCCGAGTTCCCGCAGCTCGTCGTCGGGGCCGGCCAGGGCCAGCCGGTGGTTCAGGTTGCTGGCCGAGACCCGCTGGGCGGCCGTGGTGATAGTGCGCAGCGGCCGCAGCACCCGGCCGGCCATCAGCCAGCCCAGGCCGATGGAGGCCATGGCCATGATGCCCAGCGCCACGCCGCAGTCGGTCAGCAGCCCGGTGAGCTCGTTGCTGCGCTGCTGGGCCAGCACCCGGCTGAGGTAGCCGCAGTTGATCGGGGCCGGGGCGGCGGCGGCCGACCCGGCCACGGTGCCGGCGCAGAACCGGGTGAAGGTCTTGCTGGTACCCGGGCCGAGCGTGGTGCCGGACGCGCCCGAGCCGGGGGCGGGCACGGATGTGCCGGGACTGACCGAGCCCTGGGCCGAGTGAGCCGACAGCACCACCGGGCCGGTGAGCACGTCGTGCTCGGTGAGGATATAGGTCACCGCGAGCAGCCCGGCGCCGCAGAGCAGGAACACCGCGCCGTACATCAGCGTGAGCCGGAGCCGGACCGTGCGCCGGGGCCAGTGCGGGTGCCGGCCGCGGGGCCGGGGATGCGGTGGCGGCACCGGCGGAACGGGCAGCGGCGGCACCGGGCCGCACGGCACAGCCGGGGCGGCCGGGGCAGCGGCGGGCGTGGCGGGCGCGAGCATGGACATCCCTCAGATCCGGTAGCCGGCCTGGGCCACGGTCTCGATGACCGGGGGGTCACCGAGTTTACGTCGCAGCCTGCTCATGGTGACCTTGACGGCGCTGGTGAACGGGTCGGCCATCTCGTCCCAGACCCGCTCCAGGATCTCCTCGGCCGGCACCACCCGGCCCTGCTCGGACAGGAGCAGCTCCAGCACGCCGAACTCCTTGGGGCCCAGGTCGAGCGGCCGCCCGGCCCGGCTGGCCTGCCGCCGCGACGGGTCCAGGGTGACATCGCCGCTGATCAGCACCGGGGGGAGCCGGGGCACGGGCCGCCGCAGCAGGGCCCGGATCCGGGCCACCAGCTCGGCGAACGCGAACGGCTTGGGCAGGTAGTCGTCGGCGCCCAGGCTGAGGCCGTCGACCCGGTCCTCGATCGTGGCGGCGGCGGTCAGCATCAGCACCCGGCTGCGGCGGCCGGCCTCGCATAGCCCGGCGCAGACCGCGTCGCCGTGCAGGCCGGGCAGGTCCCGGTCGAGCACGATCACGTCGTAGTCGGTGACCAGGGCCCGGTCCAGCCCGTCCCGGCCGTCGAACGAGAGGTCCACGGCCAGCTGCTCGCGGCGCAGCCCGATGCCGATGGCCTCGGCCAGCTCGCGGTCGTCCTCGATCACGAGCACCCGCATCGCGGCTCCTCTCCCCGTGAGTCTCCCCGCGAGTCTCCCTGTGAGTCTGCCTGGGAGCGCTGTTTTCCCAGCCCAGCGGTCCCCCCTTCATGATGCCCCGGCCCCGGTTGCACGGCGGTTGCATGAACCCCGGGGTCAGGGCCCGCCGCCGCCGGAGGGCAGCTGGGCCGGGTACTGGATCGCGGTCACCGTGGGCTTGCCGTTGCGCACCATGATCTGGGCCGAGGCGTTGTCGCCGACCTTGATCTGGCTCACGCTCGACACCCGGCCCGACACGCGGGTGGCGCTGGTGATGGCCGCGGTCACGGCGCGTCCGGGCGCGCCCAGCGTGATCGACGTCGCGCTGATCGCCTGGACCCGGCCGGCGATGAACATCTGCGCCGTGCCGCCGCCGCCCGGCACCGCGCCGCCCGGCACCGCGCCGCCGGGCAACTGACCCGAGCCAGGGCCGGTGACCGTGGGCGTCTGGGTGTGCCCGGCGGCGGCCGGGGCGGCCGGCGACAGCTCGCTGCTGACGGCCAGCGTCACCCCGGCGCCGGCGACCAGCGCGGCCAGCCCGATCACGGCCAGGAGCAGCGGGCGCCTGCGGCGCGGCCCGCCCTGGCGGCGGGCAGGGGGCGGCGGCGGACATGGCGGGCCGGCCTCGTCGCCGGGCCAGTCCTCGTCCGGCCAGTCGTCATCGTCATCGTCCTCGCTGTCGGTGGCCGTGCCCGCGGGCCAGCCGGGGACCGGCCAGGGGTCGTGATCGGGCCGGGTGGGTTCGTCCGGCATGGATGCTCGCCTCCTCGTGCTGATCGTGGACTGGCGCATAGCGCCCGCCGCCCGGTCTCGCCGCCCGGTCTCGCCGCCCGGTCTCGCCGCCCGGTCTCGCCGCCCGGTCTCGCCGCCCCGGCCCGGCCCCGCCGCCGAGCCACACCGTGCCCCATCACGGGTTGCGTCGCGGTTACAGCGCGGTGTAACTCCCGCGCAACCGCCGATCCCGTAGACCTGGCTCCACCGCGCCGGTCCCGCCCAGTCCTGCCCAGTCCTGCCCAGTCCCGCCCCGTCCCGGCCCGCGCCCCGCCCTCCCGGCCGGCCCCGGCCTCACTGGCCGCCGGCGTACCTCACGAACAGGAGACCCACTTTGTTCTTCATTACCTACCTCAGACGCGAGTTGCGGCGTCGCCTGCGCCAGGCGATCGTCGTCGCGCTCGGCCTGGCCCTCGGCATCGGCCTGGTCATCACGGTCAGCGCCGCCGCGGCCGGGGTCAGCAACGCCCAGGCCGGCGTGCTCAAGGGCCTGTACGGGGTCGGCACCGACGTCACGGTGACGGCCAAGCCGGAGCAGTTCAACCCGGCCCACGGCGGGACGCGCATCCAGATCGGCCCCGGCGGCGGGCGGGTCTGCCACGGCAGCACATGCAAGTCAGGCGCCCAGACCGTCGACAACCTGACCAGTCCGTCCTACGGGCCGCTGGCCAGCTCGACGGTGGACGCGGTGGCCAAGCTGCGCGACGTGGCCAGCGTGGCCGGCGGCCTGACCCTGAACGACACCCAGATCAAGATCCCCGGCTCGATCGGCTCGGGCGGCACCGGCACGCTGCCGCAGCCCAAGACGTTCGGCGTCAACGGCGTCGACCTGTCCCGGTCCGCGCTCGGCCCGCTCAGCGCGGGCAAGATCACCTCGGGCCGCAACCTGGCCCGGTCCGACGCCAGCTCGGACGTGGCCGTGGTGGACACCAACTACGCCGCCGCGCACCGGCTCAAGGTCGGCTCGACCATCACCATCGCCAAGAAGGCGTTCAAGATCATCGGCCTGGTCCGCCAGCCGCAGGGCGGCAGCCCGCCCGACGCCTACATCCCGCTGGGCCGGGCCCAGGCCCTGGGCCAGGGCTTCGGCAGCAAGAAGAACATGGACGGCCAGGTCAACACGATCTACGTGGCCGCCAAGAGCGCCGCCGACATTCCGGTCGTGCAGAAGGAGATCGCCCGGCTGCTGCCCAAGGCCACGGTCACCACCTCGGCCAGCCTGGCCAGCCAGGTCACCGGCTCGCTGACCAGCGCCGACCGGCTCGCCAACGACCTGGGCCGGTGGCTATCGGTGCTGGTGCTGATCGCGGCGTTCGCGGTGGCCAGCCTGCTGACCATGGCCGCGGTGGCGCGCCGGGTACGCGAGTTCGGCACGCTCAAGGCGCTGGGCTGGCGCAGCCGCCGGATCGTGGCCCAGGTGCTGGGCGAGTCGGTGACCATGGGCATCATCGGCGGCGTCGTCGGGGTCGGCCTGGGCATCGCCGGCGCCGCGATCATCACCCGGATCGCGCCCAAGCTGTCCGCCACCCTGGCCTCGGCCACCGGCCAGCGCTTCTTCGCCGCCGGCCCGGCCGGCGCCTCAAGCTCGAGCCCGACCGTGGACCACACCGTGCTCGTGCCCCTGCACGCCTCGGTCACCGCCGGGGTGATCGCGCTGGCCGTGCTGCTGGCGCTGGTCGGCGGGCTGCTGGCCGGGGCGTTCGGCAGCTGGCGGATCAGCCAGCTGCGCCCGGCGACGGCGCTGGCCAGGGTCGAGTAGGCACCACCGAGCGGCGCAGGCAAAGGAGGATCACATGTACCAGCTCACGGGCGTCAGCAAGATCTACCAGAAGGGCCGCAGGACCGTGCCCGCGGTGCGCGACCTGGACCTGACCATCGGCGACGGAGAATGGCTGGCCGTGCAGGGCCGGACCGGGCACGGCAAGACCACGCTGCTCCAGCTGCTCGGCGGCCTGGACCGGCCCACGTCCGGGATCGTGGACTTCGACGGCGCCGACCTGGCCAAGCTGCGCGAGGCCCAGGTGACCAGGGTGCGCGCGGTGTCCATCGGCTTCATCTTCCAGACCTTCAACCTGGTGCCGACGCTGTCAGCGGCCGAGAACGTCGAGGCGGCCCTGATCCCGCTGGGCATCAGGCGGGCCGAGCGCCGCCGCAAGGTGGCGGAGGCGCTGGACTCGGTCGGCCTCGGCGACCGGGCCCGGCACCTGCCGGGTGAGCTGTCCGGCGGCCAGCAGCAGCGGGTGGCCATCGCCCGGGCGCTGGTCAAGGAACCCAAGGTGCTGCTGGCCGACGAGCCGACCGGCAACCTCGACGAGGGCACCCGCGACGAGATCATCGACCTGCTCGGCCGGCTGTGGCGTGACCTGGGCCTGACCCTGGTCCTGGTCACCCACGACAGCACCGTGGCCCGCCGGGCCCAGCACGTCGGCATCATGAGCAAGGGACGGCTGACCGTGCGCCGCGACGTTACGCCGGTGGCCGGCCCGCCCGTCACATAGGAGATGATCAACGGCCCTCGGCCGGGGGCCTGGCACCAGCCAGGCTCCCGGTCCTGGGCCAGGGTCAGCCGGAAACCCGCCGGGTCAGCTGCCGTCGGGCCAGCCGCCGCGGTGCAGGACCATCGGGTGGTGCGGCAGCGCCCCGGCGGGGTCGCAGATCATGGCCCGCGTCTGGCTGAGGTACGGGGCCTGGGCCCGCCAGCCGCCAGGGGGCGGGTGCAGCCCGGCGGCCATCAGCGGTACCCCATCAGCGGCGCCAGCGGGGCGGGTCAGGAGGTCGTCGAGGGAGCCGGCCAGGGCGGCGAGCTCGGTGGCGCCGAAGCGATCGGCCCAGGCCGCCTCGATGTCGGCCAGCCGTCGCTGGCTATCGTGCTGAGCCCGCAGGCCGCCGGGCGTGAGCCGGATCGCCTGGCCGCGGGTGCCGGCTGGATCGGGCTCGGTCTCGGCCAGGCCGCCGCGGGTCAGCAGCCCCAGCGACATGCTGATGGCCTCCTTGGACACCCCGGCCAGGGCGGGCAGGTCGCGCAGCCGCACGCCGACGGCGTCCAGCACCCGCAGCACGTTGGCGCCGATCGTGAGTGACAGGCGGTACTCCGGCTCCCAGTCGGCCGCGTCCTCGTAGTCGAGGGTGAACGCCAGCAGCACGCGGGACAGCAGCACCGACAGGTCGCCGGCCCCGTCGCCGGCCGCGCGCACCCGGTCGCTGAGCGGCGGGGCCTGGGCAAACATCCCGTGGTGCACCACCGGCAGATACCACGGCAGGTCCCGCCCGAGCTTGCTGACCAGCGCCTCCAGCCGGCCGCGCAGCCCGTCGACCGGCCCCTCACCGAACCGGTCACGCCAGCGGGCCTCGATCTCGTCCGCCAGCGGGGCCCAGACGCGCCGCGCGTGCCGGCCACCCCGGCTCAGCCGCACGACCGGGTCGTTGCTGTCGTCCACGCTGACGTAGCCCCAGCGCCGCAGGCCGACCAGGTTGGTAATGGCGGCCAGGCCGTCCAGGTCGCGCAGCGGCACGCCGTCCTCGGCGACGAAGCGCACGAAGTTGGCCCACATCGGCAGCGACACCAGCCACGGACCCCGCTGCGGGCCGTGGGCCCGGCTCAGGGTGGTCCGGTGCACCATCTGCCGCTCGGCCTCGTTGTCGAATTCGATCGTGAACGCGATCAGTGCCTGGGACAGCAGGACGGGCAACCTTGCAGGCAACGGGGCAGGCAATGGGGCAGGCAACGGCGGGCGGTCGGACACGGGACCGACCCTAGCCGCCGAGTGGCGGCGGGACAGGCACCGGCTCCGGTGGCCCGAGCGGCAGCGGCGACGGCGGCTTGACCTCCTCCAGCCGCAGGTAGGTGGTCAGCCGCTGGGCGCCGCGGGTGGCCAGCCGGGACAGCACGCGCTGCAGTTCCTGCACGTCGCGGGCCACGATGGTGACCAGGTAGTCCTGCTCGCCGGTGATGTTGTCGGCCGAGATGACCTGGGGCAGCGCGCGCAGCAGGTCCTCGAAGGCCCGGACGGACCGGGGATCGTGCCGGGACGTGGTGGCGGTCACGTAGACATGCAGCGGGAACCCGGCCGCGGCCGGGTCGAGCCGCGCGGCGATGATCCGGATGACCCCGGACTCCTTGAGCCGCCGCACCCGGTGCAGCGTGGCCGCGGGCGACAGGCCCGCCACCCGGGCCAGTTCCACGTTAGTGCGGTCCGCATCAGCCTGCAGCGCGGTTAGCAGCTTGATGTCAACTTCATCAAGTGAGACAGCCATACTGCTTAATATAATTTAGCCAACAGGGTCATCCGAGCAATGCGTCCGATTTGCCCAGCACACTGGAAGCATGAACTTCGATCGTCGTGCTGTCGCGGCCCTGGCCGCCGCCGGAATCCTGTGGGGGTGCACCGTGCCCGCCACCAAGCTCGCCGTGCACTACCTGGCGCCCGGCTGGCTGACCATCGTCCGCTTTGGCCTCGCCGCCGCCATCCTGCTGACCGCCGTCCCGCGCGCGCGCCTGCGCGCGGCGTGCCGTCCGGCGGTGCTGGCCTGGGGCGCGGTCGGCTACGGCGGGACGATCTTCGTGCAGAACGCGGGCGTCATGCAGACCAGCGTCAGCCACGCGGCGCTGCTGGTCGGGGCGACCCCGGTGCTGGTCGCGGTGATCTCGGCGGCCTGGTTCCGCGCCGTGGCCCGGCCGATCGCCTGGGCCGGGTACGCGGTATCGCTGGCCGGCGTGGTGCTGATCGCCGGGGCGGGGGCGCAGGGCAGCGCCAGCGTGACCGGCGACGGGCTGGTGCTGCTGTCGCTGCTGCTGTCGGCCTCGTTCACGGTGGCCCAGACGAGGCTGCTGCCCGGCCGGGACCCGATCGCGGTGACGGCGGTGCAGTTCGCGGCGGCGACGGTGGTCATGCTGCCGGTGGCGACGCTGACCGAGCCGCTCCCGCATGCCGCGGTCATGAGCGCGGGCCTGCCGGTCATCCTCGGCCTGGCCGTCTTCACGATCGCGCCGTTCACGCTGTTCGCCTACGGTCAGTCGCGGGTGTCGGCCTCGGCCGCGGCGCCCTTCCTCAACCTGGAGCCGCTGGTCGGCGCGGCCATCGGCGTGGCCGCGTTCGGCGACCCGTTCGGCCTGCCGCAGCTGGCCGGCGCGGCCGCGATCGTGGCCGGCATCGCGGTGAGCAGCCTGCCCGAGCGTGCGACGGCCGAGGCAGCCGAGGCGGTGGCAGCCGAGGCGGTGGCCGCCGAAACAGTGGCGACCGCTGGCTCAGGGGCGATGGGTGGCGACGAGCTTGTCCATGAGCGCGTCCATGCGGGCGTCTACTCGCTGCCGCGCCGGGTCTTCGTCATACCAGGCGAGAATCTCCCTGGCGCCCTGCTCCCACGGGATGACCGGCCGGAAGTCCGGCACCACCCCGCGCACCTTGGTGTTGTCGAACACCAGCGAGTGCGCCTTGTCCCCGACGAGGCTGGCGCCCCAGTCCGGGTCGGCGGCGAAGATGGCGTCCGACGGCACGTGCACGATGTCGGCGCTGGTCCCCGCCGCCGCGGCCAGCGCCGCCGTGATCTGGTTCCACGTGAGCACGTCGTCCGAGGTGATGTGGAACGCCTCGCCGATCGTGCGCGGATGGCCGAGCAGCGGCACGAAGCCCAGGGCGAAGTCCGCGTGATGGGTGAGCGTCCACAGCGAGGTGCCGTCCCCGTGCACCACGACCGGGCGGCCCTGCCGCATCCGGGCCAGCGCGGTCCAGCCGCCGTCCAGCGGGATCAGCGTCTTGTCGTACGTATGCGACGGGCGCACGATCGTCGCCGGGAAACCCTCGTCCCGGTAGGCGGCGATGAGCAGGTCCTCACAGGCGATCTTGTCGCGGGAGTACTGCCAGAACGGGTTGCGTAGCGGCGTCGACTCGGTGACCGGAAGCCGGGACGGCGGGGTCTGGTAGGCCGACGCCGAGCTGATGAACACGTACTGGCCGGTGCTCCCGCGGAACAGGTCCATGTCCGCGCGCACGTGCTCGGGCGTGAACGCGACCCAGTCCACGACAGCGTCGAACTCGCGGCCCCCCAGCGCGGCCGCGACGGCGGCCGGGTCGCGGATGTCGGCCCGCAGCACGGTGGCCTCGGCCGGCAGCGGCCGGTCGGTGCTGGTGCCCCGGTTCAGCACCGTCAGGTCGATGCCGCGGCGCACGGCCAGGGCCGAGCACGCCGAGCTGATCACGCCACTGCCGCCGATAAACAGAACCCGCATGGCCGTCACGGTATTAGCGCCCGCGCCACGGCGTGCGGCCGGCCCCCGCCGCCGGCCTCCGCCGCCGGCCTCCGCCACCGACTCCCGCCGCCGGCCCGCCGCCGGCTCCTGCCGCCGCCGGCTCCCGCGACCGGCCCCGCCGCCGGCCCGCCTCGGGCGTGTCCCGCAGATCATGCTGTCCGCGCGGTCGTTTCCGATCTTGGTGTGGGTCCGTTAACGACGTGGTTGTTGCTGTCACGTCGCTGGAGCGACGTGACAGCAACAACCACGTCGTTGGTCTGCTTTCCGGCCAGGTCACAACCCCGAATCTGACCGGCCGCATCCCAGGACAGCTGGGGTACCTGGGGTGTCAGGGCGGTCGAGAGGCATGCGAGGCCCGGTAGGGCAGGCACACGGCGTCCGCCCGACTGGCCGGAGATCAACGGGACAAGCTCTAGCCGTCGCAGCGGCGGCGGACCAGGGTGAAGCTCTCGAACTCGGTGTAGTTGGCGGTCGGCGCGCCCGGCTGGCCGGTGGCCGGGTTGACCGGGTCCGCGCCGACGGCGTGGAGGTAGCGCACCGTGATGCTGGTCATGCCGCCGCGCACCTCACCGGGGTGCACGTCGAACACCGCGATCCCGTAGCCGGTGCTGGTGTCCCGCATGGCGGACCAGGTCGCGTCCTCGAGCGCGTCGGCCCCGGCCCTGGCGAACACGCCGGGGGTCGAGGTCGCGGCGGGCCGGTTCCGGTGGGTGAACACCTTGGCCTGGCGCAGGCCGTCGGACTGGTCGATGCCGTAGGAGTCCAGCGGGGCGTCAGTGCCGCCGCCGCCCAGGATCAGGTGCACGGTGCCCTGGCTGGTGTCGACCACGCCGGAGTCGGTCGTGGTCACCGGGTGCGGGCGCAGCGTCTGCACCGGCGCCCCGGTCGCCGCGTCCCGGCCGACCATGCTGTCGAAGCCGCGCACCGGGAAGGACCGCTCGTAGTCGTGGTCGTGCCCGCACAGCACCAGGTCGACCTGGTAGCGGTCGAACAGCGGCAGCCAGGCCTCCCGGATGCCCAGGTCGGAGCCGTTGCCCGTGGCCGAGGAGGAGGTCGCGTCCTGGTGCATCTGGACGATGATCCAGTCGATCGAGTGATCGGCCCGCGCGGCCGCGAGCGTCCGCTCCAGCCAGGCCGTCTGCGCGCCGCCCGAGTAGCCCCGGACGTAGAACGAGGTGCCCGGCGGGATGGCCGGGTTGCCGGTGCCGGCCACCGGGGTGAGCGGCTGCGGCCCGGCAACGAACGCGCCCGCGTCCTGGTAGATGACGTCGTCGGCGGCCAGCGAGATGAACAGCGCCGAGCCGACCCGGAAGGCGTACCAGCGGCCGCGGAAGCCGGGCACGCCGTTGTCCGGCAGCGTGTACCGGGTCAGGTACGAGGTGAGGCCCTGCGGCCCGTTGTCGAACTCGATCTCGTGGTTGCCCGGGCACGGCATCCAGGCCCGCCGAGCCGCCGAGGCCTGGTTGTTGTTGCCGAAGTCGCGCCAGACCTCGGGCTGCACCGTGGGGTTGAGGTCGGCGTAGCACAGGTCGCCGTTCAGCAGGTGGAACAGCGGCTGGAAGGACTCGACCGCGCCGACCGCGTACGCGCTCTGCCCGTAGGACAGCACCCACTCGGTGTTCGGCGTGGCCAGGTCACCGAAGCTGGTGAACCGGAACGGCTGCCGGCCGCGCGGCGCGGTGCGGAATGTGGCCCGCAGCGGGTCGGCCGCGCCGTCGTTGTCGGCGGTGACCGAGTAAGAGTACTCGGTGCCCGGCATCAGCCCGGTGATCTGGGCGTGATAGGTCCAGACGGTCTCGCCGCTGATGCCGTCGGTGTAGCTGCGCAGAACCACCGGGACCATCCGGGGGTGCTCGCCTGGGCCGGCCAGGTGCAGGCGCGGCCGCACGGCGGGCGCGGGGGAGGCCCAGGACGCGGTCATGCTGGTGGCCGGGTCGCGGCCCCAGGTCAGGTGGACCTGCTCGGGGGTGCCGTCGGAGGCGGCGAGCTGGCGCTGCGGGGGCGTGAGGGCGGCGGCCGCGGGCGCCGGGGCGGCGGCCAGTAGGCCGGCCCCGCCGGCGCCGGCCAGCATCTGGCGGCGGGACAGCGTGCCGTCCTCGGCGCTGAGCACCGCGACGGCCGCGGGCGCCTGCGTCGCGGGGGCTGCGGCGGCTGCGGGGGCGGTCGCCGCGTCGGTGGCGAAGTGCGGGGTGACCTCATCCTGGTCGCTAGACATGCAGACACTATGCCGGGAGGGCGTGAACTGACGATGACGCCGCCATGGCCGGCGGCACGAATGCGGATGAAGGGTAGCTGATCGCCTTCGCCGCCTGGCCCGTCACGCAAACGATCGCCTATCTGCCGGCCCGGTGGCCGTTCATTAATCCTAAGTAATTCGCTCGATCACCAACGCCTTACGGTCAGGCCCGGATCTAACCCGGGGGTGACTTTTTCGGAGAAATTCATTGACATTCGCTGGCCCCCGGCTGACGATAGGCCGATAACACCGGCGGGCAATCGCCGCGGGTCACAACGGGGTTAGGTGGCGCAGCGGGGCGGCACGACGGGGTGTAGGGCATTACGGCTAGGCGACACGTGATCTGAGCGCGGCCATATCACGGGCGGTGTGTCGCTGAGCTGGGGAACGGGGTCGCGGCCACGGGCTGCTGCGGGGCTAAGCCTGGCCGTTCGCGCTCAGGATCGGCGCACTAGGCCTTTAACGGCCGGTCGCTATTTTCTGTTGCCCGTCGTCCCTTTTCCGCGAGATGGACAAACCGCCATATATGACAAAGGGAGGACGGACAATGGCGTATCGATTGGGTAAGAATCGTCCCGTCATCGATGACCGGACGCTGCGCTTCGCCAGCTACCTCAAGCCGGCGCTGCCCACGCCGCCGACGGCAGTCGAGTACGGGAGCAAGGTCCCGAGCTGGCCGATGTACTACAACGACCAGTACGGCGACTGCACCTGCGCCGCCGCCGGGCACATGATCCAGAACTGGACGGCCAACGCCGCCACCGAGGTCAGCGTCCCCGACCCGAGCGTGCTCACGTTCTACGAGCACTTCGTCGGCACGCCGCCGCCGCCCGACGCGGGCTGCAACATGCTGCAGGTCCTGCGCTACTGGCGCAAGACTGGGCTCAACGGGCACAAGGTCCTGGCCTTCGCCAGCATTGAACTGCAGAACCAGGTCCAGGCCCAGAGCGCGGTCTGGCTGTTCGGGAGCATCTACATCGGCGTCGCGCTGCCGGACTTCGCCACCCAGGGGGACATGCTCACGGTGCCGTGGGTGGTGCCGCCGGGCGGCCCGGTCGGCAACGCCGCGCCCAACCAGAACAACGGCCACTGCATCCCGGCCGTGGCCTACGACGCGAACCAGTTGTGGATCGTGACGTGGGGCGAGCTCAAGTCGATGAGCTGGGACTTCTACAACGCCTACGCCGACGAGTCGTTCGCGGTGATCAGCCAGGACTTCATCGAGGCCAACGGGCTCAACCCGGTCGGCTTCGACCTGACCGCGCTCGAAGCCGACCTCAAGCAGATCTAGCGCATCACGTCCCAGGCCGCCGACTCGATGGCGGCCTCGGACAGCAGCACGGCGTTGGCCGCGTCGCCCAGCGGGATGAAGCTGTCCTCGCTGGCCACGCGGCCAACCCGGCCGATGAACCCGGCGTCGGTCAGCGCGCTGATCACGCCCTCGGAGACCCCGCCGGTGCGCCGGGTCTCGTCGGCGACCAGCACCCGGCCGGTCACCGAGGCCTCGCGCAGCAGGTCGTCGACCGGCAGCGGGGCCAGCCAGCGCAGGTCGAGCACGCGGGAGCGGATGCCGTCGGAGTACAGCCGGCGGGCCGCCCGCAGGCACATCCGCAGCCCGTTGCCGAATGTCACGATCGTCACGTCGGTGCCGTTGCCGTACAGCCGGGCCCGGCCGATGGGCACGTGCCCGGCGGCCCAGGCCGAGGGCGGGTCGTAGCGGGCCAGCCAGCCGTCGTCGCCGGCCTCGTGCAGGTCGCGTTCGTGGTAGAGCGCGATTGGCTCCAGGAACACGCTCACCGTGCCGTCCGCCTCGGCCGCGGCCAGGCAGGTGCGCAGCATCGCGGGCGCGTCGTCCGGCCGGGCCGGGCAGGCGATGACCAGGCCGGGGATGTCCCGCAGCGCGGCCAGCGAGTTGTCGTTGTGGAAGTGGCCGCCGAATCCCTTCTGGTAGGCCAGGCCCGCGATGCGCACGACCATCGGGTTGCGGTACTGCCCCTGGGAGAAGAAGGACAAGGTGGCCGCCTCGCCCCGGAGCTGGTCGGCCGCGTTGTGCAGGTAGGCCAGGTACTGGATCTCCGGCACCGGCAGCAGCCCGGCCAGCCCGGCGCCCAGCGCGACGCCGAGGATGGACTGCTCGTCCAGCAGCGAGTCGAACACCCGGCCGGCACCGAACGCCTTGAGCAGGCCCCTGGTCACCCCGTACACGCCGCCCTTGCGGGCCACGTCCTCGCCGAAGACGATCATGCCGGGCCGGGCGGCCAGCTCGTCGGCCAGCGTCCGGTTGATGGCCTGGGCCAGCGTCATCGGCCCCTGGTCCTCGGGCAGCCGCCCCTCGAACGCCCGGTGCCGGGCGTAGTCGCCCGCCGTCCGGCCGGCCACGGCCAGGCTGGCGGCCACCGCGTGCGGACGCCGGGGCGCCAGCGGGGCCATGATCTCGGTGACGGCGGTCAGCCGGCGCTCCCCGGAGAGCTCGGCGGCCCTGGTCAGCACCCGGCGGCGGGACTGCTCGTAGCGGTCAAGCACCTGCTCGGGGGTCAGCACCCCGGTCTGGATCAGCAGCCGGGCCGTGCGCAGCAATGGATCCCGGTCGAGCTCGACGGCGATGTCCGCGGCGCTGCGGTAGGACGACTCGACGTCCGAGCCGGCGTGCCCGCCGTAGCGGACCATGGGCAGGTGCAGGAACGCCGGCTGGCGGCGCTCGCGCACCCAGGAGGCC
>Ga0134128_10006122_pt1 | contig 14574 bp, 15 predicted proteins | sample KB31754_FD_96462 | JGI IMG/M metagenome (GOLD analysis project Ga0134128, IMG submission 96462) | Terrestrial soil microbial communities with excess Nitrogen fertilizer from Kellogg Biological Station, Michigan, USA - KB3-175-4 | ecosystem: Environmental > Terrestrial > Soil > Unclassified ... | reverse complement strand
CGCCTTGAGCTTCGCGCAGCCGGACACGGCGAAAGCGCCTGCCAGCGCCAACAAAAAAAGCGAACCTGCGGGGGATTTCCGAGCCATCCCTAGTTTCCTCCCCAATCTCTTCGAATTTGCATGGTTAAGAGTGCGTTTGTCGCGCGACGAACCCCAGCGGCTGAAGCCGCACTGCGTTTTCGCCGATTACGGCACGGCTAAAGCCTGCCTGCGGCAGACCGGCCGTGCACTGACGGAAAACCAAGGAATCCGCATTTTGCGAAGTTCTGAATAAAATGCAGATCCTCGGGATGACACGAAAAAATGCCCTCTCCGCAAGCTATAAAGCGCGCCGGACGAGCACGAACCGGTGACTGCTACTGGCCGGCTTCCATCTTGGCGGTGATCAAACCGACGTTGGTGATTCCGGCACCGCGCATGATGTCGATGGCGCGGGCAACGTAAGTGAATTCGGCGTCATCGTCGCCCTTGACGAAGGCCGTCTTATCCGCGCGGATCTTGAAAACATCAGAGAGCTGCGGACCCAAGTCATTCCACGTGGTCGGCTGCTGGTTGATCATGACCTTGCCATCCGCACTGACCACGACCACGACCGTTTTGTTCGGATCCGGCTGCTGCTGTTGTTTTTTTGGCGGCGGCTGTGGAACGAGCGTGTCCATGCCCGTGGGCGTGGTGGGCGTGATGGCCATGAAAATAATGATGAGCACGAGCAAGACGTCGATGAGCGGAACGATATTGGGCTCCGACATGGACGTGCCGTGATGTCCTACTGCCATTCCCATTGCAATGTCCTCCTTAAGAGGGCCTAGGGCGTCCCCGGATTCACTGGCGGCGGAGGCGGAGGCTGATTGTTGGACCTGGTTTCGTTTTTCAGGGTCAACAGGCCGAGATTATCGACTCCAGCGTCGCGAACGGCGTCGACGACTTTTTTGACGTCGCCGTATTTGGCGCGCTCGTCGCTGCGAACGTAGACTTCCTTGTCGAGACGATTGGCGATACGGTCCTTCACCGTGCCGGTGATCTGGTCGAGCGCGATGTCCTGATTACCGAGGTAATAGTGGCCATCGTGAGAGACGGCGACGATGATGGCATCGTCCTTATCGGCATTGGGCATGTTCTCCCAATTTTTCGCGCGGGCCATATCGACCTGAACGCCCTTCTGCAACATGGGCGTGACCACCATCATGATAATCAGCAGGACGAGCATGATGTCGGCCATGGGAATCACGTTTGGGGCCGCCATAATGCCGCCGGCTTTTGGTTTATACGCCATGGCTTACTTCTTTCCGCCCCGGCGCGTGATGAAGTAGTTGACGAGCTCCATCGAGGAGTTGTCCATCTCGACGTCGAAGGCTTCCACTTTATTGGTGAAATAGTTGTAGGTCCAAACGGCGGGGACGGCGACGAGAAGACCGAGAGCCGTGGTGACGAGGGCTTCGGCAATACCGCCGGCGACCGCGGAAAGTCCGCTGGCATGAGCTGCGGAAATTCCCTTGAAGGCGTTGATGATGCCCATGACGGTTCCGAAGAGGCCGACGAACGGGGCCGTGGAACCGATGGTGGCAAGGCCGGAAAGGCCGCGCTTCATCTCCGCGTGAACGATGGCGACGGAGCGTTCGAGGCCGCGCTTGGCGGCTTCAATGACCTCGGCGTCAGCCACCTGCGCGGAGGCAGCCTGAAACTCGGAGAGCCCGGTAGCGACAACTTTCGCGATGTGGCTCTTTTTGTTGCGCTCGGCAATGGAGATGGCTTCGTCGAGCTTGTTGTCCTTGAGCGCGCCAGCAACCTGCTGGACGAATACGCGGGACTGTTTGCGAGCCGCGCTGTACATCAGGGCGCGGTCAATCATGATGCCGACGGACCAGGCGGACATAATGAACAGAATTACGACGACAATTTTCGCGGGCACGCCCATGGAGTGCCACATGCTGCGAAGATCCCAACCCACCTCACCACCGCTAGCGTCCTGCAGGAGCAGAAGACCAGCCCACATTAAATTCGCAAGCATAACGTTCGTTCCTCCTCAAGTATCAAACAGCGAGTTTTATTGGCAGTGATTATGACTGCCTTCTTGCCCCCAAAGTTACATCAATTCCCGGCCGGCCTTTGCGGGCCAGCCGGGCCGAAAACACAGGTCAAATCTATTCTCCCAAGTTGAAGATGACCGTGATGGTCGTATCGACCTGCACCGGCTGCGTATTCAGCAGCGTCGGCTTATAGCGCCACTGCTTGACCGCATCCATCGCCGCGCGCATCAGCAAGGGCGGGCCGGAAACGAATGTCAATTCTTGAATCGTACCGTCCTTGGCGATGATGGCGTGCAGCACGACGGTACCGGAGATATGAGCTGTCTTTGCGATTTGCGGATAAACGGGATCGACTTTGTGAATAATGTTCGCCGCCATTACGTTTCCGCCGACGCGCAAACGCTCAACCGGCTTGGGCGGCGGAGGAAGACCTCCGGGGGCGCCTCCTATGATGCCGCCGAGAACGCCGCCGGCTGAACCGCCAGGGACGCCTCCGGGCACACCGCCGGTCATGCCCACATCAGGCTGGGCTTCTTCCTTGATCATTTGAATTTTTTTCGGGATGACCGTGGGAGCCACGAGTTTGCCCTGCTGGATGAACTTCGGCTGAGGCTTGACATGCACGACAGCGGCTGGTGGAGGGGGCGGCGGAGGCGGCGGCGGAGCGACCAGGAACGTGGTCATCATCGCCGAGGGCAGCGCGCTGGTGTAAATAAGGGGAATCAGGATCAAGACACCGAGAATCAAAGCCTGGATAAGCGCTGAAAGCCAGACTGTCCAGACCTTATGCGTCGTTTTCTTGTTCGTAGACTCCACGAGTTGGTCAAACATGACTACCTCCTAGCTGCCGCCAGTCTCTTCTCGGCGCGTTTATCCGCCGAGGAAGGAACCGGGGCTGTGGCCACGCGGCCACCACGCCATTTATTCCAAATCAAGACAATCGGGGCCGCAATGCCGAAACTGGAATAGGTACCTACCACAACTCCCACAACCATGGCAAAGGAGAAACTGCGGAGAACCTGTCCGCCGAAGACGAACAAAAGGAACACGGTGAGGAAGGTGAGTCCGCTGGTGAGAATGGTGCGGGAGAGCGTCTGGTTAATGGAACGGTTGATGATTTCAGTGAGCGATTCCTTGCGCATCAAACGGAGATTTTCGCGCACGCGGTCGAAGATGACGATGGTGTCGTTCATCGAATAGCCGACGAGAGTGAGGAGCGCAGCAATGACGGTGAGCGAGATTTCGAATTTGCCGTAAAACAGGCAGAAGAAGCCGAGAGTGATGAGCACGTCGTGAAAAACGGCGATGACGGCGGCGGCTCCGTAGATCCATTCAAACCGGAAGGCGACGTAGACCAGCATGCCGGCAAGGGCGTAGAGCGTGGCGAGAAGGGCCTGACGGCGCAGTTGCGCTCCGACGGTGGGGCCGACCACCTGCGCATTGAGAATCGCGAAATTGTTGAGGGAGTAGCCGGACTTAAGGTCGCTGATGACGGCGGCGTTCGCGCCGGTGACGTTGCTCAGTTGGTCGAAATTCGTAACGATTCCGGCGTGATCCTTGTCGCGCGCGCTAATCAGACTCTGAGCGAATTGGGTATAGCGGTCGCCGGCGGAAGTGTGCAGCGCGAGCGGGTCCTGCTGGGTGAGGAACACAGCCAAGTCAGGCGTCGCAACGGCATTGAAATCGGGTTTGGAACTGGTGGGAGCGCCGAAATCCTTCTGGAGCGCCGCGAGGATGGTGGCCTTGTCCGCCTCGAGACTATCTTCGCCCTGGGCGCCCTGCTCGACGCGGATCATCACGTCGTTCTTTGAATTAGCGTTGGAGATGTCGCTGCTGCTGGTGACTTCGTTGTTTTTGAGTCCCGCGGAATCGAGCGCGCTGCGGATCTTGCCGATGGGAGGCGCGGAGGAGAAGCGGGCAATGACCATGGTGCCGCCCTTGAAATCGATGCCGTAATGCAGGCCACCGTGGCGCCCCCAGGCGATGCCGCCGATAAGCAAAAGGGTCACGGAAAGAGCGACGAAATACTTCGTCTTGCTCATCCAATTGATATTCGGTTGGTGAAAAAATTCCATCGTCGACTCTTATCCTTGCTGAATTAGACACCGGCAGCGAAAAAAAAGTTCCCAAATCGGCACGGCGGTCACGCGATTGCGACTATCCTTATAAATTTCTGATAAATAATAAGTTAGCATGACCGCAAACGGCTCCTAAGCTACTCCGCGTCAGTAATGGCCAGCTTGAATTTTGACTCTTGTGTCACTATCCAGAAAATTCAAACTGACCCACGACCTCCGCCTCTATATTTCCTCTATATTTAGATGCTCAGCTCCCCCTCACGGGACATGCGAGACAGATGCCAGTCAAATATGACCCGGGAAACGTAAACCGAAGTAAACAAGTTTGCGAGTAAGCCGATAACCAAGGTGATGGCGAACCCCTTCACGGGACCAGTGCCGAACAGGAAAAGGAAGGCGGCGGAAACAAGCGTGGTGACGTGAGTATCGATGATGGTCACGAACGCCTTGTCGAATCCAATATCGACGGCCGAGGCATTGGCCTTGCCGGCGCGCAGTTCTTCCCGGATGCGCTCGAAAATCAGGACGTTGGAATCAACGCCCATGCCGATCGTTAAAACTACTCCGGCGATGCCGGGTAACGTGAGAGTGGCGCCGGACATAGCCATGAAGGCGATGAGAATGACCAAATTGAGCAGCAAGGCGACGACAGCGTTGATGCCGCTCAAGCGGTAATAAACCACCAGAAAAATCAAGACAGCGATAAGGCTGGCGATGGAAGCCTGGAGGCCTTCGCGAATGGAATCATTGCCGAGGGACGGGCCGATGGTGCGCTCTTCCAAGTACTTGATGGAGGCAGGCAGCGCGCCGGCGCGAAGAATGAGCGAGAGATCCTTGGCGGAATCCTGAGTGAACTGGCCTTCGATTTCGCCCGAGTCGTCGATGCGGCCCTGAATGACGGGCGCGCTTTGCACTTGATTGTCCAAGACGACAGCCATGCGATGGCCAAGATTGGAGCCCGTGAACGGCCCGAAGCGCTTGGCGGCCGCGGTGGAAACGGAAAAATGGACCTCGTAGAAACCGGGCTGATTGGGATCAGGGCCGGGAGTCGCGCTGCGGAGGTCCGCACCCGTGATGATGGGCGAACGGTTGAGCAACCACCAGACATTGGCGCCGGATTGATCGGCTGACTCTGACTTTCCGGGAACGAGCTGGCTGCCCTGCGGCAGGACGCCGCTGTGCGCAGCCAAGGCCGCTGCTTCCGACGGGTACGGGTTATCGTCGAGAACCAACTGGAAGCGCAATTGACCACCTGCCTGAATTACTTGCTTGGCACGTGTGGGGTCGCCTTCGCCGGGAAGCTCGACAAGGATTTCGTTCTGGCCGCGGCCCGTGTATTGGACGTTGGGTTCTTTCAAGCCGAGGGCGTTGATACGGCGGCGAATGGTTTCGAGCGACTGGTCCATGGTTTGTTGCTGGAGGTCGGAAACGACGGTGGGCTTCATGGTCATGAGGAAGCCGTTTTGTTCTCCCGCCGCTTGAGAAAGAGTCCATTCGGGAAATTGATTTTGCACCAGGGCTTGCAAGGCGCCAGTGGAAGCGGAAGGCACGTTGCGAATGAGAATTTGCGTGTCGGTGACTTCGCGTATTTCGCCGATTGCTATGTTTTGCTTATGAAGCTGGTCGTTGAGGGCGTCAATGGCCTGGTCGCGATGGTTGGCGACGGCTTCCTGAACCTGCACTTGCAGGACGAGATGGCTGCCGCCGCGAAGGTCAAGGCCGAGCTGCATGCGATTTGAAAAATTGTCGGCCATCTGGCCGAAGGAAGTGGGGAACGAAGGCAGGCCAAACAAGGCATAGAAGCAAATCAGGACGATGACAATGATGAAAATGGCTTTCCATCTGAGGTTCGAATTCATCTGGGGCCGCTAACTCTCCTTATTGGCTTCGGGCTGGAGCCCGGCAATGCCGTTGCGCGCTACTCGGATCTTAACTTGTTCTGCGATGCGAAGCTGGACGGATTCAGGGTCGAGGCCGACGACGGTGCCGTAAAGGCCGCCGTTGGTGATGACTTTGTCGCCATTTTTGAGCGCGGCGATCATGGCAGCGAGTTTCTTCTGGCGGCGCTGCGCGGGAAGAATCATCAGGACATACAAAATGATGAGGATGAGGATGAACGGAAGAATGGCCACGAGGCCGCCGGCGGACTGCTGCGCCGCTAGAGATGGATCAACCCAAGGGCCGTGCAACATTAGTCTCTTCACTCCGTCATGTAGTGGCGCTGCGAACCAACTTGAAACGTGCCACGTAATTCGTATTTCCACTCATAGACAAAAGAATCTCTGTAGTAACTCAATACTACGGACCTCAGGGGCTAAAGCCCCCCTTCCTCGCATTCGCTTTCGGCACGGCTGAAGCCTGCCTGCGGCAGGCAGGCCGTGCCCTGACGCAAAACCAGAAGCATCATACCAACGCTAAAGCCCGTTTAAGCATGACACTTTTTAGCACGGCCAAAACAGTTTGCGTCCGAAAACAAAAACAATAAAGATGGCGGCGTAAAGCCGCCCCTACAAAGGCCAAGCCGCCCCGAATTGGCGACCTCACGAACCGTCCTAGCGCTTTGAAAAGGCCCCAAAAATGACGCTAGCGGTTCATCTGCTCGATTTCACGCTCGAATTCGTGTTCGATTCGGGCACACTGTTTTCGAGACGAGCCTGAAGGTCGGAACAGAATCCCGCGAGGTTCCCAAAACGGATAGACTTGCGGATTTCGGCCATGATGTCAAGGTAAAAGTAGACGTTATGAAGGGTGGTGAGGGTTGCTCCGAGAATTTCGTTGGAGAGAAAAAGGTGGCGCAGGTAGGCGCGCGAATAGCGACGGCACGTTGGGCAGCGGCATTCGGGATCGATGGGGCGCGAATCTTTTGCGTAACAGGCGTTCTTGATGAGGATGCGGCCATGCCAGGTGAAGAGGCAGCCGTGACGCGCGCTGCGCGTGGGCAGGACGCAATCCATCATGTCGACGCCGCGGGCGACGTAGTCGGCGATTTGTTCGGGGCGGCCCACGCCCATGAGGTAACGCGGCTTGGCCGGTGGAAGGAGCGAGGTCACTTCGGCGGCGATTTTGCAGGTGACTTCGTGCGGCTCGCCGACGGCGAGGCCACCGATGGCGTAGCCGGGAAAATCGAGAGCGACGAGGTCATTGGCGGATTTGCAGCGCAGATGCGAGTGCGCGCCTCCTTGGACGATGCCGAACATCATTTGACGATGCGCGTCTCCGTGCCTGCCGAAATATTCGAGGGAACGCCCGGCCCATGCGAGCGTGCGCGCGGCAGCGGCGGCGGCACGGTCTTCGGCGGCGGAGGATTCGATGCATTCGTCGAGGACCATGATGATGTCTGATCCGAGGGCGAGCTCGATTTCGATGGCGCGTTCGGGCGAAAGGAAATGCTCGGAGCCGTCGATGTGCGAACGGAAGGTGACGCCTTCATCTGCGACTTTGCGAAGTTCGGAAAGGCTGAAGACTTGATAGCCGCCGGAATCGGTGATGATGGGATGCGGCCAGGACATGAATTGGTGGAGGCCGCCGAGTTCGCGAATGAGTTCGGCGCCGGGGCGAAGATACAAATGGTAGGTGTTGGCGAGGATGATTTGCGCGCCGAGGGCTTCGAGGGATTCCTGCGTCAGTCCCTTGACCGTGCCCAGCGTGCCTACAGGCATGAACGCGGGCGTGTCGATGACGCCGTGGGGAGTTTCGAGGCGGCCGAGGCGCGCACCGGTTGGGTCGGTCGCCAGAACTTCAAAGCGAAAAGGCATTCACCGAGTGTATCAGGAGAACTAGAGGGCAGCTAAACCGGTAAAAAACAGTGTGAAAGCCACAAAAACACCGAAAATGATAGAGAAAGCTTTCCCGAGGCTTACTTTCTTAGGGTTGGCAGCAGAAAACGCGATTGCGATAATAACGATAGACCAGACGACGAAAAGATCGAAGGAGTTCCCCAAAGTAATCTGCCATAGGGGCGCATCGGAAGGAAGGAAAGCACCTAAATTCGACGCCACGAAGTTTTGCGGGTCAATTGCACTCGGATCTTTCATGAGAACGATTGGGATGCCCAGTAGCGCTTTTATTCCCAGCGGCAGGAGGCCGTAAGTGACCAAGCTAAACGACTGGCGGAACTTGACACCGGCGCCCACGAGATTGAATAAGCCTAGGTAAATTCCAGACAATAGCAATGCCAGAAGCGTCGTCCCGATGACGCCTATAACATAATTGCCGATCTTACCGCTCATCGCTTGGCGGTTGAAGGCCGCTTGCTGCTGGGCGGGCGGAAGTTTGTCGATCTGCGCGGAAGCAAAATGACTCTTCTCGATCCGCTGGTGCGCGACCTGCATCCAGTCGACTCGCTGCCCCATGATGACGGTGAGAGCAATGCTAATCAGAGTAATTAGCAGCAGCGGGAGTAGCCAGCTTGGCTTGCGGGCAATGTCCTCGAAAGTTGGGCGGGGATTCACGATTGCGCCGATGAGCCTGCCGAATGCGCCGATGTGTTGCTGGGGAGCTTCGGGCACAGCCGCTGTTGTTGTCGCCATGATTCCTCCACCAAAGGAATTTTGCCGAGGATGCGTACAGGACATTACGCAGCGGCGGCGCTAAAGTTTCGCGTGGCGGGAGTCTAGCGCAAAATGGGGCGCCGGAGTAGCGCTTTTCAAGAAGTGCTTTCAGCCGCTCGCTCACTCCTCCTGAGATGGAAAATGCGACGGGCCGAGCGCCCATGTTTTTGTCGAGCTTGGGGGAGAATGCGGTTAGGGAGGAGTTGATGGCTGCGGCGTCGAGCTCAAAATGCCTAGCGAGAGGATGTGATTCCGTCTAGGCGTTGTAGTTGGCTACGACTCGCGTCACCTTGCCGTCAGCGGAAAGCTCCATGAACTCGCCAGTGCGTCTTCCGGTTTGGTTGGCGTAATAGAGGAGGACGCTGTTCATACCCCAAAGCACGTCCTCGAGGTGAAACTGAAGATCCGGGTAAGCAGCGAGCCCGCGGGCAAAATAGGCTCGCAGGTGTGCCTTCCCCGCGACTTTGCCGTCGGGCGTGCCCAGCAGTTTTGCAGCAACGGGAGAGGTCAACTCGACGGCGTCGTCATAGTGCCCCATGATCGAGTCGAGATCATGCGCGTTCCAAGCTGTGACCCAGTCATTGGCCAACTTCCAGGCATTTTCTTTGTTCATCGCCACCACCCCACGCTCGTGATGGTGCTATAGGGTACCAGTGTCGTCAAGGAGAGCTGGAAGATGGATGTCAAAACGCCGCCAGAAAGGCGGCGACGAAACGACGATGCGCGAGCACATCCTCTAGGCGGCCTTTGCGGCGATTTTTGCGTCTGGAAAAGTGGGGAGCGGGAAAGACCTCACGTCAGTCCCGATGAAAGGCATCGGGACGGGACGTCAGCTACAAAGCACTGCACGATTCACGCGGGGTTCCCACCCTTCGCGAAAGACGCTCAGGATGGGGCACCCTGAATTCGGTCGGCAACCCGTAACAAGGATTGCCGCCGCAAATTGAACGCCAGGCGAAAGGCGTTCCGTAAGGGCGGCGAAAAAGGGTTAGGGCAAGTGCGGGACGGCGGCGAGGAGGGTTTGCGTGTAGGAGTGCTCGGGAGAGGAAAGAACTTGGGCGGCGAGGCCCGTTTCGACGAAGCGGCCCGCTTGCATGACGGCGACGCGCGAGGCGAGTTGCGCGACAACGGGAAGATTGTGCGAAATCAAGAGAAGAGTGAGGGAAAATTCGCGCTGGAGCTTTTCGAGGAGCTCGAGGATTTGCGCGCCGATGGAAACGTCGAGCGCAGAGACGGGCTCGTCGGCGACGATAAGCTCCGGGCGAAGAATGAGGGCGCGGGCGATGCCGATGCGCTGACGCTGGCCGCCGGAGAATTCGTGCGGGAAGCGGCGAAGGACTTCGGCGTCGAGGCCGACGGCTTCGAGAGTTTCCGCGATGCGCGCGCGGCGCGCGGGACGCGCAAGTCGCGGCTCGTAGATTTCGAGCGGCTCGCCGACGATCGCTTCCACGCGCATGCGCGGGTCGAGCGAGGCCATGGGATCCTGAAAAACGATTTGCATGCGGCGGCGAAATGCGCGCATCTGCGTGCCGCGCGCGGCGAGCCAGTCCTCTCCAGCGAAACGGATCTCGCCCGAATCGGGCTCGATGAGGCGGAGAATCATGCGCGCGAGCGTCGTCTTGCCGCAACCGGATTCGCCGACGATGCCGAAAGTTTCGCCGCGAAGGATTTCGAAGCTGACGCCGTCGACGGCCTGCGTGCGGCCCTGCGTGTTTTCCCAGGCGGCTCCTGAGACGATGAAGGCCTTGCGCAAATTGCGGGCTTCGAGGAGCGGAGTGGCGCCGGTCATTTCAGTCATTGTCGTGGGTCATTAATTTGCGTCATTGTCTTTGGTCATTGTTTTTCGGCGACGATGAAGGCGGCGGTGTGAAGCAGTTCCATGTCTGGGCGCGGGTCGCCTCCCGCGGCGATTTCTTTCGGCGAGGGCGGCGCGAGGATTTGGGGCCGGAAGCCTGCCGTGTCGCCGGGAATGGAGGCTTCGAGAAGCCGGCGAACGTCCTCATAGACGGCGTCGCCGCGTTTCCAGCCGGCCGTGCGCATCCAGACGTCGAGCGAACGCGGATGGTCTTCGGTGCCGCGCTCGACCACGCGCAGACCGCATGACGTGAGGAGTCGCTCGAATTCGCTGAGCGGCAAAGCGCGCGTGTGCGACGGATCGCGAACCCACTCAATATGATTGCAGGCTGCGGCGCGAGACGCGTCCTCGGGAACGACCATGTCGAGGAGGCCGAATTTGCCTCCGGGCTTCAAAATGCGAGCGATTTCGCGAATCGCGGCAACGGCGTCGGGAAGATGATGAATGCTGTAACTGGTGACGACGATGTCGAACGCCGCATCACGAAACGGCATACCGAGCGCATTGCCGCGCAGAGGACGAAAATTATCGAGATGATTTGCGATGGCGTCTTTTCGCGCGCGTTCGAGCATCGCAGGGGTGAGATCGAGCCCGCCAATCCACTGAACGTGCGGTGCGAAAATCCGCGCAAGGGTTCCAGGGCCACAAGCGACGTCGAGCGCGTACTCGTTGCCGGACGGCGCAATGAGGTTGAGCAGGCGGTCTGCCTCCGCGGCGCGGTCGGTGAGAGCGAAATCGGCGAAGGCGGCGGCGGTTCGCGTGAAACGGTCGCGCACCAGATCCATTTGCTTCTGCTCGGCTTGTTTTTGCTGCTCCCTATTTTGGCCGCGTGTAGTCATGGGACGAGGATACAACGAGCGCGATGTTCCGGCGAGGCTGCGCGCAAGTCGGGGACGGATGCGTCGCATTCGGCGCGGTGATACGGGCAGCGCGGAGCGAAGGCGCATCCGGGCGGGAGTTCGTCAAGACGCGGGACGGCTCCGGCAATCGGGACAAGCTTGCCGCGTCTGAGGCGCGGTGCGGCGCGCAGCAAGCCTTCAGTGTAAGGATGGCGAGGATTAGTGAGCACCTCGCGTGTAGGGCCGGTTTCGACGATGCGCCCGGCATACATCACGGCAATGCGATTGGCGATTTGGCCGACGACTCCCAAATCATGCGTGATGAAAAGCAGCGTGAGATCGAATTCCTGGCGCAGGCGCATGAGAAGTTCGAGGATTTGCTTTTGCACGGTGACGTCGAGGGCGGTGGTGGGCTCGTCGGCGATGAGAAGGCGCGGACGCATGGCGAGAGCCATGGCAATCATCGCGCGCTGGCGCAAGCCTCCGGAAAGCTGGTGCGGGAATTGACGCGCGCGCTGCGCCGGCTCGGGAACGGAAGCGCGTTCGAGGGATTCAACGGCGCGGCGGCGAATTTCGGCGGAGGTAAGCGAGGGCTCGTGCGCGCGAATGGCTTCCTCGATTTGCGCGCCGATGCGCATCACGGGATCGAGCGCGGTCATGGGCTCCTGAAAAATCATGGCGATTTCGCGGCCGCGCAGCTTACGCATTGCTTCAGAAGCGAATGCGGCCAGATTGACGCGCGCGGAGATTCCGTCACGTGAAAGTTCGAGCCAGGCTTTTCCCGCGCGGCGCGCGCCATGCGGCTCGAGACCCATCAGGCCGAGCGAAAGCATGGTCTTGCCGCAGCCGGATTCGCCGACCAGACCAAGCGCTTCGCCTTCGTCGAGGCGCAGCGAGACTTCGTTCACGGGACGCACCCAGCCGCGAGGCGTCGGCAACTCCACCGTGAAATTTTCCAGCTCGAGCAATGCAGCCATGGAAACATCATACGACCTGTTTGTGGTTGCGATAAACAGACTGCGCTAGGGTAATTTCATGCCAGCTACTACATGTCCACAATGTGGCGCGTCTGTCCCGGGCATTCCAGACAGGGCTTACTGCAAACGATGCGGCTGGAACCGTGAGAACGCTTTGCGCAAGTTGAGGCGAGAACAGCGCCAGTGGCCGGGATTCATTCTATTCGTCGTCGGGATGCCGCTCGCCTGGGAGGGCTATTACCGTCACGATTGGCGAACCGGGGCAGTCTTCGCAGGCTTCTTGCTGATACCTGCGTTAGTTGCCTACTGGTTCAGTCAGCAGCGGTTCCGACGAGTGCAACGGGAGATGACAAGGGGCGACTGGGTTACCAATGTCGAACCCCGCGCGCCACAAGGAGCGCATTCCGCTGCCGAAGCCGGAGTGTCTGAGGAATCGCGCGTGCTTCTGTCGCTGCCGTGCCCGCGCCCGATCCGGATGAAATCTTCAGGGCTGCTAATACTCTTCGTCGTTCCCCTCTTTGCTTTGGCGGTGGGCATCGCGACGGGCGCGCGATTGTACAGGGACTGGTTGCCAACACAATCTGTCGCAGCAACACCCAAAGGTGATCTACTCATGGGGTGCGTGGCGTTGCTGCTCATTGCGCTTCCGTACGGTATGTGGCGTAGCCGGATCCAGCAGCGCGATCTCCTGCAAAACGGCACCGTGGTCCTGGCAACCATCACCCGACAATCCTCGACTAACGATCAGACCTCGAACATTTCCTATGAATTCGAAGACTCCTCCGGCAAGAAGTTCAGTTCCACGACGATGGACCCAACCCGCAAACTCTATGAAGGGATGCGCCTTCCAGTTTTCTATGATCCGCAAAACCCTGAACTCCAGATCAGTTCTGTGACGTCATCCTACGAGGTTGTCATGCCTGGGAAGGATTAGGTGTTCAGCCTTCGATGGCGCAAGTGACGTGTCCGAAGTGCGGGGCGGCGGCGGAGATGGCCGTGGGTACGCTGTATTGCGCGAAGTGCGGATGGAATCGCGAAGCGGCGGTGCGGAAGCTGACGCGCATCACATGGCTTTTGCCGGCGCTGATCGTTGTTTTCGACTCGATTGGAATCGTCGGACTCGGGTTCGTGGGGCGCAATTGGTCAGGGGCAATATTGTTCGCGACGCTGCCGACTCTGCTGCTGGGATTTGTGTACGCGGGCGCCAGGCAAGGGTTGGCGAAATTGCGCGCGCCGCGGGGGGCAGGGGTGAAGAGCGAGAACGAGGCTGCGTCTTTCGCGACGGCCGCGAAGGCCAGCGTCAGCAAGGAGAAATCGGAGCAATACGATTTTATGATTTCGTTGCCGCCGCCGCGTCCGGTACGCCTGGGAGCGCGCGGGAAAATCATGGTGACGGTGGTGCTGCTGGTTGTGTTCGTCCTCGACGGGTTCTTGATCTGGAATTTGTATGGACTTTGGTACGGCGCGCATTCGTTCGCCGATTTCCACGGGCCGCAAATTTTTCTAGCGTGTCTGGCGGTGCTGATCGCGTGCGTTCCGTTTTTGGTGCGGAGCGGAATCGTTCGGGACCAGCGCCTGATGGAAAATGGGGCGGTGGCGATGGCGCGGGTGACAGGTCAGCGCACGGTGAAGAACAATTCGATCATTACTTACGAATTCGAGGATGCGAATGGGAAGACGATTGCAGAGTCGGGGCCTGATTCGACACGCTCGCTCTACGAGGGAATGACCGTGCCAGTCTTTTACGATCCGCAGAATTCGAAGCGGCAGGTGGCTGCCTGTGCTTCGTTCTTTGAGATTGTGAATCCGAGCAACGAATAAGGCGCGGAACGCGATCAAGGCGAGTCTGTGCAATCAGACGGCAGACGAAATCAACTACCCTACCCTTCGCGCCCAAAGTTCACGGGCGCTCAGGATGGGGCACCCGCAAACCAAACACGACGCTAAAATTCGTTGGCGGAGCCTTCTAGGAAGGCGCGGAGCTTGCGCGAGCGCGACGGATGGCGCAGCTTGCGCAGAGCCTTGGCTTCGATCTGGCGAATGCGCTCGCGGGTGACGGCAAACGATTGACCAACTTCCTCGAGAGTGTGCTCACTGCCATCGTCGAGACCAAAACGCATCTTGATGACTTTTTCCTCGCGCGGCGTGAGCGTCTTCAAAACGGAAGAAGTTTGTTCTTTGAGACTGAGATTGATGACGGCGTCGGAAGGCGAGACGACGGCCTTGTCTTCGATGAAGTCGCCAAGAT
>Ga0134128_10006120_pt1 | contig 14576 bp, 13 predicted proteins | sample KB31754_FD_96462 | JGI IMG/M metagenome (GOLD analysis project Ga0134128, IMG submission 96462) | Terrestrial soil microbial communities with excess Nitrogen fertilizer from Kellogg Biological Station, Michigan, USA - KB3-175-4 | ecosystem: Environmental > Terrestrial > Soil > Unclassified ... | reverse complement strand
GGCGTCCCCGGCATCGTCTTCGCGATCGCGACGGCGTACTTGACGAAGTCCTGGAAGCCGCCTCTGCGCCCGAATCCGCCGCCGAGCTGCGTCTTCGTGAGGTTCACGTTCGCAACCGGGACGTCGCCCGCCCTCGCCGCGACCATCGCGGACGCTTCGCCGCTTTGCGTCGGCGCCCAGACGTCGAGCCGCGTCGTGCCGCCCTCGTCACGGAACCACGCGGTGCAGTTCTGCGGCTCCATCGTCGCATGATTGAGGTACGGTGTGAAGTATTCCGCCTCGACGATCTTCGCCGCCTGCGCGAACGCAGGGTCGACGTCGCCCTCCTTGCGCGCGGTTGGCGCATTCGCGTCCGCCTGACCGGCCTTCAGGTAGTCGAGAATCGTCGCGCTGGATGCGCCGCCGTTCCCCGCGTCGTCCCACTCGATCTTCAACACCTTCAGGGCCTGGTTCGCGCGCCACCAGTTGTCGGCGACGACCGCAACCGCGTCGGGCAACTGCACGATCCGCTTGACGCCGCGCATCTCGCGGGCGACGGACGAGTCGACCGACTTGACGGAACCTCCGAACACCGGGCATTGCGCAAGCGACGCGTGCAGCATGCCGGGAAGCGCGACGTCGATGCCGTAGACGGGCTTGCCGCGAACCTTGTCGGGCAGATCGAAGCGCGGGACGTTCGCCTTGCCGATCAGCGTCCAATCCTTCGGGTCCTTGAGCTCGACGTCGTTCGGCACGTCGAGCGTCGCGGCCTTCGCGGCGACCTTCCCGAACGTCGTGCGGCGACCCGACGGCGCATGCGTGATCACACCCTTCGCGACGCCGCATTCGCTCACGGGCACGCCGAACTCGCCGGCAGCGGCGGTCACGAGCATCCGCCGCGCCGCCGCGCCCGCCTTGCGCAGGTAGTCCTGCGATTCGCGGATCGAGCGGCTGCCACCGGTGCCCATGTTGCCCCACGGATGATTGCGCGCGAGGCTCTCGGTCACCGACGCAAACTCGATCGACACGTTCGCCCAGTCGCATTCGAGCTCCTCGGCGACGAGCATCGGCAATCCGGTCGAGCTCCCCTGGCCCATTTCGGAGCGCGCAATGCGTATGACGACGCGATCGTCGGGATGGATCGCGACCCAGACGTTGACGTCGGCCGCCTGCGCCTTCGATGGCGCGCGCGCGACGGCAGGCACGGCGAGCTCGAGGCAGAACGCGCCGCCGACGGCGGCTGTGACCTGCAGGAACGCGCGACGCGACGGGTCGTGTGCGTGCATGACGGACTCCTCAGGCTTTCGCGATCAGCATCTTCGCCGCGGCGTGGATCGCGGGACGCACGCGCACATACGTGCTGCATCGACAGATGTTGCCGATCGTGCCGTCGATGTCGGCATCGGTCGGATGCGGTTTTTCGGCGAGCAGCGCCGCGACGGCCATGATCATGCCCGGCTGGCAATAACCACACTGGGGCACCTGCGCATCGAGCCACGCCTGCTGCACCGGGTGCAGGCCGCTCCGCGTCGGCAATCCTTCGATCGTCGTGATCGACTTGCCCCTGACTGCCGACATGGGTACCGAACACGAACGCATCGCCCGGCCGTCGACGTGCACGGTGCACGCACCGCAGAGGCCCGCGCCGCAGCCGAACTTCGTGCCGGTCAGCTTGAGCTCGTCGCGCAACACCCACAGAAGCGGCATTTCGGGCTCGACGTCGACTCGACGCACTGCCCCGTTCACCTTGAGCTCGATCATGTCGCCTCCTCGCCGATGCTGCGAACGCTCGCCAATCGGCGATTATTCGCTTGCGACCGGCGCTCGGCAAGGCCGTTCGCCCCCCGCTCGGTTTCAAGCGAAATGCGACTTCAGCAACGACACCACGCGCTCGAATCGGCGCCCGTACGGCGGTGCGAGCAGGCGCGTCGCCGCAAGAGGCGATTGCGCGAACACGGGCTTCATGTTCGAGAAGCGCGCAAAGCCGTGCTCGCCGTGATACGCGCCGCTACCCGATGCTCCGACACCCCCGAATGGCAGTGCGGGATGCGCGAAGTGCCACAGCGTGTCGTTGAGCGTGACACCGCCGGCGAGCGTTTCGCGCAGCACGCGCTCGCGGCGCGCGCGGTTGTCGCCGAACCAGTACAGCGCGAGCGGCGACGGCCGCGCGTTGATTTTCGCGATCGCGTCGTCGAGCGTCGTGTACGTTTCAATCGCCAGGATCGGACCGAAGATCTCCTCGCGCATGATCGCCATGTCGTCGTCGACGTCGAGCAGCAGCGCAGGCGGCAGCCGGCGCGGATGCTCGGTGTCGCCGGCCGGTGGATCGGCGAGCGCGACGAGCCGGGCGCCACGGGCCCGCGCGTCCTCGATCAGGCCGATCAGGCGCGCGTAGTGGCGCGTATCGACGATCGACGCGTAATCCGGATTGCGCACGGCCGACGGATACAGTCGCCGCACCGCCGTTTCCATCGCCGTGACGAACGCGTCGACGCGAAGCTTCGGCACGAGCGCGTAATCGGGTGCGATGCATGTCTGGCCGGCATTGACGAGCTTGCCCTGCGCGATGCGCGGCGCGGCCCGCGCGAAGTCGGCGTCGACGTCGAGGATCGCTGGCGACTTGCCGCCAAGCTCGAGCGTGACGGGCGTCAGGTTCTCCGCGGCGGCCGCGGCAACGCGGCGTCCGACGTCGGCCGATCCCGTGAAGAGCAGATGATCGAACGGCAACGACGCGAACATGCCGGCGACCGCCGCGTTTCCCTCGATCACCGCGACCTCGTCCTCGCGGAAGTAACCGCCAGCGAGCGTGGCAAGCAGCGCCGCCGTCGCTGGTGCCCGCTCCGACGGCTTCAGCATCACGCGATCGCCGGCCGCAAGCGCGGCCACCATCGGCATGAGCGCGAGCTGCACCGGGTAATTCCATGGGCTGATCACGCCGACGACGCCGAGCGGCTGCGCGAGGATGCGTGCCGACGCGGGCACGAACGAAAGCGGCGTTTTCACGCGGCGCGCTTTCATCCATCGCGGCAACTTGCGGATCGCTTCGCGTGCCTGCGCGGTGACGACGAGCAGTTCGGCAAGCCGTGTCTCGTGCGCGGAGCGGTGGCCGAAGTCACGATCGATCGCCGCGATCCACGCATCTTCGTGCCGGGTGACGAGAGCGAGCAGCCGCTCCAGACGCTCGCGGCGCACGTGCAGAGTGGGATAGCGTTCGGCATCGAATGCGCGACGCTGCAGGCGCAGGACGCGCGCAAGCGATTCCATGCATTCGGCAAGCGCCATGTCGACCGGTGCGTTCATCGTTTCAGGGCATGCGATCCCATTGGAAATAGGCAACGGTCGCTTGCAAAAGTGCGTCGATGACGCGTATTGCGCATTGCATTGTCGGCGCGCGGCCGACGTTGGCGGCGCGGGCGCGGTTGTCGCGGCGTCGAGCAATCGACGCAACGACAATCCGTCGTCGGCCGGCGTCCGACGATCTGTCGGCCGTCGCGAGGGCAAGCTGTCGCATAATGCCGCTCGCGGCAACTTCGGCGCGCGCGATCGTCGCCGCGCCATTCCGGGGAACAACGACATGATTCGACGCGTCACGCGAATCGCGCTCATCGCGCTGCTTGCGCTCGCAGGCGCTGCGCACGCGCAAAAGCTCACCAAACTCGTGTTCTCGACCGACTGGCTCGCGCAGGCCGAGCACGGCGGTTTCTACCAGGCGCAGGCCGAAGGCATCTATCGCAAGTACGGGCTCGATGTCGAGATCAGGATGGGCGGCCCGCAGGTGAACGGCTTGCAACTGCTCGCCGCCGGCCGCATCGACATCGCGATGGCCGATGCGCTGCAGGTGCTCTCCGCCGTCGAGCAGAACGTGCCGCTCGTCGCGATCGCCGCGACGTTCCAGAAGAATCCGACCGTGCTGATCGCGCATCCCGGCGTTGCGCGAATCGAGGATCTCAAGGGCAAGCCGGTCGCGATCGGTTCGGCGAGCAATACGACGTTCTGGCCATGGTTGCGCGAGCACTACGGCTTCACCGACGATCAGAAGCGACCATACGGCTTCTCCGTGCAGCCGTTTCTCGCCGATCCGACGTTGTCGCAGCAGGGATTCGCGACGTCGGAGCCGTTCTCGATCGAGCAGGGAGGCGTCAAGCCCGTCGTATTCCTGCTTGCCGATCTTGGCTATCCGCCGTACTCGGAAACGCTCGCCGTCACGCGCAAGACGCTCGCGGCGAAGCGCGACGCGCTCGAGCGCTTCATTCGCGCGTCGGCGGAAGGCTGGAAAAGCTATCTCGTCAATCCCGCACCCGGTGATGCGCTGATCAAGCGCGCGAATCCGCAGATGAGCGATGCGCTTCTCGCGTACGGCGTCGCGAAGCTCAAGCAATACCGGATCGTCGAAGGCGGCGATGCCGGCACGGCCGGTCTTCTGACGATGACCGCGGCGCGCTGGAAGGCGACGATCGATTTCCTGCGGAAGGCGAAACTCACGAAACCCGGCGTCGACTACGCGCGCGCCTATACGCTCGATCTCGTCAAGTCGATCCACGTGCTTCCGTAACGATGCCCGCGGGCGCGGACGATCGGCCGGACAGCATCGTCGCACTGCGCGGTGTCGCGCAAACGTTCGACACGGGCACGCGCGCGCTCGCCGGCGTCGATCTCGACGTACGCGCGGGCGAGTTGCTGACGATCGTCGGCCCCTCGGGTTGCGGCAAGTCGACGTTGCTGCGACTCGTTGCCGGGCTTGCGCGACCGACCGCGGGGCGCATCGCCTGGTGGGGTGAAGCGTTCGACGCAACCGGGCGCGAAGGCCGGCGCATCGGATTCGTGTTCCAGTCGCCAACGCTGATGCCGTGGGCATCGGTCGCCGCAAACGTGCGATTGCCGCTCGATCTCGCGCACGTGCCGCGCCCCGAGAGGGATGCGGCGGTCGCGCAGGCGCTGACGCGCGTCGGTCTCGCGGAAGCGCGCGGCCATCTGCCGCGGCAACTGTCGGGCGGCATGCAGATGCGCGCATCGATCGCGCGCGCGCTCGTCACCGCGCCCGATCTGCTGTTGATGGACGAGCCGTTCGGCGCGCTCGACGAGTTCACGCGCCAGCGGCTCGACGACGACCTCCTCGCGTTGTGGCGCTCGCAGCGACTCACCGTCGTGTTCGTCACGCACAGCATCCAGGAGGCGGTGTTCCTGTCGACGCGCGTCGTCGTGATGGCCGCACGTCCGGGGCGGATCCTCGAAGCATTCGACATCGACGAGCCGTACCCGCGCAGCGTCGAGTTCCGCCTGTCGCCAGCCTTCGCCGCGATCGCGCAGCGAATATCGGCGTGCGTCGCGACAGCGAGCGCCGGAGGGTTGCCGGATACTGGCCGCGTGCCGATGCGGGCGACGTCGCGATGAAACGCGACGCATTGCTGCGTTTCGTGGCGCCGTTCGCGGTCGCGGTGATCGTGCTTGCGGCGTGGCAGCTCATCGTCACCGTCAATGGCATTCCGCCGTATCTGGTGCCTTCGCCGCTGCTCGTCGCGAAAACGCTGTACGTCGATCGTGTGCTGCTCCTGAACTCGCTCGGCGTGACGCTCGGCATCGCATTGACGGCGCTTGCATTCGCGACGCTCGCGGGCGTCGCCGCATCGCTGCTGTTCGTGCAAAGCCGCTGGCTCGAGATGAGCCTCTTCCCGTACGCGATCCTGCTGCAGGTGACGCCGATCGTGTCGATCGCGCCGCTGATCATCATCTGGGTACGCAATACGTGGGCGGCGCTCGTGCTGTGCGCGGTCGTCGTCGCGATCTTTCCGATCATCTCGAACACGACGCTCGGCCTGCGCAGCGTCGATCCCGGTCTGCTGGATCTCTTTCGCCTCGCGCGCGCCAACCGGTGGCAGACGCTTTGGCGGCTGCGCGTGCCGAGCGCGCTGCCGTACTTCTTCGGCGGGCTGCGTATCGCAAGCGGCCTCGCGCTGATCGGCGCCGTCGTGGCCGAATTCGTCGCCGGCACCGGCGGACAGGGCGCGGGCCTCGCGTATCAGATCCTGCTCGCCGGCATCCAGCTCAACATCCCGCGGCTCTTCGCCGCGCTGATGCTGATCGCGCTTGCAGGCGTTGCACTGTTCGCGGCGACCGTCGGCCTTTCGCGGCTCGCGTTGTCGCGCTGGCACGAGAGTGCGCTCGACGTCGACTCGTAGACTTGGGCGATGAGCGGCGAGCGCTGGGACATCTTCTGCCGCGTCGTCGACAACTATGGCGATGCCGGCGTTTGCTGGCGGCTCGCGCGACAACTCGCGGCCGAGCACGCGCTCGACGTTACGTTGTGGATCGATCGCCTCGCTACGCTCGCGCGTTTCGAGCCGTCGATCGACGATCGCCGCGACACGCAGACGGCGGCGGGCGTTCGCGTGCGCCAGCTCGACAACGACGCGGCGCCGTCGGCGCTTCCCGATACCGTCGTCGAAGGCTTCGGCTGCGGATTGCCGCCGCCGTATCTCGCCGCGATGGCGCAAACAGATTCACCTCCGCTGTGGATCAATCTCGAGTACCTGTCGGCGGAGCCGTGGGTCGACACCGCACACGCACTCGAGTCACGGCATCCGCGGCTGCCGTTGGCGCGCCATTTCTGGTTTCCGGGGTTCACGCCGAAGACCGGCGGACTGATTCGCGAGGCGGGTCTGCTCGCCGCGCGCGATGCGTGGCGCGCGCAGTTGCCAACCGATGCGGGTGCGCTTCGCGTCGTGCTTTTCTGCTATCCGAACCGCGCGCTGCCCGCGCTCTTCGATGCATGGGCCGAAGGCGACGAGGCGATCCGATGCATCGTGCCCGAAGGGGTCGCGACAGCGGCGCTCGATCGCTTTCTGTGCGGCGACGTGCTGCACGCCGGACAATCGGCAACCCGCGGACGGCTGACGCTCGACGTGGTGCCGTTCATGACGCAGGACGGCTTCGACCGGATGCTGTGGAGCGCGGACGTATCGTTGGTCCGCGGCGAGGATTCGTTCGTGCGCGCGCAGTGGGGCGCGCGCGCGTTCGTGTGGCAGCCGTATCCGCAGGACGAGGATGCGCACCGGCTCAAGCTCGACGCATTTCTCGCGCGCTATGCGCACGACCTCGGCGACGGGAAACGGTCGCTCCTCGCGTTCTGGCAGGCGTTCAATCGAGAGGACGGCGACGCGGCGGCCGTCGCGTGGCCTTCGTTTCGCGCGGCGATCCCCGCTTTCGAGGCGCACGGCCGTCGCTGGTCGGGCGCGCTTGCCGCGCTGCCCGATCTGGCAAGCGCAATGGTTGATTTCCGGCGCGCTCGACTATAATTACGAGTTTCCCAAAATCGCCCCGACTGCCGCCTCTCCATCGGCCGGCCGTCCCCACGAGAACCATGAAACTCGCCCAGGAAGTCCGCGCCGGCAACGTCATCATGATCGGCGCCAACCCGATGGTCGTGCAGAAGGCCGAATTCTCGAAGTCCGGACGCAACGCGTCGGTCGTCAAGATGAAGCTTCGCAACCTGCTGTCGGGAAGCGGGACCGAAACGATCTACCGCGCCGACGAGAAGTTCGACGTGATCCAGCTCGAGCGTAAGGAAGTCACCTACTCGTACTTCAACGACCCGATGTACGTGTTCATGGACGAGGAGTTCAACCAGTACGACGTCGAGAAGGAGAACATGGAGGATGCGCTCCCCTATCTCGAGGACGGACTCGCGTGCGAACTCACGTTCTACGAGGGCAAGACGATCTCCGTCGAACTGCCGACGTCGGTCGTGCGCGAGATCACGTACACCGAGCCGGCCGTCAAGGGTGACACGTCGGGCAAGGTGACGAAGCCCGCGAGGCTCGCGAGCGGCTTCGAGGTGCAGGTGCCGCTGTTCGTCAATACCGGCGACAAGATCGAAGTCGACACCCGCACCGGCGAGTACCGCCGCCGCGTCTGACCGGGTTCCCTGGGCGCGCTCGCGCGCCCGTTCAGGCGGGTCGCGGCCGGACGAACGCTCGCCGCGCTTCCTCCGCGCGCTTGCGCGTCGCGCAATCTGCGACGTGGTCGTTGACGAGCCCCATCGCCTGCATGAACGCGTAGACGGTCGTGGGGCCGACGAACGTGAAGCCGCGCCGCTTCAGGTCCTTCGATAGCACGACGGCCTCTTCGGGCGGCGGGGCGCCCGCGAGACTTTCGCGCGTGATCCGCCGCGGCCTGTGCGAAGCCGGCGGTTCGAAGCGCCAGAAGTATGCAGCGAGCGAACCGAACTCGCCGGCGACGTCGCGGGCGCGTTTCGCGTTGTTGCGGACGGATTCGATCTTGCCGCGATGGCGGACGATGCCCGCGTCGTTGACGAGCCGTTCGACGTCGCGCGACGTGAAGCGCGCGACTCGCTCGAAATCGAAGGTCGCGAATCCCGCGCGGAACGCGTCGCGTTTCGCGAGGATCGTGCGCCAGGAGAGACCCGACTGGAAGCCCTCGAGGCAGAGCTTCTCGAAGAGCCGCCGATCGTCGTCCACCGGAAAGCCCCACTCGCGGTCGTGATAGCCGCTGTAGAGCGCGTCGTCGGCCGGTGCCCACCAGCACCGAATTGCATCGGCCGGGACGTGGGTGCCCGCGGGCGACGGCGCCGTCAATGGACGGCCGAGCCCACGCGCTCGTGCTCGGCGGCGAGTGCCTTCGTCAATCCCTCGAAGAACGCCAGCACCGGCTTCACGTCGCGGCGCGTATCGTTGCGGAAGCAGTGACTGATCATCGAGCTCGCGCCGAGTGACGCGAAAAGCTCCTCGGGCGGGATCGCGGCCATCGGCCCCTGCAGCGCGTAGTGGAAGCCGTTGCGGCGATCGCATTCCCACCGCGCGGCGTGCTCGACCCACGCCTGCAATGCGGGCACGACGTTCGGCAACTGGTTGATCGTGGCGATGATCGCCTGCAACGATCGCGTATCCATCGCGGCGAGCAATGCGACAAAGTCGACGAAGTCGGGCACGAGGCGTCCTGTGGAGTTGGGAACGTGGCGCCAGTGTGCCAGATTCGAAACGCCACCGCCCCTGTCGTTCCTCACAGTAGCGTCGCTGCCGCTTCCGCGCGGCGCGCGGCGAAACGATGTATCAGCGAAGCGTTCGCCGCGGCGGCTCGGGCGGCAGGAAGCCCGCGAGATCGCGCTCGATCAGCCGCTGCGTTGCCAGCGCATCCTTGTCGACCGATGGAGGCGGCGCGGCCCGCGACTTGCGAGCCGGCTCGCCGGGTGCGCGGCGCGCCGGTTCACTCGCGGCAGACCGTTCGGTCGCCGGCGCGTTCGCACCTGCACGTGGCAACGACGAAGGTGCCGTTGCAGCGTGGGAGCGCGCGGCTGCAGGCACCGATGGCGGCGATGCCGCTAATGGCACGGACAGCGCTGATGCCGGTGATGACACCGACGGCGCTGACGCAGGTGGTGACACGGACGACGCGGGTGCTGGCGGGGACGGTGCCGGTTCCGGCAACGGCGCAGATGAAGTAGTCGATGTCGTCGACGGCACGGCCGGTGAGGCAGACGACGCCGACGCCGCGCCCGTATCGGCAGTCGGGGCGGCGCCTTCGTTCGCGGTCGCTTGCTCGGGGGCCGCCGCTGCCGAGGTGCGGGTCGTTGGTTGCGCGCTGGTCGTTGCCGGTGGAGCGCTGCGAGGCTGGTCGTCGGCAGCCCCGAGTGCCCGCGCCATCTGAAACACGCGCGGAACCATTCCGGTATCCAGGACGTAGTACGCGGCAGCACCAATCACGAACACACAGACGCCGGCGAGCGCCGCCTGCGCCAAGCGGTGGCGCCGCCGTTCCGCACGCAGGCCGTTGCGCGCCGCGTGCAGGCGCCGCGGGTCGACCCAATCGTCGTCATCGTCGATGTCGTCGCTGTGCGACGCGTCGGCGAACGGCGTGAGCGGATGCGTTGGCTGCCCGGGGATCGCAACGCGCTCGGTGCTCGCGTCGATCCGATCCGACAAGGCGACCGGGATGCGGTCGGCCGGCCCTGGCGGTGGAGTGTCGTCGTAGAGTGGCGGAGTGCTGTAGAGCGGTGGCGGCGAAACCGCGCGGGCGGCGGCCGTCGATTCAGCGGCCGCAGTACCCGCGCCGACTTCGGCGACTTCCAGTACCCCGTCCTCCGCCGCGAACGCGGTGCCGCACTGATAGCAGCGGTCGACCGACACGTGATTCATCGCATCGCATTGGCCGCACGGCTTGAGATCGAGGGGAGAGCCGCACTGATTGCAGAACCTGGAGCCCGCGGGATTGCCGTGGGCACAGAAATGACAGATCGAGCTTGACGTCATGAAGCGGTGAAAAGGGCAGTTGCAGCACGAGGCAATTAGAGGATACCGCTAAACTGCGGTTCCCTGTGCAGTACAAGCGATCAACGCTCGAGCGCAAGCGGCTGCGAGATCACCCACAGCCCCAGCACGGTATAAACCACCATCAGGACCAGCATCGGCAACTGGCTCACCAGCGCGGCGCGGCGCGAATCGAACACGCGGAGCGCCACGCGATGCGCGAGATACACGCCGACGAGATGGCCGCCGACAATCAGCATCACTTCGGTGTTCCAGATCGGCGCCATATCGAGCGGGGGCGGCTCGGCCGGCGGCGGCCCGAGGCCGGGAAGCGTCCAGCCGGCTCCGAAGGGATCCGCGACGAGGTACGGCAGCTTCGGGAGCTGGAGCAGGAGCAGCGTCCAGTAGTGCGCCATGTTATAGACGATCGCGATCGGCAGCACGGTGAACGCGAACGCGAGCGCCAGCTCACGCACGGTCATCGTCGTACGCGTCATGGCCTTCATGCAGGCGATCACGATCATGTAGACCGCCAAGTAGATGAACGGCGAGAGCACGAGGCCCGCCCGCTGAAATGCGACGTACCAGTGCTCGAGCATCCGCTGCGAGGCGATCAGATCGGTGCCCCACAGCGGCTGGAACGCGTGCAGCAGATATTTCCAGAACAGGTTCATCCATACGAGCGTCTCGTGCATTCCGTCGAATGTCGTCGACGAAAGCATGAACAGCACGAACAGCAGCACACTGATGGATCTGCCATCCGCGCTTCGCGCTCCGGCGCTGACCGTCGCCTGGTGCAGCCCTGCGCGTTCGTTGCCTTCGAGCACGCCCGCGAACAGCGGGCGCGTGCGAACGTTGACGACACCATTGGGCGCCATGCGGTATTCGAGCGGGGCGAGAAGGCCGACGAGTCGCAGAAGCACCGAAAACAGCTCGCCACGCCGAAACCATGCGTCAGCGCCGAACAGCCATACGCCAGCGAACGTGACGCCGCTATAAACGAGAAGCGCGATTGCAAGCGTCGACGGCTTCGGTAACGCGAAGAGCTCGATCCAGATCAGGGCGACGTACGCGACGAGCGCCGGCCAGTAGCCCAGCCATTGCGGATACGCGACGCGACCGCGCCCCGCGTCCGACAACCGCAACCAGTCCGCGATGGTTCGCCAGGGGTTGATGATTGCGAAGACATCGCCGATCAGCACCGTGGCATACGTCATTCCGAGCACGAAGATCACCCAGAAGAGCGTCATGCCGATGTTCGCGTCGGGGTTGCGCGTTCCGTAGAAGCCCGCGATCAGCGTCAGGAGGAGCACACCGACGGCAAACGCGCGCAATGCATCGACGAGCCATGCGGGAACCTGAGCCGACGGCGAGCGGCGGGCAAGCGCAGCTGGCGCAATCGCCATTGTAGCGGGCCGCGCGAAGTACGCAAGCACGAAGAAAGTGAGCAGCAGCGTGGCCGCCGCGCCGTACAGGTAAAGGCCGAAGGGCACCGGCAGCGTGTACGGCTGCACGAAGGAATGGGCTTCCGCCGCCGCTGGAACGGCGAGCAGGCCGAGGACGAAACGGGAGTGCGTTCCGTTGCGACGAAAACGGGAGCCGATCCCGGGTGGGACCGGCTCCGTGTTCGCCGCCGTTGCCGATGCCCGCTCAGTCGCGGTCGTCGCCCTCGTCACGGTTCGTGAACTTGAGGACCTGGAAGGCATTGTCGGCCGACGTGATCCACAGTTCGCGAACGCCATTGCGCTTCAGGAAGCGCGAGTTCGACTTCGACCAGTCGAACGTATGGTTGGCGAGCGCGTTGATGCCCGAGCCGGGCAGATTGTTGCCGCTGCGAACCGGCGGCTTGTAGTACGCGACCTCCTTCGGATGGTAAGGGTCACGCACGTCGAACACGCGCACGCCCGCCTCGTGGCGGCTGCAGGCGACGAGCTTCGTGTTGTCGGGATCATCCGCGCGGCAGTAATGCGCCGAATAGCCAAACGAGCCCGTCATCGCCGGGTCGTTCGCGAGCTGCGCGCAGTTCGCCGGGTCATCGATCTCGAGCTTCAGAAGCGACACCGTCTTCGGGTTCTTCTCGTCCTCGATGTCGATCAGGCGCGGAAAGCCCCACGGCGGCAAGCCCTGTGCGCACGCGGACGCGTGATTCGTAAGCGTCGGGCCAAGCTCATCGGATGCGAGAATGTAATGCTTGCCGCGGATCCTGATCGGCTGGCTGGTCATCGCGATGCCGCCATCGGGCCAGAACAACGTACTCACGATGCGCGGCTGCGGATCGGGCCGGCGGAAGTGAAAGTCGCTCACGTCGAGTACGACGAGGCCGTTCTTGCCGGACGCGCCGGTGCCCGGATTCATGATGTACGCGCGCGTGTTGTCTTCGCTGATCGAGAGGTCATGCGGCGCACCGATGCCACCCGGCGGCACCCAGTTCAACATCAGCTTCGGATTCGACGGATCGGCGATGTCGATGACGTAGAGACTGACCGGATAGTACGCGCCGTAGTACGTGCGGCCGTCCGGCGAGATGGCGCCTGCGTGTCCCTTGATCGTGCCGGGCGGGACCGGCAGATCGATCGCGGCCTTCAACACAGGATGCCGGCAATCGGTGATGTCGTAAACCGCGAACCCGGGCTTGATGCCGGCGCCGCCTTCCGATTCCACCGCGGCGATCAGCTTGCGCTCCTCGCTGACCTTCAGCGACTCCCACGTCTGCAGCATTGCGGGCGCGTTCAGGTAGTCCGTTGCATGCGGATGTCGCGGATCCGAAACGTCGATCACCGCGACTCCCGGATGCTGCTGCAGCGCGCTGTCCGCGGTGCTGTAGTACGAGCAGACGTCGGTCCACGCCTGTGCATGGTATGCGCCTTCGCCCTGGAACTGGCCGATCAGCTGCAGGTTGCAGTTGAGGCCGCGCGCCGCCGAACCACCGAGGCGTTCCGCGAGCGTCGTCTGTCCCTGCAAGCCGCTTTCGGTGTTGTCACCGGGGCCGCAATGCGCACGCGGCACCGGCCCCGTCCACGGCGTCTGGTCCTTCGGCGCGGCGTTGCTCGTCGCGCCGAGGCACAGGAGTAGCCCTGTCGCACACGCAATCGACAGGTCGATCAGGACGCGGTGGCGTCCGACGCGTTTCGTCTGCATGGATTCTTTCCTCCTTGGCGGCCGTCATGTCCGGCGCCTTGTTGCGGATCATTGTCTGCTGCGCATCGCCTGCATCGCGACGGCAGAGGCCGCACGCTCGCACCAATGCGCGTGACTGTCAACACCTGCAGATCGACGGTGGTAACGTTGTACGCACCCTCGATACCAAAGCCGAACGGGAGGAACCATGTCTGAACGCCACAACCGCAAGTGCCGCCTCGGGATCTACGTCTTCAAGGATGCGGAGATCGTCGATTTCGCGGCGCCGTACGGCGTCTTCTCCGTGGCGAAGCGCTTCGATCCCGAGCTCGACGCGTTCCTGATCGCCGATGCGATGCGCCCGGTGCAGGCGCAGGCGGGATTCACCGTGCTGCCAAACTACGCGTTCAACGACGCGCCCGACCTCGATGCATTCCTGATTCCGGGCGGCTATGGCACGCGGCAGGAATTGCACAATCGACGACTGCATGCGTACATCGAGAGCCTGCCATCCGCGTGCCTGCTGACGAGCGTCTGCACCGGCTCGTGGATCTATGCTGCGATGGGATTGCTCGACGGCCTGCCGGCGACGAATCGCAAGGAACCCGATCGCGCCGAGGCATCGCCGTCGGGCAAGGTGCCGATCGATCGCCTCGCGGAGATCGCGCCGAAGTGCCGGATCAGCCGTGCGCGCGTCGTCGATGCCGGACGCATCATCACCGCCGGCGGCATCTGTTCCGGCATGGAAATGGGCTTTCACCTGCTGCGGCGCGCAGGATACGGCGAGCCGTTCATCGACGAGGTCGCCCGCGTGATGGAGTACCGCGACGCGTATGCGGTCTATCGCGACGACATCGAGTACTTCAAGGCGTAGCTGCGCAGTCTCGACGTAGCCGCGCCCCGGGGCGCCCAACGGCGCAACGCAGAGAACGGCAACGGGCGCTAAAGGCCGAGGGCGAAATTCACGAGGCCGCGGAGCTCACCGCGCAGCGCTTCGCGCTCTTCCGCGTACTGCGGCTGCGCGGCGACGTTCGCGAGCTCGTACGGATCGCGCTCGAGATCGTAGAGCTCGTCGAGCTCGTCGCTCTCGCCGCGGTTCACCCAATGGATGTACTTGCAGCGGTCGGTGCGCACGGCCTTGTACGTCATCCCGACGAGCCAGGGGTAGGCGTTCTCGGCCCAGTACTCGACGAGGAACGACGATCGCCACCCGTCGGATCG
>Ga0134128_10006119_pt1 | contig 14577 bp, 9 predicted proteins | sample KB31754_FD_96462 | JGI IMG/M metagenome (GOLD analysis project Ga0134128, IMG submission 96462) | Terrestrial soil microbial communities with excess Nitrogen fertilizer from Kellogg Biological Station, Michigan, USA - KB3-175-4 | ecosystem: Environmental > Terrestrial > Soil > Unclassified ... | reverse complement strand
TTTGGAATCGATCCGGGTGGTGACCGGCTCACAGCGGCACGATACGGTGTTCGCGTTCTCCTGCTTGGTCACTACGCAGTGCTCGATCACCTCCGCGGTTGGCGGCGGCATCTGGCTGCGGACCGGCGCCGGCGCGGCGGCCGGAGGCGGCGAAGGAGGAGGCGCCGCGGCGACCGGCTTTTTCTTGGCCGAGCAGCCTACCAGGCACAAGAGCAAAATGAGCCACAGATTTCTCATCAGACGAATAGCAACCCAATTAGTTCACTATAACCTCCGCAAGCTACCCAACCTATAGCATCAGTGATACCAATACTCCGAGTCACAATACCTTGCGATCCACATCCGTGCAGGGGTTTACTACTTCAGGATGACAATTTGAATAAATAAGCCTCGAGGGCGCCCCGTCCAAGCTGCTGCTTGGGCGGGATTCTAGTCTGTCACTGAATAGTCGCCCACAAAAACCCCCCGCCCAAGCCAAGGCCTTGGACGGGGCACGCTTCAGAATTATGGATAATCCCACACTTACATGAGGGCGTACAGAAAGCCATCCGTGCTGCCCACGTAGATCACGTTATTCAGCACTACTGGCGATGACAGCATCGCACCCACACTCATCATCCTGCTGACGCCGATCACCATGCTCTCGTAGAAATTATCTTTGAAGGCAACTTCGTAATTGGGAGTTCCGTCCGATTTTGTGAGTGCCGGCCCATTCTGTCGAGACGCGTCGGTCTCAAACGTCCAGGCTGGTTTCTGGGTGACGAGATCGATGGCGATGAGCTTTCCCTGGTGCGAGCCGATGTAGAGGATACCGCCGGCAATCGCGGGAGAAGAAAACAGAGGCCAGCTGGCAAATCTCAGAGAGAAAATAGGAGTCCCTGCTTTGGCGTCGAGCGCGTAGACCAGCGCGGTGTCTGATGTGGCGAAATAGACCTTGCCATCGTGCACCGCCGGCGACGTGATGACCCAAGAACCTTTGTTGTTGAAGGCCCACTTTTTCTCTCCGGTGCGGGCGTCGAGTGCGTAGAAGTTCGAATCACGGCAGCCGAAGTACACCACCCCATCCATGACGGCCGCAGATGATTGAATGCCGACCTGGTTGTAGATGTTGTGATCTTCTCCGGTCTTGAAGCGCCACTTCTCTTTACCGTTCGCGGCATCGAGCGCGTAGAAGTAACTGTCCCAACTTCCTATGAACAAAGTTCCATCCGAAATGGCAGGAGACGCATGGACGACATCGCCGGTTTTGAATTTCCATTTCAGCGTGCCGGTGACTGCATCGAGGGCATAGACGTTGCCGTCGCCGCTCCCGAAATACACCGCCCCGCTCCACCAAGCCGGGGACGACAGGTAGAAGTCGAAGGGATCGGGCATAATTTCTGCCGCCGGCTCAGACCCGTGCAGGTGCTTACCTTCGAAACGTTTCTCCCCCTCCGTCTGGAATTTCCACTTCAGTTTTCCGCTGACAGCGTCGACCGCATAGAACCTGCCGCTATAGCTTCCGAAATATACGACCCCGTTCTCTACCGCGGGCGAAGACGTCACCCGGACCCCAGTGAAGAGCTTCCATTTCTGTGTGCCGGACTCGAGATCGATCGCGTATAGATTCCCGTCCGTGCTGCCCACGAAAGCCATTCCGTTCGCCAACGCGGGCGACGAGATCACCTCCCCATCGGTACGAAACTTCCATTTGATCTGACTGAACTTGGGAACGCCGGTCGCGTTGTATACGCCGGTGTGGGCCAGGTTCCCGCGAAACATGGCGGCATCCTGAGCGAGAGCAGCCAGACTGAGAACCATCGTCGCGAGCAGAGAGCGGCGAACCATTTTCATCCCGAATAGACGAGGAAGGCTGGATAAGGTCACCACAAACCACGTAGAGACACCGAGGAGTGCCCCGCCCAAGCAGAGCTTGGACCGGGTACCCTCGCTGTCGCTTTGAAAAAAAGGGAAGCCGAAGCTTCCCTTTTGTGGACTCTTGTTTGAAAAGACTAGAGCGCTGTGCAGATCGACTTTACTTCGGTGTAGAGCTCCAGTACATCGTGGCCCATTTCGCGGCCCCATCCTGACTGCTTGTACCCGCCGAAGGGCAATGCGGCGTCGAATACGTTGTAGCAGTTGATCCACACCGTACCAGCTCGCATTTGCGAAGCCAGGCGATGCGCCTTCGCGACATCCTTCGTCCAAATGCCTGCCGCCAGTCCGTACACCGTGTCGTTGGCTTGCCGGAGGACGTCATCGTAGTCGGTGAACGGAATTGCGGACACCACCGGTCCGAAGATTTCCTCGCGCACTACTTTCATATTTTCATTGGTATCGACCAGCACGGTGGGCTTGACGAAGTATCCCTTGTCGCCATGTCGCCCGCCTCCAACCACTGCCTTCGCGCCTTCGGAGCGTCCGGACTCGAGGAAGCCGCAAACCCGGTTGAGTTGCTCCTCGGAAACCAGAGGCCCCATATCACTTGAGTCTTCCCATCCCGGGCCGACGTTGATCTTCTCTGCCTTCGCCGACACGCCTTCGACCACTTGGTCGAAGATGCTCTTCTCGACGTAGAGTCGAGATCCGGCGCAGCAACACTGTCCGTGGTTAAAGAAGATGGCGTTGGCCGAGCCGGCAATGGCAGACTTGACATCGCCGTCGCCGAAAACGACGTTGGGAGATTTGCCGCCCAACTCGAGCGACACCTTCTTGAGGTTCCCGGCGGCGGCCTGAAGTATCAGTTTGCCGACTTCCGTGGAACCGGTGAAAGCCACTTTGTCGACGTCCGGATGCGACGCCAGGGCTGCGCCCGCGGTTTCGCCATAGCCCGGGACGATGTTCACGACTCCGTCGGGAATTCCCGCCTCTAGAACGAGCTCGCCCAGCCGCAGGCAAGTGAGCGGCGTCTGTTCCGCCGGTTTGATCACCACGGTGCATCCCGTAGCCAACGCCGGGCCCAGCTTCCAGGCCGCCATCAGCAAGGGAAAATTCCATGGGATGATCTGACCGACTACTCCGATCGGCTGGCGCAAGGTGTAGGCCAGAAACGTTCCGGCAATCGGAATGGTATTGCCTTCAATCTTGGTCGCCCAACCCGCCATGTAGCGGAAAAGATCCACGGCCAGCGGGACGTCCGCCACCCGCGCCACCTTTAGAGGTTTTCCGTTGTCCAGCATTTCGAGCTCGGCAAACTCTTCCAGGTTTTGCTCCAGCAAATCTCCCAGCTTCCAGATCAGGCGTCCACGTTCGGAGGGCGTCATCTTTGACCAGGGACCGGTTTCGAACGCGGCCCGAGCGGCCTTGACGGCGCGGTCGATGTCCTCGCGATCTCCTTCGGCGACGCGGGCCAGAACTTCGCCCGTGGCCGGGTTGTAGGTGGGGAAAGTCTTGCCCGAGGCGGCTTCCACCCACTGTCCATTGATCAGCATCTTGCGGTTCTTGGAGATGTAAGTTGTGACCTTGTCGTCCATGTGAACGCTTGACAATACCGTTGCCATGATTCCCTCCTCAGTTGCGAATTTTCAGATAGGCGTACGTCGAGGTACCGCCCCAAAACGGGGCAAGAGCAGGGCGTCCCGCTAAGCCAAATAATAGCCGAGTTCGTATATCCAACCGGCCAACCATTACCCACACCACCGAGATAGTAGCCTATCCCGGCACCACAGGGGGAGTGCAGTGCTTTTCGGGCAATGGCTCAACCTAGTTGGCGTTCAAGCTGCTGACAACGGGAAATCGTGTTTCCATCGCGACCCACTCTGTCTACAATGGATTTTCGCACCCGAGGTGACATTGACGATGCTTGATTCCCGCTCCCGCCGCTGGACGGTGATTGCCTCCGGGCTGCTGTGCGGGGCCCTGGCCATGGTCGTATTGTTCACCAATCGCGGCGCATTCTTCAGTCCATTGGCGGTGGTGGTGATGGGCGCCGTCGGATTAGCTGCCGTCCTGCTGCAGCTCCGCCTCCAAAATCGAGATCAGGTGCAGTCTTCGAGCTCGCCCGCGTGGCTGAATGTCCTGGGCATTCTTTTTGCCCTGGCCGCGTTCTTTGCCGACCTGTTTCACACCGCCCCGCAAGTCACCGAAGCCCTGGCTCTGGGAGCGGTCGCGAGCTTTGGTGTCAGCGGCGTGATCATACTGCGCAGCTTCCGCAAGCGCGCCACTTCCAAATGACTTCGGGCGCGTCCATTCTGCTCCCCGACCAATTCAACGCGGCCACCTACTTCATTGATCGCCATCTTGACCAGGGCCGGGGAGAAAAAGTCGCCATTGAGGCGGGCGACGCCCGCGTCACCTACCGTCAGCTGGGAGAAAAAGTAAACCGCTTCGGAAACGCGCTGCGGCAGCTCGGGGCCCGAATTGAGGAACGTGTTCTCCTGCTGCTGCTCGACAGTCCCGAGTTCGCCTTCAGCTTCTTCGGGGCCATAAAGATCGGGGCTGTTCCGGTACCGGTCAATACCCTGCTCAAGGCTGCCGACCACCAATACATCCTGAACAATTCGCGGGCGCGCGTGGTCGTGGTCAGCGAATCGCTTTACCCGCAGATCGAGGCGATTCCCCGAGAGCAGCTGCGCTATTTGCAACACGTGATCGTGGTCGATGCCGCGCCGGCCACGGGAACGTTGTGTTTCGGCGATGTGATCGAGCAGAACTCTCCCCAGCTCGAAGCCGAACCTACAAGCAGGGATGATGCCGCTTTCTGGCTTTATTCGTCCGGTTCAACCGGCCCGCCGAAAGCTTGCGTTCACCTGCAGCATGACATGGTAGTCTGCGCCGAACGCTATGCCAAAGGCATTCTCGGCATGACCGAAAGTGACCGCTGCTTCAGCGTGGCCAAATTGTTCTTTGCTTATGGATTGGGCAATGCCCTCTATTTTCCTCTGGCGGTCGGCGCGACCAGCATCTTGACGCCCGGCGCGCCCAAACCACAGCACGTTTTCGAAATCATCGAGCGCCACCGCCCAACGTTGTTTTTTTCTGTCCCATCGAACTACGCGGCGCTGTTGGCTCACGTACCCGGCACGAACCGCGTGGGAACAGCCCCCGGCTGTCGGGACGCGCCGGACTTTGATTTTTCCTCAGTCCGTTACGCCATTTCCGCCGGCGAAGCTCTCCCCGCCGCCATATTCCACCGCTTCAAACAACGCTTCAACGTGGAAGTTCTCGACGCCATCGGCTCTACCGAAGTCCTGCATGTATTCATCGCGAACCGCCCCGGCGCCGTCCGTCCCGGCTCCAGCGGCCAGATCATCCCCGGCTACGAAGCGAAGATTGTGGACGAAAGCGACCAACCGGCCAAGCCGGATGAAATCGGTAACCTGCTGGTCAAATCCGACTCGACCTGTTCGCACTACTGGAACCAGCATGAGAAATCCAAAAGCACGATCGAAGGCCACTGGATCCGCACCGGTGACAAGTACTACCAGGACGCCGACGGATATTTCTGGTATGCCGGACGCTCCGACGACATGCTGAAATGCAGTGGCGCCTGGGTCAGCCCAATCGAAATCGAGAGCGTATTGATCGAACATCCTGCCGTTCAGGAGGCTGCAGTCGTTGCTCGTGAAGACCACGACCAACTGCTGAAGCCGGCCGCGTATGTGATTTTGAGGAATGGCACGCCATGCACACCCGATCTCGCGCGCGAGCTGCAGGAATTTGTCGTCAGGCGCCTGCCTATCTTCAAACGCCCGCGCTGGGTAGAATTCGTAGATGATCTGCCCAAAACCGCCACCGGGAAGCTGCAGAGATATAAGCTACGGGAAAAGGAAGTAAACCTGACTGAACCCTGACTAAAGAAGATACCGGGTCCACTCTGTTCTGATGGAGATGCCGACTTTCGTATACTTCAATTGTGTCAGCAGACTCGAGGATCGGACGAAGTTGAGGGCAGTATCGGATGCGACCTATGGCGACCCGGCACGTAGAACCCAGCATCGACGAGTACCTCCGCAAGAGGCTGATGCCGGTGGAGGGCGCGATCCCGCAGTTGGACGGGATCGATATGTATGGCAACTCCATCCCTGCCAGCACAGTGGGCGGCGATCTTTTTGAGTACATCAATTTTCAACAGCGTTACAACATTGACGCTCGCATCGCACGCGCTCTCAAGCAGTCACAGGACTTCCTCGATCCTCTTCCCCAAGGCCAGACTCCGCGAAATTCGGTGGATGCGCATGTGCAATGGCTGAAGGGCCGCCCGGGCTACAAGCCTTCTGTGGCCGCCGAGTACAGGAAGGCAAAGAGTTCTGAACAGCTGAGAATCGCCGAAGATCTGCACGAGCTGTACACCACGGCAGGGGTGCTCCTGGTGGATGCCCAGGGTCACGGAATTATCTCGGCGAAGATCGCCTCAACCGTACATGACACATTTCATGCATTCATGCTTTCGGAACTCGATCACAGCGGAAAGACCACCCCTGGTTTCTTCGAGAAGATCAATCTCCGACTAGCGCAGTCCGTCACCGCCCGGAACGCTTTGGGACGCGATCCCAATGACAATTCGCGTGAAATCGCAACTATGCTCTACGGTGAAATACGCCCTGGCGGGAATTTTCGCTTTGTAAATTTCGGCCATCCGCCCCCGCTTGTCTTCTCCGCCGAATTCGACAAATTCATGGAGATCGATGACGCCCGCATGGTGCAGTTCCTGGCGCTCGGATTGGAGATTCCCGAGGACCATCCTGACCGGAACAAGTATCTTTCGATGGCGCTCCGGACCAGGCAGATCAACTCTTCAGACGTGGCAGAAATCACTCTCATGAGCCCGGGCGACCTGCTTTTTCTCTATACCGACGGGATCTACGACGGCAGCGATCAGCAAGACCGCCTGCAGATTGAACAGGTGATCCGCGAACACAAGCATGAGCCCGCCAGAGAGATATGCAATGCGATCCTGCAATTCGCAGTCATGCAGGACCATCACTTGCAGGAAATCACCGAAGACGACCGCATTGATGACAAGACTGCGTTTATCATCAAGCGGCGGTAGCAACTAGTCGCTAACCGTGTGCACCAGTGCCAGCGTAGTGCTCAGTTTCAAAATAGAACAACATAATTGGACCAGAGGGCTTTTTGTGGCGCATTTTCGAGGCCTGCATTAGTGGCTCGTTGGGTGGAGCAGGCCTTCAGCATGCAGGCTGGCTCTCAGAGGGGCTTCAGCCCCTGAGCTGTTTCTACTTCTTCACCTGTATACCCAGTTCCTTCAGCTGCCCCTCACCTACCGGTGTCGGCGCATCCACCATCAGATCAACAGCACGAGCAGTCTTGGGGAATGGAATCACCTCGCGCAGACTATCCGCGCCGGCCAAAATCATCACGATGCGATCGAGTCCGAGGGCTATACCGCCGTGCGGAGGCGTGCCATATTCCAATGCTTCCAGAAAGAATCCGAAGCGTGAGCGCGCCTCGTCTTCTGTCATCCCCAGAGCACGGAATATCTTGCTCTGAATATCTTGGCGATGAATTCGGATCGAGCCCGAGCCAAGTTCAGTGCCATTGAGCACCACGTCGTAGGCCAGCGCCCGAATCTCTCCCAGCGGAGACTGGGGATCACCGGTCGAATCGAAACTGGTTTCGAGCTTCGCCATATCCTCATCGTGGAGCGACGTGAAGGGATGATGAGCGGCGTTCCAGCGCCTGGACTCCTGGTCCCACTCGAACATGGGGAAATCAGTGACCCACAGGAAGCGGTAGTCCCTCGCCGGGTCACCCGTCTTGGCAAACGCTCCATGCTTGGCCGCATATTTTTGGGCGAGATCAAGCCGCAGCTGTCCGCAGGTTTGAAAAAACTGGTCCACACTCTGCTTCGAGTCTGCTTTGCGCACCACCAGCAACCACAAATCTCCCGGCTCGACTCCTGCCATTTTGAGAATTGGCTCGAGAGAATTCGGATAGTCCCGGGCAAAGCGATTGGGATCGGTCATCAAACTTACATATGACGTGCCCTGCGCATGCGCAAACGCTCCGTAAGTTCCAATCGTTCGGCGCTCGGTGCCGGAGATTTCTCCGGCTTTCGGAATTCGAATGAGCAGAGAAGTAAAATCCTGACTGACCTTGAATGCGGATGCAAATTTCTCGCACTCTTCCGGTGTGAATGCCGGGCGCACCTCCACCATGGCCGGCAGGCGCATGTCCGGCTTGTCGCTGCCATAGAGGCGCATAGCCTGGTCATAACTCATGCGCGGAAACGGCGTCTTGATCTCATGTCCGGCCGCTTTGAAAGCGGCCGTTAAGAAACCTTCCACCACCTCCCACACCCGCGCCGGCTGCGGATACGACATCTCGAGGTCGATCTGGGTAAACTCCGGCTGACGGTCGGCCCGAAGGTCTTCGTCTCGAAAACAGCGCACAATCTGGAAATACTTGTCGAATCCCGAGATCATCAGAATCTGCTTGAACATTTGCGGCGACTGCGGCAAGGCGTAGAAACTTCCGGGCTGCACCCGGCTCGGAACCAGATAGTCGCGTGCGCCTTCCGGCGTCGAGCGGGTCATGAACGGAGTTTCAATTTCGAAAAATCCCTGCGCCGAAAGATAGTCGCGAATGGCCAGCGCAACCTTGTGCCGCAACTCGATGTTGTACTGCATGGCGTCACGGCGCAGATCGATATAGCGATACTTGAGCCGCATCTCCTCGTTGGGCAGCACGGTTTCGCTGGGTAAAAATGGTGGCTGCTTCGATTCGTTGAGGATGCGCAACTCTTCCGCGATCAGTTCCACTTCACCGGTGGCGATGTTCTTGTTCACCGTGTCGGGAACACGCTGCTTGGCCGTGCCGATCACGGCAATGACGTATTCGTTGCGCAGGGCCTCGGCTTTCTGATGAATCGCCGGGTCGCGCTCTTTGTTGAACACCACCTGGGTGACACCGCTGCGGTCGCGAACATCAATAAAGATCAGGTTGCCCAGATCGCGCCGCCGATTCACCCAGCCCATGAGTACGGCCTTTTTGCCGGAATCGGCCGGACGCAGAGCACCGCACATATGGGTACGTCGTACATCGCCAAGAAAATCGAGCAAGTTGTGCCCTTCAGTGAAGAATGGAGTCGTAAGCCGAATCGCTGAGATGTCGAGTCAAAGATTATAAATGTAGGCGCGAGCGTCGCGCTCGTGCGTCAGAACCAGGAACCAGTTTTCAAGGCGAAAATGCTCAGTCAATCGGCCGCGCGGCAGTTGCCTGCTGGAACTTCAGCCGCCATTGGTCATCCTGCTTCACCCAAAGGTCGGAAATATGCTGATACCGCGGCGCCATGCCGGGAGCGTCGCCTTCAGGCATATGGATGATGCAGTCGTAAGTGACGACCGCGGCCTCATCGTCGACCGGCAAGACTCGCAGATTGTAAGTGTAGAAATCCTTCAGTTCACCATCGCGCGTGCTCTCCACGATTTCTTCCTTGTCATGGAGCCGCCCTTCGCTGCCCACGAACAGGAAGTCATCGGTCAAGATACGCTTCAGGAAGTCTACGTTCTTGCTCTTCTGGGCTTCTGGCACGGCCTTGGTATTGGCAATCAACGTCTGTTCCAGTGGGCCAAGCGGCTTGGCCGAATTCCCTGAGCCTTGCGCGAACCCAAGCACACACAGGCAGAAAAGGCCGGTAATAAAACCAAGAGCTCTCATATTCCTCCCAATAAGCAACGTCACCCTATTTCGCTTGAATCTTACCCGCCAGCTCGGCGCGAGGGACGGAAACCTGCTCGCCGGTTTCCAGATTCTTGAGCGCGTAAGAACCTGATTTGACTTCGTTCTCGCCGACGATCAGGACGTAACGCACGCCCACCTTGCTCGCGGTTTCGAACGACTTCTTGAGACGAAAATTCTCGTCCCCCAATTCAACCACCAGGTCGTGGTGGCGAAGCTCTCGAGCCAGTCGGGCTGCTTCGCGATCCATGCCAGCGCCCAGAGGGGCGATGTAAACATCCGGCGTGCGCAGCACCGCCTCGGCCGATTCCTGCAACGCGAGCACCAGGCGGTCCTCGCCAATGGCGAAACCGATTCCCGGGGCGCTAGGGCCGCCAAGTGACTCCGAAAGCCCGTCGTAGCGACCGCCTCCGAGGATCGCATTCTGCGCCCCCAAAGCGCCGTGGGTAAATTCAAATGCCGTCCGGGTATAGTAGTCGAGCCCGCGTACAAGTCGGTCGTCAAGCGTAAAAGGCACGCCAACCGACTTCAGGATGTCCTGCACCTGTTCGAAGTGCTTGCGGCAACCCTCGTCAAGAAACTGGCTGATGCGGGGCAGCTTTTCGATGATGGGCTGGTCCTCGGGCACTTTGCAATCAAACACCCGCAACGGATTGGTGACAGCGCGGCGCTGGCAATCCTCGCACATCTCGGAAACCACCGGCTCAAGCGCCTTGCGCAAAGCTTCGTTGTACGCCGCGCGGTCGTTGGCGCAACCAACCGAATTCAGTCGCAGGCTCCAGTCTCGAATGCCGAGGCGGTCGAGCAGCGTCGCCAGCAGTTCCAGAACTTCCGCATCGCGCGACGGAGATTCGCTGCCTGCGCAGGCGGGCGCGAAGACCTTCGCCCCGATCTGATAGAACTGGCGATAACGTCCCTTCTGCGGACGCTCCCGCCGAAACTGCGGCCCGATGTAGTAGAGCTTGTTCAGCCCGCGATCCCAAAGTTTGTGCTCGATGTAGGCGCGCACGACGCTGGCAGTGTTTTCGGGACGCAACGTGAGCGACTGACACCTCTCACTTTGGGCCCGTCCGCGGTCTTCCCACGTGTACATCTCCTTCGCCACCACGTCGGTTTCTTCGCCTACACCTCGGGCAAAGAGTTCGGTCGACTCGAAAATCGGCGTGCGTATCTCGTGAAAATTGTAAGCGTGGAAAACATCACGCACCGCGGCCTCGACGAAGTTCCACAACGCCGTCTCCGGCGGAAGGAGATCGCGGGTTCCTCTTACAGCTTTAATCATGAATTGAGACCACCAGCTCTCAGTTCCAAGTTCTCGGTTCTCAGTGGATCGCGAATGGGAGCGAAACGCCGTCGGAAGAATACCTCAAACGATTCACGCGGCGAACTCTTCGTCACGCGGCACTAGCATGGGCGGAGGCACGCGGTCCGTCACTTCGGCAAGGGCGGCGAGTTTCTCCGCAAGAGCGCTGGTCAACGATGCCGGCTGATATCGCCAACGAAAATTCCCGTCAGTGACGCTGGGAGTGTTCAATCGGCCTTCGCTGCCTAATCCCAACACATCCTGCAGCGGGACCACCGCGAGGCTCGCAACCGACTCCTGCGCCAGACGAATAAACGCCCAGTGAATACCGTCTTCGCAGGGCCCAACATACGCCTGAATCGCCCGCCGCTCGCTCTCCGAGACGCCTGATTTCCACCAGCCCAGCGTCGTGTCGTTATCGTGAGTGCCGGTATACACGACGCGGTCCGGCGTGAGTCGGTGCGGCAGATAAACATGGGCGCCAGCGTCGGAAAAACCAAATTGCAGCACCGCCAGCCCGGGAATCTGGTGGCGCTCGCGCAACGCGTGCACTTCCGGCGTGATGTGGCCCAGATCTTCCGCGAAAAAAGGCAGCCCGCCCAGGGTGTCATGAAGCTTGTTGAACAACTCGTCCTTGGGACCGTCTACCCAGCGGCCATTTACTGCAGTCGGGTCGTTGGCGGGAATCTCCCAGAACTGCTCGAAGCCGCGAAAGTGGTCGAGGCGGATGTAGTCGCAGGTCTCGGCGCCCCAGCGCAAGCGGTCAATCCACCAGTCGTAGCCGCGAGCCTTGATCGCCACCCAGTCATAGAGAGGAGTGCCCCAGCGCTGGCCGGTAGCACTGAAGGCGTCCGGCGGGACGCCGGAAACTGCCTCGGGCTCGAGATCGTCCTTCCGCAAGCGGAAGAGGTCGCGGTGTGCCCACACATCGGCGCTGTCGTAGGCTACGAAGATGGCGATGTCCCCCACCACCCGGATGGACCGTTGCGCACAGTAGCGGCGCAGGGCATGCCACTGCTCGTAAAAGAAGAACTGAATCACGCGCCGGGTATCCATCTCGGCAGCCAACTCCTGGCGGGCAGTGGCCAGTGCCGAAGCTTCTCGTCGGGCCAGGCCGCGCGGCCATTCCTTCCAGCATTTCCTGTCGTAGCGTTCACGCAGTGCATCGAAGATGACAAAATCTTCCAGCCACCAGGTATTCCCCTCGCAGAAATCTTCAAAGCGATTGCGCGGGTTGCCCCGGGCGTTCCGAATAAACTTCTGGGCAGCTCCCACAATCAGCGGCAGCTTGCGCTGGAACACTTCCTCATAGTCGACTGCGTCAGCCTCGCGGGGCAGGCCTGCCAGCTGCGACGATTCCACCCAGCCGCGCTCCGCCAGGCGTTCCAGGCTGATCAGTAACGCATTGCCGGCGAAGGCCGAGGTCGAAGAGTAGGGAGAATTGCCCGTAGCCGGAGGCCCGAGCGGCAGCACCTGCCACAAGCCCTGGCGCGCGGATGCCAGAAAGTCGGCAAACTCATAGGCGGCAGGGCCGAAATCCCCAATACCACCGCGCGCTGGGAAAGATGTCGGGTGCAGCAGGATGCCGGTGGCGCGGGAGAATACCATCACTGTCGACTACAACGATGCTAACAGCAATCGGGGATGCGGTGGCCATCCCCCGATTTACTCTCCCTGTTCCGGGACGGCCTGCGAACGGGTCAGGTTCTTCATCTCGTCCGCGTTGATCTGGATTTTTCCAGCCTTTTCCATCTGCGCCCGCAGATTGCTCACGAACAGGGCAAACATTTCCTGCTGCTGGTTCTGGATGAGCGAATCACGCACCTGGTCCTTCTTGGCTTCAAAATCCTGCGGCGTCGGCTCCTGCTTTTCCGTGACCGACAACACGACTCCGGTATTGCCGTTGTTAATCGGTCCGCTGATCTCATTGACTTTTAAGCTAAAAGCCACCGTCGCGCCGCCCGACATGGATCCGATGTCCGGAACCTGTCCATCCGGCAGCACGAAGTCGCTGGTCTTAATGGTTGCACCCGCCTCTTTGGCAGCCTTTTTCAGGTCGTGCGCGGCCTTGGCTCGATCGGCGAGCTCCTGGGTCTTCTGGGTGAGCAGGGCAGCAACTCGCTCGTTCCTGAACTCTTCCTCCACCCGGCTGCGAATCTCTTCAAAGGTAGGAGTCGAAGCCGGCTTCACTGCCAATACCTCGAACACCGCGTACCCCTGTGCTACCTGCACCTGGTCGGGTGGAGCTTTCTCGGCCTGGCCGAACACCGCGCTCATGAACTGCGGCGCACTGCCAATGCCCGGCAAGGAATCGGTGCGGCTCACAAAGTCGGTGCTGATGACGTTAAGGCCCTTGGCCGCGGCCGCTTTGTCGAGCCCCGAGCTGCGCGCTTGCGCCAGCAACGCATTGACCTGATTGGCGGCAGCCTGCGCCGCTTTCTGTTGCCTGATGGAACCCTCGATCTGGTCTTTTACCTCATCCAGAGTCTTCACATGCGCCGCCTGCTTATCATCGAGACGGATGATGTGAAAGCCGTAGCTGCTCTGCACCAGACCACTAGTCTCGCCTTTCGCCAGGGAGAACGCAGTCTGTTCGAATTCCGGCACGGTGCGACCCTTGCCAATCCAGCCCAGGGAGCCGCCGTTTTTGCCGCTACCCGGATCTTCCGAATATTTCTTGGCCAAGTCGGCGAAATTCCCCCCTGCCTTGAGCTGCTTCAGAACGTCCTCGCCCTTCTTGCGCGCCTCTTCCACTCCCTTGGGATCAACTTTCCCGTCCGGCCCAGGCAGCGGAGTCTTAATCAGGATATGACTGACGTTCACCTGCTCAGGCACGCGGTAATCGTCGCGGTGCTGGTCGTAATAGGCCTGAAGGTCCTCGTGAGAAACGCTGACACCCGCCTCGATCTTGGCGTTGTCGAGCACGACATACCGGACTTTGCGCTTTTCCGGAATCGAGTTGTTGTAGGTCGCCTTGTTGCGCTCGTAGAAGGCCTTCAACTCCGCTTCGTTGGGGTTGATCTGCTTTAGCAAATCATCTTTCCGGAGGACGGCGTAATCGAACTTGACCTTGGTGTTTTGCTTCGCAAATTCCCGGCGCACGTCATCGTCCGTGACCAGTGCGCTTCCGGTGATGAGGTTGCGAAGCTTATCCAGCAGAATCTGGTCCTTCAAGCCCTGTTCGAACCTGGACACGCTCAGATCGGCGTTCTGCAGAATGTTCTCGTATTGTTGCTGGCCCACAAACTTGCCGCCCGGGAAGAAGGTGGACGAGTACATACCGTGCTGCAATTCGTCACGCGCTTCGTCGTCCGTGACCCGCAAGCCCAACCGGTCCGCTTCCGCGACCAGAGCCTTGCGGCTGATCAGGGTTTGCGCAGCGCGCTCGGCGAAGTAGGGGAGCAGCATCTCGGTTTGTGCGCCGCCACGCGGAAATTGCTGGCGGAGCATCTGCCGGGCCTCGCGCTGCACTTCAACGGTCGTGACCGGCTCGCCCGCCACTTTGGCAACGACACCCTGTCCAGGCCCACCCAGTCCGATGCTGTCGCCGATGCCCCCCGGAACAAGCGTAATCACCATGGCCGCACAAATGACCAGTAACATACCGCCGAGAATGATCTTCTTTGTCGGGCCAGGGGTTTGCAGAAATCGAATCA
>Ga0134128_10006118_pt1 | contig 14578 bp, 14 predicted proteins | sample KB31754_FD_96462 | JGI IMG/M metagenome (GOLD analysis project Ga0134128, IMG submission 96462) | Terrestrial soil microbial communities with excess Nitrogen fertilizer from Kellogg Biological Station, Michigan, USA - KB3-175-4 | ecosystem: Environmental > Terrestrial > Soil > Unclassified ... | reverse complement strand
CGGTTCTGGAAAATATAGCAGCGATCGTGATCGTAGAGCCGTTTCATCACCAGATGGCTGCCTTGGACCAGGCGGACATGGCGGCGGGGGGGTTCGCCCACCACGGAATTCAGGACATGATCCACCCAGGGACCGGCGGCGTTCACCACCAGCTTGGCGCCCACCTCATAAATCTGTCCCGAGCGCCGGTCTTTCAGCCGCACCGCGAACCCGCCGTCCTTGCGCGTCAAGTGGGTCACCCGGGTCTGGGTCTGGATGCGCGCGCCCTTGGCCGAGGCATCGCGCGCATTGAGCACCACCAGGCGCGAATCCATCACCCAGCAATCGGAATATTCGAACCCCCGCGTCATCGACGGCTTCAGCACCGCGCCCGCGGGATCGCGCCGAAGATCAAGACTCCGGGCAGGCGGCAGGCGCTTGCGGCCCCCAAGGTGGTCGTAGAGAAAAAGTCCCAGCCGGAGCAGCCAGGCGGGCCGGGAATCGGCGCTTTCGGGAAGGACGAATCTGAGGGGCCAGATGATATGGGGCGCCATTCCCCACAGCACTTCCCGTTCCTTGAGCGCTTCTCGCACCAGCGAGAAGTCGTAAAACTCCAGATAGCGAAGCCCGCCATGGATCAGCTTGGTCGAGGCCGATGAGGTGCCCGAAGCCAGGTCATTCTGCTCGGCCAGGAGCACCGAAAAGCCCCGGCCTGCGGCGTCCCGTGCGATGCCGCAGCCATTGACGCCGCCGCCCACCACCACGATGTCGAATTGTTCCACCCTTCCCCTTTCCCCTGGGACGCCCGGTTCGAAGCGGTTGGATGCTAGCGCAATCCGTCATGGCGCCCAACTATTCCCCGGAACGCGATTCTGGTTTCGACGTTTTCTATGTGTGACTTGCCGGTCAGAAATGATTTGGCGATCACAAAGAGCGGCGGAGAATGGCGAAAGCCAGTTCCCGCCGCTCTCGTTTTGAGAGCAGAACGATGGCAAAGCATTCAAAATACAATGCAACCAAAGTCCGCCAGGGCGCGATCGTTTTCAACGGTCCGCTCGAATTGGCGGTCTTTATGGCAGGCTTATTCGGCAGCGTGGCGCTGCTGTTGATCGCCTTGCTGCTTCATCTCTGAAGGCACTGCGCCGTCCTTTGTTTTATGCGGTTCCGGACGGAAAAACCGCTCATGCTTTTCCTGGAACCGCTTAGCGGTGGAAGCGCCCCTCGATGGCCGCCTTGCCGATCACATGGCCATCCATCGCCGCCAAAACCTGCTGGCGGGTGGCGTCGGGCCCCAAATTCAATTTGGTATCCAGGGCATAGAGTTCGATCGTGTAATGGTGATAGACGCCGCGCGCCCCCGGCCCCATGAAGCCGGGATGGCCGCCGAGATTGTTGGGCTGGACGGTGCCGTCCGGAAGCGTGGGTAGGGTGGGCACGCCTTCGGGCAGGGCATGCACGCCGGCGGGAATATTGAACGCCATCCAATGCAGCACGTCCTCGACGCCTTTGCGCGGCGCGACGTCCGGATCGTGCATGATCAGGGCAAAGCTCTGCGTTCCTTCCGGTGCATTTTCCCAGGCGAGCGCGGGTGAGATCGGCGACGATGACGCCTGGGTGTATTTGTCGGGGATGACACCGCCATCGGTGAAGGACGAGCTGGTCAATGTCATGGGCGTGGGCCGGGGCGCCGCCGCATTCTGCGCCTGGGCCATCATTCCTGTTCCCAGCAAAAGCGAAGCACACAGCACCGTGGCCAGCGGCGTAGTATGAATTCTCCGCATCGTTCCCTCCCATCCTCGCCGGCCCGCCAACCGGGCCGCAAACCAGTTTATTCTTCCCGTAAAGCGGCAAGCCATCAAGGGTCGCCGGAAGGCCCTGCAAACTCAGTTGATGTGGTGCTGGCCGCGCAGTTCGGCCTGCGCCGCCTCCATCTCGCTTGCGAAGCGGGGGTCCTGCATCAGCCTGACCGCGACGACGGAGCCCAATTCCTGGCCTGCCACAATGTCGCTGCGGAAATGCATGCCGCAGACCAACCGGTTCTCGGCATATTCACGAGCGCGCTCCAGGATGGCCTGCGCCTTGTCCGGCATCAGCGCCGCCAGTACTACGCCGGTGGAAAAGGCCAGGGTGGCGTGACCGCTGGGATAGGAGGTTTTGGCGGGACCGGGTGCGTGCAACTCGCATGTTTCGATGCTCGGGTCCACAATCCAGGGGCGGTCGCGGCGAAAGAAATTTTTCCCCGGTTGCGCATCGGCCGATTGCTCTTTCACCACATCGTCCAGCAGCTTTGCCGTGGCAGGCAGCGCCATCACATCAAAACCAAGAACCTTGTCGAACAGGGCGGGGCTCTCGTCGCGCGCGTCGCGCTTGGCCGCCGCCATCATGGCGGGAGTGGCACGCGCTGCGATGGCGTGAAGTTCGGCGACTTCTGCCTGGGCCTGGGGTGAGCCTGCGGCCGGCGGCGGCGGCAAGAGGTGCGAGGCGTCGATCTGGGCTGGGCCCAGCAATGCCGCATTCGCCAGCCCGGCGCCGCAGAACAAGAACAAGAAGGCAAAAAAGCTGCGTTTCATACACCCTTCCATCCTGGCGGGGTCGGTCCGCTCACGAAGCCTATACCAAAAATCAAATTGGCTCACTGTTCTGAGTTTGCGCCCTTGCCATGGGAGACCGCCGAACATGGGGCGGAGCGGCCAGGACCATGGTGTCGTGGTTTCGCTGTTCGTCACCGATATCGAGGTCTTAGCGAACTGCGAAACCAAAACGACATCAGGCTTTGATTCCGAAATTCGCCAGCATACGATATAAAGCTCATGCGAATTCGGAATCTGGACACTAGCGCCCATGAAGATATTGGTGATCGAAGACGATCTCGAGACGGCGGACCATATCGGCCACGCCCTGCGCGCCCAAGGTCACGAAGTGGACGAAAGCTTCGCCGGACCGGACGGCCTGGCCAAGGCGCGCGGTGGAAAGCATGCCGCCCTGATCGTGGATCGCATGCTTCCGGGCATGGACGGCCTCAGCCTGGTCAAGCAGTTGCGCCAGGAAGGAAGCCAGACCCCAGTCCTTTTCCTGACCACCATGAGCGGCATCGACGACCGGGTGGCGGGGCTGGAAGGCGGCGGTGACGATTATCTCGCCAAGCCGTTCGCCCTGGCCGAGCTGGTGGCGCGGGTCAACGCCATCACCCGGCGCAATGACCAGCGCCCAACCATGCTCAGGGCGGCCGATCTGGAGATGGACCTGATCCGGCGGGAAGTGCGGCGCGCCGGCAAGACGGTAGAGCTTCAGCCCCAGGAATTCAGGCTGCTGGAATATATGCTTCGCAACGCCGGCCGGGTGGTGACGCGCAGCATGCTGCTCGAGAATGTCTGGGATCTGCACTTCGATCCGCGCACCAACATCGTGGAGACCCATATGAGCCGGCTGCGTGGCAAGATGGACCGCGGCCACACGGTCGAACTGATCCATACCATCCGCGGCACCGGCTATATCCTGCGTGCCGATTAGGGCGTTCCATAGCGAAGGCTTCCGCATCGCGGCGATCTATGTCGCCATCTTCGCGCTTTCGGCCGCGCTTCTCGGCGTTCTCACCATCGTGATCGTGAACGAGGAATTCCGCGACCAGATCGTGCAATTCGCCAATGCCGATATCGGCGCGATCCGGGACGGTTATCGTACCGAAGGCGTGCCGGAGGCCAAGGAAGTGATCAGCCAGCGCATGAGTACGCCCGGTGCGTCTGACTTTTTCCTTTTGGAGCAAGGCCGCGCGCGGCTTGCCGGCAACCTTCAGCCGATGGAGCCCCAAACCGGGATTCTTACCCTGCCCGATCCCGGCAATTCTCCGGGACATTTGATCCTGGGCGTGGGAGCCTTTCTCGCTCCGAACTTGTACATTTTTTCCGGCAGCGATCTTTATCGCGCGCAGCTTACCCGGCGGCGCATCCTGGTCACCCTCTCCTGGGTGTTCGCCGGCGCGTTGATATTGGCGATCCTGGGCGGAACGCTGGTGAGCCGCAGTTTCCTGCGCCGCACCGACATGATCGTCACGACCTGCCGCGCCATCATGGCGGGCAATCTCACCACGCGCGTCCCCGTGCGCGGAACCCAGGACGAGCTCGACCGGCTGTCCGAGACCATCAACGCCATGCTCGACCGCATCGCGGCGCTGATGAAGAATGTCACCCAGGTCACCAACGACATCGCCCATGACCTGCGCACGCCGGTGACGCATCTGCGCCATCGCCTGGAGCGGGCGCGCGAACGCGCCACCACCACCGAGGATTACGACAAGGCGCTGGAAGCCGCGATCGCCGCCTCAGACGACATCCTGGCGCTGTTCACCGCGCTTTTGCGCATTGCCCAGATCGAGGCCGGCGCCCGCCGTGCCGCCTTCGCGCCGCTCGATCTTGCGGCGCTGCTCTCGCATTTGCGCGAATTGTTTGCTCCCGTCGCCGAGGATGCCGGCCACACGCTGGAATTCGCCCTGGAGCAGCCCTTGCAGATCCCGGGCGACCGGCAATTGCTCACCCAGCTTTTCTCCAACCTGATCGAGAACGCGATCATCCATACGCCCAAAGGCACGCGCGTGTCGGTGACATTGAAGCGTGAAGGCAATGACGCCATGGTACGGGTGAGTGATGACGGCCCGGGTGTCCCGCCGGAGGAGCACCATAAATTGTTCCAGCGCTTTTACCGGCGCGAGGCCAGCCGCACCCGGCCGGGCTTTGGCCTGGGGCTGGCCCTGGTTTCAGCCATCACGGATCTGCACGGGGCGCATCTCAAGGTCGAGGCCGCCCAACCGCGCGGCTTTTCGATCAGCCTGCTGCTTCCCATCGCGGAGACATGGGAGCTCAGCGCCAATAACGTGAGTGGCGGATAAAGCGCTTGCCCGCCTTGGCGGCGGCAGCCAAACAGTCCGCCACGGCTTCGCGTTCCCGTCCGGTCACGAAGCCCAGGCCGAGCGCTCTTTTCAGCGAGACGGTACCGCGTCTGGGCGTGCCGACCTCTTTCCGCGCGAATTTCTCGTGGACGCGGATGTCGTTGAGACGACCCAACGCGCTCTGCAGCGCCTTGAGCCGTGTCATGAATAGTTTGCGCTCTTTCCGCGGGGGACCATGGTCGTAAAGCGCCTCGAAAAATTCCGCCCCGTAACGCAGCTTCTTCACTGCAATGCGCAGCTTGTGGCGCGCTCGCGCATCCATATCGTTCAGGCGCGCCAGCTTATTCAACACTTTGTGGGTGCGGGCCTTGAGTATCTCCCGCGCCATGGCGGGCAGCGGCCGCACCCGTTTCGCAATCTGCATGTCGTCCCGGCTGCGGGCCCATTCCCCCGCAATGGCCCATAGCCCCGTTTCCAGCACGATGCGGCGATAGCGATCGCCCGCCACCATTTTCCTGGCCCGCTCAATTCCCTGGTCACGACGTTGCGTGAGATTCTCTTTAAGCGCCTTGACCGGCGCATGACGGCCATCCCGCCGCTCCAGCTGGACAATTTCGTCCTCGACAAAGACGTCGAAGTCGCGCGCGGGCTGCAGCTCTTCGCTCAGCCATTTGAGGTCGTCCCTGATATGCTCCGTCTCGGTCCCTCGCAGCAAATCCTTGAACAGCGACAGCGCGGTCCTGAGTCTTCTAAGGCCCACCCGCATCTGGTGAACGCCCTCCGCGTCACCTTTCAAGATCGCGGCGCGATTGGCGGTGAGATGCTGAAGACAGGAAAGTGCGATGGCAGTGAAACCCTCCGCCGCGTTCTGCCCGGACGCGATAATGACAGTCCGCCCCTTGACCGGTGCCTCCCAATCGCCATCGGCCAGCGCATAGCCTCGCTCCGCCTTGGATTGGAGGTTGAGTTCCAGGGGAACCATCCTGGCCAGGCGGCCCGCCAAATCCGCCAGCGCGGCCAGATTCCCATCCTTCAACTCGAGCTCGATTTCGCTGATGGGCTGGGCATGTCCTTTCGCCTTGAGTCTCCCCTGGTCCAGCGCCAGTTCAATCCGCGCATCGCGATAGCGCAAAGGGAGGTAAGTCCGCTCCACCTTGGTCTCGAACACCGGGCGAAGCTTGCGCCATTTCTTTTTCGAGGCGAACGGTTTGAGCGCGGTATGGCGTGCCAGGTCGCGATCCGGAGTACCGCTGGGGATTTCCCTTTCCCACTCCTTGCGATCCACCGCCGAAGTGCCGCATTTCACGGTCTGCAGATATTTGTCGCCGATACGGCGCACCCTAAGAGCGAGATGATGATCCCTCAGCGCCCGCTTGCCGGTATCGAAATAGACTGAAACCAGGGCTTCGGTCCTGGGACGGGCTTGTTCGAGCGCTTTCAGCCAAGGCCGGCCGGCGATGGCGCCAAGCCGGTGCCGTGGAATGTCGAGTTTCAATTCGGTTTCGCTGGGCACTGCTCCTCGACGGATGTCAGTGTTTTTTCTTCCTACTGGATTTCTTCTTTTTTCCGGATTTCTTCTTGGGGACCTTCTTGCCTTTCTTGCGCGCCTCGGACAGCCCGATCGCGATCGCCTGCTTGCGGCTTTTCACCGTGCCGCCCTTGCCGCCTTTGCCGCGTTTGAGCTTGCCCTTCTTCTTGCGGTGCATGGCGCGCTTGACGTCTTTGCCGGCGCTCTTGCTGTATCGAGCCATCAAATCCTCCTGGAATCCATTCTCTTGCCCAACGCCACCGCGCTTCAAAAGGTCCATTCGCGGCTCGGGGAGCCCCAAAAGTTTCACGAATGAAACCGGCGCGCGCCTCATTTGTTAAGGCGCTTGGTCAGGGACAGGGCATCGAAGGGCGCGCGCACTTTGGCGTCGTTGTCGAAATAGACATAGACATCGCGCTTCGCTTTGGCCGCCGGCGCGGCAAGATGTGTTCCTTGCGCTTCACGCCCCGATGGCCAGGCCCGAATGCGCCCGGCCCAGCGGGAAAGCGCGCGAGCATCATAGCCGCTGACATAGAGCTGTTTGGAGCCGTGCAGCCGGCAATAGACGAAATCGGCCGTCACATCCATGAAACAGGGCCAATCGACCGTGTCCGCCACCACCAATCCCACCTCATGACGGCGCAGCAAGGCGATGAAAGCCTGATCCCGAAATGACTCATGGCGGATCTCCAGCGCGTGCCGCAGCGGGCGGTCGGCATCGGCTTTGAGGACGGCCCGCGTCTTGAGCTTGTTGTCATGACGCCGGGCGAGTTGGGCGGCTTCCCCGGTGCTTCGGGGAAGAAGGATGAAAAATTCCTCCAGCCTGTCAGGGCGAAAGGGGAAATTGGGCGGCAATTGCCAGAGGATCGGCCCCAGCTTTTGCTTCAGCCCCAGCACGCCGGAGGCGAAGAAATTGGCCAACGGCGGCCCCGCGCGGGTCAGCCGCAACATATGAGTGATATAGCGCGGCCCTTTGAGGGCGAAAATGAAATCCTCGGGCGTATCCTCGTACCAGGCACGGAAAGCATCCGGGCGCTGCAGCGAATAAAAAGTGCCGTTGATCTCGACGGTGGAAAAGGCTTTGGCCGCATAAGCCAGTTCGTCAGCCTGCCTCAATCCTCTGGGATAAAACCGCCCCCGCCAGGGCGCATAACGCCAACCGGAAATGCCGATGCGGATGTTTCCCTTGGCCATGGAAATGGAACTCCCATGCCTCCGGGGCGGTTTCCTTATGGGAGGGGAGGAGCCATGGCATTCGAACAAGCGCGCAAAAGAATGGTCACGGCTCAGCTTGCGCGGCGCGGCGTGGGCGATGTCCGCGTTCTTGAGGCCATGGCGTGCGTTCCCCGCGAGGCCTTTGTCACCGCCGGGATGGAAGAATTCGCCTATGAGGACAGCCCGCTTCCCATCGACGAAGGCCAAACCATTTCCCAACCCTTCATCGTGGCGGTGATGGCCGAGGCCGCTGAGTTGGCTCTCCACGACCGCGTGCTCGAAGTGGGCGCGGGTTCAGGTTATGCCGCCGCTATCTTCAGCCGGCTGGCAGGCCAGGTCTTTGCCATCGAACGTCATCCAAGATTGACCGAAGCTGCCCGCGAGCGCTGCCGGTCATTGGGTTACGACAACATCGCGCTCAAGACCGGAGACGGCAGCACCGGCTGGCCCGAACAAGCCCCGTTCGATGCCATTCTGGTCGCGGCTGGCGTGGCGGCCCCGCCGGCGGCCCTCCGGCAGCAACTGAAAATCCGCGGAAGGCTGATCGTGCCGGTGGGCGGCACTGACGAGCAGCGCCTGATCCGCATCAGGCGAACGGCGGAAGAGACATTCGAGGAAGACGATCTGGGCGGCGTGCGCTTTGTGCCATTGATCGGGGTTCAGGGCTGGCCGGAACGGCGTTCGGAAGCAAAGAGTTCGAGGCGCGACAAGGCGGACAGCCTGGCGGAGATGATCGCCCAGGCGGCCGAGGAATTGCCCAGCTTCGAAGATCCCAATTTCGGGAAATTGTTTGACCGGATCGGCAAAAAACGCGTGGTGCTTTTGGGCGAGGCCAGCCACGGCACTTCGGAATTCTACCGCGCCCGCGCCGCCATCACAAAAAGGCTGGTCCGCGAACATGGCTTCAACATTGTCGCGGTCGAGGCGGATTGGCCCGACGCGGCGGCGGTGGACCGCTATGTTCGCCAGGGACAAAGCCGCGGCGGCGAAGAGATGCCATTCCAGCGCTTTCCCACCTGGATGTGGCGCAATATCGAATTCATGGAATTCGTCGAATGGCTGAGGGGACACAATGAAGCGCGGCCGGACGCGGCCTGCGGCTTCTATGGCCTGGACATCTATAACATGCGCGGCTCGATGGCGGCGGTCCTCTCCTATCTCGACCAGGTGGACCCCGAGGCCGCGCGCGTCGCCCGCGAAAATTATGGCTGCCTCACCCCCTGGCAGCGCGATCCCGCCACCTACGGACGCGCGGTGCTCACCAAAGGCTACCGCAAATGCGAGGATGCGGTGATCCGCCAATGCCGCGCCTTGCTGGAGAAAGAATTTGTCTATGTGCGGCAGGGTGGCGATGAATTCCTGGACGCGGCCCAGAATGCCCGCCTGGTGGCGGCGGCGGAACGCTATTACCGCATCATGTATTATGGCGGCGCAGAATCCTGGAATCTGCGCGACACCCACATGTTCGAGACGTTGGAGCATCTGCTCGATTGGCACGGAGCGGACGCGAAGGCGGTGGTCTGGGCCCATAATTCGCACATCGGCGACGCGCGCGAGACGGAAATGGGCCGCTTGCGCGAAGAATTGAACATCGGCCAGTTGGTGCGGGAGAAATTCACGACTGACGCGGCGCTGGTGGGCCAGGGTACGCATCAGGGCACCGTCGCCGCCGCCTCCGATTGGGATGGCGAGATGGAGATCATGAAGGTCAATCCATCACGCCGGGACAGTTTCGAGCGGCTTTGCCATGAGAGCGCCCAGCCCCGCTTCCTGCTGGATTTTTCGCGCCATCCCGATCTCGCCGCGCGGCTTTCCACGCCCCGGCTGGAGCGCTTCATCGGCGTGATCTACCGGCCCGATACTGAATTGCAGAGCCATTATGCCGAGGCGGCGCCAGGCCGGCAATTCGATCTCTTTCTCTGGTTCGACGAGACTATGGCAGTGACCGAGATCGGCCCGGAGCATGTCCGGACTGGCGTGCCCGACACCTACCCGTTCGGCGTCTGACGTCAATCGAGGCTGGCGAACAACCCGGCCAGCAACCGCCCCCGTTCGGCCAAACTGTCCACCACGATGTGCTCTTCCAGGGTGTGGAGCAGGTCGCCGCGCGGCCCCAACCCATCCAAAGTGGGAATGCCCATCGCGCCGGTGAAATTTCCGTCCGAGCCGCCACCGGAGGCTTCGCCCACCAGATCGATTCCCAGATCGGCCGCAATGCGGGATGCCTTCTCGAACAAAGCGCGGTCTCTGTCGGCGGCATGCCAGAAGGGCCGCACCACTCCGGGCACAACCTCCACTTCCGTGCCCGGTGCGGTGGGACGCAGGTCCTGAAGCGCGCGGTGGCCGCGTTCCAGCGCCGCTTCGCTGGTCGAGACGGAGAGGAGCTCGGCCTCGCATTGGCGCGCCACGCAATTGACCCATTGGCCGCCGCGAATGACGCCGGCGGAGAAGGTGCAATCCGGTTCGCTGAGCCGGTCCACGGCGATCACCTGATGCGCCATCTCCTGGATCGCCGAGCGGCCTTCATTGAGACGCAGGCCCGCATGGCTGGGGCGCCCCCGCGTCACCAGCCTGTAGCGCGCCACGGCATGGCGGCCCACCACCACGGCGCCGCTTCGGCGCGCCGGTTCGGGGATCAGCACATAGCGGTGGCGGGATGCTTCATCCTCGATCAGGCTTCTGGTCGATGGGCTTCCCACTTCCTCGTCGGAGTTGAGCAGCATGGTAATCGGCAGCGGCGCAGCGATTCCGGCCTGAGCGAGCGCGGCGATGGCGGCCAGCGCGATCACGATTCCACCTTTCATGTCGAGAATGCCCGGACCATAACAAAGCCCGTCCACGCGCCGCCACGGCAATTCCTGCAAAGTGCCTGACGCATGGACGGTATCGAGATGACCGACGACCAGGATGCCGCCTTCACCGCGAGAAGCGCTGAAGCGGGCGCGCACGCAATCGCCAAAACCGGCCCGTCCGGCGATGCGTTCGACAGCGGCGCCCAGCGCCGTCATCTCCTCGCCCGCCAGCGCCGCCATGCGGCTGACCGCGGCCGCGTCATAGCTTGGGCTCTCGCACTCCACGAAGCGGCGCAAAGTGGCCAGCATCGCGTCGGTGTCGAAGGCAAGGCCGCGTAGATCAGGCATCCGCGAAGTTTAGGCAGCGGCGCTTTCAAGCGTCAACAAAGGGCCGTAATGCCGCATGGCAGACAGCGATGACATGCTGTTCCTTAGCGGCTTCAGGCGGGCTATAAGCCCCACATCCTCTCGCGGGCGCCGCCCGCCGTGCAAAAAAGGAGAAGCGGAGATGTCCGCCGCCCCCAATACGCAAAATCTCGATCATTATTGGATGCCGTTCACCGCCAACCGGCAGTTCAAGAAAGCGCCCCGCATTCTGGAGAGCGCCCAGGGTATGTACTACCGTGACGCGGACGGAAACCAGATTCTGGACGGCGCCGCCGGCCTGTGGTGCGTCAATGCCGGTCATGGCCGTCCCGAAATAACCGAGGCCGTGGCGCGCCAGTTGGAGCGGCTGGACTATTCCCCCGCGTTCCAGATGGGCCATGCCGGGGCGTTCGAATTTGCCGAAAGGCTGGCGGCCATCGCGCCGGGCGGCGCCAAGGCAGAACTCGACCGCGTGTTCTTCGCCAATTCCGGCTCCGAAGCGGTGGATACCGCGCTCAAGATCGCGCTGGCCTATCAGCGCGCCATCGGACAAGGCACCCGCACGCGCCTGATCGGGCGCGAGCGTGGCTATCACGGTGTGGGCTTTGGCGGGATTTCCGTGGGCGGCCTGGTCAACAACCGGCGGATGTTTCCGCTTCTGCCGGGCGCGGAGCATCTGCGCCACACCCACGATCCGGCCCGCAATTCATTCTCGCGCGGGTTGCCCGAACATGGCGCCGAGCTTGCCGACGATCTGGAACGGCTGGTGGCTCTGCATGGCGCCGAGACCATCGCCGCGGTGATCGTCGAGCCGGTTGCGGGCTCGACGGGCGTGCTGCTGCCGCCGAAAGGCTACCTCGAAAGGCTTGCCGCCATCGCCAGGAAGCACGGCATTCTTCTTATCTTCGATGAAGTGATCACCGGCTTCGGCCGGCTGGGGACACCTTTCGCAGTGGATTACTTTGGCGTGGTGCCGGACCTGGTCACCGCCGCCAAAGGGCTGACCAATGGGGCGATCCCCATGGGCGCGGTCTTTGCCAGCCGCAAAGTGCACGACGCATTGATGCAAGCGCCGCCGGACCAGATCGAATTGTTTCATGGCTATACCTATTCCGGCCATCCTGCGGCCTGTGCCGCCGGCTTGGCGACTTTGGACATTTATAAAAAGGAAAATCTGCTCACCCGCGGCGCGGAGTTGGCGACGGAATGGGAAAAAGTGATGCATGGTCTCAAGGGCGAGCCCCATGTGGCGGACATTCGCACGCTTGGCATGGTGGCGGGGATCGAGCTCAGCCCGCGGCCGGGCGCTGTGGGCGCGCGCGGCTACGAGGCCTATCTCAAATGTTTTCATGACGGGCTTCTCGTCCGCGTCACCGGGGACATCGTCGCATTGTCGCCACCTTTGATTTTGGAGCCCAGCCACATGGAAACCATGGCAGCAAAGCTCAAGAAGGCGCTTCACCAGATCGCCTGATCCATATCAAGGCTGACTTGACCGGGATCGGCGCTGGACAGGCCCTCTGATTCGTCCGGCCGTTCAATCCGGTTGCCCGCTCCACGCGCCCGATTTAGGCTTTCGGCGGACGAAGAAATTCGTCATTGGGGGCTTTGCTTGAATCAACCTGTCCTGGCGCTGGATATCCCGCGCCTTTTGTCCGGAATTGCACCCAGCTGGGTCAGCAAAGCCGCCTGCGCCCTCTTGGGAATCGGGCTGGCGGTGGTGCTGCGCTTCACCGTGGACCATGTCGCGCGGGGGGCCGCGCCTTTCGCATTTGTTTATCCCGCCGCCCTGATGGCCACGCTCCTGGGCGGCTGGGAGGCGGGCCTGGGCACCATGGCCGCCACAGAAATCCTGGCCTGGGTCTTCGTGGTTTCCCCCGGACCGGGAGGCAGCCATACGTCGATCCAGATCGCCTCCATTATCCTCGTAACCCTCACGGCGATTGCGGTGATTGCCGCCGGGGAAGGCTTCCGGGCCGCCTTGCAGAAAATCATCGCCGAGCGCAACGCCAAGCTTGCGGAGCGCGAATTGCTGTTCCGGGAATTGCAGCACCGCGTCAATAACGACTTCGCCCTGGTCAACAGCCTGCTCGATCTGCAGCGCAAGAAGAGCGCAGATCCCGAGACCAGGCGCGCCCTGGAGCAGGCGATCGGGCGCATCCGCTCGGTGGCGCGCGTGCATCAGCATCTTTACACGCTGCCCGACATCGGCGCGATCGATATCCGCCAATATCTGCGGGACCTTTGCGCGGCGATGGCCGAGGCCACCCTGCCCCCGGCCGGCATCTATCTTCGTTGCCATTGCGAGGAAGCCTATATGCCGAGAAGCCGGGCCATCGCGGTGGGGCTTGCGACCAACGAATTGATCACCAATGCCATCAAGCATGCTTTCCCGGAAGGCCGCGAAGGCGACATCGATGTCCGGTTCGAGAAGACCGAGACCGGATGGTGCCTTAGCGTACGCGACAATGGCGTGGGCCTTTCCTCCATCCAGCGAACCAGGACCGGCCTGGGCGCCGGCTTGATCGAGGAGTTCGTGCGCCAGGCGGGTGGCACGCTTTCGCTCGAAAGTAGCAACGGCACCACCGCCAGATTGGCCTTGCCGGCCGGCGCCGCCTCGCCTTACCCCGGCGAAGGCATCCGGCACTCCGCCTGAAGGGTTAATTGGTGCCAATATGCGATGGCCTTATGGACAATCGCATGCAACCGGTCCTATCGTGACAATTGCGCCGTGTATTGGCGTTGCGTGGGGATAGTATCGTGCCAAAGGCCAATTCGCATTCGGTTGACAAAGCGATCGGCGGACGTCTCAAGCTCTTCCGCCAGCGGGCCAATCTTTCCCAGACTGCCTTGGGCAGACATCTGGGGGTTTCCTTCCAGCAGGTGCAGAAATACGAGAACGGCACCAACCGTATCTCGGCTGCCTCGCTGATGAAGATCGCCCGTTTCCTCAATATTTCGATTGGCGACCTGCTCTCGCCGCAGGGACAAACGGATGGGAAGAAAGCGGCTGGCACACGCGCCGACGTCACCCGCTTCGCCAAATCCCGCGAGGGGCGCGGCCTGATCGAAGGTTTTCTCGCCATCGACGATCCCTTCCTGCGCCGCCAGGTTGTGGGATTGGTGAAAGCATTGGCGCAGCGCGCCTGACACGCGTCCTTCGACGGTTGCATATTCCCTCCCGACCGCGCAAAGAAAGCGCGCTGTCCGGCCCGGGGAAGGGATGTCATACGCCGCCATCGTCATGCCCATCGCCTTTGGCGCTTTTCTTGCCACCATGATTGGCGGCGTGTTCGCGCTGTCGTTGCGCGACCGGCTGCATCTGGTACTGGGCTTCAGCGCTGGCGCGGTGATCGGCGTGGCTTTCTTCGACCTTCTCCCCGAAGCGGTGGAAACGGGCCAAGCATGGGGACCGCGCACCATTCTGGCGCTGAGCGCGCTGGGCTTTTTCCTCTATACGCTGATCGACCGGTGGGTGGCGCTGCACAGCCACGATGGCGACCAACATGGGGAAGCGCGCGGCTGGATCGGCGCTGCAAGCTTCTCCCTCCACAGCGTGCTGGACGGCTTTGCCATCGGCGTCGCTTTCCAGGCGGGCCGGGCGGTCGGCCTGGTGGTTGCCGTCGCCGTGCTGGTGCATGACTTCTCCGATGGCCTCAATACCGTCAACGTGGTGGTCACCAATGGCGGCCAAAGAAAAATGGCGATGCGCTGGCTGTTGCTGGACGCGGTTGCGCCCATGATCGGCGCGGGGTTGAGCCTGTTCTTCGTATTTCCCAAGAACGGCCTTTCCCTGGTGCTGGCCCTGTTCGCCGG
>Ga0134128_10006117_pt1 | contig 14580 bp, 14 predicted proteins | sample KB31754_FD_96462 | JGI IMG/M metagenome (GOLD analysis project Ga0134128, IMG submission 96462) | Terrestrial soil microbial communities with excess Nitrogen fertilizer from Kellogg Biological Station, Michigan, USA - KB3-175-4 | ecosystem: Environmental > Terrestrial > Soil > Unclassified ... | reverse complement strand
GCGCGAGATAGTGCGGGTCCATGTCGATCGCGGTGACGCAGGCGCCGCGCGCGGCCAACTGGAAGCTGTAGAAGCCGGCATTGCAGCCGACGTCCAGCACCCGCCAACCGTGCAGGTCGGCGGGAACGTGCGGTTCGATCTGGCGCCACTTGAAGGACGGAAAGTCGCCGAGGAAGTGGTCGGGCGCGGTCTGCACGCCATCGGGCAAATGCAGGTTGTGGAACCACGGCGCGAGCGCGGCGACCGCGTCCCGTGTCACGTCCCCGCGGGCCGTGGCCGCGGGAACATTCATTCTTCGCGTTCCACGAATTTGAAAAAGCGGCTGGGTTTTCCGTCGGCGGTTTTTTCCTGGTACAGGAACGCCAGGTCGGCTTCCTCGAACTTGTCGAAGAATTCATCCCAATCGATCGCTTCCAGATCCTCGTTGTCGGTGAAGGCGATGCGCAGGATGCCTGCCTCGTCCTCGTCGCCGGTGCCGCGAACGGTGGCCGGCTTGCCCCCGCGGGCTTCGACCCAGCGGCGGATCTCGCCGTGATCGGTGGTGGTTTTCGCATCATGCGCTGTCATGGCAAACACTCCTGTTCGGCCTGCTCTTGTCCATCATGTGCCGCCCGAAAACGGTGCGGTCGATGTACCGTTCCAGCGTTGCCGCGCGGTGTGCGGCAGTGTGCTCGGCCAGTACGCGCCGCCGCGCCGCCGCGCCCAGCATGCGCCGGCGCGATTCCGGCGTGTCGCGCAACCATTGCAGGACCTGCACCGGTTCATGCGCGAGCACGATCTCCTCGCCCGGTGTGAAAAACGTGTCGATGCCGGGCCAGGCATCCGAAATGATCGGCACCCCGCACGCGGCCGCCTCGAACAGGCGCACGCTGGGTGACCAGCCCGCGGCGACCATGTCGGCGCGCGTCAGGTTCAACGCGAACCGCTGCGAGGTGTAGAACGCGCGATGCCGCGCCGGTTCGAGGTGTTCGATGCGCGCGACATTGCGCGGCCAAAATATGCGTTCCGGGTATTGCGGCCCGGCGACCGCGAAGCGGCCTTCCGGCCAGGCATCCGCGACGCCCAGCAGGTACTTCTGCAGCAGCGGCTGCCGGTCGGGGCTGTAGGTGCCGAGGTAACCGAGATCGTATTGCGCGGGCGAGCCGGACGGTGCGTAGCGTGTTGCGTCCACGGCGCAATAGAGGGGCTCGGCGCGCGCGTCGTAACGGGAACGCAGGTTGTCCAGGAACGGGCCGCCGGTGAACGAGAGATACAAGTCGAAGTCGCCGATCTGATCCGCGCGGAGATAGTCGCAATCACCTCCGCGAAGTTTGCTCATGGTCACTGGCGTGTCGATGTCGTAGAACGCGGTGACGCCGCGCGACGCGCGCAACATCCAGTCCGCCACGCGCGCGCCCTCCGGCACGAACGAACCGAGGATCGCCACGTCCGCCGCGGCGATCGCCGGTCCATGGGTTTCGCGCAAGCCATCGAGGTCGTCGTACAACACGAGGCATGGCGCCAACTCGGCCGGCAGATCCTGGTTGTCGGCGTACCACGGCTGGTCGCGCTCGTAGAAGCGCACGCGATGGCCGCGCGCGATCAGCGCGCCCAGCAATGCACGATACGTCGTCGCGTGGCCATTGCCCCAGGCCGAGCGCAAGGACAGGCCGATGAAGGCAAAGTCGAGGGTGTCGATCATCATGCCGCCTCCACGAGCCGACGGCCGGTCAGCACCGCTTCGACCTGTTCGGCGCGCAACGCGTAGGTGTGTTGCCGCAGCAGGCGCTGGCGCGCACGCCGGCCGATCGCGCGGGCCTGCGATTCCCCCATGCCGTGCACGTATTCCGCCACGGCTTCGCCGTCGTCTGCCACCAGCACTTCGCGACCGGGTTCGAGGAACATCTCGATGCCTTCCCAGCGATCCACGACCATGCACGCGCCCGCCCCGCCCGCCTCGAACACCCGCGTCGGCGGCGACCAGCCATAGCGCGCCATGCTCGCGCGGTTGATGTTCAACACCAGGCGCGCACTGCAGTTGAGCGCGTTGTGCTCGGCGGTCGGCACGTGGCCGAGCATCCGCACGTTCGGCGGCGCGGCATCCCAGCCGGAGCCGCCCAGCAGGAATCCGTTGCCGGGCAACTGGGTCGCGGGCTTGAAGAAGAACTCGTGCACGCGCGCCTCGCGGTCGGGCAAGCGGTTGCCGAGGAATACCAGGTCGCTGCGATAACGCGCCTGCGGTGCCTCGGGGTGGTGCGTATCCGGATCGAGCGCGTTGTAGATCGGCACGCAATCGCGCGCGCCGAATGCGCGGTAGTCATCCACCACGCGCGGGCCGCCGCCGTAGGTCAGCACGATGTCGAACTTCGGCACCAGCCCGCGGAACGGATCCGCGGCGTCGGCTTCCATGCGCTCCAGGGTCGCGGGCGCGTCCACGTCCCAGAACACCGTCGCGCACGCGGACGATTTCAAGCCCGCCACTTCGCGTTCCAGCAGTTCGTCATCGACGCCCACGCCGCTGGCCTTGATGACGATGTCGCTGCCGCAGCGCGCGTGCTGCAGGGCTTGCCGCACGCCGGTTTCGCCGGGTGGATACACGTGCACGATCGCCCACGGCGGATCGGCGATGTCGCGGTGCTTCTGGCGATCCAGCGCGTCGGGTTCGTAGAACCTGATGTGGTGCCCGCGCGCGGCCAGCGCACGCAGGATCCCGCGGTAATAGGTCGCCGCGCCATTCCAGTACGAAGACACGAGACTGGAGCCGAACATCGCGATATTCAGTTTTTCATGCATGCGCAATCTCCCTTTCGGTTGCCCTGCCCTCGCCGTTGCCGAGCGCGGCGACGATTGCCATCAGTTCATCGACGCGATGGCCGCATGTGTGGCGCTCGCGGATGCGCCGCAGGCCGCTCGCGGCCAGTGACGATGCAAGCGCGGAATCGTTCAACAATTCGCGCAGTGCCGCGCGCATCTCGGTGCCGTTTCGAATCGTCATGTAATCGTTGCCCGGCTCGAACAGGTGTTCGCAGTCCGACCACGGCGCCGACACCAGCGGAATGCCGCAGGCCAGCGCCTCGAACATGCGGATGGTGGGAATGCCGGGCAAGGCATTCGCGTAGGGACCGCGCGGCACGTGCACCGTCAGGCCGGAACGCGCGAAAACCTCCGGCACGCGCCAGTTCGGCAACCAGCCACGGTACGCAATCCCCGCGGCATCCAGCGCGCGCAGCGCCTCCGGTGGATAGCGCACGCCGTGCAGGCTCGCGTGCAGGTGCAGGTCGCGTACCGGACCGATCAGGTATTCCTGCAATTCGCGCGCGCGCTCGCCGTCGCCCCAATTTCCGATCCACACCAACTGCTGCGCCTGCGACGTGCGTGCATGCGGATGGAAGATGCGCGTGTCGGCCGCCTCGTGCCAGGTGAACACGTTGTCGTGCCAGGTTTCGTCGAGGTAGCGCTGGCGCACCGCGCCACCGAAAGCGAGCACGCCGTCGTAGTGCCGCAGGTCGTAGCGGGCCATTTCGCCGGGTGCGGTGGCGCTGCGGTGATGGGTGTCGTGGAACAGCAGCCGGAAGCCGCCGCCGTCGCGGCGCGCGTGGCCGATCCGCGCGACCAGTTCGGGCGCGTTCCACTCGTGCACCATCACGACATCCGCATCCGCGATGGCCGGGGCGGGATCGAAGCCGGCACGTTCGTACGCGTGGCTGTCCAGTTGCGGGAAGCGCCGGCGGAATTCGTCGAGCGGCGCGTCGCCTTGCGCCGCGACGAGGTTGCGGCGGCTCCAGCCATTGGCGGGCTCGTACACGTCCACCCGGTGGCCGCGCGCGAGCAGTTCGGCCACGATGCCGCGCAGGAAATGCGCGTTGCCATGGTTCCAGTCCGAAACCAGCGAGTGATAGAACAGCACGAATTTCATGCACAGGCCCTCAAGCGTGAAGTGCCCACCTTGCGCGACAGGATTTCTTCGTAGGCGCGCAGGTAGTCGTCGGCCATGCGCAGCGCGGTCATGAACATGGCGCGGCGGTGCGCGCGTGCAGCCATGTGCTCGCGCAACGTGTCATCGCCGATCAGGCGCAGCAGGGCGTCGCGCAACGCGTCGCCGTCTTCGGGCGGCGCGAACAGGGCGGCATCGTCCCAATACTCGCGCAGGCTCGCGATGTCGCCGAGCACCAGTGCACAGCCGGCCTGCGCGGCCTCCAGCACGGAAAGACCGAATGGTTCGTAACGCGCCGGCAACGCGTAGATCGCCGCGCGCGCGAACCAGCGCTCGATCGCGGCGGCGCGCAACACGCCGAGATGGCGCACGTTGAAAAAGGCCACGCGCTTGCCATCGGGTGCGACGTCCTGCCCCGCGACGCAAACCGGCCACGGAATGCAGGGCGCGACCGCGGCAAGGCGGTGCAGGTTCTTGCCCTCGTCCCAGAGCCGGCCCGCGGAAAAAACCAGCGCGCGCTTCTTGCCGCTCCTGCAGGCGCGTCCGTGGATGCCGTTGGCGATGACCCGCACGTGCCGCTGGAATCCGTACTCGGCCTGCAGCGCCATCGCCATTGCGCGGCTCGGCGCGGCGACCATGTCGCTCGCCTGCAGCGCATTGCCCACCAGCGCGCGATAGCGATCCCAGCGGGCCGGTGCCGGCGTACCGTGCACCGCGCGCCACCATGATGCGACGCATGAATGCGCCACGCACAGGACGGGTGCCGGCCACGCGAGCGCGACGTGGCCGAAATCATTGGCATGCACGATGTCCGGTTGGAATGCATCGGCCAGTCGCAGCAACCATTCGCCGGCCTCGTCCAGGTCACGCCACGGATCCTCCATCCACACCAGCTTGCACGCGCGCGAACGCAACGTCAGGCCGTCGATCGCGGCAGCCTCCAGGCGCTGCGCCCGGCTCGGCGCGGGACCCATCGCCGCCAGCGTCACCATGTGTCCACACCGGCACAACTCGCGGGACAACTCCACGGCGAAACGCCACACCCCACCCACCGTGTCGCAGGTCATCAGGATGCGCAGCGGCGCATCGGCGGGCGACGTGAAGTCAGCGTCCATAGATGCCGTCCAGCACCGCGGCAACATCCACCACGCTGCACACTTCGGGATCGAAACGCGCGCCGCGGGCGAGCTTGCGCGCCCACTCGACCAATGCACGTCCGCCCCATGCATCGGGCGGCGCCGCCAGCGTGCGGCGCTGGGTGCCGTCGAAACGCACCACGCCGAAGTCGTAGAACGAGCCGCCGACGTTGTGCAGCGAGGCGCCGCCGCGGGTGCCATAGAACGAGGCTTCGATGATCGCATCCGCGCCCGCGGGCAGGCGCCACGAACATGCCAAGTGGACATTGCAGCCGTCGTCGAGGCGGTATTGGACGCTCGCGTAATCTTCCGGCGCGGCGATCGGCGGCACCAGTCTGCTGCCGCTCCGGTACAGCCGCGCATCCATCGCCTCGGCGCGGGTGCAACCGGTGATCCACATCGCCAGGTCGACCAGGTGCACGCCGAGATCCATCACGCAGCCGCCGCCCGATTGCGCCACGTCGTAGAACCACGCCATGTACGGGCCATAGGCGTTGTGGAAGGTCAGGTCGATGGCGTACAGCTCGCCCAGTTCACCGGCGCGCGCCAGGTCGCGAAGCTCCGCCACGCCGGTCACGTGGCGATAGCTGAAATCCACGCCGAGCAGGCGGTCGCGCGCGCGCGCCGCGGCCACCACGTGGTTGGCCTCCGCGGCCGTGCGCGACAATGGCTTCTGGCAGAACACCGCGACATTGCTTTCGAGCGCCGCGATGGCCTGCGTCGCATGCAGGGCGCTGGGCGTCGCGATCACGACGCCGTCCAGCCGCTGCCGCAGCAGTTCCGGCAATGACGTGCACGCCTGTGCCCGCGCTTCGGTCGAAGCCTCCTGCACCAGCGCCGGATCGGCATCGGCGACGGCGATGACGTCGGCGACATCCGCGTCGATCAGCGCCTGCATGCGCGCGCGCCCGATCCAGCCGAGTCCCAGGAAACCGAGCCGCGGCCTGTGCTGCGCGAGCGGGCGCGACGATATCTGCACGACGGCCGCCTCATGCACCGCGCTCATGGGGTCACCGCCGCTTTCATGAAGCCGTCGGGGCGTTCGCGCATCAAATGGAAGGCCTCCTCGAGCCTGCGCATCGGCAGCACGTGGGTGATCAATGGAAACGGATCGAGCAACCCATCGGAAACCGCCTGCATGGCCTCGCGCAGTCCGCGCACCTGCACGTCGGGATCCCGCTCGTGCGCGTTGATGACGTCGAGCCCGCACCAGTTCCAGCGCTGCATGTCCACCGTGCGCAATCCGTCCTGGTGGTAACCGGCGATGATCAGCCGCCCGCCCTCGACGCACAGCGACGTCGCCACGTCCAGCGAACCCTGGTAGCCGGCCGCCTCGATCACCCGTTTGCAACCGCCGCCCGTGATTTCGCGGACCCTTCCCGCAGCCTGGTTCACGTCGTGGCTGTCGATCGCGAATTCGGCACCCTGGTCGAGCGCCGCCTCGCGCGCCCACGCACGCTGCGTCAGCGCGATGACGCGCGCGCCGCGTCGCGCAGCGGCCTGCACCAGCAAGGCGCCGATGAAGCCCACGCCGACCACCGCCACCCATTGGCCAGCGGCGAGGTTGCTGCGATGGAGGATGTTCATCACGCATGCCAGCGGTTCGCCGGGTATCGGATCGTCGCCGACACATGCCGGCACGCGCACGACCATCGGCGCGGGCGCGACATCGTGCGACGCATACGCGTGCTGCGACAGCAGGACCACGCGATCGCCGGGCGCGAAGTCATGCACCGCCTCGCCGACCGCTTCCACCTCGCCCCAGCCCTCATGGCCGGGCGCGCCAGGCTCCATCGGATAGTTGAACCACTCGCGGCCTTCCCATACCGGCAGGTTGGAAGCGCACACGCCGCTGCCGCGCAGGCGGACCAGCACTTCGTCGCCCGTCGGCAAGTCGAGCGTCGACTCCTCGATGCGAATGCGTTCGCTGCCGCAGAACGCGGCGCCGGATACGGCAACGCCGGCACGCATGGCCTCCGCGGGTTGCGCACTCATGCCGCATTCACCCGGGCCGCACCGGCATCTTCGATGCTCGCGTTGCGCGACAGCCAACGGAACAACTGTTCGATGCCCTTGGCGGCGTCCACCCGCGGACGCCATCCCGTGGCGGCGCCGAAGCATCGCGTATCGCTGACGTAATAACGCTGGTCGCCGACGCGCCAGTCTTCGCGCAAGGTCCGCGGCGTGCGCCCGATCAGCGTCGCGATGCGGCCGAGCAGCTCGCGCAGGCTGACGGTGTTGCGTGCGCCGCCGCCCATGTTGAAGGCACGTCCGCGCAGTGCGTCGCGATCCTGTCCGCACATCACCAGCGCATCCACCAGATCGTCGACGTAGAGGATGTCGCGGACCTGCATGCCGTCGCCGAAAATCGTGATCGGCTCGTCCTGCATCGCGCGCAACAGGAAATGCGCGACCCAGCCCTGGTCTTCGTTGCCGCACTGGTGCGGACCGTAGATGCAGCTCATCCGCAGCACCACGGCGGGGATGCCGAAGCTGCGCGAGTAATCCAGGATGTACTGGTCGGCGGCGCCCTTCGAGCAACCATAGGGGCTGCAGAACTGCAGCGGTCGCGATTCGCCGATGCCGAATTTCGCTATCGCTTGATCGATCGGCTGGTAGCGGGTTCCGTTCGCCACCAACCCGATATCGTCCAGGCCACCGTACACCTTGTTGGTGGACGTGAACACCAGCGGGATACGCCTGCGCGCATGCCGCAGTGCTTCCAGCAGGTTGAGCGTGCCGCGCAGGTTCACCTCGAAATCGGCCATCGGGTCACCGAGGCTGGAGGTGACCGCCACCTGCGCGGCGAAATGGAACACGCAGCCGGCGCGCTCGACGGCTGCGCGCAGGACATCCGCGTCGCGGGTGTCGGCGAGGCAGGTGCGCAGGCGCGAGCCCCACACGTCGGCGAGCCAGCGCAGGTTTTCCGTCACACCACGGCGCGACATGTTGTCGAAGATGATGACTTCCCGGCCCTCGCCCAGCAGGCGTGCCGCGAGGTTGGTGCCGATGAAGCCGGCGCCGCCCGTGATCAGCACCGGTCCCTGGATGGCATGGCCGCGACTGTCGCCGATCACAGCTTCAGCCCTCGATGCGCCAATTCCCTGTCCGCCAGGTCCACCCGGTCCTCCACGTTCTGCGTCCGAATCCATTCGACCAACTCCTCGAGGCCTTGCTCAAGCGAAACGCGCGGTGCATAGCCGAGCACCTGGCGCGCGAGTGAAATGTCCGCGAAGCAGTGGCGGATGTCACCGACGCGGAACTTGCGCGTGATTTCCGGTTCGATCTCGCTCCGGTGCAGCGCCTTCGCCAGCGCCGCGGCGATTTCGACCACGGTGGAGGCCTGGCCGCTGCCGATGTTGAGGACGTGCCCGCTGGCGTCGGGCACCTCCAGCGCCAGGCGGCACGCCCGCACCACGTCGTGCACGCTCACGAAGTCGCGCCGTTGCAGGCCGTCCTCGAAGATCAGCGGTGGCCGCCCGCACAGGTAGCGCGCCGCGAAGATCGCCAGCACGCCGGTGTAGGGATTCGAGAGCGCCTGGCGCGATCCGTAGATGTTGAAGAAGCGCAGCGCGACGACGGGGATGCCGTAAGCCTCGCCCACCATCAGGCACATCCGTTCCTGGTCGTATTTCGACAATGCGTAAACCGATGACGGATGCGCGGCCTTCGATTCGGGCGTCACCAGCGGCACCAGTTCTTCGCCCTTCGGGCCGCGCACGTCCCACTCGCCGCGCAACAGTTGCTTGCGCGGGCGCGGCGGCGGCGCGACCAGGTTCCCGCGATCGTCGCAGTACAGGCCCTCGCCGTAGAGGCTCATGCTGGAAGCCACCACCAGCCGCGACACCTGCGCATGGCTCAACGCTTCCAGCAGGACGGCCGTGCCGCGATTGTTGATGTCGGTGTAGCGCTCGATCTGGTACATGCTCTGGCCGACGCCCACCGCCGAAGCGAAGTGGAAGACCGCGTCCACGCCGTGCAAGGCGCGCTGCACGGCATCGGCATCGCGCACGTCGCCGACCTGCAATTCGACGGTGGGATCGAGGTAAGCCGGGCGCTTGCCGCCGGCGCCGTGGACCTGGGGGTCCAGATTGTCGAGGACGCGCACGCGGTATCCGTAGCGCAAGAGTTCGTCGGCAAGATGCGAGCCGACGAAACCGGCGCCGCCGGTGATCAGCGCGGTACCGGCACCGCTCATGGACTCACGCGACGGCATCGCGGACCTCCGATGATGACTGCGCATCGCGCCTCAGCAGGTTGTCGAACCAGGTGACGGTGCGCGACAGTCCTTCGTCCAGCGACACCCGCGGCGTCCAGCCGAGCGTGCTGCGCGCGAGCGTGATGTCGGGGCAACGACGGGTCGGATCATCGACCGGCATCGGCCGATGCACGATCTTCGAGCGCGAGCCGGTCAATTCGATGACGCGCGCGGCCAGCTCCGCCACCGTGACTTCCATGGGATTGCCCAGGTTCATCGGCCCGGTCAGCAGCGCGGGTGAAGCCATGAAGCGGACGATGCCGTCGATCAGGTCGGCGACGTAGCAGAACGAACGCGTCTGGCTGCCGTCCGCGTTGATCGTCAACGGCTGGTTGCGCAACGCCTGCACGATGAAGTTGGATACCACGCGCCCGTCGTCCATCTGCATGTGCGGGCCATAGGTGTTGAAGATGCGCGCGACCTTGATTTCGACGCCATGCATGCGCTGGAAATCGAAGAACATCGATTCGGCGCAGCGCTTGCCTTCGTCGTAGCAGGCGCGCGGACCCACCGAACTCACCGCGCCGCGATAGCTCTCGCGCTGCGGGTGGACGGCGGGCTCGCCGTAGACTTCGCTGGTGGACGCCTGGAAGATCCTGGCGCCGCAGCCGCGCGCGTCATGCAACAGGTTCAACGCACCGTCGGTGCAGGTCCTGACGGTCTGTTCGGGATCGCGCTGGTAGTGCTGCGGCGACGCGCAGCATGCAAGGTTGAAAATCCAGTCCGCCTCGATGGCGGTCGGCTGGACGACGTCGTGTTTCCGGAACGTGAAATGACCGCGGTCGTGCAGTGCGGCGAGGTTGCGGATGTTGCCACTCGAAAGGTTGTCGATCGCGGTCACGCTGAACCCGTGGTCCAGCAGCTTCGCGCACAAATGGCTGCCGAGAAACCCGGCTCCGCCGGTCACGACAGCCCGCTTTCCATTGCCGATGTGCGCAGTCCACTCCGTGGTATCCATTCCGGAAGCTCCTTGATAGCCATCTTGGCGCCCCCGTGGGTAGCAAATTGCATGCCGCCACGGCGCGAGCGTTCAGGCTGGATGTCCGTGGCGGGTACGCGCCACGGTTCATCGCGGTTTTTTGACCCCGACGCGCGTCGGCGGGCACCCGTACGGGGCGCGCAACGCCGCGCCCTCCGCGGCGCAACCGGGAATCGCTTACCGGCAGCCATGTGAACCGGGAGTTTTTTTCGTGACGAACACACGCGGATCACGCGGCGCCGTCGAGGCAATGCCGCAACAGCCGGATGGCCTTCTTTTCCAGCCGCCGTGGATACGCGGCGTCGGCCTCCGGCACCAGGCGATGCAGGTCCCCGGTGACCCATGCGTCGATCACTTGCGGACACACGTACGCCTTGCGCGCGACCGCCGGCGTGTTGCCGAGCTGTTCGGCCGCCAACGTGATCGCGCGCCGTATCTCCGCGCGCCTCGCGCGCTCGCCGCCGCGCACGGGCAATGGCGTGCGGGCCAGGCAGGCGACCACCGTCAAGGTGCCCGCCCACGTCCGGAAGTCCTTCGCGCTGAAGCGTTCGCCCAGCGTGTCGCGCAGGTAATCGTTGAGTTGGGATGCGGTCGCCCGCCGATGCTCGCCATCGTCTTCGTACTGGAACAACGCGGGCCCGGGCAGGCGGCTGCAGCGGCGCACCAGCCGGACGAGCCGGCGATCCGCAAGCACGGATTCGCGTGTTTGTCCGCTCTTGCCCGGGAAACGCAATACCGCCGTGCCGTCCCGGCCGAACGTCACGTGCCGCGAACGCAGCGTGGTCAGCCCGTATGAATGGTTGGTGCGCGCATATTCGGCGTTGCCGATGCGGATCGACGTGGCCACCATCACCGCGGTCATGATCGCCAGCACCTTGTCGCGCGGCAGGCCATCGAGCCGGCGATCGCGCCGCAGGCGCGCCCGCAACGCGGGCAAGCGTTCAGCGAAACGCAACAGGCGCCGGTATTTCCTTGCATCGCGCCGGTTCCGCCACGCAACGTGGTAGCGGTACTGCTTGCGCCCCCGCGCATCGCGGCCGGTCGCCTGCAGGTGGCCATGGCGGTCCGCGCAGATCCAGACATCCGTGTACGCCGGCGGAATCGCCAATGCGCGGATGCGCGCCAGGGTCGCTTCGTCGCGTACGCGCGCGCCGTGCGCATCCACGTACACGAATCCGCGCCCGGCGCGGCGGCGCGCGATGCCGGGTTCGCCGTCGCTCGCGTAGCGCAACGAACGCACGCGCGGACGCTTCCGTTTCCGCGTGCGCCTGCCGGGGTCGCTGTTCCGCATCGCGGTGCGGGTCAGTGCATCGACGCCCGCTGTTGCCCGTCGCCGCTTCGCTGCGCGTCGGCCAGTGCGGCCTTGCCCAGCCATTCACGCACGCGCCGCTTGTGGATATCCTCGGTGGCGAGCGCGTTGCGGAACTCGCCGGCCATCTCGCCTTGGCGAGTGTCCTCGGCGATCTGCACCAGCACGTCCCAGCCATCCGCGTCGATGTCCTCCAGCACCAGCAGCGCGTGCAGGGCCTGCGACAACGAAGCGCGTGGATCGGCAAGGACCTTGAACACACCCGAGGCTTCCACGGCGGCGACGTCGGCCGACGGCGTCATGGCGGTCGGGTCCGCACCCAGGTGTTCCAGCAACTGCTTGAGCATGTGGAAGTGCTGCAGTTCATCGTTGCATTGTTCCTGCACCAGGTCGCGCGTCGGCCCGCCCTGCCACGCGCCGAGCGCTTCGACCTTCACCAATATCGCCTCGTACGCGCGCACGCCCGAACGCTCGAACGCAAGCCGCTCACCGAGTTTGTCGATGAAGGACGCGAGGCGGTGGCCCTGCAAGGCATGCAGCGCCGTCTCGGCCACGCCCCGCGCGGTGGCCACGGGCGGCACCGAACCCAGGCGATCAGCGTGGCGCGTGAACGTCTCGCGCAGGCCCGTCGCCTGCAGCGACGCCGTCGGCGGCGGCGAATTGTCCGAGACGATGCGCCCCAGCGAGCGGCCGTCCATCGGCGAAGCCTTGATGCCCGTGCGGTTGTGACCGACCGGTTGTGCGTGTGTCGATTCCATGTCTTTTCCTCAGGCGGCCTTGCGGGGTTCGCGGTCGGCCAGCTCGGTGCCGGGGCGCCAGCTGTAGTTTTCGGCGACGGCTTCCGAGAACGACCCGTCCTTGTCGAGATGGTTGCGGTATTCCGCGGAGCGCGAGAGATCGCCCACTTCGCCGGGCGGCCCGATGCGATGCCCGGCGGCGGCGTAGTCCACCTCCTTGTCCAGGACCTTGCGGATGAATTCGCGATGCGCGTTGTAGCCGATCATGTCGGGCAGCTCGTCCGGCAGCACCTCGGCCGGATCGCGCCGCTCGAATTTCTTGAACAACTCCATCACGAATTGCAGGTGGCCGAATTCGTAGTCGAGGCAACGCTCCCAGATTCCGCGGATGCGTGGATTGCTCTCGTACTGCATGCAACTGTAGTAGTTGTAGGCCTCGGTGGCTTCGTGCAACAACCATTTTTCCAGCCACGTTTCCCTGGGGTCGCACAACGAGCCGTACTGGGTGACATGCTGTTCCTCGATCGACGCGATCTCCGCGTACAGCCCGCGCGCGACCGGATCGGTGTACATCGGTCCGATCGTCATGTAGTAGTTGCGCGTCTGGTACTCGCCCGTGAACAGCGTCAGGGCGTGCACCTTGGACAACGGCTCCGCGGTCTTGCGGTCGTAGTGGTCGCGCAGGTCGTCGTGCGGATCGCGATGCTCGACGCGGGTCGGCCGGCCCGGCAGGACATCCGTGTACGACTGCAGGATGTTGTTGGCGTCCTTGCCTTCCAGCCGGTCGGCCAGCGCCGAGTAGCGGTAAAGGTGATCGAAATCCTCCAGCAGTCCGAAGCGATAGACCTGCGCCAGGTATTCGTCGGGCTCGTGCTCGGCGATGCTGGCGGTCACTTCGATCGCAACCTGCTCGTAGCCCAGCGTGATGTCGAGCGGCGAGTCGTCCGGTGACAGCAGCCAGTTCACCATCGTCTGCTGGTGGTGCTCCACGCGCCGCACGCGCGCCAGCGGTTCGCGCAAGTCTTCGTTGAACCCGGCAGCGAGATGCTGGAAACGGTTCGCGCCCATCTCGATGCCGTTCATCAGGATGATCCGCACGCGCGTGAACGCGTCATCATCCAGTTTGCTCATCGGCGCCGGCGTCAATTCGCGCAACGTGAAGCGTTGGCGGTCGAGCGGCGTGCCCTTCTCTTCCATGAGTTTCAATGCCATGAAATTCTCCGTGGCGGGTTGTGCGGGCACGCCGGCCGATCCGGGCGACGCCCATGATGGAATCAGGCAAGAATGGAGTCAGGATTGGCCGCCGGATGCATTCCGCCGGTGGCACTCGCGATATTCCGATCGCGTGATCCTGCCGTCCTGGTTCTTGTCGCACTGATCGAAGTGACGGGCCAGCCATGGATCGTTGCGAGCGTCGGATTGCGTCAAGTAGCCCTTCGAACCCGCCAGTGACGAGAACGCCTGGCTCTGCACGCTTTGGCCGCTCGTGTCGCGATCCGTGGTGCTTCTGTCGTAGCAATTGGTTCCGCCCGCGCACTGGTTGTTTTGCGTCGTGGTGGGCACCGCCGGTTGCGCCTGGGGTGCCTGCGGCGGCGGAGCCTGCTGCGCACCCGCGGCAGCGGCCAGCAACAGTACGGCTGGCACGATGATCATCATCGAAACCGGTTTGCGCTTCATCGTGGCTCTCCTCGTGGCCGGCGCCGACGGGTTCGAAGCAACACCTGTGCCACGCCGGCGCGCGAACATGAATATGCCGGGGCCGGTTCATGCTGCGTTTGCGATCACGGCCTGAATCGCCGACGGCGAAGCCCCGGAGAACGCGCAGCCCTCGCGATCTCCCGCAGCGCCCGTGGGCACGATTCGATCAGGGTTCGATGGGGGATCGATCCGCAATCGGCTTGCGTGCGGCGAACCACGCGCGCGGGCAACCCGCGACTGCGCCGGCTCGAACGGCGCTGACGCCGAAAGCGTTTCACCCGGACGAAATTTTTTCGCGCAACGATGCGCGGGCCTTCCGCGGTCGCGTGTTCACGTGGCCTAGATGTCGGTTTGCTAGGCTGGCCGTTGACGCGTTGACAGGCAATGATGCATGGCAGGACGCCGCACGCCGAACCGTTCACCCGAAGGGCTTGCGACCTATCGGCGCAAGCGCCACTTCGAACACACGCCGGAGCCGGCTGCGACACCGCGCGGGCGGCGTGCGCACGCCCCGGCCGGACGCCAGTTCGTCATCCACTTGCACCACGCG
>Ga0134128_10006115_pt1 | contig 14583 bp, 13 predicted proteins | sample KB31754_FD_96462 | JGI IMG/M metagenome (GOLD analysis project Ga0134128, IMG submission 96462) | Terrestrial soil microbial communities with excess Nitrogen fertilizer from Kellogg Biological Station, Michigan, USA - KB3-175-4 | ecosystem: Environmental > Terrestrial > Soil > Unclassified ... | reverse complement strand
GTTAGGAGCGAGGCCGCCGGCGATGCGGGCCATCGGCAAGGCCGAGCGACGCGGCAGCGCCCCGTCCTCGTGCAACCCGAAGGGACATCGTCCTTTGCCCCCGGGACTGCGTCGCTCGTCGCTTACGATGCGACGGCATCGCCGCGCTCCTCGCTCCTAGCCCGAGGCCAAAGGACGATGTCGCAGACCCACGCTATTGCCCAGACAGGCTCCTAGCCCCGCCGGCGACGCGCCGCAGCGGCGCCTCGTCCATGGGCGCCGGCGCGGCCGGAAGCTCCGGCCGGGGCAGCAGGAGCTGCTGCGCAGCCTGCTGCCGCGGCTCCGCTTCGAGCTGCCGGCGAGCGGCAGGCTCGATCCGCCGGCGCTCTTTGCAACGCCCCTCGAAGCCTGCTGGCTCGAGATCGGCTTCGGCGGCGGCGAGCATCTTGCGGCGCAGGCCGAGGCGCATCCCGGGATCGGCATGCTCGGCGCCGAAGTATTCGAGAACGGCGTCGTCAAGCTGCTGGGCGAAGTGGCGCGGCGCGGGCTCGGCACGATCCGGCTCTTCACCGACGATGCGCGATTGCTGCTGGCGGCGCTCCCCGAGGCGTCGCTCCAGCGCGTCTTCATTCTCTTCCCCGATCCCTGGCCGAAGCTCCGCCATCACAAGCGGCGCATGGTCTCGAACGAGACGCTCGACCGCCTCGCCTTCGTCATGGCGGACGGGGCCGAGCTCAGGCTCGCCACCGACGATCGCGACTATCTCTCCTGGATGCTCGAGCGCGCGACCGATCACCGGGATTTCGCATGGCTGGCGCGCGGCCCCGAGGATTGGCGCCAGCGCCCCGCCGACTGGCCGCCGACGCGCTATGAGCAGAAGGCGCTGGCGGCGGGGCGGGTCCCGGCCTTCCTGCGCTTCCGCCGGCGCAACCGGCAGGGCTGATCAACACACGCCCGTGTCTGTCATACCCACCTCACCCGCACGCGGGCGGAGCGAGATTTTTAGGCTGTCGGCTTGTTCGGGATGTGGCCTAATCGGCCTTGCAGGCTCGCTGAAAATGGCTATATTCCGACCAAACAAATCCCATAGATCGGATAGCCGATCTTTCAAAGGGTGGGCCGAACGGCCCGCCCTTTCGTTTTTCGGAGACGCGCGCGTTTGACCGATACCGGCAAGATCGAGGCGCTGATCGCCCCTTCGCTCGAGGCGATGGGCTATCGCGTGGTGCGCGTCGCCGTCACCGGCGGCCGCCGCGCCACCTTGCAGATCATGGCCGAGCGCAGCGACGACAAGGCGATGACCGTCGATGATTGCGCGGATATCAGCCGCACGGTCTCGGCGCTGCTCGACGTCGCCGATCCCATTGCCGGCGCCTATACGCTCGAGGTGAGTTCGCCGGGCATCGACCGCCCGCTGGTGCGGCGCGAGGATTTCGCGCGCTTCGCCGGGTTCGAGGCGCGGGTCGAGCTCAACGAGGCGCACGACGGGCGGCGGCGCTTCCGCGGCAAGCTGCTCGGCGTCGAGGGCGACACGGTGCGGCTCCTCGTCGACGATGCGCCCGTCGCGCTGCCGCTCGCCGCGGTCACCCGGGCGAAGCTCGTGCTTACCGATGAGCTGCTCGCGGCAAGCCGCGACCAGACGCGCCACTGAAACCAGAGCCAGAGAGAACCGAGAGAACGGACATGCAGATCCAAGCCAGCTACCCCCGCCCCGAGCTCCTGCAAGTCGCCGACACGGTGGCGCGCGACAAGGGCATCGACCGCGACGAGGTGCTGCAGGCGATGGAGCAGGCCATTCAGAAGGCCGGCCGCTCCAAATACGGCCAGGAATACGACATCCGCGCCGAGATCGACCGCAAGAACGGCGAGATCCGCCTGATGCGCTTCCGCGAGGTTGCCGATCCCGTCGAGAACGAGGCGACGCAGATCCCGGTGGCCGAGGCCAAGCGCCTTAACCCCGAGGCGGAGGTCGGCGACTTCATCACCGATCCGCTGCCGCCCATCGATTTCGGCCGCATCGCCGCGCAGACCGCCAAGCAGGTGATCGTTCAGAAGGTGCGCGACGCCGAGCGCCAGCGCCAGTACAGCGAGTACAAGGACCGCGTCGGCGAGATCGTCAACGGTCTCGTAAAGCGCGTCGAGTTCGGCAACATCGTCGTCGATCTCGGCCGCGCCGAGGCGATCCTGCGGCGCGACGAGCTGCTGCCGCGCGAGAGCTTCCGCCAGGGCGAGCGCGTGCGCGCCTATATCTACGACGTGCGCCAGGAAGTGCGCGGCCCGCAGATCTTCCTGTCGCGCACGCATCCGCAATTCATGGCCAAGCTCTTCGCCCAGGAAGTGCCGGAGATCTACGACGGCATCATCGAGATCCGCGCGGTGGCGCGCGATCCGGGCTCACGCGCCAAGATCGCAGTGATCTCCAACGACAGCGGCATCGATCCCGTCGGCGCCTGCGTCGGCATGCGCGGCTCGCGCGTCCAGGCGGTGGTGGCGGAGCTGCAGGGGGAGAAGATCGACATCATCCCCTGGTCGCAGGATCCCGCGACCTTCGTCGTCAACGCGCTCGCTCCCGCCGAAGTCGCCAAGGTGGTGATGGACGAGGAGCAGCGCCGCATCGAGGTGGTGGTGCCGGACGATCAGCTCTCGCTCGCCATCGGCCGGCGCGGCCAGAATGTCCGGCTCGCCTCGCAGCTCACCGGCTGGGACATCGACATCCTGACCGAGGCCGAGGAGAGCGAGCGGCGGCAGGAGGAGTTTCGCACCCGCTCGAAGATGTTCATCGACGCGCTTGATGTCGACGACGTCATCGCCCATCTGCTGGTGACGGAAGGCTTCACCTCGGTCGAGGAGGTCGCCTTCATCGCCCCGGGCGAGCTCGCCGGAATCGAGGGCTTCGACGAGACGGTCGCGGGCGAGCTGCAGCAGCGGGCGCGCAGCTTCCTCGAGGAGCAGAATGTGCGGCTCGAGGCCAGGCGCAAGGAGCTGGAGGTCAGCGACGAGATCGCCGCCATCGAGGGCGTGACGCCGGCGCTGCTGGTGGCTTTGGGCGAGAAGGGGGTGAAGAGCCTCGACGATCTCGCCGATCTTGCCGGCGACGAGCTGATCGAGATCGCCGGCGCCAAGCTCGAGCCCGATCAGGCCAATGCCATCATCATGGCGGCGCGGGCCCACTGGTTCGCCGACGAGGCTCAGCCGAGCGCCGCCACCGGCGCCCCGGCCGGGGAGTAGCGCCACGACGGCCGCGGCACGACAACAGGGCGAGACGGAAGCGGAGGCGGGGCCGGAGCGGCGCTGTCTCGTAAGCGGCGAGGTGCGGCCGAAGGGCGAACTCGTCCGCTTCGTCGTCGCCCCCGACGGGCAGCTGGTGCCGGATATCGCCGGCAAGCTGCCGGGGCGGGGTTTGTGGTTGACGGCGCGGCGGGATATAGTGGCGACGGCGTTGACCAAGCGGTTGTTTGCCCGCGCGGCGCGGCAGAAGGTGATCGTCGACGACGATCTCGCCAGCCGCGTCGAGATACTGTTGGCCGAGCGTTGTCGCGAGCAGATCGGCCTCGCGCGGCGGGCCGGCCAGGCGGTGATGGGCTTCGCCAAAGTCGAAGCGGCGCTGGCCCAGAGCAAGGCCGGGGTGCTGCTGGCGGCGGCGGACGGGGCGGCGGATGGGCGAGGAAAGCTCAAAGCGCTGGCGCCGGGTCTGCCATTGGTCGAGCAGCTCACCGGCACCGAGCTGGGAGCGGCATTCGGCCGCGAGCACGTGGTGCATGCGGCGGTGGCGCCGGGGCCTCTGGCCCGCGCGCTGATCGCCGAAGCGGCGCGGCTCGCGGGGTTTCGCGGCGCGCCACGCGAGGGCGTGTCACTGGAGAGCGACGGTAGCGGAGCGAGATGAGCGAAAACGATCAGGATACGAAACGACCGCTGAGCCTCGGCCGTCCGGGCGGGGGCAAGCTCGAGCTGCGCAAGCCGATCGAGACCGGTCAGGTTCGCCAGAGCTTTCCGCATGGCCGCTCCAAGACGGTGACAGTGGAGGTCCGCAAGAAGCGGGCCTTGCCGCCAGGCCAGAGCGAGCGCGCGGAGCAGCCTTCCGCCGAGGTGCCGAGCGCCCCCGCGGCAACCCCGACGGCGCAACCGACGCGCCGGCCGCTGGTGCTGCCGACGGGCGGACTCACCGCCGGCGAGCGCGCCGCGCGCGCGAGCGCGCTGCAGGGCGCGATCCGCGCCGACGAGGAGGCGAAGAAGCAGGCCGTCGTCGATGCGGCGCGGCTGCGCGAGATCGAAGCGGAGCGCCGGGTCGAGGAAGAGCGCCGCCGCGTCGAGGACGAGGCGCGGCGCAAGGTCGAGGAAGAGACCAAGCGCAAGACCGACGAAGAGACCAAGCGCAAGACCGAGGAAGAGACCAAGCGCAAGGCCGAGGAAGATGCGCGCCGCCAGGTCGCCGAGCGCGCCGGCAAGGCCGCGGCCGAGAAGGTCGCGGCGCTCGAGAAAGCCGGCAAGGTCAAGGTCGAGGAAGAGACCGAAGAGGAAGCGCCGGCACGGCGCGGCCCCGGCCGGGTCGAAGTCAAGAAGGTGCCGACGCCGACGACGCGGCGCGAGGAGCCGCGGCGGCGCAATCCGAAGCTCACCGTCACCCGCGTGCTGAACCAGGGCGACGACGAGAAGATGCGCAGCCTCGCCTCGGTCCGCCGCCATCGCGAGCGCGAGAAGCTGCGCGCCATGCAGACGCAGCAGGAGCAGCTCAAGATCGTGCGCGACGTGGTGGTGCCGGAGACGATCACCGTGCAGGAACTCGCCAACCGCATGGCCGAGCGCGGCGCCGACGTGATCAAGACGCTGATGAAGATGGGCGTGATGGCGACGATCAATCAGATGATCGACGCCGACACGGCGGAGCTCGTGGTCAGCGAGTTCGGGCACCGTCTGAAGCGCGTCGCCGAGAGCGACATCGAGATCGGCCTCGGCGGCGAGGCGGATGTCGAGGAGAACCGCCTGCCGCGGCCGCCGGTCGTCACCGTCATGGGCCATGTCGACCACGGCAAGACCTCGCTGCTCGATGCGCTGCGCGGCACGGACGTGGCGAGCGGCGAAGCGGGCGGCATCACCCAGCATATCGGCGCCTATCAGGTGCGGCTCAAATCCGGGCAGCGCATCACCTTCATCGACACGCCGGGCCACCAGGCCTTCACCGCGATGCGGGCACGCGGCGCCCACATCACCGACCTCGTCGTGCTGGTCGTGGCCGCCGATGACGGGATCAAGGAGCAGACGGTCGAGGCGCTGCGCCACGCCAAGGCGGCGCAGGTGCCGATCATCATCGCCATCAACAAGATGGACAAGGCCGACGCGAAGCCCGAGCGGGTGCGCCAGGAGCTGCTGCAGCACGAGATCGTCGTCGAGCAGCTCGGCGGCGACGTGCTCGACGTCGAAGTGTCGGCGGTGAAGAAGACCGGCCTCGACAAGCTCGAGGAAGCGATCCTGCTCCAGGCGGAGATTCTCGATCTCAAGGCCAACCCCAACCGGCCGGCCGAGGGCAGCATCATCGAGGCCAAGCTCGAGCGCGGCCGCGGCCCGGTCGCCACGGTGCTGATCAAGCGCGGCACGCTGCATATGGGCGACATCTTCGTCGCCGGCAGCGAATGGGGCCGCGTGCGCGCGCTGATCGACGATCGCGGCAATACCGTGCAGGAGGCCGGCCCCGCCATGCCGGTCGAGGTGCTCGGCCTCAACGGCACGCCGCTCGCCGGCGACGATTTCGTCGTCGCCGAGAACGAGGCGAAGGCGCGCGACATCGCCGATTACCGGCAGCGCCGCCGGCGCGAGCAGCAGGCTGCGGCCGGCGCGCGCGGCACGCTCGAGCAGATGTTCTCGCAGATCGCGGCCGGCGTCGCCAAGGAGCTCGCCGTCGTCGTCAAGTCGGACGTGCAGGGCTCGCTCGAGGCGATCACCGGCTCGCTCGAAAAGATCTCCACCAAGGAGGTGGCGATCCGCGTGCTGCATGCCGCGGTCGGCGGCATCAACGAGAGCGACGTGATCCTCGCCAAGGCGTCGAACGCGGTCATCATCGGCTTCAACGTGCGCGCCAATCCGCAGGCGCGCGACCTCGCGCGGCGCGACACGGTCGAGATCCGCTACTACTCGATCATCTACGACGTGATCGACGACATGAAGCAGGCGCTCTCGGGCCTGCTCGCGCCGAGCCTGCGCGAACGCTTCCTGGGCAATGCGGCGATCCGCGAGGTTTTCACCATCAGCAAGGTCGGAAAGGTTGCCGGCTGCATGGTGACCGAGGGGGTGGTGCGGCGCGGCGCCAAGGTGCGCCTGCTGCGCGACAACGTCGTCATCCACGAAGGCAGTCTCAAGACGCTGAAGCGCTTCAAGGACGAGGTGCGTGAGGTGCGCGAAGGCTTCGAATGCGGCATGGCCTTCGAGAACTACCATGACATCCAGGTCGGCGACGTCATCGAGTGCTTCGAGATGGAGGAAGTCGCGCGGGTGCTCTGAGGCGAAGGCGCGCAGCGCGTTCGTCCTCGGCGGCGACAGAGATTGCGCAGCAATCGCGAGAGCCGCACCGGGCGGGCTCGCGACTGCGCCAACCACCTCACCCTCCCATCGCTTCCGCGATGGGCCCCTCCCTCTCCCCCGCGTCGCGGCGGAGAGGGACACGAGCAGTCGGATCACCGATGAAGCGTGAGCACCAGAAGAACCGTGAGCCGGGCCAGCGGCAGTTGCGGATAGGCGAGGAGCTGCGGCATGCGCTGTCGCGCATCCTGCAACGCGGCGAGCTGCGCGACCCGGATCTCCAGGATGTCGCGGTGACCGTCACCGAGGTGCGGGTGAGCCCCGACCTCAAGAACGCCACCGCCTATGTCATGCCGCTGGGCGGCGCGCGCCGGGCCGAGGTGGTGGCGGCGCTCAGCCGCTCGGCCGGCTATCTGCGCGGCCAGATCGCGCGCGAGGTGCCGTTGCGCTTCACGCCGGGCCTCGCCTTCGCACTCGACACCTCCTTCGACCATGCCAGCCGCATCAACGAGCTGCTGCACCGGCCGGAGGTCGAGCGCGACCTCGCCGAGCCCGAGGCGGAGGAGAGCGGGGAGACGGGCAAGGAGACGCCCGACAAGGATGGCTAAGGAGTCTGTCTGGGAAATGGCATGGGCTGCGTTGCACGAGGGGACATCGTCCTTTGGCCCCGGGACGTCGTCGCTCGTCGCTCAGGATGCTACGGCATCGCCGCGCTCCTCGCTCCTAGCCCGAAGCCAAAGGACGATGTCGCAGACCCATGCCATTTCCCAGACAGACTCCTAGAGGCCAGCCGGTGCATGGCTGGCTCGTGCTGGACAAGCCTTCCGGCATGAGCTCGAGCCAGGCGGTGGGGGCGGTGCGCCGCCTGCTGGATGCCGCCAAGGCCGGCCATGGTGGCACGCTCGACCCGCTGGCGACCGGGGTGCTGCCGATCGCGCTGGGCGAGGCGACGAAGACCGTCGCCTGGGTGATGAAGGGGTGGAAGACCTATCGCTTCACGCTGCGCTGGGGCGAGGCGCGCGACACCGACGATGCCGAGGGCAGGGTCACCGGCTCCTCCCCTGCCCGCCCCTCGCCTGCGGCGATCGCGGCGGCCCTCCCGGGCTTCACCGGCAGGCTGCAGCAACGGCCACCCGCCTTCTCGGCGCTGAAGCTCGCCGGCGAGCGGGCCTATCGCCTGGCGCGCGAGGGCGAGGCGGTCGAGCTCGCGCCGCGGCCGGTCGATGTGGCGGAGCTTCGCCTGATCGGAGTGCTCGACCCCGACCATGCCGAATTCGAGGCGGTGGTCGGCAAAGGAACCTATATCCGGGCGCTCGGGCGCGATCTCGCCACGGCGCTCGGGACGCTCGCCCATATCACCCGGCTGCGCCGGCTGGCGGTCGGCCGGTTCCGCGCGGAAAGGGCGATTTCCCTGGATAATCTAGCCGGGCTGGGGCATAGTGCGGCCGCTTCAGGGCATCTGCTTCCGGTCGAGACGGCGCTGGACGACATCCCGGCGCTCGCCCTGTCGGAAGAAGAGGCCCACCGGCTGCGTTGCGGCCAGGCCGTGACGCCGTTGCGCCCCTTGGATCGGGCGCGCATCGAGCAACTCGGCGAGGGCGCAACCGTCCGCGCGACCACCGGCGACCGGCTGGTGGCCGTCGCCGAGATCGCCGCTGGCGGCATCCGGCCGGTGCGTGTGTTGAACCTCTGAGTCGAAGGAGAAACCCGATGTCGATCACGCTCGAGCGCAAGCAAGAGCTCGTCAAGGAGTATGCGCGCTCGGAAGGCGACACCGGCTCGCCCGAGGTGCAGATCGCGCTCCTGTCGGAGCGGATCAAGAACCTGACCGACCACTTGGCGACCCATCCCAAGGACTTCCATTCGCGCCGCGGGCTGCTGGTCATGGTCGGCCAACGCCGCAGCCAGCTCGACTACCTGAAGCGCAAGGAGCCGAGCCGTTATGAAACCGTGATCGAGCGACTGGGGCTGCGTCGCTGAACGCCGCGGCGCCCGCTCGCGGGGCGAGCGCGCCCCGCTTCGCCGGCACCTCGTGCCCACCGCTTGTCGCGCCGGTCCGCCGGCGCCCGATCACATTTGCGCCATTCACCGGGGCTGAGGCTGCCGCGACCGAAGGGTCGCGCCGCAGCCCCACCGCGTTTCCGAGAGAGAGATAGAGAGAGAAGGAAGAGAGAGATGTTCGAGATATTCCGCAAAGAGCTGAACTGGGGCGGACGCCCCCTCGTGCTCGAGACGGGCAAGGTCGCCCGCCAGGCTGATGGCGCCGTGATGGCGACCTATGGCGAGACGACGGTGCTGTGCACCGCGGTGGCGATGAAGCAGGCGAAGCCGGGGCAGGATTTCTTCCCGCTCACCGTCAACTACCAGGAGAAGACCTTCGCCGCCGGCAAGATCCCGGGCGGCTTCTTCAAGCGCGAGGGCCGTCCCTCGGAGAAGGAGACGCTGGTCTCGCGGCTCATCGACCGGCCGATCCGGCCGCTCTTTGCGCCGGGCTTCCGCAACGAGACGCAGGTGATCTGCACGGTGCTGTCGCATGATCTCGAGAACGATCCCGACATCGTCGCGCTGGTCGGCGCCTCGGCGGCGCTGACCCTGTCGGGGATCCCGTTCCTCGGACCCATCGGCGGCGCGCGCGTCGGCTATATCGACGGCAAATACGTGCTGAACCCGCAGCTCGACGAGATGCCGAACTCGCAGCTCGACCTCGTGGTCGCCGGCACGCAGGAAGGCGTGCTGATGGTCGAATCCGAGGCGAAGGAGCTGTCCGAGGACGTCATGCTAGGCGCCGTGATGTTCGGCCACCAGCATTTCCAGCCGGTGATCCAGGCGATCATCGAGCTCGCCGAAGCGGCGGCGAAGGAGCCGTGGAACCTGCCGCCGGTCTCGCCCGAGGCCGAAGCGATCGAAGCGAAGACGCGCAATGCGGTAGCATCCGACCTCGCCGCGGCCTATGCCGAGCGCCAGAAGCAGGCGCGCAGCGACAAGATCGACGCGGCCAAGGCGAAGCTCGCCGAAGTCTTCGCCGAGGACGCGCAGCGCCAATACGCCGCCAAGGTCTTCAAGGAAGTCGAGAAGGAGATCGTGCGCGGCGCCATCCTTAAGGGCCAGCCGCGCATTGACGGGCGCGACACCAAGTCGATCCGGCCGATCGTCGCCGAGGTGGGCGTGCTGCCGCGCGCCCATGGCTCCGCCCTCTTCACCCGCGGCGAGACGCAGGCGCTGGCGGTGACAACGCTGGGCACCGGGCAGGACGAGCAGATCATCGACGCGCTCGAAGGCGAGTACCGCGCGCATTTCATGCTGCATTACAACTTCCCGCCCTACTCGACCGGCGAGGCCGGCCGCATGGGCTCGCCGGGCCGGCGCGAGATCGGCCACGGCAAGCTCGCCTGGCGCGCCGTCCATCCGCTGCTGCCGACCAAGGAGAGCTTTCCCTACACGATCCGCGTCGTCTCGGAAGTGACGGAGTCGAACGGCTCCTCGTCGATGGCGACGGTGTGCGGCTCGTCGCTGTCGCTGATGGATGCGGGCGTGCCGCTGAAGCGGCCGGTGGCGGGCATCGCCATGGGTCTCATCAAGGAGGGCGGCGAGTTCGCCGTGCTCTCCGACATCCTCGGCGACGAGGATCATCTGGGCGATATGGACTTCAAGGTGGCGGGCACGGATCACGGCGTCACCGCGCTGCAGATGGACATCAAGATCACCTCGATCACCGAGCAGATCATGCGCATCGCCCTCGACCAGGCGAAGGCGGGAAGGCTGCACATCCTCGGCGAGATGTCGAAGGCGCTCGAGGCGGCGCGCGAGGCGGTGAGCAGCAATGCGCCGCGCATCACCACCATCAGCATCCCGAAGGACAAGATCCGCGAAGTGATCGGCTCCGGCGGCAAGGTGATCCGCGAGATCTGCGAGGTGACCGGCGCCAAGATCGACATCGAGGATGACGGCACGATCAAGGTGGCCGCGGTCGATGCCAGTGCGTCGCAGGCGGCGATCGACTGGATTCGCGGCATCGTCGCCGAGCCCGAAATCGGCGTCATCTACAACGGCAAGGTGGTGAAGACGGTCGATTTCGGCGCCTTCGTCAACTTCCTCGGCGCGCGCGACGGGCTCGTCCATATCAGCGAGCTGGCGCCGCACCGCGTCGGCAAGACCACCGACATCGTCAAGGTCGGCGACCAGGTGAAGGTGAAGGTGCTGGGCTTCGACGATCGCGGCAAGGTCAAGCTCAGCATGAAGCAGGTCGATCAGACCACGGGCGAGGACATCGGCAACAAGCTGAAACAGGAGGCGAAGGCGGCAACCTGAGCCGTGGCCGGCACGGCTCCTCGCTGGCCGCGCATCATCGGCCATCGCGGCGCGGCGCTGTCGGCGCCGGAGAACACGCTCGCGGGCTTCTGCATGGCGGCGGCGCTCGACGTGGCATGGGTCGAGTTCGACGTGCGCCTGACGCGCGACGGGCGCTGCATCCTGCTGCATGACGACACGCTCGATCGCACCACCACCGGTCACGGCCCGGCGGCAACGCTGAGCTTCGACGAGATCCGCCGCTGCGATGCCGGCGGCTGGTTCGGGCCGGACTTCGCCGGGCAGGTGGTGCCGAGCCTGGAGGAGACCATCGACCTCCTGCGCGAGCTGAAGCTCGGCGCGGTGATCGAGCTGAAGCCGGCGCCGGGCGCCGAGGCGGCGACCGGCCGGGCCGCGGCCGAGCTGGTGGCGAAGCGCTGGCCCTCGGACCTGCCCGCGCCGGTGCTGTCGAGCTTCAAGCCGCCCGCGCTCGCCGCGGCGCGCGACGTGGCGCCCGAGCTGGAACGCGCACTTCTCGTGGGATCGCTGCCGCGCGACTGGCGCCGCCAGGTCGAGCAGTTCGGCTGCACCATGCTGCATGCCGATCAGCGCAAGCTCGATCAGGCGACGGCGGCGATGGCACGCGAGGCCGGGCTGCCGCTCTTCGCCTACACCGTCAATCTGGCAGAACGCGCGAAAGAGCTCTTCGCCTGGGGCGTGAGCGCCGTTTTCAGCGACTGCCCCGACCGGGTCGCCGACGGGCTCGACCCGCAAGGGATTTGATTATCCACCGGGAAATCAATACATAGGGGGCAGACCGGGGGCGGCTTCCGCCGCCGCCGGGAGGGGTATGGGAACGTGATCGGCCTCAAGCCGCTGGTGATCTCCGGGCGGGAAGTCTTGCCACTGGTCGAGGGCGGCAAGGGCATTGCCGTGTCCAATGGCGAGAGCTCCGGCGCCTGGGCGGCGGCCGGCGGCGTCGGCACCTTCTCCGGCGTCAATGCCGACACCTACGACGCCGAGGGACGGCGCATCAGCCAGATCTATCGCGGCCGGACGCGGCGCGAGCGGCATGAGGAGCTGATCTCCTACGCGATCGCCGGCGGCATCCAGCAGGCGCGCATCGCGTATGAGCGCTCGAACGGCATGGGCCGCATCCACATGAACGTGCTGTGGGAGATGGGCGGGGCCGAGCGCATCCTGCATGGCGTGCTGGAAGGCGCGCGCGGCCTCGTCAATGGCGTCACCTGCGGCGCCGGCATGCCCTACAGGATCGCCGAGGTCTGCGCGCATTATGGCGTGCACTACTATCCGATCGTCTCCTCGGCGCGCGCCTTCCGCGCGCTCTGGAAGCGTGCCTATCACAAGTTCCGCGAATGGCTCGGCGGCGTGGTCTACGAGGATCCCTGGCTCGCCGGCGGGCATAACGGGCTTTCGAACTCCGAAGATCCGGAAAGGCCGGAAGCACCCTTCCCGCGCGTGCGCGAGCTGCGGCAGATGATGCGCGAATGGGGCCTGGGCGAGACGCCGATCTTCATGGCGGGCGGCGTGTGGTGCCTGCGCGAATGGAGCGACTGGCTCGACAGCCCCGAGCTCGGGCCGATGGCCTTCCAGTTCGGCACGCGGCCGCTGCTCACGCGCGAGAGCCCGATCTCCGAGGCGTGGAAGCGCAAGCTGCTGACGCTCAGGGAGGGCGACGTCTACCTGAACCACTTCAGCCCGACCGGCTTCTATTCCTCGGCGGTGCGCAACGCCTTCCTGCGCGAGCTGCAGGAGCGTTCGGAGCGTCAGCTCGCCTTCTCCGTCGAGGCGGTCGGCGATCACCTGGCGCCGCTCGAAGTGGGCGCGCGCGGTCGCGTGGTCTACCTCACGCCGCATGACCGCGAGCGGGCGCTGATCTGGATGAGCCAGGGCTTCACCGAAGTGCTGCGCACGCCGGATTCGACGCTGATCTTCGTCACCCCCGAGAAGGCGCGCGAGATCCGCGAGGACCAGATCAACTGCATGGGCTGCCTCTCGGCCTGCCAGTTCTCGAACTGGGCGCAGAACGAGGAAGGCACCACCGGCAAGAAGGCCGATCCGCGCAGCTTCTGCATCCAGAAGACGCTGCAGACGATCAGCCATTCGGACGATGTCGAGTTTCAGCTTATGTTCGCCGGACACAACGCCTACCGCTTCGCCCGCGACCCCTTCTACGCCAACGGTTTCGTGCCCAGCGTGCGCGAGCTGGTCGAGCGGCTGCAGACCGGCGACTAACCCGGATTTCTCCCATGGTCATGCGCTGCGACGGCGATCTTTGCCGCCAGGGTAGGAGCCGGGACGCGCGGCGATGCGAGCATCGCGAGCGGTCCGGCGACGCCCTCCTGGCGCCAAAGATCACCGTCCCTCCGGGTTGCCGTGTGTTGGCGCGCTGCCGCGTCGCTGCGGGCTCGACGATGCTTGCATCCCTTCGCCCTGGCTCCTAACATCGCGCCAACACACGGCAACGCAGCACGTGACCGTGGGAGAAATCCGGGTTGGGTGAGACGCGGCGGCGCGCCGCACTACCCAAAGGGGTGGGTGGCGACCGGCCGCAGAGCGGTTAAAGTTGCGAACCGGCCGGGATGGAGGGCCCGGCAAGCTGCGGAGCTCGTGACCTTGAATCGCCCTATCCTTGCCATCGTTTTCATCGCCAGCCTGGTCAATGCGGTGCCGTCGCGCGCCGAGTTCCACCCGATCCGCTGGTGCGCCGACCCGATGTCCGACGATTTCATGGGCTCGGGGCTCGAATGCCTCGACAACCAGGCGCTGCGCCGCGGCGCTGCCTGCGAAGACCCGATGGTGCGCGCGGTGGCGCGGCAATGGCGTGACCTCGCCGAGCGGGTCCGCCGCCTCGCCGCACTCAGCACTCCGACCGAACGCCAGCGGCTGATGATGCTCGCGGAGGATTACGAGGCCCGCGCCAAGGCCTGGGAAGAGCGCAATCGGCCTTCCGCCGCGGGCTGAGCGGCCGGCGGCCCCGCTTTGCCAGCGGGCGGCTTCTGCGCTAGTATTGCGGGCCTTTTTCGACGGCCGGAGCCGATGAGCGGATCCCGTCCCTTCGCCAATGCGCTGGAAATGCTGCGCGGTGCGCGCCTCAGGCCGACGCGCCAGCGGCTGGCTTTGGCGCGCCTCCTCTTCGAGCGCGGCGACCGCCACGTCACCGCCGAGCAACTCCATGGCGAAGCGCTCGCCGCCTCGGTGCCGGTCTCGCTTGCCACCGTCTACAACACGCTCCACCAGTTCATCGGCGCCGGCCTCCTGCGCGAGCTGGTGGTCAATCCCGGCCGCTCCTATTTCGATACGAATGTGCGCGACCACCACCACTTCTTCATCGAGGAGAGCGGCAAGCTCGTCGATATTCCGGGCGACCGCATCGACGTCGCCAATGTGCCGGCGCCGCCGGCCGGCACCGCCATCCGCCGCGTCGACGTGATCATTCGCGTCGAGCGCGAGCCCGCCTGAAGCGGCGCTTGCCGACGCGGCCGAGCCGCTTGATTTAGAATAATTCTAAGCTGTTGACTCGGGTTCGCGGCGGGTCCATAAGACTCGAACGCAGGCCGCGCCGCGCGCACCATGCGATCCCACGCAGGACCGAGGAGGAAAAGCTCATGGCGAAGCTCAAGGGAACGAAGACCGAGGACAATCTGAAGGCCGCTTTCGCGGGCGAGAGCCAAGCCAATCGCCGCTATCTCTATTTCGCACAAAAGGCCGATGTCGAGGGCTACAACGACGTCGCCGCCGTGTTCCGCTCCACCGCCGAGGGCGAGACCGGCCACGCGCACGGAC
>Ga0134128_10006112_pt1 | contig 14586 bp, 13 predicted proteins | sample KB31754_FD_96462 | JGI IMG/M metagenome (GOLD analysis project Ga0134128, IMG submission 96462) | Terrestrial soil microbial communities with excess Nitrogen fertilizer from Kellogg Biological Station, Michigan, USA - KB3-175-4 | ecosystem: Environmental > Terrestrial > Soil > Unclassified ... | reverse complement strand
GCCTGTATAGTCGCTTGTGACGCACGTTCACTTGTGCGGCGGAAGCACCGGCCCATTCCACTATTGAACATTCGCAATAACAAGATTGCCGCCGCCGAAAGCAGCAGTTTGGCTGGTGGCAGCTGTAAGCGCGCCTGTGGTGGCATTGAGGTTGAATAGATTGATGGCCCCTCCACTGCGCTCTAAATAGATTTGTGGACCCGCGGGATTGGCGATGACCTCGGAAATTTCTCCCGGCGAAAATGGAGAGCCGTTGACCAAAGTGAGCGCGGCGGTATTCGGATCCACTGCGTATCCCAGGAGCCCCGCTCCGGACTGGTCTGGCACATATAGAAATTGGCCGCTGGAGTCTAGCGCCGCCATGAATGGCTGGACTTTGAGCGTCGTAAACGTGTCGCTGGGCGAGCCGGGCGCGAAGGTCAAGGCGGCGGTGTTGGGATCAATGGTGTAAGCCGATACGCTCTTGAAGTTGGCGGTAAAAAGAAATTTCCCATTCGGATGGGCCAGCGCAAATACTGCCGCATCGTTTGTCTGGGGAATGAAAAACGGCGAACTGAGCATTCGCGCAAGTTGTCCCGCCGCATCAACGGAGAGAATATCAATCACTCCCGTTTGGGAGTCCGAAACATAAATGAAGTTTCCCGCAGGTACAACGGCCAGGTGTGAAGGTTCATTGATTATGAACGGCGAACTGGCCGCAGCGGCCAGACTTCCATTGGCAGGATTGATCGGGAAAACATCAATCGTATTGCCTTCAAAATTCGTTAGAAATATAAACCGGCCAAGCGGATCGGCCACAATATGATGGGATTTCTGAAATGTATCGGCAACTGGGAATGGCTGGCCGGAAACCGGGGTTAGCGCCCCGCTGTTGCCATGCGCGATGCTGAAGGCATAAATCTTCGCCGCAGTGGAGTCAAAAGCATAGAGAAATTTATTTTGCGAAACAGCCAGTTCCACCGGGTTGGAAATAGCCGTGGAAAGGGTCTTGTCGCACATCAAGGAAAGATTTCCGCTCGCATCAACCGCGAACGGCAAAATCGTGCCGGGATTCGAAGGATCAATGGAATACATCACCTGGGCCGGCTGTTGGCCATTGGCCCCGCAGGTATTGACGCCGCTATTGCCTCCGGAAGACAAACCACATGCTGCGCCCACGGGGCAAGAGCTACCGCCGCCTCCGCACCCGGGTTGGAAGGTCACGATCGCCAAAATGAAAATTCCGATTAAATAGCGCGGGATGTTTTGCAGCTTCATTGTGAATCCTCGATTCACTAGGCCTTCGTGCTTCGCCGGAGAGTGCTATTTTTTAAGAATCGGCCCGGAAAATGAATGATTTCCCGATATTAGGGAGTTACCAGAATGGGAGACAAGATTACGAAAGTAAAGGGCAGAACCGCCGATTCCGCATTATTCCGGTCTGGAAATCAGAACGTACTATGATTGCTGCTGGACGGGTCGAATTGCATGTTATAGGGATAGCCGGGAATATTGAGCGGCACCGCGTAATGCGCATCAATGGTTACGCTGCCATGCGCCTCGCCGCCAACGCGTTCGACCTTGATCTCGTCTTCGGTGATGGGCACTCCAATTTGCATTGCGGTCTTATAAACACTGTCGCGAATGTCATCCGCGGTCTGTGGAGTGTAGGTGCTTTGCAATGCCTGCTGGTTGATGGCATCCTGAAACTGATAATTGTCATAGTAGGCTGGGACGACCTGAATGCCCAGATAAACGACCGCAACGATGACAAAGATTCCAACTCCAAATTTAATTATGTCCATACAGGCTCCGCGCTGCACCCCCAAGTGACGTGATAAACGGGGAAATAATGGCTTTACTTGCGCGATGCTAGCATCCTGCATTTTCGCTGTCGAGAAGAGAACAGTTCCGGAAGTATCTTAGGTAACATGCGCCTGAGGAACATACGTCTGAGGCAACATACACCGGGGATGAACCGGGCCGAAGATTTCAGGACTTTATATCGCAGGAAGACTGCCCGATCTATACCATCTCCGTACCCCAGAGATCGTGCAGGTGCACAATGCCCTGAAGTATGCCCGCGCTATCTACGACCGCGAGTGAGGTTATTTTCTTCTCTTCCATTACGGCGAGCGCGGCGGTGGCAAACTCTTCCGGCGCAATCGTTTTTGGGGTGCGGGTCATGCACTCGTCCGCGGTCAAGTCCAGAACGTCTTTTCCCCGCTGTTGCAGAAGCCGCCGGAGGTCTCCATCGCTGATGATGCCGACAAGTTTTCCGCCATCCACTACCGCGGTTACCCCCAGCTTTTTCCGGGACATTTCATAAATTGCATCCGGCATCTTTGTCTTCGGGGTTACCTGCGGCAGAGCGTCGCCCGTATGCATGAGGCTTTCAACCCGCGCAAAGCGTTTGCCCAGTTTGCCGCCGGGATGAAGATTGGCAAAGTCTTCCTCTTTGAAGCCGCGTTTCTCAGCAAGCGCTACCGCCAGCGCATCCCCGAGCGCGAGCATGGTAGTGGTGGATGCAGTGGGAGCCAAACCCAGAGAACAGGCTTCTTTGGCAACAGAACAGTCGAGGCTTATATCCGCGGCCGCAGAAAGCGTCGAAATATTCCTGGCAGCCTCGCCATTGTTCTCAGATTCATCGCAGGTAAAGGCAATCAGAGGAACCTGCAAACGCTTAAGGGTGGCCAGCAGCCGCAGAATTTCTTCTGTCTCTCCGCTGGCGGAAAGCGCCATCACCACATCGCCGCGCACTACCATGCCAAGATCGCCGTGCACTGCCTCCACCGGATGCATAAACAGCGCGGGAGTTCCGGTGGAGCTTAAAGTCGCCGCGATCTTGCGGGCAATGATCCCGCTCTTGCCCATGCCGGTGACCACGACCCGTCCTTTGCAGTTGTGAAGCAGCGTGACTGCCTTTTCAAATGATGCCGCCATGCTTCCAGCAAGCCTGTGGGCCAGCGCGGAGAGGGCCTCCGCCTCAATACGCACGACTTTTTCGCCGGTGTGCTTCATATCCAGAAAAATGTTAGCAAAACCAAATCCTTACCTCACCTCGCATTGCAATGGAGCGTCGCACTCCCATTGCCCCAGGCGCTCCTGCGTTGTTTAGAAATGATCATCGGTGACGCGGCCCTTTCGCGGAATCTGCCCCAGTCCACGAGACTGAATAATCCGGTCCCAGGGGCCGGACTCCCAATTGTCTTTCTTTTTTTCTGTATAAATCCATGCCGGCAACGGAAGCATCAATTTTGCCGAAATGGCTTGAGCGTATGGCTCGTATGCCGTCCGCAAGCGCGCAAGTTTTTCAGCAGCCTCCCGAGTGGAAAGCAGGCGCACATTTCTTTCCGCCAGCGCCGTTTGTAGGCGGCTGAATTCCTCTTCCGGGAGTCGGTCGGAAGAGGCGTTTTGATATCGCGCATTCACCACCTGAGCCAAATCCACCATGGCATGCCGGGCAATGGCGAAGGTCAACTTCGCCTGATGCGGATCTACGCCGTCAACTCCCGCGATGATCAGAGAAGTAGCATCGAGGATTGTCGTAAGCGCCGCCAGCCACGATTGATTGCTATGTTGCGAGCGGAAAAAACTCAAGACATTGTAAGACAAGTGGCTCTCCAGCACCTCGGCACACCAGTGTTCCCATCCGCGGAGGATTTCATCCAGCACGGCCTGATCGGGATGATTGGCATAGCGCGCCAAAAGCTCTGCCGCGCTCGGGGGCGAGCCGGCGCGTGCATCAAGAAGGGAAATTTCGATTTCGCGCCGCGAAAACGCGGAATAAATGGTCGGCAAGTAACCGACCACCACGCCTAGAAATGCGAAGCCCATACCGGCTTCACAGACCGAAAGAATCCGGGCAATGCCGTTGGTCGGCACCACATCACCGTAGCCCAGTGTAAAGAATGTCTCACCGCTTTGATAAAGAAGCGTCGCATACGATACAGCGTCACGCCCCATCTGCACGTGCTCTCCTGCGCCGTATTGGAGAAGAGAAAAACCGAAGATCAGGCCGGCCGCCCATAAGATCAACAAACAAATGAGGGAAAAAGGGCCGAAATAGCCTAAAACGGCCTCCCGCCGCGCCGCTTTCTTGATGCACCGGGTAGTCGCCGCCCATAAGATCCAAATATTGCGATAAAACCATCCGGCCAGGCGAAAACGGCGTTTTACCCGCCGGGGAAGCACCACAGTCTCAAAGGCGTCAAGCAGAACAATAGTCAGCAGCGCTAAGCCGGCGATGGTGGCAAGGACCTGCATTGAAAGATCAGACGTGGCGGAAATGGTAGCAGATTCAGAGAGGAAGCGGAAAATGTGTCCAGCAATCCGGGCTGCTATTCGCTGGTGAAATAGTCCACTGAAACGGGGTTCTCAAACAGCGAGTAATCGCGGGTGACCACGGTGATGCCGCTCTCGGTGACAAAATATTTCTGCCGGTCGGCTTCAGGATCGTAGCCGATGGTGGTGCCCTCGGGGATATGGACATCCCGGTCAATAATCGCGCGGCGGATGCGGCAATGGCGGCCCACGTTCACGTGAGAAAACAGGATGCTCGATTCGATCTCGCTATAAGAGTTGACGCGCACGTCCGGCGAGAGCACGCTCGCCTTGACCACGCTGCCGGAAACAATGCAGCCGGCGGAGACGATGGAATCAAGGGCTGTGCCCGTGCGCCCGGACTCGGCGAAGACAAATTTCGCCGGAGGATATTGCCGCTGATGGGTGCGGATGGGCCACTGCGCGTCATACAAGTTGAACACGGGTGAGACTGAAACGATGTCCATATTGGCTTCGTAGTAAGCTTCCATCGTCCCCACGTCCCGCCAGTATTGCGCCTCTTTTTTATTTTCATCAACAAAGTCGTAAGAGTAGACGCGATAGTCATCCACCATTTTCGGCAGAATATCTTTGCCGAAATCGTGGCTGGAATCGGGATCTTCGGCATCTTTGAGCAGCACGGGAATTAATACGTCGGTATTAAACAGATAAATTCCCATGGAGGCCGCGACTTTTTCGGGATTGAGCGGCGAGCGCAGCTTGGTTTGCCGGGGCTTTTCCTCGAATCCTGTCACACGGCTGTCGTGGTCCACAGCCACCACGCCAAAACGGGAGACTTCATCGGGATCAATCTGGATCGTCGCCAGGGTGACGTCGGCGCGCGAATCTTCATGCTGCCGGAGCATGAGCCGGTAATTCATCTTGTAAATATGGTCGCCCGAAAGAATCAGGACGCGCTTGGGCTGCTCCGAGCCAATGGAATAAATGTTCTGGTATACCGCATCCGCCGTGCCCTGGTACCACTGATCGCTCACCCGCTTCATGGGCGGCAACACTTCAATAAATTCGCCCACCTCACGGCCCAGCACATTCCACCCCTCGCGGATATGGCGGTTGAGCGAGAGCGCTTTATATTGCGTAAGAATGTAGACGCGGCGAAGATCAGAGTTAATGCAGTTGGAAAGCGTAACGTCAATAATGCGGTAAATGCCGCCGAAGGTGACTGCCGGTTTTGCGCGGTCGCGCGTCAGGGGATAGAGCCGCTCGCCCGCTCCGCCGGCCAATAAAACTCCGAGAGTGTCTTTCATCGCGGTTTCTGCTTGCATCGCGGTCAATGGTTGGATGAGATTCCTGGAATTGGGGACAACTCCGATTTTAAATTACGCCAACCGTGAGCGGACAGTGTACGCCAACCGGCGACGGAGCCTCAAACCTGTTTTGCTTGGATGCGGCATTCAGCTTACGGGTTCGGAATAGGCCGGAATTGGAAATATATATTCAAAACCGCACTGCTCTGGCCCTGGCTGAATCACGCTCCATCAATATTGCCGCACGTTCAATAAGGCCGCACGTTCTGCGTGACGAGCGGCCAGGTATCCGTCCGGAATGGGGCGGCAGGCAATCCAGCGCCATTGAAAAGAGTCGCTGAAGGATTCGACTGCCAGGCATAGCGGACTTCCTTTGGATTCGGAACCGAAGGCGATGAGACGATGATGGTATTGCCCTTGATGCGCGCATCGGCCCAGTACCATTTATGGTCGTCCCCCGCGATTGAGAATTCCCCCAGCTTGTCTCCCTTTACAACTAAACCGCCATCTGTGTGCTTGAAATGCAGCCCGATCAATCCCGGTTTGCGTTTCACAGAAGCGAGAGTTGGCCCTGAGTAAACCACATGCTTGTGATAGTGCTTCGCCAGAGCACAGAAAGCCAGGCGGTCGCCGACGGGCTCTTTATCCCGCGGATGCAGATTTTCGGCGTCTCCCGTATCTATGGTCACGGCCAGGCAGGAGTTGGGAACGTTGGCAGCCGCAAGCGCCTGCGATTCTCGTATGTCTGCCCATCCGTCGTCGGTAGGCGTTGTGTTGTGCGGCGCAAACCTTGGCAGTTCCACGATATAAAACGGAAAATCACCCTGCTGAAAAAGCTTCCGCCAGTCTTTAATGGTTGCAGGCAGGATTTTGCGGTACTGATATCCCCGGTCCGAGTTCTGCGCGCCCTGATACCAAAGCGCGCCCGTAATGGATAGCGGAGCGATGGGTTCCAGCATTCCCCGGTAAAGCACAGTGGGCATCACCGGCCAATTTTCAAAGCCAATCGGCATGGGATGCGGCGGGCGGGCATCAACGCTTAACTGCGCTTTCCATTTGCCGGCAAGCGGAACGCTGGTTCTGTCACCCAACATCAGGCGCAATACATCGGGTTTGGCGAGAAATCCGCCTTGGGGTTTTGTCTTGAAGACGCGAATCGCAATAATGTTTTTTCCCGGCTCCAGCACTCCGGGGCGAATGAAATAGACCCGCGGATTCTCCACCCATGCGCTGGCGCCGACTTCAGTTCCATTGATGTATGCCGTATCCATACGTTCAATTGAGCCGAGGAACAACATAGCGCGACCCGCGGGAAGCGGATCGGGAAGAGTAATTTCCCTGCGGAACCAAACGACCGCGGGCGTTTCCGGGACGCCGAGTTCGGCAAATCCGCCAGGAACGTCAACTTCCTTCCATGAAGAGTCATCGAAATCAGGCGCGGCCCAATTTCCCTTCAAGCCAATATCGTACTGGTCGTACCAGTGCATGACGTAGTTTCCGTATTCCGGGGCATTTTCGGAAGCCAGCTTATCGAGTTCCGCTAAGGGGACATCGAAGTCATGCAGCGGCCGGAGCGCGTCAGCGCTCGTCCACGCCTCGGCGGGAGTTCCGCCGACGGCGTCAACGACCAGGCCGATGGGAACATGGATTTCCGACTGCAGCTTGCGCGCAAAATAGAAGGCCACCGCTGAAAGGCGCGCTGCTGTATCCGGCGAGACTACCTTCCAATCGCCTTCGACAACGTCGGTGTGATGGTAGGAGACGTGGCTTGCCACCGTAAAGAAGCGGATTTGCGGATAGTTGGCGGCCTTAATGTCAGCTGCGCCATTGCGGGCCACGCGGAGACTGACCTCCATATTGGACTGGCCGCCGCACAGCCAGACATCGCCTACCAGAACATTGTGCAACTCCACCGTCTGGCGGCCTTTGATGGTCATTGTGTAGGGACCGCCAACATGCGGTGGCTGAATCTCCACCTGCCAACGGCGGTCAGGCCCTGCCACGCCCGATGCAGTCTTGCCGGCGATCTCCACCTGAACTTGGTCACCGGGATCGGACCATCCCCAAATGGTGTTGGCCTTGCCGCGTTGCATCACCATGTTGTCGCCGAAGATGGTGCTGACAAATGGGAGCGGCTTCGCCGGCGCTTCCGCCGCATTTTGCGCCACAGCGCTGAACTGTAGTGAAAGTAAAAAGCCAACCACAACGACGATGAGGGCACACTTGCGGATCATGAGTTCAAGGCCTCGTTTCGGGGTACATATTATTTTACGTCTATAAAATCGGCGTCAGGCAATTGCAAAGCAAAATGCTTTCGGCATAGGAGCAAGGCCCTTGAAAACTATTCAATGCCCAAAGTTTTGCGGGCTTCCGCGCTGATGCGCTCCGGCGTCCACGGCGGGTTCCAGACCACATTCACGCTGGCATTGCGAATGCCGGGCAGTTGCTCGAGACGGGCCTTCACCTGATCGCTGATGGTTACGTGCGCGGGGCAGCCCTGGGCGGTCAGGGTCATATCCACCGTGACGTCTTGTTCGTCCCCGGGCAAGGATTCTCCCGCTGTGGATTCCGGACTCGCGCCTGCGGCGTTCGCATCGTTGCTCTTCGCGTTCTCAAGTTTCACATCGTAGATCAGTCCCAAATCAACAATGTTGACGGGAATTTCCGGGTCGTAGCATTCCTTCAGCGCGCCAAGAATATCTTCCTGAGTTACTGGCATAATTCACTTCGGCAAAGTCAAGAATAAAAATATCAATCTTAAACATTTTACAGCAGTTTGGAAGGCGACCTCGTTTCTTTGCGGTTAAAACTGCCGGCTCAATCGAGGTCCGCAAGCGTTACTGTAGTGAAGCCGCTGACAGGGCCGTCGAGAACGATGATCGTCCGGTTTTGTGCCGACGAAAAAGAAATATTTTGCGGATCGAACAACGAGGTCTTTGTATTGGGGATGGTAAAGAAAATCTGGAATGTGCCCGCAGTGAAGCTGGAATACGGCGAGACGCTTTGAAATGCCAGCGCGCTTATGGCCGGCGTGGCGGAAGCAATGTTCGTGCCGGATGGAACTATGTAAACGTCGGCAGGACCCAGGCTGGGCGCGGCATTCATAATCCGGAGGCTGAAATCGCCGGCGGTGGGGATGGTCTGGCTGTCACTCAGAAGAGTGGTGGAAATGTTCGGCGAAAGGCCGGAAATCACGAGAGTGGAGTTGGTGCCCGATCCCAGGCTGACGTGGGTGTCGAGGGTGGGCGTGGTGGTGTTGACGGGGATGAATTGGACGTGGGCGCTTCCGGAACGAATCTGCACATAGCTGGACGCGCTTCCATAGGTCATCGTATCGGACTGGGTGGTGCCATCTATCACCACGTTAGAAGTGGGAACCGAGGGCGAGGCTTGCACGATCCTGAACTGCGCTGTACCGCTGCCACTGCCGCAGCCTAGCGACAGTAAGACCAGAACAAATGCCAATGCCCCCAGCCCAAACGCGAAACCGCACTTTCTCATAAAAACCACTCCCCAGAAGATGATCGCAAAGAAGAATGATCGCACAAGTTGCCGATGAAGGGTGAGATGCAGGAACTCTGGTGAGCCCGCGAGGTTTTTTACAGCGGGCTTCGAAAGGTTTGACCATGTCCTACACAGGGCAACAAGGGAAAGTCAGCGCAATTGGTACTATGAATGATAACAGTCGCGGCTCTATACCGTTTCCGAACCGAAGTTGCCTCAAAACGGAAGAGATGGCGAGAGCACAGGAGACTTTCTGCTCAAGAAAATCACATTACTCCGCGAGCGTGTCACTGATTGGGCGAGTTATCCCTTCTCTGTTCCACCCATCGCTAAGTTGGAAGAAATAACGCTCCACTCGCAGATTTGCTTTTTTGCAGGCGAGAATGGCACGGGTAAATCTACTTTACTGGAAGCCATCGCGGCACACTATGGATTCGGACGGGAAGGTGGAAATCGGAACTTCTTTAACGACAGCACAAAAAGCAATCATTCCGTTGATCCGCTGGTAAAGGCATTGCGATTGTCATTTGATAAGCGGACTGGTGCCGGATTTTTCCTGAGGGCAGAAAGTTTTTTTAATGTTGCTTCGCACATCGATGCGCTCGATGAAGAGCCTTCCTCAGGGCCACCCCTTACCAAATTCTATGGTGGTGTGAGCCTACATGCCCGGTCGCATGGTGAGACATTCTTCACATTGATGGAGCTTAAATTTCAGCGAAACGGCTTATTCCTTCTCGATGAACTGGAGGCTGCACTCTCACCTCAGCGCCAGCTTGCTTTTCTCGTTCTGATCCACGATGTGCTCAAGAAATATAAGGACGCACAGTTTATTATTTCGACTCATTCTCCCGTATTGCTGGGCTATCCAAAGGCGCAGATTTTCTCATTCGACGATGGTTCTATTCACGAAATCGAATATGAAGATACGGCTCCTCTGCAGATCGTGAGGCATTTTTTGAATAACCGGGAAGATTTTTTGGAAGAGTTGCTGAAGGAAACATCCTCCTTTTTTGAAGAATCTAAGTAGTTCAATCCATTGCTGTACTTGCTCTCGACCTGCGGTATCTAAGCCGATACAATCATTCCAGACAGGCTCTATCCGCTACGGCGGAGGGGCACTGGAGGACATTGTGAGTCTTACCCCTATCAGCGCTCCGCGCCATAAAATTACATCTGCATCCCTACAGGAAAAGAAACTACGGCACGAACCTATTACATGCCTGACCGCCTACGACTACGCCAGCGCGCGTTTAGTTGATGAAGCCGGCATTGACATTGTGCTGGTAGGCGATTCGCTGGCTATGACCATGCTCGGCCACGAGAATACATTGTCGGTCACTGTGGACGAGATGTTGCACCATCTGAAAGCCGTGCGGCGCGGTGTGAAGAATGCATTACTGGTTGTGGACATGCCTTTCGGGGCATACCAGATTGATGCCCGGGACGGCGTGAGCAATGCCATCCGTTTTATGAAAGAGGGCGGCGCCGAAGCGGTAAAAATAGAAGGCGGCGAAAAGCGTGTGGATTTAGTTCGCCGCGTGATTGACGCTGAGATTCCCGTCTCCGGGCACATTGGCCTTACGCCTCAATCGGTTCATGCCATGGGCGGATATAAAGTCCAGGGCAAATCGCTGGAAGCGATTGAACAGCTTATGCGCGATGCTGTGGCGCTCGACCGGGCGGGAGTGATCTGCATATACCTCGAGGGCATTCCGCGCGAAGTTGCGGCCATGATTTCGCAAGAGGTGCGCACGCCAACCATCGGCATTGGGGCTGGCCCGGATTGCGATGGGCAGGTGCTGGTATTTCACGACCTGCTCAATTTGAGTTTCCATCCGGCGGCAAAGTTCGTGCGGCATTTTGGAGATGCCGCTGCGGAAATTACGCAGGCGGTGCAGGCATTTCGCGCGGACGTACAGGCAAGGCAGTATCCTTCGGACGAGGAGTCTTATCATTTGCCCAAAGAGACCGCGCAAGCGCTGGAGACGGTGCTGGAACGCAAACGCTCGCTTCGCCGCTAACGCATGTTATTTTGCGAGGGTTGCGATACTGATTTTAGTTAATTTGTGCGACGAGGATCTCTACCGCCCGCATAGACTCAAAAAATAGATATGCTTCGACTACGCGAGAACTCCGTTTCGCTCGTTCTTGCTCCGCTCAGCATGACAACATTAAATTAAGCTCTGAATAGCCGGGAAATGTGCCGAATTATCCAAGAATGAAAATCTACCGACACATTCATGAAATGCAGTCTGCGAGCCGTTTTATTCGCAACAATAACCAACGCCTCGGCTTTGTGCCCACAATGGGTGCTTTGCATGAAGGGCATCTTTCATTGGTACGAGCGGCGAAAGAGCAATGCGATGTGGTCGCGGTGTCGATCTTCGTGAACCCCACTCAGTTTGGACCGAACGAAGATTTCACCAAATATCCGCGAACATTCGAACACGACTGCGAGTTGCTGGAAAAAGAGGGAGTGGATCTCATTTTCGCGCCTGCCTCTGAAGAGATGTATCCCCAAGAATCCGTGGCCTGGGTCACTGTCGAATCGCTCAGCGACAAGCTCTGCGGTCGTTCGCGGCCCGGTCACTTTCGCGGAGTAACCACTATTGTTTCCAAGTTGTTTCACATCGTGGAGCCGGACGCCGCATTTTTCGGACAAAAAGACGCCGCGCAGCTTGCGATCATCCGCCGGATGACAAAAGACCTGAATTTTCCTGTAGAGATTGTTGGCTGCCCAATCGTCCGCGAAGCTGACGGGCTGGCCATGAGCTCGCGCAATACCTATCTTTCTCCAGATGAAAGAAAACGCGCGTTGGCTCTTTACAGCTGCCTCTTGGAAATTAAAAAGCAATTTGGGAACGGAGAAGCTGGCTGTGCAAAGCTGATTGCCGTCGGCAAAGAAGTCCTTCTGCAAGAACCTTCCATACGGCTGGATTACCTCGAAATTGTGGATGCGGATACGCTGAATTCACTGCAAAGCATAACTGGAAACGCGCTGGCGGCAGTCGCTGCTTTTGTGGGAACCACCCGGCTGATTGACAACGCCTTCCTGGTATCTGCTTGACTTCCGCCCTGCCCGGGAGTACATTTCGCCCGTCTTGAGAGACACTGAAATTCTTCAGTGTCGGTTTCCTTTTCAAAATTGCCAGCGGGCCGAGGAGGGCCGCAGCTATGAAGCAACTCTGGGGAGTTTTGTTCGCAACAGTGTTCTCTTTTGCGGGAATTGGAGTGTGCGCAGCGCAGCAGCCCGCAAGCGGCGTGGAAGCGCCACCCAAAATCCTGGTTATTCTTCGTGAATACTTGAAGCCGGGCAGGGCAGGAGCCGTCCATGAGAGAACCGAGAGCGCCTTTGTGCAGGCCCTGACCCGCGCCAAGTGGCCTACCCATTACTTTGCCGCTGATTCGCTTTCCGGCAGGCCGCGCAGCCTGTTTTTTACCGCGTATGGTTCATTTGCCGATTGGGAAAAAGACCACGAGATGATGATGAAGAACCCCGCCCTTTCCAGGGAACTGGACCGGGATGACCTTGCCGACGGCGATCTGTTGAGCGCTTCCGATCAAGCCGTCCTGAGCTTTGACGAAGAGCAGAGTTTGAATGCCAGTGTTGACATTGCCCGGATGCGCGGCTTCGAGATAACAGTCTTTCGGGTCCGCATAGGACACCGGCAGGAGTGGAACGAATTGGTCAAGCTGGTAACAGCAGCCTACGCCAAAATTCCTGACATGCACTGGGCAATGTATCAATTGCTCTATGGCGAATCCGAGGGGCCGACGTATGTGGTGTTTTCTCCTTTTAAGTCGGGTGCGGACCTGGACAAAGAAAGCGGGCAAGACAAACAATTTATGGATGCGCTGGGTCAGGACGGAATGAAAAAACTCACCGAACTTGAAACGGCAGCGATTGAGTCAACTCAGACAAATTTGTTCGTCTTTAATCCCGCCATGAGCTATCCGCAGGAGCAGTGGGTCAAAGAAAACCCGGAATTTTGGAAGCTGAAGGCAGAAAAGCCCGCGACAAACAAAAAACGGGCGGAAACACCTGCTGCGAAGTAGTGCAGCTTGGGCGATCCGAAGTTATAGACTTTTGCCTGCTTCAGGGGAACTTGTGTTGGCAAGCAAGTTCCCTTTACTCCCTCTGTTTAACCTCGCCGCTGTGTCAGAACTTTGCGGGATACAAATTCGTTTCCGGCAATGATGTAACGCAATGGCTGTTCGGCAGATTTGGTGATGCCGATTCTCGGGGTAACTTGGATTTTTGGAGGAGCGAAGCCGTCCTCCGCAATGAAGAGGTCCGATTCTCGGCTAGTCATATCTTTGCCGTTGTCGCGCTCGCGAGTAATGCCGAATGCCTGAGCTAATTTTCCAGGGCCGTTGGTTAACGCTCGTAAATGGGTGGAAATTTTCCCAGTAGTGTTGGCCGCAATGTCTTCCGCCAGGCCACGCTTCCGCGCCATCTCCTTAATTCCAAGCCGCGGCTCCAGCGCACGGATAAGAATGCATCCAGCTTCACCATCTGGCAGGCAGGAGACATTCAGGCAATAGTGATTGCCGTAAATAAAGTACACATAAGCGTGCCCGGGCGGCCCGAACAATACTGAATTCCGCGCGGTGCATCCGGCTGCGGAATGGGCTGCCGCGTCTCCGCTGCCAAGGTAAGCTTCGACCTCCACAATGCGTCCAGTGAGCATTGTGCGCCTCTCGCGGCGCACTAATATTTTGCCGAGCAGCTTTTCGCTGACCACTCTCGGATCGCGATTGAAAAAATCACGTGCCAGTGGCGAAAGGAATTTGTTGGATTGGTTCACGTCGAAAACTTACAAATTGTACTTTGATTTGTTGAGCTTCAACTTTCCTGCTCATCGGCAATGCCGATTTTAGAGAGCCGGTACCGCAATGCGTTCCGCGAAAGCCCAAGAAGCCTTGCGGCCTGGCTCTTATTCCCGTTGGCCCGCCGCAACGCCTCGCGAATCATTTCGTCTTCCCATTGTTCAAGCGTTAGGCCTTCAGGCAGAAATCCGTTGCCAGCGGCCGCTGGCCGCGTCCGGCTCTCAATGCGGATATCGGATGGATTGAGCAACGGGCCGGAAGAGAGCGCGCACCCGCGCTCAATAACATTTTGCAATTCCCGCACATTCCCCGGCCAGTAGTGCTCCATCAGCATACGCATAGCTTCCGGCGCGATTCCGGTGATTTCTTTATTTAGTTCCGAAGCAAAGCGAGAGAGAAAAAGTTGGGCCAACGCGGGTATGTCTTCCTTGCGCTCACGCAAAGGAGCAATATCAAGGGGAACAACGTTGAGGCGGTAATAAAGGTCTTCGCGGAACGTGCCTTGCTCAAGGGCTTCGCGCAGATCGCGATTGGTGGCTGCAATCAGGCGCACATCCACTTTCAGGGTTCTTGTGCCGCCAAGCCGCTCGAATTCCCGCTCCTGAAGCACACGCAACAGCTTCACCTGAATGGTGCGGGGCACATCGCCAATCTCGTCGAGAAACAGCGTGCCCTTATCGGC
>Ga0134128_10006110_pt1 | contig 14587 bp, 9 predicted proteins | sample KB31754_FD_96462 | JGI IMG/M metagenome (GOLD analysis project Ga0134128, IMG submission 96462) | Terrestrial soil microbial communities with excess Nitrogen fertilizer from Kellogg Biological Station, Michigan, USA - KB3-175-4 | ecosystem: Environmental > Terrestrial > Soil > Unclassified ... | reverse complement strand
GCTTCCGGTACAGGTGCGGGGGCCGCGGCCGCGGCAGTGACAACGGGGTCACCCTGCCGTGCCCGCAGCGGGCCGCCCCCGTCGACGCTGCGCGCCTCGACGGGGCCGCCGTCGCCGCTCAACAGGGCTGCCAGCTTGGGGTCATGCGTGGCCACCACCAGGGCCACGGTCCCGCGCAGTGAGGCCAGTGCCTGCCGCACGGCCGCGGCAGACACGGAATCAAGGTGGGCGGTGGGCTCGTCGAGGAGGGCCAGTTCCACGGCGGGGTCGCCGGCGATCCGGGCCAGGGCGCGGGCCACGGCCGCCCTGCGCAACTCGCCGGGACTGCACTCCAGCGGCGAACGCCCGGCCAGATGGGCGGCGTTGACCCGGGCCAGTGCCGCATCCACGGCGGCGGCGGGAACGGGCAGGTCGTTGGGCCCGCCTGCGTAGAGGGCCACGTCCGCGGCCACGGTGTCCTCGGTGAAGACCGGATGCTGCGACACCCACACGGTGCTGCCCGGCGCTGGACGTTGAAGGCTGCCGGCCACGTCAGCGCCCGCCAGAGGCCCGGCCAGGGCGGCCAGGGCGGTGGTCTTGCCCGTGCCGCTGGGGCCCTGGAGCACCAGGACGCCGCCGTGCGGGACCCGCGCGGTGAACCCGGACAGCGCCGGTTCCGCGCGGCCGGGATAGGACACGGAAAGGCCGGCAGCACACACCACGAATTTTCCGGCGTCGTGCCGGGAACGGTGCGCGGCAGCGTTGCGCATGCTCCCTGCATTCCCTGCGCAGGCCGTCGGTGCCCCCTCGGGCACGTCGGCGTCCGAAGTGGCCGCCAGGCCGGTGGCACCCCCGGCTTTGAGGATTTCATTGACCCGGCGCAGGGCCTCCACGCCGTCCTCGCTGCCGTGGTGGGCGGCGCCGACGTCGCGCAGGGGGCGGAAGCACTCGGGTGCCAGCATGAGGGCGAGCAGGCCGGCCTCGAGGGTCATGTCCCCGGCCACGAGCCGCACGCCAATGAACACGGCCACGACGGCCACGGAGATGGTGCTGATCAATTCCAGGGCCATGGAGGAGAGGAATGCCGTGCGCAACGTCGCCATGGTGGACTTGCGGTACTCCTCCGAGACGTCGGCCAGTGCCTGGCGCTGCGCCCCGGCACGGCGCAGGCCCACGAGCACGGGCAGGCCGCGGGCCAGCTCCAGCAGGTGGTTGGAAAGCCTGTCAAGGCCTTGGGCGGCCCGCTCCACACGGTCCTGGGTGTGAAAGCCGATCAGGATCATGAACACGGGGACCAGTGGCAGCGTCAGGACCACAATGAGTGCGCTGACCCAGTCCGTCAGAAGGATTTGCAGCCCCACGGCGGCCGGCAGCACGGCGCAGGAAACGAGCGCGGGGAGGTAGGCGGTGAAATAGGTGTCAAGACCGTCAAGGCCGCGGCTGGCGAGCATTGCCTCCGCTCCCGTGCCTGCGCCGGGCGCTCCGCCGCCCAGCCGGTGTGCCACGAGGCGGGCACGCAATTCCTCCTTGGTGCCAAGTGCGGCCCGCCGGGCCAGGACTTGCTGGCCCCACGCCGCGCCGGCGAGCAGTACCGCGCCCGCGATGCCCTGGACGGCCAGCCGCCCCACCCCGGGCTGCGCCCCGCCGGCCCATACTGCCAGCGCATGGGCCAGGGCGCCCATGAGCAGCACCAGGGCCACGGCCTTCAGTGCGGCCAGCCCTGCGAGCCCGGCGAGGGCGGTGCGGGTGTGCCTGCCCGGGGGAAGCGCGGGGCGGGCCATGCTAGCTGCCCCCCGCTGCGGCCGCCGCCGCGTCCCCACGTCCGACGGCGGGGGCGAAGTCGTGCGGTTCGGGCAGGTGCGCGGTGCTGATGCGCTTGCGGAAGATCCAGTAGGTCCAAGCCTGGTAGGCCAGCACAAGGGGCACGCCCACGGCGGCCACGATGGACATCAGGCCCAGCGTGTAGGGAGACGAGGACGCATTGGCGATCGTAAGGTTCCAGGCGGGGTTGAGCGTGGAAGGCAGCACCACGGGGAACACGCCGCTGAAGATTGTGGAGCTGCCCAGCAGCAGGAATGCGCCGAGGGCCAAGAAGCTCAGGCCCTCGCGGCCCCTGAGGTTGGCGGCCCAGGCCACAGCCGCGGCAGCCACGGCCACGGCCAGCAGCACCCAGCTGAACCACTTGCCGTTGGACACTGCCACGGCAATGGCCCACACGGCCAGCGGCAGCAACCCCACGGCCAGCCAGCGCCCGACCAGGCGGCGGGCGCGGAGGCGGACGTCGCCGTCGGTCTTCAGGGCCAGGAAGGCGGCGGCCTGCAGGAGGCAGAAGGCCACCACCGCCATCCCGCCCAGCACGGCATACCAGGTGAACCAGGCGAATGGCCCGCCAACGCGGTCGCCGTTGGCATCCAGGGGCAGGCCCGTGGTGGTCAGGGCCAGCATCGCGCCGATCCCGAACGCGGCCACCAGCGAGCCGATCCCGATAGCCCAGTCCCACACGCGGCGCCAGGTGTCGTGGTGCACCTTGCCACGGTATTCAAAGGCCACGGCCCGGAAGATGAGCGCCAGCAGCACGAACACCAGCGGGATGTACAGGCTGGAAAACAGCGAGGCGTACCAGAACGGAAACGCCGCAAACGTGGCGCCGCCGGCCGTGATCAGCCAGACCTCGTTGCCGTCCCAGACCGGGCCCACGGTGTTCAGCAGCAGGCGCCGCTCCTTTTCGTCACGGGCAAAGACCTTCATGAGCATTCCCACGCCAAGGTCGAATCCCTCCAGGAAGAGGTATCCGGTCCACAGCACGGCAATGAGAATAAACCACAGGGTGGGGAGGAAGTCCATCGTTCAGTCCTTAGGTCCAGGCGGGATAGGTTCGGCGGCGGGCATCAACGGCCGCAAGGCCGGCGGGCGTCAGTACGCAAAGGCGAGCACATCGTCGCCGTCCCCGTCCGGGGCGTCGCCGCGGTCGCCCTCCCCGCCGGGGGCGTGCCCCAGCTCGGGCATGGCGGAGGGCACACCGCCGCGGATGTACTTGGCGAGCAGCACCACCTCGACCACCAGCAGGACGGCGTACACGCTGGCGAGAGCCGCCAGGGAGAAGATCATCTCCCCCGCGGAGACGCCCGGTGAGACGGCGGCGGCGGTGAACATGAACACCTGGTCGATGCCGGACATGGAGGGATTCGGTGCCACGACGAACGGCTGTCGGCCCATTTCGGTGAAAATCCAGCCGGCGGCGTTGGCACCGAAGGGGGCCAGGATGCCCAGCAGCGCCAGCCGCATGATCCACTTGGGACGCGGCACGGTGCCCTTGCGCGTGGCAAAGAGCGCCACGGCCGAGGCCAGTGCGGCCAGCCCGCCAAAGCCGATCATCATGCGGAAGCCCCAGTAGGTGACGGGCATGACGGGGACGTAGTTGATGGGCTGTCCGGCGCGGTCGCCGTAGATGGGGTTGTCCGGGACGTTGGTGCCGTACTTGGCCTGGTACTCCGGCACGAGGGTGTTGACGCCCTTGATGTCGGTGGTGAAGTCGTTGTGCGCCAGGAAGGAGAGGAGGCCGGGTATTTCCATGACGGCGACCACCTTGGAGCAGTCGCGGCTGCTGAGGTCCCCGATGGACAGGACGGAGAAGCTGGTGCCGTCGTGGCAGGCGGCCTCGGCGGCGGCCATCTTCATGGGCTGCTGCTCGAACATGAGCTTGCCCGACATGTCGCCGGACACGGCGGATCCGGCAAAGGCGATCATGGCCACCACGGCGCCAATCCGCAGCGACTTGATCCAGACGGAGTGGTCAAGCTTGCTGCGGCCGGGGATGGTGTCCGATTCGCCGACAACGACGCGGCCCGCGGCGTCCACGGTGTCAATGCCGTCGTGGCGGCGCCGCCACAGGTGGTACCAGGAAATGCCAAGCAGGAATGCGCCGGCCACCGCCAGGGCGCCGGTGATGGTGTGGAAGAAGGCCACGAGGGCGGTGTTGTTGGTGAAGACGGCCCAGGCGTCCACCATGTGCGGGTAGCCGTCCACCATCTTCACCCCGACAGGGTGCTGCATCCAGGAGTTGGCCACCAGGATGAAGTAGGCCGAGACGACGGAACCGCAGACGGCAATCCACAGGCAGGCCAGGTGCACTTTTGCCGCCAGCTTCTTCCAGCCAAAGATCCACAGGCCCAGGAATGTGGACTCAACAAAGAATGCCAGCAGCGATTCCATGGCCAGCGGAGCGCCAAACACGTCGCCAACGAAGCGGCTGTACTGGCTCCAGGCCATGCCGAACTGGAACTCCTGGACGATCCCGGTGGCCACGCCCATGATGAAGTTGATCAGGAACAGCTTGCCCCAAAACTTCGTGGCGCGAAGGTACTCCTCCCGCCCGGTACGGTGCCACACTGTTTGCAGCACAGCCACGAGCAGCCCGAGCCCAATGGTCAGGGGCACCATCAAAAAGTGGTAGACCGTGACGATCCCGAACTGCCACCGGGCAATGTCCAGAGCTTCCATTCACTTCCCTCAATTCAAGAGTTGCACCGCGCCAGCGGAACCAATTCTACGACTCGTAGAACTCTAAGTTCTACCCCGCGTAGAACATTGCTGTCAAAAGCTGTACATTGGTCTCGGAAGCACTTTGTTGGGCAATCGAATAGAAGGATCTTGCATGGCAACTCTTGGGGACCTGGAACGGGCTGTGATGGACCTTTTATGGGAACATCCCGAGGCCATCACGGCCAACACGCTGCGTGACCTGCTCTCGCAGCGGCCCTCCGCGACCGAGGCGGATTCGCGGCCGCTGGCCGTGACCACCGTCCTCACCGTGCTGTCACGGCTGGAGAAGAAGGGTCTGGTGGAGCGTGAACGCGCCACCCGCCCGCACCGCTACCGTGCCGTGACGAGCCGCGCCGACCACACGGCCGAGCTCATGCTCGAGGTGCTCGGCTCCGCACCCGACCGGGAGGCCGTCCTGGCGCGGTTCATCGGCACGGTCAGCGAAGGCGAGGCCGAAACCCTGCGCAAGCTGCTGGGCCGCGACTGAGCGCGCACCTGCCGTTGCGCAGGCGGTAGCCTTAAGACATGTTCTGGACCTCGTGGTTCCTCGCGGCCCTGGCAATCACCTTGGCTTGGCCCGCTCCCGTGCTCCTCTCGCGCGCCGGGTGGCCCGCGCGGGCACCGTTCTCGGCCATGGTGCTCTGGCAGGCCATTGCCCTGGCCGGCGGACTGTCGATGATCGGGGCCATGCTCTGCTACGGCCTGGTGCCGCTGGGCGGCAGCCTCTCCTCCGGCCTGCACGGGCTGCTGCGCGTGGTCTCGGGGCAACAGTCGCTGGACACGCTGGGGCCGGTCCATGCCTTCGCCCTCAGTGCCGCGGCCCTGCTCTCCGCCCACCTGGTCTTCACCCTGTGGCTGACGTATTTCCGCATCAACCGCCAGCGCAGCCGCCACCGGGACCTGCTGAACCTGCTCAGCTCCCCCTCACGCGACCGCCCGGACACCCTGGTCATCAACCATGAGGCGCCAGTGGCCTACTGCCTGCCCGGCGGCTCCCGCTCGGTGACGGTGCTCTCCGACGGGCTCATGACGCTCCTCTCGCCCGAGGAACTGCACGCGGTCCTGCTCCACGAGCAGACGCACCTGGCCCAGCGCCACCACCTGCTGCTGTGGGCCTTCGCGGCCTGGCGGTCCGCCCTGCCGTGGCTGCCGACGTCGCGCCTGGCGCAGCGCGCCGTGTCATCCCTCATTGAGATAATGGCCGACGACGTGGCCTTGCGTTCCGTGGGAAAGTCCACCCTGGTGGCGGCCATTGCCCTGGTCGCCAGCGGCCCCGCACGGCTGCCGGCCGCGGAGCTGGTGGGCGGCGGGGCGGAGCAGATCGACACGCCCGCGACGACGTCGGCGCGACTGGGCAGGCTGCTCACCCCTGCCCCGGCACTGGGTGCGGGAACGCAGGCGGCGGTGGTCGCCGTGGCGCTTCTCCTGCTGGCAGTGCCCACGGCCCTGCTGCTGGTGCCGGGGATCCTCGCCTGACAGTCCCCCCATCCCTCGGTTGCAATCGGGGCACTTCTACCCAACCCTCCCGCACTTTTGTGAGGGAGGGTTGGTGGATGTTCGCCCGTTTGCAACCGGGCGTTTAAGGAAACAGCCCCGATTGCGCGGGAGCGATGGGGAATACAGCCCCGATTGCAACCGAGGGTTGCTCAGGTGTCAGGCGTCGATGCGGTCTGCATCCAGGTGTTCGCTGCCGGCCACAATGAATTCCTTGCGGGGGGCCACTTCGGCACCCATGAGCAGCTCAAAGGTGTGTTCGGCGCGGTCGGCGTCGGCGCTGGTCACCCGGCGCAGCATGCGGTGGCGCGGGTCCATGGTGGTCTCGGCCAGCTGTTCCGCGTCCATCTCGCCCAGGCCCTTGTAGCGCTGGATCGGCTTCTTGTAGGCCTTTCCCGACTTTTCCAGCTTGGCCAGCAGCCCGTGCAGCTCCTTTTCGGAGTAGGTGTAGACCATCTCATTGGCCTTGGAACCGGCGTGGACGATCTCCACCCGGTGCAGGGGCGGGACGGCCGCATAGACGTTGCCGGCGTCGACCATGGGGCGCATGTAGCGGAAGAACAGGGTCAGCAGCAGCGTGCGGATGTGGGCACCGTCGACGTCGGCGTCGGTCATGAGGATGACCTTGCCGTAGCGGGCGGCGCCCAGGTCAAAGCTGCGTCCGGAGCCGGCGCCCACCACCTGGATCAGGGCGGCGCATTCGGCGTTGGCCAGCATGTCGCCCACGGAGGCCTTTTGGACGTTGAGGATCTTGCCGCGGATCGGCAGCAGCGCCTGGAAGTCCGAGGACCGGGCCAGCTTCGCCGTGCCCAGGGCGCTGTCGCCCTCCACAATGAACAGTTCGCTCTTGTTGACGTCATTGCTGCGGCAGTCGGCCAGCTTGGTGGGCAGCGACGAGGTCTCCAGCGCGTTCTTGCGGCGCTGGGTCTCCTTGTGCACGCGGGCCGAGATGCGCGACTTCATCTCCGAGACCACTTTTTCCAGCAGGGTGGCGGCCTGGATCTTCTCGCCGCGGGCCGTGGATTCCAGCTTGGCCTTCAGTTCCTTTTCCACCACCTTGGCCACAATGGCCTTGACGGCGGGGGTGCCCAGGATTTCCTTCGTCTGGCCCTCGAACTGGGGCTCGGCCAGGCGGACGGTGAGCACGGCGGTCATCCCCGCCATGACGTCGTCCTTTTCAATCTTGTCATTGCCGGCCTTGAGCTTGCGCGCGTTGGCCTCGACCACCTTGCGGAACGTCTTCAGGAGCGCCTGTTCAAAGCCCTCCTGGTGGCGCCCGCCCTTGGGCGTGGCAATGATGTTCACAAAGCTGCGCATGGTGGTGTCGTAGCCCACGCCCCAGCGCAGGGCGATGTCCACCTCGCAGTCCCGTTCCACCGCCGTGCTTTCCAGGTGCCCGGACGCGTTGAGGACCGGCACGGTCTCGGTGAACGTGCCGTGGCCCTGCAGGCGCCAGATGTCGGTGACGGAGCCGCCCACCGAAAGGAAGTCGACAAACTCGGAGAGGCCGCCGTCGTGGTGGAACACCTCCTCGTGGGGTGCGAACTCGCCCGGGGAGCCGGGCACGCGCCGTTCGTCGCGGACCGTGATTTTCAGCCCGGGCACCAGGAAGGAGGTCTGGCGGGCGCGGGAGACCAGTTCCTCGTAGGAGAACTTCGCGTCGGGGGTGAAGATCTGCCGGTCCGCCCAGTAGCGGATGCGGGTGCCCGTGACCCCCCGCTTCGTGGTGCCAACCACGTCCAGGCTGGATTTGTCGGTGAACGGCGTGAAGACGGCGTCGGGGCCCACGGACTTGCCGGAGTCGTTGAAGTGGCCGGGCTCGCCGCGCCGGAAGCTCATCTGGTGGGTCTTGCCGCCGCGGTCCACCTGGGCGTCCATGCGGGCGGACAGGGCGTTCACCACGCTGGCGCCCACGCCGTGGAGGCCGCCGGAAGCCGCGTAGGAGGTGCCGCCAAACTTGCCGCCGGCATGAAGCTTGGTCAGCACCACCTCCAGGCCGGTGAGGCCCGTCTTGGGTTCCACGTCCACGGGGATGCCGCGGCCGTCGTCGTGCACCTCAACGGAGTTGTCCTTGTGCAGGACCACCTTGATGTTCTGCCCGAAGCCGGCGAGGGCCTCGTCAACGGAGTTGTCAATGATCTCCCATAGGCAGTGCATGAGGCCGCGCGAGTCGGTGGAGCCGATGTACATGCCGGGGCGCTTCCGAACCGCCTCCAGCCCCTCCAGCACGGAGAGGTGGCGGGCGTTGTAATCGGAATTCATTCGTGCCACGGCTGGCTTGCTCCTTGTGACGGTGACGGTGCTCGGCTGACGATGCGCGGCCCTCAAAAGAAGGCGCGCCCACTCAAGGTTAACGCTTGGCGGTCGGCATTCCGGACAGGCATGCCGCGGGGGCGGGCGCTACGCGGTAAGCGAAAGTGCGCCGTGGCTGGCATGGGCGGTGCGCAATTGATGGTTGTATGAAGTACAGGAACTAGAGAAGGAGGCCATGATGACTACCACCGCCATTGCCAGCCGCGAGCTGGACACGATGGACCGTTGCGACCGTTGTGGCGCACAAGCCTATGTCCGAGTTGTCCTGGAATCCTCCGGGGGCGAGCTGCTTTTTTGCGGACACCACGCCCGCGCCGTCGAGACTTCCCTGAAGCCACTCTCCTCGGAGTGGCACGACGAGACCGCGCGCCTGAACGCCAAGGAACCGGTTTCCGTCGACTAGCTTGAACGTTCACCAAGAGGGCCCCGGATGTTCCGGGGCCCTCTTTTGTGCGCGCCGGAAACGCCATGGAAAGCACGACGCCGGACCCCGCCGGCCTGCCCCTCCCCACCGTGGGCGCGTCCCCGGCTAAGGCGCCTTAGCGGGGCGGGGCGCCCTGGCGCCGCCCCAAGATAAGGCATCTGCCAGATGTTCCGCCGTGGCCAACGGCGAAGGATGGAGTCATCAAACAAGGCATTTCCTGGGCAAGGGGACGGCAATGAACGACTTCATGGCACTCATGACGCGGCAGCAGAACGAACGCGAGCTGGCGGTGGCACTGGAACAGCGGCGGCTGCTGCGCGGTGCGGAGGGGGCGGACCCCCGGTTCCAGCGGAACCCGACCGTTTCGCAGCGGTTGCGGCAGCGGCTGCAGCTGCGCATCCACCGCAGCCCCTCACCGGCAAGGCCCCCCGTGGACGCAATCCATTCCAACGCGTGACGGCCCTGCTGCGCGGCGGCGGGGCGTGGCAGGATGGTTATATGCAGTCATCGCAGGCCGGCAGCCACATGATTGGGCGTGAGGAGGAACTGCGCGCCCTCACCGACTCCTACGGGCTCGCCGTGCAGAGCAGGCCCCAGGCCGTGGTGGTTGCCGGCGAGGCCGGCCTCGGCAAGACCCGGCTGCTGCGCGAATTCCTCAACGGCATCTCCGGGACGGCCCGCATCCTCTCCGGCCAATGCGTTGACCTGGGCCCGCTCGCCACGCCGTATGCACCCATTACGGCGGTGCTGCAGGACCTGGCCGGAGAAACCGGCCTGGCCGGGCTGCTGGACCTTGCCGGTCCGGGGCGGGACGCGCTTTCGCTGTTGCTGCCGGAAGCCGGCATGGCGGAGCCGGGGAATTCCACGGCAAACCTGGTGCTGGAAGCGGTCAGCACCGTCCTGGAACGTGCCGCGGAGGGGCGGCCGACCGTCGTCGTGGTGGAGGACCTGCACTGGGCGGACGAGTCCACCCTGGCCGTCCTGAGCTTCATCCTGCGCGCGTTCAACGGCGGCCAGTTCCTGCTCGTCATGAGCTACCGCACGGACGATGTTCACCGGGGGCACCCGCTGCGGGCCTTTCTGGCCGAAGTGGAGCGCGGCCGCTTCGCCAAGAACATCCAGCTCGGCCGGCTCAACCGGGAACAGGTGCGCCAGCAGCTTGAGGCCATCACGGCGGCCCCCGCCGACTACGAGCTTGTGGAAAATGTACTCTCCCGCAGCGACGGCATTCCGTTCTTCGTCGAGGAGCTGGCGGGGCTGGGCGCCTGCGCTTCCACCACGGAACTCCCGTCGTCGCTCCGGGACCTGCTGCTGGCGCGGTACGAGAGGATGGACGAGCCCGTCCAGTATTTCCTGCGCGTGATTGCAGCCGGCGGGACCTGCGTGCCGCACGCGCTGGCGGAGCACGCGTTTGACCAGGCGGAGGACGGCTTCGAAGCCTCGGCGCGCCTGGCCCAGCAGGCCAATCTGATCACCATTGACGGCGACAGCTACACGTTCCGGCACGCCCTTTTGCGCGAAGCGATCCACTCCGACCTGCTCCCGGGTGAACGCACGCGCTTCCACACCCGCTACGCGCAGGCGCTGGAAAACCAGGACCCGGCGCGCCGCGACACGGCGGCCATCGCCTACCACTGGGATGCTGCCAATGTCCCCGACAAGACCTTCAAGGCCTCCATCGACGCGATGGGCGAGGCCTGGCGCAGCTTTGCCTACACGACCTCGGCCCGCATGGGCGAGCGCGCCCTGGAGCTGTGGGACAGCGTCAGCGAGCCGGAACAGATGGCCGGCATGCCCCGCTACCGGCTCATGGGGCGCACGGCCGGGGCGCACAACCTGGCAGGGGACGGGGAACGGTCCCTCGCGGTCATCAGGCTGGCAGTGCGTGACCCCGCCGCAACGGGCCCGGAGCGGGCACGCCTGCTCGCCGCCCAGGCCACGTACCTTGGCATCAACGCCAAGCCCGGGTCCGAACCACTGCTGCGCGAAGCCTTGGAACTGGTCCCGCCCGGGGTGGACGAAAAGCTGCGCGCCAGGCTGCTGAACTGGCTGGCGGCACGGCTCATGCTCTCCGGGAGGCTGGAGGAAGCCGTGGCCGAGGCGTCGGAAGCGCTGGAGCTGGCCACGGCCATCGGAAACGCCGAGGAACGTTCCGTGGCCGCCAACCTGCGCGGTGTTTCCCGGATCGGCTCCGGGGACATTGCCGGAGGCCGGGAGGACGTGGAGGCGGCCGAGCACCTGGCCGAGGGCCACGGGCAGGCGCTTTTGCGTTTTCGGGTCAACTATTCGGACGCCCTGAACCTGCTGGGACTCTACGACGAGTCAATTGAGGTTGCCGAGGCGGGGATCGAGCGTGCCCGGCAGCTCGGCGTGGCGCGCACCTCGGGCGCCATCCTGTCCTCGAACGCCGTGGACCCGTTGTTTGCGCGCGGCGACTGGGCGAGGGCGTCCGCGCTGCTCGAACGCAACCTGCAGCTCTCCCCGCCGAGTTCCTTCCACGGCTACCTGATCCGCTCGAAAATCTGGTGGACATTGTGGGGCGGGGACGTGGCGGGTGCGGAGGGCCTCTTCAGGCGGTGGGAGTCGCTGCTGCGCGAGCTGGCGGCCGTGGAAATGCAGTCCCGCCTGCATTTCGCCGCGCTCAGCGCCGAGCTGGCCTGGGCGCACGGCGAGCTGGACCGCGCCTGGGAGGAAGTCCTGTTCGTCCTTGGCCCCGGCTTCCGGCCGCTGCCGGGCTACGACCTGCCCCTGCTGGCGCTGGCCGCCAGGGTGCTTGCCGCGCGGCGCCGGGCCGGGCCGCAGCCGGCCGGGAGGCAGCCGACCGGCGACGACGAGTCCCGCCTGCGTGCCGTGCTGGCCCGCGACTCCTTTTGGCCCACCCATGCCGCCTGGGCGGCACTTTTTGACGCGGAACTCGGCGGGCGCCTGGGGACGGGCGACGACCCTGCCGCGTGGCACCGGTCCGAGGGGCTTGCCCCCGCCCTGCCGGCGCACCTGCGCCACTACGTCGGGCTGCGGGCCGGGGAGGCCGAGCTGGCCGCCGGACGGCGGATGGAGGCGGCGGCGGCCCTGCGGGCGGCCGTCGACGGCGCCGAGGCGCTGGGCGCCCGCCTGGTGGCCGGGCTGGGCCGCGACTTTGCCACACGGGCCGGGCTGTCGCTGGACGGGCCCAGGCACCGCCCCAACACCGACGAACTGACGGAGCGGGAACACCAGGTCCTGGCCCTCGTGGCCGACGGGCTCACGAACCGCCAAATCGGCGAGCGGCTTTTCATCAGCGCGAAGACGGCCAGCGTGCACGTCTCGGCGATCATGCGCAAGCTCGGCGCCTCCAGCCGCACGGAGGCCGCCGCCTGCGTGCTTGCAAGGAAGTGACCCACGCCCCCCTTGCCTTGCGCCTCGGACCTTGTGCCTCGGCCAGGGAACCCCCGGGCACGTGGGCCCAAGGTACATCGCTGCCCGGTTGCCGCGGTGGCTCAGTCCAGGTAGTCGCGCAGGACCTGCGAGCGTGACGGGTGGCGCAGCTTGGACATCGTCTTGGACTCTATCTGGCGGATGCGCTCGCGCGTGACACCGTAAACCTTGCCGATTTCGTCTAAAGTCTTCGGCTGGCCGTCGGTCAGCCCGAAGCGCATGGCCACCACGCCCGCCTCGCGCTCGGAGAGGGTGTCCAGGACGGAATGCAGCTGTTCCTGCAGCAGCGTGAAGGACACGGCGTCGGCGGGGACAACGGCTTCGGAGTCCTCGATGAGGTCGCCGAACTCGGAGTCGCCGTCTTCACCGAGCGGGGTGTGCAGCGAGATGGGCTCGCGGCCGTACTTCTGCACCTCGACGACCTTCTCGGGCGTCATGTCCAATTCCTTGGCCAGCTCCTCGGGCGTGGGTTCGCGGCCCAGGTCCTGGAGCATCTGGCGCTGGACGCGGGCCAGCTTGTTGATGACCTCCACCATGTGCACGGGAATGCGGATCGTGCGCGCCTGGTCGGCCATGGCGCGGGTGATGGCCTGGCGGATCCACCAGGTGGCGTAGGTGGAGAACTTGAAGCCCTTGGTGTAGTCGAATTTCTCGACGGCGCGGATCAGGCCCAGGTTCCCTTCCTGGATCAGGTCCAGGAAAAGCATGCCGCGGCCGGTGTAGCGCTTGGCCAGGGACACGACCAGGCGGAGGTTGGCTTCCAGCAGATGGTTCTTGGCCCGCTTGCCGTCGTGCACGATGCGCTGCAAGTCGCGCTTGAGCTGCACGTCCATGGTGTCGGCCTCGGCGGAATTCAGTTTTTCGTTGGCGAAGAGGCCGGCCTCGATGCGCAGCGCCAGGTCGACTTCCTGCTCGGCATTGAGCAGTGCAACCTTTCCGATCTGCTTCAGGTAGTCCTTGACCGGGTCCGCCGTGGCCCCGGCGGACATGACCTGCTGGACGGGGGCGTCGTCGTCGTCGGAGTCGGAGTAGACAAAGCCCGTGCCCGTGGCGGCCGGCAGGGCAGCCTTCTCGGAGCCCGCTTCCGGATCTTCCTCCTCGACCGCGACGTCGGCAGCTTCCTCTTCGACCTTGGCGGCCTTGGTACGGCGGACGGCGGCCTTCGGGGCGGCCTTGCCGGCCGAAGCCATGGCGGCCTTCTTCGTGGCCGCGCGCTTCTGTGCCGGGGTCAGCGGCGCGTCGGCTGGGTCATTGACCTCGATCGTTGCGGAGTCTTTGCTCTTGGAAGTAGCAGACACAGAAAACCTTTCTTGCGGCGGTCTGTGGAGTTACCTTGGGGCAACACCACTATGACCCTGTCAAGTCCGTGTTGCCTTTGCGCATCACTTCCACCTGGAGGGTCTTTACGTATAACTCCCCGTGGAGTGGCATTGTTCCCGCCGCCACGCATGGGGTTTATCGAAAAAGAACCGCCAGCACGAAGTGCGGCGCAAAACACGGACCCAACCGGGTCGCGGCCTCCATTGTCTCATGTTTTCCGCGCCTCCCGGCACGGTTCAGGCAGCCTCCGCCTGCCGGCGATACCCGGGCCAGGCCGTCTGCTGGTCCTTGGCCCATGCCGCCACAAATCCCACCTGCAACAGCCTGTCCAGCAGCTGCGCGAGCCTGTATTCCGGAACAAACTTCTGGGATTCCACAAAGTATGCCCCCGCCCAGGTACCCCGCCCCCGGCACCACTGTATCCAGCCCAGCACGCACAGCAGGGGCGCCTTGGCCTCACCGTCCACGGACCCGGCCAGATGCAGCACGAGTTCCTCCGCCTGGTCCATCCTGGTCCAATTGGGTGCCAGCGCCGGGCGGTGTTCCCCGGCGCTGCCGCCAAGCAGGGCGTCGCTGAAGAGTCCGGCCGCCGCATCAATGGCGGCGTCGGACTCGTCCAGGATCGCGATGTCGTAGCCCGCGGCCTGGCTGGACCCATACCAGTGCTGCGGGACCACCGGCTCCGGCACGTCCGGCTGAAGATAGCCGGTGCCCAGGACGCCCGCCAGGGACATTTCGGGGGTGGCCGACAGGGAAACGAGGACGGCGTCGCGCACGGCGGTGTTGCCCAGGCTGGCCACCAGGTATCCCGTCATGACGGTGTCCGGCTGTTCGGGCCAGTGAGCGAGGGCGCGCTCCCACGCGCCCAGGGTCACGACAAGCTGGTTTTCCGCCGTCCCGTGCGCACTGAGTTGCGCCAGAAACGGTTCCGCCGCCCGGGCCACCTTGGCTGGCTGCTCCGGGTCCCGCACTGCGGTCATGGCGGGCACGCGCTGCCGGGGGCTGTCTTCGACGCTGCTGCCACGGAAGACCAGTTCGGCACTGACAAGGCTGCCGGTGATCTTGCTGTTGCTGTGCCCTCGCCATGGGCAGCACGCGGGG
>Ga0134128_10006109_pt1 | contig 14588 bp, 13 predicted proteins | sample KB31754_FD_96462 | JGI IMG/M metagenome (GOLD analysis project Ga0134128, IMG submission 96462) | Terrestrial soil microbial communities with excess Nitrogen fertilizer from Kellogg Biological Station, Michigan, USA - KB3-175-4 | ecosystem: Environmental > Terrestrial > Soil > Unclassified ... | reverse complement strand
TAAGGGACAATTCCTATGTGGATAACCTGCCTTTGGTACAGTTTGTGCCTTTTGGGGATATGGAATGGCGTCACCCACGCAATTCCGGCATATTCAGAAAAATCCGTTCTTATGAGAAAAACGATCGTTATCAACACGCTCCTTATCCTTGGTTATTATCTCGTGTTGCAACTATTGATTTGGATCTCGATGGTTCTTCGTTGAAAGGTCTTGTCCCTGGTCCGCCTGAGGGGCGGTGCGTCTGCTAAGACTTTTGTTTTGAATTTACCGGAGGTCAATTGGCCGAAGGCCATATTAACCTGGAGCTCGTTCGCAGCCTGTCGCAAGGCGTGGAAAACGCAACCGCGTTTTCCCCTGACATTAGCGTATTGCCGGGAATGCGCTAATTTTTCTCGAAGCGCATTCCCGGCATGATGTTGCCCGCGGTTGGGGGTTGCCGACTTCCTTTTTGAGGTCGGGGATTTGCCTGGGCCGCTGCTATGCAGCGTGGTTCGCAGCCGCCAACCGTACTTTTACCTATTTAATCTCCCTTCAGCAAGTCCGGGCGTCGGTCCCGGGTGCGCTGGAGGGATTGTTCATGTCGCCAATCCTCGATCTTTCGGGGGTCTCCGCTCAACAATATATCGGGCACGGTCATGCCGCGCCACTCCGCCGGTCTTGTATAGACGGGTGGGGCCAGCAGATCATCCTGGAAGCTGTCGAACAGCGCCGAAGTCTCGTCATTGAGGACGCCGGGGATCAGCCTGCCGATCGCATCCACCAGCACTGCTGCGGCCAGTTCGCCGCCACTCAGCACATAGTCGCCGATGGACAGCTCCATCGTCACATAACGGTCGCGGATGCGCTCGTCGATCCCTTTGTAGTGACCGCATATCAACAAGAGGTTGCCCTTCAACGATAGCCCGTTCGCAATGCGCTGCTCCAGCCGCCGCCCATCGGGCGTCAGGTAAATGATCTCGTCGTAGGGCCGCTCCTTCGAAAGGCTCTCTATGGCCGCGGCGAGGGGTTCGGGCATCATAACCATACCTGCGCCACCGCCATACTGGTAATCGTCTACCTGTCCGTATTCGTTGACTGCCCATTGCCGGAGATGGTGAACGCGGATCTCGAGGAGGCCTTTGTCTCGCGCGCGTTTGAGGATGGAGTGCGAAAAGGGCGACTCCAACAGCTCCGGTAATACGCTCAGGATATCAATGGTCATCATGGTGCAAACGTACGTATAAGTGCGGTAAAAAGCGCGGGGGCGCCGGGGCGGCGCGGGATGTGGCTGGGGGGCGGCTCCTGGTGCGGAATGGCGATGGGGCCGGGTTTTATTCTTCGAGAAAATCGTCGAGCTCGCGGCGTTGTTTTTTGGTGGGGCGGCCGATCTTGCTTTGGCGCTTGCCCGTATTGAAGCTCGCCGCCTGGAACTGGAGACGTTCGATCTCTTCGGCGGGTGTGATGTCGACATAATAATTGACCGCCTGCGAAAATTGCAGTCGGTGATCAAGGAGGCCGGTGACTTTTATGCGCCACCGCCGATGCTCCGTCTTTATCTCGTATTCGTCGCCGATGCTCACGGTCTTCGACGCTTTGGCGCTGTCCCCGTTGTACTTCACTTTGCCTTTTGTGCACGCATCCGTGGCTTCAGACCGGGTCTTGAAGATGCGGATGGACCAGAGATATTTATCGAGGCGTAACTTTTCCTTTGCGTCTTTGTCGGGCATAGGGCAAAATTAGGGATTCCCCTCTTGAAAATGGGGTAGGGTTTTCGTCGAAACGACAATCATTAGCGTGTCTTAATAATACTTTACCGCTACGGTGGAGGGGAGGAGGTGTTGGTATTCGTGGAGGCGTTTGCGGAGCCACGTGGTGTCGTAGGCTTCGACGGCGTAGAAATTGACGGCCCGCTCACCGGCGGTAGGTGGGATGGCGGCTGCGGGCTGGTTCGGGGCGGATTGATTGGTGGCTGAAGGTGCGCCTTCGGCTATATCCCAGGTGGCGACCTTGGTCCATTTCGGCAGCTGGTCGGCACGGAACCATGGGTCCGCTACGATGGCTACACGGATGCCGTCCTTTTTACTTAACGAGTCGGCGTAGAGTGGGGTCCAGCCGTATTCTTTTGTCATCCGGACCACGTCGTTGCTGGCGATGCCGGTGTAGTCGAGCTTACGCCCTTCGGAGAAGTAGCTGATGGCTCCGGGCTGGTTAGTGCCTACCGTTTGTTTGAAATAATACAGATGAACAAAGTTAGCGGTGAGGTATTGCTCGTCGTAGATGCGATCGCAATCTTTTTCGAAGTGGGCGAGGTTCGCGGCATTGCGGGCAGTGAAGGGGACGGCTAATAAGACGAGGATGGCGAGGGCGGGGATTGTTGGCGGCGGCATCACGCGGCTGGCTTGCGCGGGCTGCGGCTGTGATGCCTGGCTGGCTTGGGTTGGCTGGGGCTTCGCGGCTGGATGGCCGGGGGGGATGGGCTGGCGCTTTGGGGCGATGGTGCTGTAGCGGATGATCAGCCAGGCGGCGGCTGCGGTGGCGATCAGGGCCAGGATCGCTGCATAGGTGGGATACGGGCCGACCAGCATCGTATTCGGGAGGAAATAGCTTTTCTTGATCACGCTGATGACACCGAAGAGGATTATCGGTGCGACGGCGATCGCGGCCAGCTTGGCGGCGGGTCTCCAACCTTTTTGGAGGCCGAAGAGAACAACCCCCAGGGCAATGACCAGGAGGTCTTCGTAGCGCGCGGCGACGGCGAGGACGGCGAAGATGTAGAGGGTCGCGGGGGCTGCGGCGGGGGTCTGGGCGGAGCCGGGGGCTTTTGCGGTTGGGGTCTGGGCGGATCCGGCGGCTGTTGCGGGGCGGGTGGGGGCTGCGGCGGGGGTATTTGGGGTGGAGAGGGTTTGGACCAGTACGTCCATGAAGAGGAAGACGAATAATAGCTGGAGGGTATATTCCATCCCGCTGACCACCAGCAACGGCAGGAGGGTCAGGCCCATCGCGGCTATGAGGACGAGAAACTGACGGGCAGGCGGGAACCCGTAACGGATCAACGCCCTTTGGAACACCAGCAGGAAATAGGCCGCCGCGAGGAGATTGACGACCAGGGGAATGATCAGATGCGCGCCGAGGATAAAAAAGATCGGCGCGAGGGCGATGGGATAGAGTAGCGACGAGGCGGCAGATTGAAAGGCATATTTAGACACCCCCCATACCTGGTAAAAGGCCAGATCGCGGCCCACCGTGATGTTTACATACGCGTTGTCGAGCGGGAAGAGAATGTTGCCTTTTGTATGATGCAGCACGGGTAATTCGAGGAGCGCCACGGCAGCCAGGAGGGTAAGGATGGCCAGCAGCAGGACGCCGAGCGGTTTGCCGGTGGGGAGGGGGAGGAAAATGCGCCATTTCGTGCGGGCGGCGGGTGCGGACTCTTGGGGCGATGCCGGGTCGCGGGCTGGCTGAGACTGGGACCCTGTAGTTGACCGGGTGGAGATAGACATGAAGGAAAAGGTTTATTGGACGGCTAATGTAGGCCGGGCGGCTGCAATGGGGTGGCGGGGTTGCGGGGTGGGCGGTTTCTGGAAGTGAAGGACGGAAGTCGGACAGGCGCCCAAGGCAGAGGGGCGCCGCCGATCCGACGGGTTGGCCGGAGGATGCTTGGAATGGGCAAATTTTTGCTAAGTTTATAGCAGTAATTAATCTCTGCATTACATGTGGTATCATCATTATCATGGAGGTTGGCTATGGGGACTCGGATGGGGTTTCACTTTCCTTCTCCTCTTCCCTTATTTTCTCCCGACCATTGTCGCCGTTCTTCGCCGGAAGGCGAGCAGTCTGGGCATCTTTTTGCTCAACTTATTTTTAGGCTGGACGTTTATCGGGTGGGTAGGAGCGCTCATTTGGGCACTCAGCGCGGATAGGCGAGAAACGATTATTGTAAACAATAATCCACCGCCGCCACCCTCGTCGCATAGTTATACGAATGTGACGATGCGGAAGCCGGGTGTCACGCAGCAGGATAAGATCGATCAGCTTCGGCAGTTGAAGCAGCTGTTTGATGAGGGTGTGCTCACGGAAGACGAATTCAACCGGCAGAAGGCGGAGATCCTCAGATAGTTAACGATAGAGTTCGGCGGGGGGAAGAGACGTCCGGCTCTCGTCGATCACGTAGGTTTTTGACCACCTGTCATGCCAGGGAAAACAGGGGGTGCCCAACGCAGAAAAGATGTCGAAGGGAACCAACCGGCAAAGGCAGCGCAGGATCGCGGTCTTGGGAGTTATCCGTGAACCGTTCTGATTGATGGCGCGGGTGTGGGTGATGTATTTTCCCAACGTCTTACCCCCGGTGACCGATTCCATGATCGCCAAAGTAAAGAGGAAAAACGTGATCGCAATCGAATAGCCACAAACATACAGCAGCTCTTTACTATTCGTGTACTTGTAGATCAAGGTAAGGAGCGCGACATTGGGTTTGTAGAGAACATAGTTCCAAACGAAAAGAAGCGAGATCCTGTCTATGAGATAATTGCCGAAACGCTTGCCGCTGCTGGCTTGCGTAAACGTATACTCGACGTCGTCGAGGATGTTCGTTTCCGATGGGGGATTGGTGTTCGGCTCTGACATAGCTGCGGACTATTTTTCGGCGAAGAATTTGTGGAAGTAGGGGATGGTCTCGATGCCCTTGTAGAAGTTCGCAAGGTCGAATTTTTCGTTGGGGGAATGGAGGTTGTCGCTGTCGAGGCCAAAACCCATAAAGACGATCTTGATGCCGAGATATTTTTCGAAGAGCGAGCAGATGGGGATGCTGCCGCCGCCGCGCACGGGGATCGGGGCCTTGTGGAAAGTAGCTTCGATGGCGCTGGCCGCGGCCTTGTAGGCCTTGCTGTCGATGGGCGTCATATAGGGCTCGCCACCATGGTGCTCTTCGGCCTTGACGGTGACGCCGGGGGGCGCGATCTGGCGGAAATAGGTCAATAGCTTTTCCGTGATGATCCCGGAGGACTGATTGGGGACGAGCCGGGCCGAGATCTTTGCAAATGCTTTCGACGGGAGGACGGTCTTTGCGCCTTCGCCAGTATAGCCGCCCCAGATGCCGTTGAGCTCGAGCGTGGGGCGGATGCCTGTACGTTCATTGGTCGTATACCCCTTTTCGCCCCAGAGCTGGGTCACGCCAAGGTCCTTTTTGTATTCATCTTCGTTATAGGGGGCTTTCGCCATCAGCTTTCGTTCTTCCGGCGTGGCATCCACGACATCATCGTAGAAGCCGGGAATGGTAATGTGGTTGTCCGCATCATGACAAGAGGCGATCATCTTCGCGAGCATGGTGATGGGGTTGGCTACGGCACCGCCGTAGACGCCGCTGTGCAGATCCCGATTCGGCCCGGTAACCTCTACCTCGATATAGCTGAGACCGCGGACGCCGATGTCGATGCTGGGTGTATCGAGGCTAAGCATGGCGGTGTCGCTGATCAGGATCACATCGGCTTTCAGCAGATCGGTATGGGTGCTTACGAAGGTGGCGAGATTGGGGCTGCCGATCTCTTCTTCTCCTTCGATGATGAATTTGACATTGGTGGGAAGGGAGTTCGTGCGGATCATCGTCTCGAAGGCCTTGACGTGCATATAGAATTGCCCTTTGTCATCGGCCGAGCCGCGGGCATAGATCTTTCCGTCCTTGATCACCGGCTCGAAGGGGCCGCTGTGCCAGAGGTTGAGCGGGTCGACGGGCTGCACGTCGTAGTGACCATAGACGAGAACGGTGGGTTTGCTTTTATCAATGATCTTTTCGCCATAGACGACAGGATGACCGGCGGTGGGATAGACTTCGGCTTTATCGACACCCGCATCCAGCAGGCGTTGTTTCACCGCTTCCGCGCATTGCAGCATGTCCGCCTTGTGTTCGCTGCGGGAGCTGATGCTGGGGATGCGCAGGAGTTCGAGGAGTTCGCTGAGAAAACGATCTTTGTGCTGAGCCTGATAGTCTTTCCATTGTTGCATGGGGCAAATATAAGTGTTGGTGTTGGGTTTATCGGTAAATTCGTAGACTCAAACCTACTTACTTTATGGCCTATGATCCGGGTGAGGACTTTTCCTCTTTTGACTACTATCGCGCGCTTTTTGATAACCCAAAAAAGAATTCGGTGCTGCTGCTCGATGATGAGGGCATCATCCTGCAGGTGAACCGGGCATTCCTGCTCTCGTTTGGTTATGAAGAGGGGGATCTTATCGGGCAGCATTTTGGGATGTTGTTTACGGCGGCCGATCAGGAGAGGGACCTGCCGATGCGGGAGGTGCTGACGGTGGTGGAGGAGGGGCAGAGCTTCGACAACAATTATCTCGTCAACCGAAGCGGTTCGCTGACGTGGGCGTCCGGCGAATCGGTGTTGCTGACGAATGCGCAGGGGCGCAGGTGTATCCTCAAGGTCATTCAGAATATCCATGTTCAAAAGGAGTCGGAGCGGTCGATCGTCCGGCTGAATAATTTCAATGAGAGTATTTTGGCATCGATCGAGGATGCCGTGTTGGTGCTCGATCCGGAGCTCAGGCTGGTGAAGGCGAACAGGGCCTTTCTGGAATTGTTTTCGCTGGCCGAGCCGCATCTTCACCTGGTGGATTTCCGGCAGTTGTTGCAGGGGATGGATCGGGGGGATGAGCTGTATGCGGCGGTGCAGGCGATGCTGAGCAGGACTGCTTCCGGGGCTCCCGCCGCCGGGCGTGGTGCCGCGGATGTGTCGGGGATTGGGTCGGGGTATGCGACGGCGGGTAGTCCGGGGGGTGGGGGGTCGCAGGGGCCGCCGCCGCCGCAGGCGGCGGCGGCTGGGCCGGTGCCGTTGCAGGTGGAGCTGGCCGACGGGCATGGGCGGAGGCGGTGTTTCGATGTGAGCCTGGCCTTGCTGGATCATAGCGACAAGGACAATGTCCTTTTGATCTTTCATGATATCACCACCCAGAAGAACCAGGAGCGGCAGCGGGAGGACATCTTGAACTTTGTGGCCCACGAGCTGCGCAATCCGTTGACGAATATCATGCTCAATATCGAGTGGCTGGGCGGATTGATCAACGAGCGTGATCTGGGGGACCTCGGCGAATTTGTCGACCGGACCAAACGTAACGCGGAGCGGCTGAAGAAGATGGTCAATGAGCTTTATAAATCCACTAAAATAATTTCGGGTAATTACGAGCTGCAATTAGAGACCTTCGATCTCGACGCGTTGATCACTGAATGTATCCAAACCATGCAGCAGGCACATCCTACGCATTCGATCGGCCGGAAAGGCGTGATGGGAATCCAGCTTTCCGCGGACAGGGACAAGGTCATGCAGGTGTTGATCAATTATCTTTCCAATGCCATCAAATATTCCGGGAGCAGTACCTATGTCGAGGTGGTGACGAGTGTGCCGGATGGCCGCGTGGTCGTGGCCGTCGTCGATAAAGGGAGGGGTATCCCGAAGGGCGAATTGCCGTACATCTTCAATCGGTTCTATCGGGCCGAGAAGACGCGGAGTCTGGAGGGTTTGGGCGTCGGATTGTTTTTGAGCCGGCAGATCGTGGAGGCGCATCGCGGGAGCACCTGGGTGGAGAGTGTGGAGGGAGATGGGTCGACTTTTTATTTTTCGTTGCCGATATGAGTGAGGATGCGGCGTAGTTTGCGGGTGAGACGGAAGTAGAATTCTTTGTTGAATAGTTGTGAATCATGCAGGGCTTTCCAGACCAGGAACAGACCCATGGGAGTGAGGACGTACGTCGCCAGCCAGAGGCCGTTTGCGGGGGTGAGGACGTCGGAGCCCGCGAGTTTTTTGCCGAAGTTGTTCAGCAGGAAGAAGATGACGAAGAAGACGACGGCGAAGACGAGGGGCATGCCTATCCCACCCTTCCTAATGATCGAACCCAGCGGTGCGCCGATGAGGAACATGACCATACAGGCGACGGCGAGCGTGAATTTTTCGTGCCAGGCCATTTCGTGTTGCAGCAGGGTGTGTTTTTGCACCTGGAAAAAGCTGTAGGGGCCGCTGGTTTCGCCGCGTACCTGGTTGATGGCGTCGATGGTGCGGCTGATGACGGTGGTCCGGACGCTGTCGGGGATCAGGTCGTTGATGCGGGCTTTTGGCGGGGTCTTGCCTATGGGTTCGCCGCCGATGGTGAGTGTGACGGCGTTTATGGCGGGTGTGGCGGGGTGGCTCGGCGTGGTTGGCGTGGTTGGCGTGGTTGGGTGGCCGGGGGTGGCTTTCGCGGTGGCTGCCGGCGGCTGGACCGGCGTGGACTTCGCGGTGCTAGCCGGGGTGCCGGGGCTGGTTGGACTGGCTTTTGCCTTGGCCTTGGCAAGGTCCTGGGCTTTGCGGGCGCTGTCGGCCCGGGCTTTGGCGGCCTTTGCGGCTTGTTGCGCGGCAAGCTGCGCGGCTTGCTGCGTCGAGTCGATGATCTTGCGATCGCGGGTCCAGAGCTTCGTGAGAGAATCCTGGGCCACGCTGTATTTCAGCAGGTATGGGTTGTTGAGATTGCCGCTGGCCACCTTCTCCCAACCGGTGGTATCGAGATAACGCGGGAACTGGTAGACGCGGTCGCTGACGACGTCGATCTGATCGACATTTTTTTGCACGACGCGTTTGAGCGAGTCGATCGCATGGCTCAGCTGCGGGACGGTGAACATGTTGAAATTGCCTTTGAAGGCGCTATCGTTCGTTTGGTTCATCGTGAACGTGCTGAGGTCCATGACTTTTTTGTAGCGCTTGAAGCCCATGCGAATCAGTTCGCTTCCTGAGTAGACATTCCGTTCGCCTTTCTCCTGGTAGCGCCAGCCGTCTTTGAGCGTAAAGACGAGCGATTGTTTGTCGGGGGTAACGACCATCGTGCCGCTGTCGGCTATGATCATATTATCCTGCTGGCCGTTATTGTTCTGCTCGTAGATGACGACGTTGCGGATCGTCGAATCGTCCTTTTCCTTTTTGCCGATCTTGATCACGAAGCCGGGGATCTTGTCGAAGAAGACCCCTTCCTTTATATCGAAGGCGGGTTTGGTGACGATGATGTCGTATTTCAGCGTCTGCATCTTGAGGTTGGAGATGGGCAGGACGTTGTTGTTGAAAAAGAAGGCGATGACGGTGATGATGAAGCTGACGACGGCCAGCGGTCTTAGAAATCTTAGCAGCGAGATGCCGGCGCTTTTGATGGCTACGAGCTCGTAGGTTTCGCCGAGGTTACCGAGTGTCATGATGCTGCTGAGCAGGACCGCGAGGGGCAGGGCCAGGGGGACCACGGTGGCCGCGACATAAAGCAGGAGACGGAGGACGGTGATCGTGTCGATGCCCTTGCCGACGACGTCATCGATATACAGCCACATGAACTGGAGGACCAGGACGAAGGTGGTGATGAAGAAGGTGGCTATAAAGGGGCCGATGAAGGCCTTGATGATCAGGATGTCCAGCTTTTTGAACAGGCGGTTAAGCACGGGGCGTTTTGTTATCTTTACAAAAAGGGCCACGGCCCTTTCGGCCGAAGGCCAATCTTTAAACGGTTTGGACCGGCGGCTATTTTTAACCAAAAGCCGGAAGGCCCAAACGATGAATTCGGCAAATTTACAACTTTCGCCAGAGGAATTGCGGCTGGTGAGTGATCCGGGATGGATTTTAACTAAGAATTCCATTGTCGCCAAGGCGGTGGGGATCATGGCGGGGCTTGCGGAGACTTACCGGGAGGTGTGGGCGGCGGGGGGCGTTGCTCGGGCTGGTATTGGGGCCGCTGGGGCCGGGGCGATTCGGCCGATCGAGGTGGGCGGCATTGCGGGGGGCGGCTTGCGGGTAGAGCCGGGTGATCCGAAGGTTTCGCGGGGCGAGAATTATCGGGGGTTGCCGTGGGTGATGCTCGATTATCCGCGAGTCTTTGGGCGGGAGGATGTCCTGGCGATCCGGACGATGTTTTTGTGGGGGCATGGGTTCAACATTACGCTTCATCTCAAGGGGCGGTTCCAAAGCTTATACCTCGGCGTTATACGTGAGCGGCGGGTTGCGCTGGGGGCGGCGGGTTTTTTTGTGGGGGTGCATCCGGATGAGTGGCGGCATGAACATACGGAGGAGGTGTATCAGCCTCTTAGGGTGTTTGAAGGGGTGCTTGGAGAGCGTGGATTTTTTAAGCTTTCGGCGGCGGTTGGGCTGGACCGTTGGGCAGAGGCGCCGGAGTTGCTCGCGGGTTTTTTTGCGACGCTCGCGGAGGTGCTACGGCCGGCTGACGTTTGCGGATAGCCGTTTCGATTAGCGGATAGGCGTGTTCGCTGGCCGATAGACGTGTTATCCGGGAGCCACGGATTCGCAAGGAGCCCGGATGTGCAAGGAGCCGCGGATTCGCCGGGAAAGCGGGTGCTCCAGGGGCCATGGATTCGCCGGGGCAGCGGGTGCTCCAGAGGCCGCGGGTGCTCCAGGGGCCATGGATGTGCGCGACGATTAGAGTGCGGTTGCGCGCATTAGTTGCCGAGCCGGTGAAAGAGGTCTTTCACCTGGTAGCTCCAGAGTTGACTTTGGTCCTTGACTTCACCCTTGCTGCCTGCAAAATCTTTGATGATGAGGATCGTTTGGTTTGTCACTTCCGATTTCTCGATGCGAAATTCGAAAAACTCTTCGGCCGGCGCGTCCATCCAGTGGAAGCGGATGAATTTTTCGAATTCACTTTCGGTTACTACCGCCTTATCGGTGGTGCCATTCCAGGAAAAACTGAACACATTATCCCGTTCGTCTACTTTATCTGCAAACCACTCCTGCAGTCCTGCAGGCGTGCTTAAAAATTCGTATAAGATCGAGGGTGAACATCTGACCGGATACTCTAACGTAAATATTTGTTTCTTACTCATCTAATGCGATTGAATCATTAACCCGCGAGGCTGACCTGTTGGCCAGCCCCGTGCAATAATAAAAAAATAATTCAGGTATCAAAATTTTTTTTAAGTCAAAAATACCTATGGAAAGTGGGTAGTTTTTAATCGGTTTTAAACATTTCGACATTGATAGTCAATGATTTGTTAATTTAATTGGTAGTCCTTGGCCAATTCAGTAAATTGCTTATTGCATCCACTCGAATCATCTGCAATGGCCCTGATATAAGAAAAGCTCAATAAACTCGTTTTATACGAAGATTAAAATCGTCGCTTAAACCGATTACAACGCTAATTAAAAACAGCCAGATAATCCTTTTAAAAGCAAGCAGCTAAAAACCTAAAAACCCTTTAAAGACCTCTGCCTATGAGCATGCGTCAACTGAAGATCACGAAGAGTATTACTAATCGTGAATCTCAGAGCCTCGAGAAGTACCTGCAGGAGATCGGGAAAGTAGAGTTGATCAGTCCCGAGGAAGAAGTAAAACTCGCCATCCGTATCAAGCAGGGAGATCAGAAAGCTCTTGATAAACTTACCAAAGCCAATCTCCGCTTTGTTGTATCCGTAGCCAAGCAATATCAGAATCAGGGATTGTCCCTGCCTGACCTGATTAACGAGGGCAACCTGGGCCTTATTAAGGCCGCCCAACGCTTCGATGAGACCCGTGGTTTCAAATTTATTTCCTACGCAGTTTGGTGGATCCGTCAGAGTATCCTGCAGGCGCTGGCCGAACAGTCGCGTATCGTGCGGCTTCCGCTGAACAAAGTGGGCCTGACGAATCGTATCCAGAAGGCGTATTCGCAGCTGGAGCAGGAGTTCGAACGGGAACCCTCAGCCGAAGAGTTGGCCGAGATCCTGGAGCTCGACATCGAGGAGGTTTCTTCCACATTGGGCATCGCGGCGCGGCACGTTTCGATGGATACGCCGTTGTCCGAAGGAGAGGACAACACGCTGATCGATGTACTCGAAAATCCCAATGCCGAGCGCGCTGAGACCAATATCGAGCATAAAGAATCGCTGAAGCAGGAGATCGACCGGTCGCTCAAGACGTTGACGGAGCGGCAGAAGGAGGTGATCTGCTTTTTCTTTGGGATCGGGGTCGACCATCCGATGTCGCTGGAGGATATCGGGGAGAGGTTCAATCTGACGCGGGAGCGCGTCCGGCAGATCAAGGATAAAGCGATTACGAAGCTTCGGTCGAATTCCCGTTCCAAGATGCTGAGGAGCTATCTCGGGATCTAGGTTGCGGCGCGGCTTTGGGCGCTCGCTGAATGGAGGCGCTCGGTACGCAGAACAAATTGATAATTAAATAGTTAGAAGTTTGAGTATAAAAATACACTGAATTTTCATATTTTTGTCCCCCGAGTAGAGTGAATGTAACGTGTTTACATTCACTTTTTTATTCTACGAATATGTTCGAAAATCTTAGTGAGCGGCTGGAGTCGGCGTTTAAGCAGATTAAAGGCGAAGGCCGGATCACCGAACTGAATATCGCCGCGACGGTGAAAGATATCCGCAGGGCACTGATCGACGCGGATGTCAACTTTAAGATCGCCAAGGAATTTACGGATACCGTCCGGGAGACAGCGCTGGGTCAGAAGGTACTGACGGCGGTGAGCCCCGGTCAGTTGATGGTCAAGATCGTCAAGGACGAACTGGTCTCGCTGATGGGCGGCGCAGAGAGCGAATTTAATGCCAAGGGCGCTCCGGCTATCGTTTTGATCGCCGGGTTGCAGGGTTCCGGTAAGACGACCTTTAGCGGTAAGCTGGCTAATTATCTCAAGGGGAGACGGGGTTTAAGCCCCCTTTTGGTGGCGGCGGATATTTATCGCCCGGCGGCTATCGAGCAGCTCAAGGTGCTGGGCGGCCAGATCGGGGTCGATGTCTACAGCGAACCGGAGAATAAAAATGCGGTGGAGATCGCTTTGAATGCCGTACGCGAGGCGCGGTCCAAGAACAAAAATGTGGTGATCATCGATACCGCGGGCCGTCTCGCCATTGATGAGGCGATGATGGCGGAGGTCGAGGCGATCAAGAAAGCCGTTTCGCCCGGTGAGATCCTATTCGTTGTCGACTCGATGACGGGCCAGGACGCCGTGAATACGGCCAAGGCTTTTAATGATCGACTTGATTTTAGCGGGGTCGTTTTGACGAAGCTGGATGGTGATACGCGTGGTGGTGCGGCGTTGTCGATCAAGTACACCGTTCACAAGCCGATCAAGTTTATCTCGAGCGGTGAGAAGATGGATACGCTGGACGTGTTCTATCCCGAGCGGATGGCACAACGTATCCTGGGTATGGGTGACATCACGACCCTCGTGGAGAAGGCGCAGGAGCAGTTCGACGAGGTGCAGGCGAAGAAACTGGAGAAAAAAATTCGCAAGAATCAATTCGATTTCGAGGATTTCAAGCAACAGCTGGAGCAGATCAAGAAGATGGGTAACCTTAAGGACCTGATGGGTATGATCCCCGGGGTCGGTAAGGCCATCAAGGATGTCGATATCAGCGACGATTCCTTCAAGGGGATCGAAGCCATCATCAATTCGATGACGCCGTTCGAGCGGGCGAATCCGGATTCTATCGATCTTTCGCGCCGGAAACGGTTGGCGAAGGGGGCAGGGAAGGATATTGGGGAGGTGAATGCTTTTTTGAAGCAGTTTGATCAGATGAAGCAGATGATGAAGATGATGAACAAGATGCCGATGGGGATGGGGGGGATGAAAAGGCGGTAATCTGCGGTGAGGGCGTGTAGGATGTACACAGTGGCTGGCTGGTTGGCCTTGTGGCGGGCGGAGTTGCATTGACCTGGATGAACTTGCCTTTGAGGCGGGTGGAGTTGCTAAAACGCTGTAGCAGGCGAAATGGGGCTGAATTTTTGGCTTTTGGGGCTAAATTTTCGATTTTTTGAGGCAATTGTTCGATAGCAGGATATTGACAGAATTGGGGTGAATCCGGGGCGCGGCGTTTGGGTGGCTTTTGGAGTGATTCCCGAGCAAAGCGAAGGGAACGAACGAGAGCTTGAGCCAGTGGCTCGAGCCGAAGTTCCAGGCGGAGAGATGGACAGGAGCCTTGTCGCGCCGCGCAAAGATAGGCTGACGCAGGATGTGAAGGAGGTAAACCAAGAATGTTAACGTTAAATATTCCCCCCGCTAATAAAAAAATCGCTCGAAGATTCGCTATTTTTTTCTTGAAGTATTATTTTTGAAATGTGATAGGTGATTGCGATATTTGCAATCCCAAAACTGAAACCCCCATAAGGGGTTCGGTGGATAATGTAACCTTATTAGTTCACGCATTTAAATTTCTATTTAAGATGCCAGTTAAAATCAGACTGCAACGCCACGGGTCTAAGAAACGACCATTTTACTTCATCGTAGTAGCCGACGCCCGGGCGCCCAGGGATGGTAAATTCATCCAAAAGATCGGTACTTACAATCCTTTGACTGTTCCCGCTTCTGTTCAACTCGATCGCCAAAAGGCGCTTGATTGGCTGCACAAAGGTGCTCAGCCCACGGATACGGTACGTCGTATCCTCTCTTACAAAGGTGTATTGTATCTGAAACATTTGCTGAGAGGCGTAAAGCTAGGGTTATTCGATGACGCAGCAGCCATGGATAAGTTCCAGAAATGGCATGGCGAACACGAAGCCCAGATGAAGAAGCGTCAGGAAGAAAATCAGCGCAAAGGTCGTCCCGGCGGTCCCGGTGGTAGAAGAGGCCCTGGCGGCCCTCCCATGAGAAGGGTAGGCCC
>Ga0134128_10006108_pt1 | contig 14588 bp, 12 predicted proteins | sample KB31754_FD_96462 | JGI IMG/M metagenome (GOLD analysis project Ga0134128, IMG submission 96462) | Terrestrial soil microbial communities with excess Nitrogen fertilizer from Kellogg Biological Station, Michigan, USA - KB3-175-4 | ecosystem: Environmental > Terrestrial > Soil > Unclassified ... | reverse complement strand
GGGGGGACAAGCTCCGATCTTATTACCAGACCTACGCCTCGGCAGACTTCCGGCTCGCCCATGCACTGGCGGCCGATTATTACGAGCGCGTGACGAAGCGCGAGAAGGCTGGAAATCGTCAACCGTCGCCTGCCGACCGGATAATGGCTGACGAATCACGCTTGACGGTTCTGGAACTGGGGCCCGGGAACGGGAATCTCGCCACTTGCTTTCTCAGTCATCTCAAAACCCTCGATAGACAAAGCACGATCTATCCACGTATTCGGTATGTCATGGTCGATTGGCAACAAACGGTGCTGGATGATGCTCTGGCACATCCCGATCTGGCGAGACATCGCGTGCAAGTCGAAACCCATCAGGGATCTGTCGAGCATTTGGCCGGAATCGCCGATGCCAGTGTCGACCGGATCATCTGTAACGAGCTGTGGAACGATCTGCCGACGAAATTGCTGGCGAAACATGGCGGCGAGGTCGAGGAAGAGTATCTCCGCCCCAACCTCAGCGAGTCGCTCCATGCCAAGATTCAAGATTGGTCGGCGTTTGTCCGGGCTTTTCAGGAGAAGAATCTTGCAACGCTCAAGACCGTTCCTCCCTTCCTCGATGAACTGGTCTGGGAAAAAGAATACCGCAAAGTTGAATGGAAAGACGTGCCTTATCGGAAGACGATCGCGGAATTTCTGCAGTCCATCGATCAAGACGTCTTGGTTCCCGTCAATGTCGGCGCCTTTGCGACCCTGAAAGAAGCCAAGCGGCTTCTGGCGTCGGATGCGATTGGTCTCAGTGTGTTTGATGCGGGTACCGGAGACATGAAGGTGTTGAACGATCCAGAGAAGCCCTGCTACGGCCAGTTCGGTGGACAATACAGCTTCATGATCAACTTTGCGTTGGTCGAGTCTGTGGCCAAGCAACTGGGGATGAAGCAGGGGACGTGGGAGCCGCAGAGGGAATTCGTAGGACGGTCGTTGAATACCAATGTGATCACGCTCATGGATCTGTTGGCGACGCACCCGTCCGCCGGGCCGAAACTGCAAGCCTGGGAACAAGACAGGCTTGTGTTGAAGACCATTAAAGCGTTAAACGAGACATTCGAAAGCTCCTATTGTCGCCGAATTGATTTCCCTCTCAACACCACTACGCCTTCTGAGGAGCGCGAAACTTTGGGCGCGCTCTTGCGCTCATTGAAAGACAACGGTATTCCCGACACTGTGGCCTACCTGTCTGAAGAAGAACTCACCCGCGCTCAAAAAGACTTGGAAGAGATCGGTTACGATAGCGAAGCTATAAGAATGACCTTGAACGCCCCGCCCGGTCCAATCGAGTATTGCCACTTTACCTGCCGGTGAGTCCGAGAACATAAATACATAAACAGTACTACGCGTCTTGGGACTCTACCTCTCTGACTCAGGCCTTCTGTGTATCCATTTCGATTCTTTCTCCTCTCGATACTCAATCATCCACCAGAGAAAAACCATCCATATCAGTGATTTCACGTAGCATGATCAGCGGCACAGCGCTTGCCATTTAGCATAATCAGAATACCTATAGTGATCAATCCACGGACAAGCACAAAGTGCAGGGACCTCTGGGCGACGTGCATCGAGGCTTTCTGGGCGCGTTCGAACTGGTCAAGGACGACCTCCTCAATGCCATCCAAGGGCTACGCAATAAGAGCAATCCGCAGTCGCTCTGGTGTACCGGCCACAGTCTGGGTGGGGCGCTAGCGGTCGTTGCGGCGGCTCAGCTGCTGATGGTTGGACACAAGGTCAACAGCCTGTATACCTTTGACCAGCCTCGTGTCGGTGATGAGACTTTCGCGACCGAATGTGCTCGCCGCATGGCCGGGCAGCACTTTCGTTTCGTCAACAACGACACGGTCACGCGTGCTCCACCACGCGTGTTTGACTATGCGCATGCGGGCGAGCTTCGGTACATTCATGGCATAGCGTAATAGATCCTCGCTGATGCATTGGCGTCCGGTCTGACGCAGGTTCTCGTAGCTGAAACTGAAAACAGCCCGGTAGAGCGCATGTGTCTCATCGAGAGACCAGATGAAGACTACCCGATCGAGGCGAAGAAAATTCCCACCGCTGTGACGACCAGCAACCGCGGTCGCGGATGAACCTGGTAAATAGTCATGGCGCAGACGATGACGGTATAAATTCCGGCCACCAGCGCAACCACCATGGTCGTCAGCCAGATATACCGGGACTTGACCTCAACCAGAAATTGCGAAGGGTCCAACGGTTTGGTTGAGGCTTCGGAGGCGGGGTGCATCAGCCGGTGCGTGAGAGTGTAAAAATCTTCCACCGTGATGTTTGAGCCGAATTCAAACAGGCTTGTGGCGAGAAACAGAATGAACAGCGATGGGATTATGAGAAGCAGAAAGCGATAGTCGGAAGTAAATGAGGCAGTCCGGGGCGTCATGGCATCCAAGCCCTGGCGATAGGAATCTCACGCGCAAGCGAATGGTGGGCATCCTAGCACAACGGCGCTTGCTGTTTTTAGAAACCTTGACTTTGATATGGCAAAGTAATATTTTGTTAAAAATCGTTCCAAAAGGGAAACTAGGGTTCCGGCTGCCTTCAGTGGGAGTGTCTGGTCCGAGAGTTTCCGGCCTCGCATAACGAGGCTCCACGGAGGGATAAAAGCCCGGGAGATCATGTACTGAGGTACATGGCCTTTTGGGAATTTAGCCTTTCCAACAGGAGGCTTCGTTATGTATTTCCACCCCATAATTCTTTCCCTACCGGATCAGTCAGACCTGCTGCCATGCCGGAGAGGTCTGTCATGGTCATGAACGAACGTCCGGATACGCTTATTCCTGCTTCCGCTATAAGTCCTCCCGAGACACTCAACCGCAGCCTCAGTCTCTGGAACAGTCTCACCATCGGCTTCGCAACCGTCTCACCCGTTGCCGGATTGTACGCCATTATCGGCGTACAAACGGTGGTCACAGGCGGTGGTTGGTTCTTAGCGCTGGCGCTCTGTCTGGTGATGCAGTTGCTGGTGGCGACCGTGTACGCGGAGCTGTCCTCGCAGATTCCGATTGCGGGAGGAGCTTATAAATGGGCACGGCAGCTCGGAGGCGCAACCACCGGCACCTATGCCGGAGCCATCTATGTCAGCTCCACGATCGCGATGCTCACCACGACCGCCTACACAGGCGGTATCTGGCTGGCGATTTTTTTCGGGTCAGGAAGCGGAACAGGAGTCACACTTGTGATCTGGGGCGCGGTGTTTATGCTCGTCTGCACCGTCCTCAATCTGGCCCACGTCGCGGTATTTAAGCTCCTTATTTCCCTGGGGGTCTATGCGGAAATCGTCGGCTCGTTCGGTGTCGCGCTGCTGCTGTTCTTTTTTTTTCGACAGCATGAATTCTCCGAACTGTTCGCGCATCTGGGGACAGGAACCGCCCCCAGCCAGACCGCTGCGTTTCTGGCGTCGCTCGCCATTTCTGGTTGGGCGTTCATCGGCTTCGATGCCTGCTCGACCATCGCCGAAGAAACTCACGAGCCTAAACGAATGGTGCCGCGCGCGATCTTTTTCTCTCTCTGCATGGTCGGAAGCGTGGTGCTCTTCAACTCCGCCGCCCTCACCCTGAGCTTTAACCGCGACACCTTAGTCCATACAAGCGCCGCGTCCGATCCCGTCACGCCTGTGATCGTCGACAACTTTGGCGCCTGGGCGGAAACCCCGTTTCTGGCGATTGTCATGGTCGCGTTCCTGGCCTGTGGATCATCTATGGTTCAGTACACATCCCGCATTGTGTTTTCCATGGCTCGCGAAGGTAGTATGCCCGCTATCCTCAGTCGGGTCACCGCAGCGGGCGCTCCGCATAATGCCGTACTGTTTACCGTCCTGCTGGCCACGCTCGGATTGCTCTTCGGGCTCAATGATGAAGCGGTCGCCACGGTGCTGGCGTTCGGCACGGGCGGGTTGTATGCCATGTTTGCGATGACCACGGGTGTTGGACTTTACACCAGGCTCACCGGCCGATGGGACCCCTCGTTAGGCCAGCTGAAGTTGGGCGCCTGGGGCTTGCTGATCAATACGGCGGCTTTTTTGTGGTCGGTGTTTGAATTTGTCAATATCGCGTGGCCACGTCCCTACGCAACTTCGCCTGATGCTCCCTGGTGGCAACTCTGGGCCGTTCCGCTGGTCCTGGGAAGCATCTTAGGGGTGACCACGCTGTATCTTCTCATCGTTAAACCCACAAAAGACGACGTATTGATGCGTCCAAGGGAGTCCGCACCAACTCAAGAATGAAAAGCCGGCTAGTTCGCTAAGTTTCCTGTCGCAACAAGGGAGTTCAAACCGAGTCATACATTCATCCATCTCTCAGAAAGGAGCAATCGTGGCGAAAAAGAGAACATACCAAGGCAAGGTTCCACTGCATGACAAATACGGGCCGGAGGCCAAGTACGCGGTCGAAGCGGAGGCGCTGCTGCCGACCACGAAATATGAAGAAGAAGTTGCCCGAGGCCTTGAATTGGGCCTGCCGGGCGCCGATTCCATCAAGGATCGCCGAATTCCCACATTCAGCCGCGGAGAACTACCGCATTTCGCCGGCATCAACACCTTCATCAAGGCTCCCTATGTCGAAGATGTCCGCAAATGCGGCCAATACGATGTCGCCATTCTCGGCGCGCCGTTCGATGGCGGGACAACGTATCGCTCCGGCACCAGGTTTGGCCCCCAAGGGATTCGCAAGATCTCCGCGCTGTACGGCACCTACAGCTTCGAGCTGGGTGTGGATCTGCGGGAATCCATTTCAATCTGCGATGTCGGCGACGTGTTTACGATTCCCGGCAACATCGAAAAGACCTTCGATCAGGTCAGCAAAGGCGTGGGGCATGTCTATGCGAGCGGCGCGTTTCCCGTGGTGCTCGGCGGAGACCATTCGTTAGGCTTTGCTACGGTGCGGGGCGTGGCGCAGCACCTGAACGGCAAGAAGCTCGGCATCCTCCACTTCGATCGGCACGTGGACGCGCAGGAGACCGATCTCGATGAGCGCATGCATACCACGCCCTGGTTTCACGCGACGAATATCCCCAACGTGCCAGCCAAGAATCTTGTGCAGATCGGCATCGGCGGCTGGCAAGCGCCCAGACCCGGCGTGAAGTCCGGCCGTGAACGTCAAACCACGATCATGACCGTGACTGACTGCGTGGAAATGGGAATCGAGAATGCGGCGAAGCAGGCGCTCGAGGTGGCATTTGATGGTGTGGATGCGGTGTGGTTGAGCTTTGATGTGGATTGCTTGGATGCCGCCTTCGTGCCGGGCACCGGTTGGCCGGAGCCGGGCGGGTTTCTGCCGCGTGAAGTCCTGAAGTTTCTCCAGATCATCGCAGACACGAAGCCGCTGGCCGGGATGGAAATCGTCGAATGTTCGCCGCCCTATGACGCAGCGGAGATTACGAGCCTCATGGCCACGCGCGTCATCTGCGACGTTCTGGCCTGTCAGGTGCGGTCCGGCAACCTGCTCAACCGGAAGAAACGCTGAGCACTGATCTCGGGATGACGAAGCAGCTAATCGGGGGGCTTGCATCCGTACAAGCCCCTCAGCCCCGGTACATTTTTACTTCTCTAATCTGACAAAAAACAAGATGGGGAATCACTTCCTAATGCGTGGAAGTGTACGGCGGCGAGGGTTCTTGAAATCGGCTTCCCCTTGCGAAATACGCATGCGATTGATGGCCTGCGCAGTTGCTTCATAGTGAATTAGAGCGCTTTGTGGAGCCCCATCCCACATATCTTGCAGCGAGTGCCATGCCTTTGACTCGGCGGTGGGCCTAAATCGCCAGTAATCAATTTCGTATCGGACATGCAAGGAATTGTTCTTTTCCTCAGGAGAACACTCCACGTAGTGGATGCAGCTCTCTTCGGACTGAATATCTTCCGCGAGCCGACGGGTGGTCTCTCCAAAGTGGGAGAGGCTATCTGAATTAGGACCTTTCATCTGCAGAAGGATGGTCTGTTCCAAATGCGCCATGTGGTCAATGCGGTTCTTCTCGGGCTGAGGATGATTATGCTTAGGATCTGCAAGCAATGCCGCTGCTGATGGATGAAGCAGAATTCTGATTCCCTTGATCCCACAAGTTTCCGCTGCGTGTGCACGGACTACCCCAGTGCCAAGAAAATGCGCGGCGTGGTCACCTCCTTCTAGGGTCACATCAGACCGAAATCTAACGGCCGCAAAAGTGCCATATGCTATTCCCGCACGCACAGGGGTACGTTGGCTTACAAGCGTTTGGACAAAATACGATGCAATGTTTACCGCTTCATAAAGGTGATTGGTTGCAATGTATGCCGAGTCAGAGAATGTAATCGCTGTTAATGGGTGACTAATCTGCGCTATATCGACCGCGCCTTTTAAAGCCCGATGAAAGTTTGTGAAGGCTTGAGTCAATGGATTCTTCTTTTTACCTGAAAGAATCATGGCGATGCTCTCAAATGGCCTATCTGAACCTTGAATACGATTAAGCTCAATTGGGTGGCCCTCAGTTAATGAGGCAAAACCCAATAAGTCTACAAACAGCACAACCCTTTCTTGCACGTCCTGAGTTGAATCGATCATATATGCAAACAAAAGCATACCGATTTCGATTTAGCAAATCGAGCAAGGGAGGAATATTGGTGCCTTTTCTCCTCCACTCATCTTTCAGGCTGCTCACCGCCAGCATCTCCTGCCATTTGCCCGTACATAGTTCAATGCGATCAGAGCCGCGTTAGTCATCGCTACCTCCTGCGGACCGGTCCGTGACCATGTCGTGACAGTGATCATAGTTGCTAGGGTGAGCATACCTGCCCCATAATTTCAACCTCTAAGCGGGCGAGATCCGGGTCTGTCTTGCATTCGTGCATACCCACTGGCTAGCTCTGGCAGCCATGGCGTAATGATAAAAGCGGCGAGAGAGACTGAGTCGCTGTTGTAAGTGTTTCCTCTGAGCATGGCGTCACAGAGCAGTTCGCGAGTGTATGTCAGTTCTTTCCGATGGCATCTCTACCGATCGCCTGCATCCGCATACCCAATAGTTGTACTGCGTGGTCGAAGGGTTGGTCGCAGCGTTGCTGGTCCTTCCCATGCCAATGGGCTGTGCGTGATGCATCGCCTGGTGGTACGAGTTCGTTGTTCCTTCTGTCTCTCCGTTGACAGATGACGCACCAATGTATATCATTGCGTATATACATTACCTTCAGCTAAAAGGCTGACAATGAGAACGCGGAAGAAGACGAAGCTCTTTATGAGCGGCAATAGCCAGGCGGTAAGAATCCCACGCGAATTTCAGCTGGAGGGAGACGAAGTCGAAATTCAACGCCGCGGCAATACGCTCGTCATTCGTCCAAAGAAGCAGACGTGGCAGTCGCTTACCGACAGTCTGGCCATGTTTACCGACGACTTCATGGAAGAGGGAAGGCAGCAACCTCCGGTCCAGAAACGAAAGTCTTCCTTCGCATGAAGGTGATGCTGGATACCAACATCTGCATCTACCTCATCAAACAACAGCCTCCCACCGTCATCGAACGCTTCTTGTCGCAACCAGTTGGAGAGATCGGCATTTCCAGCATCACGGCAGCGGAGTTGGCCTATGGGGTCTGTAAGAGCCGTCATGCGTCCAAGAATCGCCATGCGCTTGAGCAGTTTCTGGCTCCTTTGGAAATCGCTACGTTTGACCCAGCTGCGGCCTGGTCATATGGTCGCTTACGTGGGCAACTTGAGACAAAGGGAACCCTGATCGGCTCAATGGACATGCTCATCGCGGCCCATGCACTGAGTCTTGGAGTCCGGCTCGTCAGCAACAATCTCAGGGAGTTTCGGCGTGTCCCTGGTCTGCGACTCGAAAATTGGGTATGAAGCAACGCCACCCATGGTAAATCGTATTTTATGATGCAGTGCCGTAGATTTTCCCGCCGAACATGGCATTGCAGAGCAATTCGCGCGAGGGTCAATTCTTTCCGGCGCCCTTTCTATCGCTCACCCGCAATCACTAATTCCGATAACTCCACAGCGAGATAAGTAAGTGACGACTCTGTCGTCAAATGGCATGTCAAATGACGACTCTATCGACGGAGTAAGCCGCTACGAATTTCGAAGCGACATGTTGTAGAGTGCCCTCCCGATTGCCGCATGCAGCCCAGCTTGTTTGACTCACCGGCAATCCATTTATATACTTACTTTCCACCTGGAGGCGATCGAGATGAAAATTCTGATAGGTCTGCTCGTTGTCGTCGTTTTGCTCATCGGAGTGGTGGTCGCGCTGCCCTTTCTGATCGACCTCAACAAGTATCAGGACCAGTACAAGCCGTTCATCGAAGACGCTCTCAATCGTAAAGTCCAGCTACAAGATATCCGCTTGACGATCTGGCCGAGGATCGGCGCGCGTGTGGCGGGATTTGCAGTCCTGGATGATCCGTCCTTCGGCTCAACTCCCTTTGCGTCACTCTCCTCGCTGGATGTCGGGGTGAAGCTGATGCCGTTGCTGAGCGGCAAAGTCGAGGTGGAGGAAATCGCGCTTCACCAGCCGGTCATTACGGTTATTAAGAACCAAAATGGAGTCCTGAACGCCTCTACCATCGGTCGCAAAGGCGTGGTGGTGCCGGAAAAGCCGTCGCGCGCTCCGATTCCTTCGACAGAGGGTCCGCTCAAGATTCTCGCGCTGTTGGCCGTGGATCGAGTCTCCATCGACGGCGGGAAATTGACCTATCGCGATCTGTCGGCAGCGAAGCTGACGGAGTATGTGGTGCAAGATATGGAGTTGCTCCTTCAGGACGTTCGGCTCGGCCGAACTCCACGTCTACATTTCGGTTCGCTGGTGCAGCCGTTCAATCTGCCGGTGAAACTCGACGGGTCGTTCGGTCCGCTGAGAGAGGAGATGGACATTGACGCGATCAGTTTCGAGCTTGGTGTCGGAAAGACGGACTTTACGATTACAGGAAATGCCGCCGGAAACGACGCCAACATCTACATCACTTCGCCGGTGATCAATACTGCAAACCTTCCGGTCTCACTTCCTCTGAAAAAGCCGGTCGATATTAAGAATTTCCAGATCGCAGCGGAAGTGAAAGGACAAGGGGTCAAGCTGAACACCTTGTCGTTCCAACTGTTCGACGGCCAAGTGAAGGGGCAGGGCAAACTGATCGCCGGGTCCGAAACGCCGCCTTTCAAGGGTGGCGTCACGGTTCAAGGAGTGCAGCTCGGTCCGGCGTTCAATGCCGTTTCGGAAACGCCAATCTCCATCAGCGGAACAGCCGGTGCCGATCTTTCCCTACAAGGCATAGGATTCTCCATGCCGGATTTGACAAAGGCATTGGAGGGAACCGGGCACATGACGGTGAAGGATGGGAAGATTGAAGGGGTGAATCTTCTGCAGGAAGTGCTCTCGGCACTCAAGGTAGCCGGCATTTCACTCGACAAGGCCAAGGCCACTGCATTTTCTACGATCGAAACGGATCTCCTCATCAAGCAAGGGATCATCAACGTGCAGCGTCTCCTCATGGATAGCCATGATTTTCAGGCCACCGGCGGCGGCACAATCGGATTCGATCAAAGACTGAATCTCCTCGTGAATCTCAACTTCTCACAGGATCTAAGTCAGAAACTCGCCGGGGCGTCGCCTGTCGTCAAAATCGCGATGAAAGATGGCCGACTGAGTCTTCCTCTCACGATTACCGGCACCGCGCAGGCACCGACGTATGGAGTGGATCTCAAAGGTGTAACCGGAAAAGTGCAGGAGCAGGTGAAGAAAAAGGTGGAAGAAGCTGTCGGTGGATTACTCAAAGGCACAACAAAACCAGAAGACTTGAAGAAAGAGGGGCAAGAGCTTCTGAAAGGACTCCTCGGACGATAGCAGACTGTCGATAAAACCCACCACCACGTTCTCGTATTGTTCAGGAAATGAAGCTCCCCGCAGCAAGCTGCGGGGTATCACAGAACTCAATTCCGAAGACTTCTCGGAAGGAGAGGCCAACCCCGTAGCGAGCTACGGGGAATGTCAAGTTCAACGTATGCCTCTATAGGAGACTCTCTCTATGACTGTCGTTGATACGCTCACTCAATATGCCGTGCAGTATGGTTTGCAAGCGGCGGTCGCTCTCGGCATCTTCATCGCCGGTGTCGTGGCGTCTCGCTGGGTCGGGAACTTTGCTCAGCAGTCGCTCGAACGGCAGACCCTTGAGCCGCCGGTGCGGCTGCTCTTGGTTCGCGTCGTGAAAATCGTGGTGTTGCTCTTCACCGCGATGATCGCCCTCCAAACGCTCGGTGTCCCCATCGCTCCGTTAATCGCCGGCATCGGAGTCGCCGGCGTGGGCATCGGTTTGGCTTTGCAAGGTGTATTAAGTAACCTGATGGCAGGACTTTCGATTATCTTCAGCAAGCCCTATAAGGTCGGGGAACACATTTCGTTGCTCGGGGTTCACGGTGACGTCGTGGTCATCGACATCTTCACGACGACACTGATGCATGCGGACCGATCCCGCGTCCTCATCCCCAATCGGAAAATTGTCGGAGAAATTTTGCACAATTTCGGAACAATCCGCCAGATGCATTTGACCATTCCTGTGTCACCGAATGCGAATCTCGACGAGGCACTTGCTCATGTTCGCGATGTCCTCGATCGGCATCCATCGGTCATGAAAGATCCGGTTCCTTCAGTGGGAGTGGCATCTCTCGGGGAATCGGCTCTGGCTGTGGCTATTGCAGTAGAGCCATGGACGGCTGTGGCGGATTACAGCTCGACTCAGAGAGAGTTAAATAAATTGATTCTCCAACGATTTCAAGAACGAGGGATCGCGCTCCCCTCTTCAAGCCTTACCGTCCGCATGGTGAACGATCGCTAGCTGTCGACTTTGTTACCGGCCTCACCTCTAAACACCCAACAAGAGAGTGAACGGCGTGAGCATGCTCTTATTGAGCACATCTGCCGATGTTACAATGCCATCCCTGCGGGGGCTCCAGCGAAACGGAATAAGAGGGAAGCGAACAATGTGTGCGCACCCAGATTGATGGGCTGAGGTCGATATGTCGGCGACGAATGTCGGAGTGACTATCATCGCGGTATTCGGCGCCACGTTCCAGTCGCCTCGCGTCTCAATCAGATTGTCCTGAAGGAGCGTCCACATGAGTACACCGACCTACACCGATCAATCTCTGATCGCTCTTGGAGATTCAGTTGCCGATCGAGGTGAACCGCATCCTCCTGACGATCCAGCAGCCAGCGGGAATCTTGACAAGATTCGTGACATTCTCCTCGGCGCGCAGGCCCGTGAGCATGACCGTCGGTTTGCACAACTCGAACAACATTTGATCCGTGAGGCCACTGATCTCCGCTCCGATCTCAAGCGACGGTTTGAGAGCCTTGAGCTCTACATCAAGAAGGAAGTCGATTCATTGACCAACAGGCTGACGAAAGAGCAGGAGGTGCGAGGGGAATCCGTCACGAACCTGACGCAGGAGCTCACTCATCTAGCTGCAACTCTTGAGAATAAAGCCCGCCAACTTGAGACGCAGGCGACCCAAGCGCAAACCAACTTTCTGCAGCAATTGGCCGAAAGGACAAGCGAACTGGCGACCAACGTTCGTGCTCGGCACGCCGAGGCGACGTCGGCCCTCGACCGGGCCGTACATGACCTTCGTACGGAAAAGGCAAGTCGCGCTGCTCTCGCGGCGATTTTGATGAAAGCGTCAAAACAGCTATCGGATGATGACCCACGCTCCGATCGCGCATGAGCCGGTGATCATGTCTGACTCAACCCAAAGATGTGCCCGCTGCCTCTCGTAACAGCAAGCCGCGCTTCGGCCTCCTTGCGCCACTTGGCTCGAAACATGATTGTGGTGCCACATGTCCAGCGATCCGCATAGATCTCGTCCCGATTCTCCCCCTTCCGAAGGACTCACGTCTTTCGACGAAGACTGGACCCAACTTCGCACCTTATTGCTTGCCCCGGAACAGACGCAGCTCGATGAACTCCGCGAACGGCTCGACAATCGATCGGTTCATCCTCGTGAGGTCAGCCTCGTGCTCCCCGAGGCATTCGCCGTGCGTGGCGAGAAAGATCAACAGTTGTCAAATGTTTTGACTCCCTATGTCGAGGATGGATTTGCCGCGGCTGTCCGTAAATCGCCTCGGGCGATCGTTGATGCCATCGCTCCAATCATGAGGCCGGCCATTCGGCAGGCCATCACGCGTGTCCTACGAAGTATGATGCAGTCCTTCAATCAGTCTTTGAACGAGAGCCTGTCCGTTCGCGGCCTTCGCTGGAGAGTGGAAGCCTGGCATACAGGAAAACCTTTCGCGGAGGTCGTGCTTCTTCATACGCTGCGATATCGGGTGGAACAAGTGTTTCTCATCCATCGGGAGACGGGACTTCTCCTGCACCACGTGACTGTTGACGCGGCAGTGGTGCAGGATCAGCATGTGATTTCCGGCATGTTGACGGCGATTCAAAGTTTTGTGCGGGATTCGTTCGGCGCCTCGCAGGACCAAACCCTCGACCATTTTCAAGTAGGCGACTGGACGGTATGGATCGAAGAAGGGTCTCATGCATACTTGGCCGGTGTTATTCGAGGGGCTCCTCCGGCAACCCTCAGAGAGGATTTCCACGCCGCACTGCACGATATTCATGCCCAGCATGTCGATGCCTTGGTAAACTTTGATGGTGACGCGGCACCGTTTAAGGCAACACAGTCCCACCTGGAAGGCTGTTTGCAAGCTCACCATGAATCATCCTGGCCAGCCGGGACGTCCAAGGTGTGGATGCTTGTCGGTCTCATTCTGACGGCGTCTGTCTGGTTGGGATGGATAGCCTACCAAGCCCACGCCCGATGGTCGGAGCTGGTCACAAAGTTACGGGCAGAACCAGGAATCGTCGTCACGGTAGTCAGATCGGCATGGGAAAACTATTACGTAAAAGGGCTGTGGTATCCCTTAGCCAAAGACCCATCGGGGATGGTTATCGATGCAGGACTTGATCCATCAACTGTGACTGCTGTTTGGTCTCCCTATTATGCTCTGGACTCTCAACTGATCGCGACTAGAGCGCAATCGATATTGCAACCTCCCAACACCGTCAAACTGACGCTTGAGGGTGAGACGTTGGTCGCGACCGGCTTCGCTTCGAGCGAGTGGGTCAGAGAGATGAGACGTTTGGCGGTCTTCGTTCCAGGGATTTCCCGCTATCGCGCGGATGGTCTCGTCACGCCGTCGGATCTCATCGAAAGGATCAATCGTGCCGAGGTTCGCTTTAGTTCCGGTTCGTCGACGGTAGAAGCATCGCAACGCGCCGCGCTCGGTACCGTCGCGGCTCTGCTACGAGATCTGGATCAATCGGTATCCCAATCAGGTCAATGGGTGATGCTCGAAGTCCTCGGCTCAGCCGACGAGACGGGTTCGGAGTCGACCAACATTCAGCTCAGTAAGGCGCGAGCCGACGCCGTCCTGGCAATTCTCGAAGGCGAGCGCTTTGGTCAATCAACCACCATCACCACCGGCATCGCGCCTGGCGTGAAGCAACGTGCGCTAAAGGGAGAATCCGCCGGCCAGCGGATCGCGTCGTTGCGCGCCACACTCGTACCATCGACGCGCGGTACAGAGATCTCTCGTCCATGATGCAGAAGAAGATCTGCATGCTGGGTGGATTCGCCGTAGGCAAGACAAGCCTGGTGCGGCGCTTCGTGAGCAACATGTTTTCGGATCACTACCAGACGACGATCGGCGTGACTGTGGAGAAAAAGAATGTCACGGTCGACAACCGGGACGTGATGCTGATGCTGTGGGATCTCTACGGGGACGACGAGTTTCAACGGGTCCGCGACTCCTATCTTCGCGGCTCCTCCGGCTATATCTTGGTCATGGACGGCACCAGAAAAGTTACGTTGGATACCGCGCTCGCTCTACAACAGACTGCCGCACGAACGGTGGGAGCGGTTCCATTCGTCTCGATCATCAACAAGGCGGATGTTCGATCCGAGTGGGAGATCACTGAGTGTGCGATCGAGCAGCTCCGTGAGCGAGGCTGGCCCGTCCTATTCGGCAGCGCCAAACTGGGGCAAGGAGTCGAAGAGTTGTTTGTGACGCTAGCCACCCGGATGGGGAATCCGTCTCCGCGCTCCACGGACCGCTCATGAAAAGCAGACAACACGACTTCGGACCTTCCGACGATTCCCTGTTCAACGACGTTCTATCCTCCCTCGATATCGCGGTATTTGAGCGAGAGAATCCGGGAGAGTTTCGGCTTCGAGGACTTCCACCCGACTGGTGGAGTGTGTGCTTTGGTCCTGCAGACTGTACGCTATTGGATCTGGGCCGATGCTCGCCCTTCTTGCAGGATTATCTTGCAGGCGCTCACCCCCCCCCCCCCCCCCTGCGGATCGCGCCCCGCCCACATGCGGAAAATGGCCTGGCTCATGCCCCGCATGGCCAAAGCGGTGCCCTACCTCGGGTACATCGTCGTTGCCGGCGACAAGCCAACATGACCACCACCGTCCCGGTCGCCTTCGTGGACGACGGGCTCGGCAACTCCTCCTACCTGGTCGACGTGGGCGACGGGCGCGCCATGGTCGTCGACCCGGCCCGCCATCCCGCCGGCTACCT
>Ga0134128_10006107_pt1 | contig 14590 bp, 14 predicted proteins | sample KB31754_FD_96462 | JGI IMG/M metagenome (GOLD analysis project Ga0134128, IMG submission 96462) | Terrestrial soil microbial communities with excess Nitrogen fertilizer from Kellogg Biological Station, Michigan, USA - KB3-175-4 | ecosystem: Environmental > Terrestrial > Soil > Unclassified ... | reverse complement strand
TGCTTGGCGCAAGCTATACGTTCGGCGCGCATATGGGCTGGACGGATGCCAGCGTCGTCTTGCCGCTCGCGGAGCGCGCAGCGCTGGCCGCGGTCCGGCTCGACGGCGAGGATCCCTGGGCCCATCACGCGCTCGGCAGCGCGCACCTGCTGTTTCGCCGTCATGACGACGCGATCGCCGCGCAGGAGCTGGCGTTGCGGCTCAATCCGAGCTTCTCGTTCGCTCAGAACTTTTACGCCTCGGCGCTCGCATTCTCCGGCCGCTGGCGGGAGGCGGTCGATGCCGCGAATCGTGCGATGGGGCTGAACCCGCGGGGCACGTTCGTGGCGCTGAATTACGGCGCCGCATCGTTCGCCCACTATCTGGGCGAAAACTACGCGGAAGCGATTCGGTTGTCGCAGGCCGCCATCCGGCTACGTGCGGATTTTGCCGCCGTGTACCGCGTGCTGATCGCGGCTGCCGGTATTTCGGGGCAGGCGGATATTGCTGTTACCGCCTTGCAGGAGCTTCGCCGCCTGCATCCGAACATCTCGCGCGACTGGGTGCTGATCCATGCTCCGTTCAAGCTCGATACCGATCGCATCCATTATATGGAGGGTCTTCGTCGCGCCGGGCTCGAATAGCGGGACACTCCCGCCAGCGGCGAAGAAGCTGATTGTCACGGTGCGGAGGCGGAGGCAGACTTGGCCTTGGCCCGCGCGGCCGTTTGGATCGGCCGGCGCGGGCTTCGCGATCGTCAGAGGAAAGGAGACATGGCAATGACCATCGATCTGACCAGGCGTGATGCGCTGAAATTGTCTGCCGGTTTCGTTTTGACTGCGGCCAGCGGATTTTCCTGTGTGGAGCTCGCTGCAGCTGCTCCGATCGAGGTTCCGACCATCGACAGGCTCGGCGTCCGAGTGCTGGTCGACAGCGCTAGCGATGTTTTCTTCCGCCCGCAGCAAGTAGGTGGGGTGAAGACCGAGCCGGGCCGTAGCACCGATCCCAAGCGTCCGCTGCACAGCGAGTGGGGATTGTCGCTGTACCTGGAGCCACAGCGCGGCGACGAGAAGCGCACTTTCCTGCTCGACTTCGGTTGGACGCCCGATGCTATCAACGGCAACATGGATCTGATGAAGATCGACCCGTCAAGGATCGACGCGCTGATCATGAGTCACGGTCATTTCGACCATTGGGGCGGATTGCTCGGTTTCCTCGATCGGCACCGCAAGAACATGGCGGCCGAACTCACGATGTATGCGGGCGGTGAGGACAATTTCTGTCAGCGCTATGTCAAGATGGGTGCAATGGGCGATCTCGCCGATTTCGGCATGCTCGACCGACGGGACATCGCCAAGCAGAACGTCAAGGTAGTGCTGTGCGAAACCCCCGTCGTCATCGGCGGTCTCGCCTTCACGACCGGCAAGATCAAGCGCAACAGCATCGAAAAGGTGCTGCCGAACTCGCTCGTCGAGTTCAAGCAGAAGGACGGGGCGGGGTGCAATGCGAGCCACTATTTGCCGGCCGAGATGGAAGGCAAGGTCGTGCCCGACGAGCACATCCACGAGCATGCGACCTGCTTCAACCTGAAGGACAGGGGTCTTGTCGTCATTTCCTCCTGCGGCCATGTCGGCATCGTCAATTCGGTCCGGCAAGCGATGGAGGTTTCGGGCGTGCAGAAGGTCCACGCCATCATGGGAGGGTTTCATCTCGGACCCGCGCCCGCTGATTACCTGACGCAGGTCGTTGCCGAGATCGCGAAGCTCGACCCCGACGTCGTGATCCCCATGCACTGCAGCGGGCTCAACTTCACTCAGGAGGCGATGCGGCAAATGCCGGGCAGGGTGCTGACGACAACGACGGGCACCCGCATCACGTTCGGGATCTGATGCTGCCGAAGGTGGTCATCCGTGTGGCATGGGCGCTTGCCGTGTGCCTGCTCGCGGCAGATGTGGCTGAGGCGGAGCCACCCAACGCGGCGCAGATGATGGACGATCTGATGTTCGGCCGCGGCCCAATCGGCGGGCGCTTCACCCTTGCCGACCAGAATGGCAGGCGCCGCAGCGACGGCGAATTCCGTGGCAAGCTGATGATTGTGTATTTCGGCTATACGTTCTGTCCGGATGTGTGTCCGGCCGACCTGATGGCGATCACGCAGGCGCTGGACGGCCTGGGGACGCTCGCCGAGGCCATCCAGCCTATCTTCATCACACTGGATCCCGAGCGCGACGACAAGGTCATGGCCGAATATCTCTCGGCCTTTCACAAGAGCTTCATCGGCCTCACCGGCTCGCCGGACGAAATCAGGCAGGTCGCCAACGCCTACAAGGCCTATTACGCGAAGGTGCAGGATTCGCGGACGGGCGAATATTCGATCGACCATTCAGGGGTGATCTATCTGCTCGGCCGGGATGGACAATATCTCGGATTCATGCCGCCTCAGACGGCGCCCGAGCGGCTCATCGAAATCCTGCGCAAATATCTCTGACCCTGATGGCGGCACCACAAGGGGCGGATACACGAGCATCCGCCCCTTGCGCTTCTTGGAAGGAGGATACCGGTTCGTTTCTCCGGCTTGTCCTTGGACTGTGTCGTAACTTGCTTTGGGACGTTATTTCGTAACCTGGCCGCGGATTTCGCCGCCTGGATTGGCTTGGGTATGGATGTTGACGTAGTACCTGCCAGCCAGAAGATCGGCCGCCTGGGCGTCGGTCAGGGTCGCGCTGCCTTCGACCGGGCTCTTGTCCGCGTTCGGAATGGCAACGGCAACACCGGCATTCTTGCCGGCTTCGGCCGGACCGTGGAAGTGCGCGGCGGTGGCAGGGCCGGAGAGGCCGGAATAGGTGACTTTCCAGCTCAGCTTCTTGGTAGCGGCGTCGTAGTCGATGTCAGCGGTGCCCTTGCCGGCACTGGCGTTCGCCGCGGACTTGCCGTCCAGCGTTGCCTTCAGCTTTTCGGCGGACACGGGGCCTGCGAAGGCGACGGCGGCCGCGAATGCAAGCGTGGCGAACATGATCTTGGTCATGGTTCTGTTCTCTCCCTGGTTGAGGCCGAATGGTGACATCGATTTTCAAGGCCAAACAATACGATTTCGGATTTATTCCCAGAATCGACCCGATCGCCGTTAAACTTTAGGCCAGCTTCTGGCTGGAGTCGCGACGGGGCTCGCCATAAGCTACGTGCGACAATGACGGTTGGGTGATGCTCAGACGGATATTTTCATTGCTCGTCCTCGCCGGAGCCGCCGGATTTGCCGCCTACTGGTGGCTTACCGCGCTGCCCGTGCCGTTGGCCCTCACGGCCAAGCCCTACACGCCTAATCCGGCAAAAGGCGAGACCATCTTCAACGCCGGCGGATGCTCCTCCTGCCACGCGGTCCCCAACCAGCCGGACCGGACCCGGCTTGGCGGTGGGCTGGCGTTACCATCGCCATTCGGCACCTTCTATGCGCCCAACATCTCGCCCGATCCCAAGGACGGCATCGGCCGTTGGAGCGAGACCGATTTCGTCAACGCGGTTATGCGGGGTATTTCGCCTGGCGGAACGCATTATTTCCCCGCTTTTCCCTACACCTCATATGCGCATGCGACCGTGCAGGACGTGCGCGATCTCTTTGCCTATCTGAAAACCCTGCCGGCGGTTGCGGGCAAGGTGCGCGATCACGATCTGCCGTTTCCGTTCAACATCCGCCGCAATGTCGGCATCTGGAAACTGCTGTTCTTCGACGATCACCTGTTCATTCCCGATCAATCGCGCCCGCCGTCCTGGAATCGCGGCGCCTATCTCGTGAACAGCTTCGGCCATTGCGCGGAGTGCCACAGCCCGCGCAACTTCCTGGGGGGCATCATCGCAAGCCAGCGCTTTGCCGGCGGGCCCGATCTTGAAGGCAAGGGTTGGGTGCCGAATATCACCCAGAAAGGCCTCGCCGAGTGGGGCCAAAAGGACATTTCCTATTTCCTGGAGACCGGACAGACGCCGGATGGCGACAGCGCCGGCGGCTCGATGGTGCCCGTGATCAAGAACACCTCCCAGCTCAGCGCGAAGGATCGCGATGCGATCGAGGAGTATGTGAAATCGCTGCCGCCGGTCGAGGGACCGCCGAAGCCGCCGAAAAAGACTTGAGCCATCCCTGCTACGGCAGCGCGACGCGGCCAGACCCTCACCGGAGCGGTCGCGTCGCTAATGTGGATCAGCTCTCGCCCCCGGCGAAGATATCCTTCCTGATGACAGCGTGAACGCCCCAATTTCCATCAACCACCTGGGTGATGCCGAAGTCGACGCCAATCGACATGAGAGAGATCGCCTCGTCTTCACTCAGCTTCTTGGTCGTCATCAGGAACTTGCGCATCTTGCGGAATGCGTCGCGCAAGGCGAGGTCGACCGACGATTTCGAGTAGATGTCCGACTGCGCCTTGTCCCCCAATTCAGCGAGATAGTTGGCGAAGCTGAAGCCGTGCACCAACCACTCGTCCCTGGTTTCCAGCATCGGATAATCGAGGGCTTCCAGAGCCGTACCGGCGAGATCGTTTTTCTTGTGCAGTATGATCTGGAAGGTTCCGTTGAGCGAACATTCGATCGCCGTACCGCACAGCTCGGAATCACCTTGGGAAGCGTGCGAGTCTCCAACCGATAATAGAGCGCCTTCAACTGCAACCGGGTAATACATCGTGGCGCCCTTGCCGATCCGCCAATTGTCGATATTGCCGCCGGTGTAACTCGGCGGAATCGAGTCGACGACATCAGCCTCCTTGGGCGCCAGGCCGATGACGCCGAAATGCGGACGTATCGGAATGCGCACATTCTTCAGAATGCCGTGGTTCTCCTTGATTATGGAGTGATCAACGGGAACGCCCGGATAATCGATCGTCTTGTGTACGACGCCGGAGGGATCGGTTTGCGGCATCCACGTGAAATTGTACACGGCTTTCGCCCAGTTGCGCTCTCCGGTGGCATCGACCTCGTAGATCGTGACAACTTCGCGCGGCTTGGGTTCCGTGAGCAGGTCCTTATAGTGGAAGCCCCACCATGCGGCTGCGTTGCTGCCGAAAGCCTTCCCAGCATAGTTCGGATTGGCGCAAGGCCGCGGCGCGACGTCGATGATGCGCAACTCGATCACGTCGCCTTCCTCGGCGCCGCGTACGTAGACCGGGCCGGTGCAAATGTGCACGCCGAGGCCCTCGCCGGCGCCGCGCCCGAACAACGAGGCGTCCATCGGTCCGGCACCGCGCCGGTTTACGCCCTTCTTTTCCTTGGTCCACAGGAACACGCTTTCCGCGCCGGGATCGCCCTTCACCATCCGCTCGGCGTCGTCATTGGCGTGGTGGGTCAACGCCTCAATGGTGATGAAGTCGCCGGAATCGACCTCGACCTGCGGCTTGAGCTTCTTGCTGAAATAGCCCCAATGCACGGTTTCGGCATTGGCGGGCAAATGATGATAGGATCGCTTGGCAGGCTGGTTCTTTTCGGCGGCAGCAGCCATCTGGGGCGTTACCAGTGAAATGCCGCCCGCGGTCATCGCCGCCGCGCCCCCGGCCGCGGCGAAGCTGGACCTTAGGAACGACCGACGTTCCCGATCGAGCGTTTCCTTGAACTTGCGGTGGTGCAGTTCGAATTCCGGACAGTTCTTGTCGTCACCCGCGCACATCGTCTCTCTCCCCTGATTGAACGTGTCTTTTGGGCGCACCCCTGATCGATCCAAGTCAAAATGAGTCCTCATCCCGGCTGTTCGGCAGCGGAATGCAGCCCATGCGCATACGAAAGACAAATCTTTGCCTATTGTTTGACCCGCATGCCCCAAATCTGGGAAATCCCGCGCCGTTACCCGGCGAGAAGGGGCGAGCCTCCGCTTTGCAGGCTGCAGGCGGCCGGCCATGCCTATTCAGGGATTGCTCACTCTATGGCTGTATGGCGTGCGCCCGCGAGTTCACGCCTTGACCGACCCGGCGGTGAGGCCGGCGACATAGTGCTCGACGAAGAACGAGTAGATGATCGCGACCGGGATCGAGCCGAGCAGGGCGCCGGCCATCAACTGCCCCCAATAGAACACGTCGCCGCGGATCAACTCGGCGATGACGCCGACAGGCACGGTGCGAACCGAACTCTTGGTCAGGAAGATCAAGGCGTAGAGAAATTCGTTCTGCGAGAGCGTGAAGGCGAAAATGCCGGCGGAGATGAACCCCGGCACGCACAGCGGCAGGAAGATCGTCCACATCGTCTGGAGCCGGCTCGCGCCATCGATCCGCGCGGCCTCCTCCAACTCCTTGGGAACGGTCTTGAAATAGCCGAGCAGGAGCCAGGCGCAGAACGGCACCAGCATGGTGGGGTAAGTCAGGATCACCGAGGTGAGCGTGTTGCCGAGGTGGAGGTGGTTGATTACGTCGGCGAGCGGGATGAACAATAGCGGTTGCGGCACCAGGTAGATCGCCGCAATGGTCATCGCGATCAGCGAGGACCCGGCAAAGCGCATGCGCGCCAGCGGGTAGGCCAGCATGGTGCCGAGGATCAGCGAGATCGCGGTTGCGACTACCGCCACCAGCATCGTGTTCCATGTCCAGAGCAGGAAGCTCGACTTGGTCAGGAGGTCGACATAGTGCTTGAGCGTCGGCGCATGCACGATCAGCGGCATCACGTTCTTGTTGTAGAGTTCGGAGTTCGGCTTGATCGACGTGATCGCCATCCAGTAGAACGGAAACAGCGCGACCACGAGAAAGAAGCCGATCGGCAACCACACTCGAATGGCCTGCCTAAGGCGCCCTTGGCCGCTTACCACCATCACTCCCTCCTCAGATAGAGGGTTAGCACCACGATCAGGAGCGCCAGCGCCGGCAGCATCGCCAGCGCCACCGAAGCCCCGAGCCCGAGCTGGCCGCCGTTCATCGCGATATCGAACGCGTAGGTCGCAAACAGTTGCGTGGCGTTCGCCGGACCGCCGTGAGTCAGCACGTAGACTAGCTGGAAATCGGCGAAAGTGAAGATGACCGAGAACAGGGTGACGATCATGATGATCGGCCGCAGCATCGGCAAGGTGATGTAGCGAAATCGCTCCCATCCGCCGGCACCATCGATGGAGGCCGCCTCATAAAGGTCAGCAGGCACGGTCTGAAGGCCGGCGAGCAGGGTGATGCCGTAGAAGGGCAGCCCGCGCCAGGTGTTGATGACGATGATCGAGACCATCGCAAGCGTTGGATCACCGAGCCAGGATGGACCGGGCTTGGGCCAGCCCAATGCCACCAGGAGGTGGTTGACGACGCTGAACGCCGGGTCGAGCATCCATAGCCAGGCCACGGTGCTCAATACGGTCGGAACGATGAACGGCAGGAGCAGGAGCGCGCGAACCAGGTTCTTCATGCGGAAGTGCTGGTTCATGGCGAGCGCGAGGCCAAGCCCGCCGATCGTCTTCAAGAGCGTCGCGACGCCGGTGTAGACGAACGTGTTGAGCGTCACCCGCCAGAACACGGGATCATGCACGTTGGTGATGAAATTCTTCAGTCCGACGAAGGTGCCGGTATGTGCCACCGGCCGGTCTTGCAGGCTCAACAGGATGCCGTAGAAGAAAGGATAGCCGACGAGCGCCGCGAGAAAGGCCAGCGGCAGCGCCATCATCAGCCAGCTGAATACGCTCTGACGGTCAAGCACCGCCGCGAGCGGCGCGCGCCGGCGCGCCGCTCGCGCAGATACGACCAGTCGCTCGGAAGCAATTGTCATGTTTTCAGGCCGAGCGATAAATGTCCTTCAGTTGTGTCGTGGCGTCCTTGATGACGTCCTTGGTCGACGAGCCGGCGCAGGCCTTGGCGAACATGTCGATGACGACGTATTTGGCGACGCTTTCGGCGAGTTGCCGGCTCGCCGGAGCGGGCCAGCCGGGCAGATGGGCATTGGCGAGCGCATCGCGGTAGGGGATGTTGCGGGGCTCGACATTCCACATCGGCGCAGTGTCGTAACCGTGCAGCAGCGGCTGGTAATAGGAATCCGCGATCGCATACCAGCCGCCGAGCTGCTTCGGCTCCATCAGCCAGCGCATGAAGGCGCGCGCCTCCTCCTTGACGGGCGAGAAGCTGAAGATCGAATGACTGATCAAGTTGAGCAGGTGGAACCGCCCCTTCGGCCCCGCAGGGTTCATCGACTGGTCGGTGACCTTGGCGATGTCGGGAAACTCGCGCTTGGCGAACCACAGGATGCTCTCGGCGTTGTTGGTGCAGGAGATCTGCTCCGACAAATAGGCCTTGTTGTTGCTCACGTCGGTCCAGCCGAGGCAGTCGTCGAGCATCGTGTCCTTGAAGAATTTGCGGCAGAAATCCACGGCGCGCGCGGTTTCGTCCGAATCGATGGTCACGGTCTTGCCGTCGGCCGCCACCTCGGCACCGCCGTACGACCACAGCAGCGGATAGAGCCAGCCGTGGTTATCGCCGAAGCCATGGCCGAGTTCCATGCCGAAGGGATGGTCCTTGGCCTTCAGCTTCTTGCCGACTTCATAGAGTTCTTCCCAGGTCTCCGGGAATTTCTTGACTCCGACTTCGGCGAAGAAGTCGGTGCGCCAGTTCATCAATTGACCGATATTGGCGAAGGGGATGGCCTTCCATTTGCCATTGACGAGGACGCCCTCCCTGCCGGCGTCGTACCAGCCGCCTTGCGCCTTGCCGATGTCTTGGGCGAGATCGTCGACATCGAGATATTTGTTGCTGAACTGAATGACCTGGAGGAGCCCGTTCATCGTGATGTCGGCGCCCGAGCCGGTCTCGGCAATCGTGCTGATCCGCGTCGGCAAGCTGCCCACGCTGGTCACCTCATAGGCGACCTTGATGCCCGTCTCTTTCTCGTAGGCCGGGGCAAGCGTGTTCGATACGTATTCGTCGAACGGCTTGATGAATGAGCTTTCGTGCAGGATCGTGATGGTCTTCTGTGCAGCGTCCGCCGGCAGAGGCCGGCTCATCGCTGCCGCGGTACCTGCGGCCGCAAGCTTCAGAAATCCCCGTCGCGTCGTCGGGTTATGGGTTCCCGGCTCCGTCATGCAACGTCCTCCCTGACCTGATGCCTTTGGGGGGTTGAATGCCCGCTTCTTTGGATTTTGGAAGGCAAGACTACATCAATATCGGATTTGGCATAGTCATTAATCGCGATAAGAGAGCGCGTGCTCGCTGTTCTTTAGTTTGAGCTTGGGACGTCCTTTGCAGCGCTGCAGCAGGTGGGATCGCGGCTCAACGCACCGCACGCGCGAGAAGGTCAATATTGCTGACGGAAGTGCGAGGCGGACTTTCAGCGAGGGCTTGGACTCAGTCTGGCGAGAGCTGCCCGGCGTTCGTGAATCAGATCCTCGAGCCGATGTGCTGCAACATTCAGGGTGGCGTCATCGAGAGGGTTCTCCCCTTCACCTGCCGAGGCGCGTTGCATGCGCAGGACCTCGTCAATCTCGTTCTCGATCTCCGATAGGTCGGATTCCTTGTCAGCGTGTCGAATCCGGTGCGCCAGAGCGTAGAGCGAATCCAGCGCCTTTGGCTTCGCGTAAAGTTTGCCGGATCGCAGAAATTGCCAGCCCGCTGCCAATATCGAGGCAAGTGCGCCCAGTGCCATCGGAGCCAGGAAGATAACGTTGCTCCATTTGTCCAGAAAGGTCTGCTGAGACCCGTTGTAGAACTCCGCCGCGCCTGGATGAACCGGAAGATAGGCGCCGGGGTCGGTATCGGGCGCCTTGAACTGCGCCAGTACCGGAAACTCACCGACCAGGTCTCTCCGCGCGCTCGTCAGAGCCTGCGTCAGGCTGGCGATCATATCGTTATCGAGGCTCTTCCTGGCAACCAGATAAAGGGAAACCTTCAGCGTGGTCACATCATCTGCGGGATTGGGAGGGGACCCTCTCAAGGCACCCTTGGGAATATCGAAGCTCGCATAGGCGCGCTCCTTCTCCGCGATCGCTCCCGCGTTCTCGATGGGGATCAAAATCGGAGCGGATTTCGCGTTCTGGGGAAACAGTCCCCGCACCAGCGAAAGATATTTCTCCGTCAGCGGCGCGACGAAGAGGACGGCGCGCACTTCCTTGCTTTCGAGCGCTTGCCGGGTTGCCGCGGGCGCAAGATTTTTGAATACGACATTGGCGCGATCGAGATCATAAGCCTTGGTCAACACGCTGACGATCTTCTGATTGGTGTCGCCGCCCACCACGCCTACGGTTGTCCGCTTCAATCCGGCAATGTCCGTGATCGAGGATCCCGGTGGTGCGACGAGCAGCGCTACGGCTTCAGTGAGGATCACCACGGCTTGCGCCTTCGACAGGTCGCCGACGTCGCCGCGAACGACCGCAAGATCGGTCTTCCCTTGGGAAAACGCGCTGGCTGATTCAATTGCGTTCGCGGTCTGCACGATCTTGAGACGTACCGGCGCTTTGGTCTCGGCAAGTCTGCTGGCAAGCGCGGCGGCAATTCTTGGCGCTTCCCCATCCAATGAGCCAACCGCGATCGACAGCGTTGTGGGCCGGACGTACCAGGTATACGCGAACATGCTTACGGCCGCGGCCAGAATTGCCAACCCGGCGACCACCGCGATGCGTAGCCAGATCGATAGCTTGACCGTCATTCTCGGCAAGACGTTTCCGCTTTCCCCACGCCGCCTCAATTGCGCTGCTAGACCCGTAGCGAGGCATGGCGTTGATCCAAATCAACACTAGCATCCTCGCTGGCAGCCGTCATGTCGATGAAACCGGTGGTCAGCATTTCCCTCTGGTGAGACCGTCAGGCGAGGAGTGTCCCATGCGCTGGATTTACATGGCCGCGATCGTGCTGTTCGCGGCGGCGATAGTGGCTTTTGCCTTGCAAAACCTTGAGCCCGTTACCGTGTCGTTCCTGGGTTCCAGGATCAGAGCGCCGCTCGCGGTGCTGGCGATTGTCATCTACATCCTCGGGGCGGCAACCGGCGGTAGCGTGCTGGCGTTGCTCCGCCGGTCCTACCAGGGGTCAAAGCGGCATACGTTGGCTGCCTGAGGAAGGCGGAGAACCTAGCCGAGCTTCGTGATTCCCAATTCGTCGGCCAGTTGATCGAGGGAGCGCATCAGGGTCGGCGCGATCGGAATGCCGTCGCGGCTGCGAGCGATACGCGTTTTCGCGCTGCGTTCGCCGGGGACGGAAATCCTGTCCACGCCCGGGATCCTCTCGCTGCCACGGAAATCGCGGACCAGCGTATCGACCGCTGCCTTGAACGTCGCGACATCGCCGAAGGCGGCGACGTTGATGGCACAGATCGCCTGTCCCGTATTGGTGACGCTGTCGTCATCATGGTTGAAGTCGATCACGTCCTTGCCCATCGCCGCCCCGCCGAGCGTGCCGGCAAGCAGGCCGATGATCATCGCAAGCCCGTAGCCTTTGTAGCCGGCCTCCATGCCGCCGAGCGGCAGCAGCATGCCTTCCTCGGCGCGTTTCGGGTCGGTCAGCGGCTTGCCGCTGCGGTCGATCATCCAGCCTTCAGGCATCATCTCGCCGCGCAGCGCCTTGGTCTTCACCTTGCCGTAGGCCGCGACCGTCGTGGCCATGTCGAGCACGATGGGCTTCTCGTCGCCTGCCGGGATCGCGGCGGCGATTGGATTGGTCGACAACAGCATGGAGAGCCCGCCCCAGGGCGGAAGGTGATTGGCATTGCCGACAGCGAAATAGAGCCCGATCATGTCATGGGCAAGCGGCATGGTCGCGTAGAGCGAGGCGGGGCCCGCGTGGTTGGAGAATTGCGAGTTGACCCAGCCGATGCCGGTCGCGCGCGCCTTCTCGATCGCGATGGCGGCGGCACGGCTCATCACCAGATGGCCCATGCCGTTGTCGCCATTGATGAGCGCAGTGGAGGCTTGCTCGCGCACCACGCGGATGTCGGGACGGACGTTGAAGCCGCCGGCCTTGATGCGGCGGGCATATTGCGGCAGCCGGCTCACGCCATGGCCATCCGAGCCCTGCAAGTCGGCCTGTGCCATCAGGCTGGCGACCGTTATGGCGTCACCATCCGGCAACCCCAAGCGGACCATTGCGTCGTGAATAAAGGCCCTCAGCCGATCAAACGTGACAGTTGCCGGCACTAGCGTCCACCAAACGCCTTGAAGGTGATGATGGTGAGGGTGTCCTGGATGCCCGGAATGACCTGCACCTTCTCATTCACGAAATGGCCGATATCGGTCTCGTTGTCGACGTAGAACTTCACCAGGAGATCGTAATGGCCGGCGGTGGAGTAGATCTCGGAGGCGATTTCAGCCTCCGCAAGCTTGTTGGCCACGACGTAGGACTGGCCGAGCTTGCACTTGATCTGGACGAAGAAAGGCACCATCGCGACGGTCTCCGGCGGGGCATCTGCTCATCCCAGATAGGCCAGTTTTGGGGGCCTTAGCAAGTGAGCTTGCTGGCGCCGGCGCATCGCGTTAGGACACGTCAAGGATAGCTCATGACCACGCCAGTCGCGCTCACCATTGCGGGCTCCGATTCCTCCGGGGGAGCCGGCATCCAGGCTGATCTGAAGAGTTTTGCCGCGCTCGGCGTCTACGGCGCCTCGGCGATTACGGCCTTGACCGCGCAGAACACCAGAGGCGTGACCGGCATTCACGCCGTGCCGCCGGAATTTCTCGCAGCGCAGATCGATGCAGTCTTCAGCGATCTCGATGTCGGCGCGGTGAAGATCGGGATGGTGGCGCAGCTTGGCTCCATCGAGGCCATCGTCGCCGCGCTTCGGCGCTGGTCGCCCAAACATGTGGTGCTCGACCCCGTGATGGTCGCGACCTCCGGCGACCGGTTGCTGGTGGCCGACGCCGTCGAGGCCTTGCGCACGAAACTCATTCCGCTCGCGACCGTCATCACACCGAACCTGCCGGAGGCGGCGGCGCTGTTGAACGAACCGGTCGCGGCGAGCGAAGCCGCGATCGAGAGCCAGGGCAAGAAACTCTTGATGCTGGGCTGTCCGGCGGTGCTGATCAAGGGCGGGCACGGGCAGGGCAGCGAGAGCGTTGACTATCTCTTCCGCGCCGGCGGCACGCTCGCGCTATCGGCGCCGCGCACGGCAACGGACAACACCCATGGTACCGGCTGCTCGCTGTCCTCGGCGATTGCCGCAGAACTCGCGAAAGGCATCGATCTCGAAACCGCGGTTCGCAACGCCAAGGCCTTCATCAGCGCGGCCATCGCCAACGCCGACCGTTTTTCCGTCGGCCATGGGCACGGTCCGATCCACCATTTCCACCGGTTCTACTGAGGCCGCGAAATGCCTTTGCTTGTCGTATTCGGTGGTCTTCCCGCCACCGGGAAGACCACGCTGTCGCGTGAGCTGGCGCGAAGGTTATCGGCCAGCTACATCCGGATCGATACCATCGAGCAGACTCTCAAGGCAGCAGGCCTCGCCGTTGGCGCGACCGGCTACACGATTGCGAATGCGCTGGCCGCCGAGAATCTCAAACTCGATCGCACGGTGATCGCCGATTGCGTCAATCCGGTATTGGCGAGCCGGCAGGGATGGCGGGAGACGGCCCAGCGATATCAGGCCCGCCTCGTCGAGATCGAGATCGTCTGTAGCGACCTCGCCGAGCATCGGCGGCGCGTGGAAAGCCGCATCGCCGATATCGAGGGGCTCATTCAGCCGAAATGGCAAGAGGTGATGGACCACGATTACGAACCCTGGGATCGGGATCGCCTCGTCCTCGACACCGCAGGCAAATCGATTGGCGACCTCGTTGACCTCGCGGAAGCCTATCTTCGCCGGTGCAGTGCCGCCACCGGAGCGACCTGACTCCACACTGACGTGCCGCTACTTTCCGGCCCCTGCTTGCACGCGCTGCTTCCAGAGATTCCAGACGCGATCGATCACGGCGAAATTGATGCTGTCGGCCTTCGCGCCTTCATCCGCGGTGAGATAGGTGATCTCGCCGCCGAGCCCGATCGCCTGGCTTTGCAGCTTTGCATCGACGTCGGTGTAATAGGCGCGGAACACCGCGGTCTTGACGTCGGGCCCGACCGCGACATCGCCATGACCGCGCATCAGCACGACCGGCTTGTCGGCGAGCGTGCGCGCCAGAGACCTTCCGATGCCGCTGTCGCGCACGACCATGTCGGTCTGGCCGAATTCGCGCGCGATATCCCAGACCGGCACGCCGCCTGCGAGGAAGCCGGCATTGTGGAACAGCGCGCGCAACGGCGTCTTGCTCACGGAGAACGGAATGACGCCGGGTGAATGCGTGTGCACGACGCTTATCACGTCTGGCCGCGCCTTGTAGATTTCCGCGTGGATGAAGCGCTCCAGGAAGACCGGACGGCCGCGCGCATCGATGGCATTGCCGTCGAGATCGAATTCCATGATGTCGTCGGCGGTGACCATCGCAGGCGCCAGCGATCGCGACATCAGGAAATGCGAGGGATTGCTGGGATCGCGCGCGCTGACATGGCCGAACGCGTCGACCACGCCGAACTCCGCGAGGATCCGGCTGCCGATGACGATTTCCTCGAGCAGGGCCGGCGACACGTCGGACAGGATCTCGGCGAGAAGGGGCATGGTCAGCACCCCAGATGCGAGAGCGGCAAGGGCGGGCAGGATACGAAAGCGCATGCGGTAGTGTCCCATGTGGCAGTACATCCATAGAAGATCGCCCCATGTCGGCATCGTCAAG
>Ga0134128_10006104_pt1 | contig 14591 bp, 14 predicted proteins | sample KB31754_FD_96462 | JGI IMG/M metagenome (GOLD analysis project Ga0134128, IMG submission 96462) | Terrestrial soil microbial communities with excess Nitrogen fertilizer from Kellogg Biological Station, Michigan, USA - KB3-175-4 | ecosystem: Environmental > Terrestrial > Soil > Unclassified ... | reverse complement strand
CTCGCTGCTGAACAGCGGCGTCACCACCTGCTTCTCCAATCCTGGAACATCGGAGATGCACTTTGTCGCCGCGCTCGACCGGGTCCCCGGGATGCGTTGCGTGCTCGGCTTATTCGAGGGTGTCGTCACCGGCGCTGCCGACGGCTATGCACGGATGGCGGGAAAGCCCGCGGCTACACTGATGCATTGCGGCCCCGGCCTGGCGAACGGCTTGGCGAACCTGCACAACGCGCGCCGCGCGTCCACGCCGGTGGTGAACATCGTCGGTGACCAGGCGACCTACCATCGGCCGATGGATGCGCCCCTGACCGCGGATACCGAGGGTTGGGCACGTGGCGTATCCGGTTGGGTGCGGACGACAATGACGTCCGCCTCCGTCGGTGCCGACGCCGCGGCCGCGGTGCAGGCGGCCATGATAGAACCAGGGCAGATCGCGACGTTGATCCTGCCCTCCGATTCGTCATGGAACGAAGGCGGCGAGGTTGCGGCGGCGCTGCCGCGGCTGCCCACGCCGTCGGCCTCACCCAGTCAGATCGAACAGGCTGCGACCGTGCTGCGGCGCGGCGGTGCCGGCGTCGTGCTGCTGCTGGGTGGCACCGCCCTGCAAGAGGAGGGGCTGGCGCTGGCGCACCGGATCGCCAGCGCGACGGGCTGCAGGCTGGTATCCCAGGGGTCCAACGCCCGGATGGCGCGGGGCCAGGGCCGGGTGTCCGTCGACCGCGTGCCCTATGTCGTCGATGTTGCCGTCAAGGCGATGGCGGGCACAAAGCAGCTTATCCTTGCCGGCAGCCGCAAGCCGGTGACGTTCTTTGCGTATCCAGGGAAGGTGCAGTCGGCCATCCCCGAGGACGCTGATCTCCATGTGCTGGCACGCCCGGAGCAGGACATAGTCGAGGCGCTGGCTCGCCTGGCGGATGCGCTTGGTGCGCCGAAGGTGGCTGCCCCGGACAACGGTGCGCGCCCGGCTCCCGGACGCGGTGCCCTGACCCCGGAAGCCGTTGCGGCGACGGTCGGCGCGCTGATGCCGGAAGGCGCGGTGGTTGCCGATGAGTCGGTCAGCTTTGGCCGCGGGTTTTTCGCCAACACGAAGGCGGCGCCGCCGCACGACTGGCTGAACGTGACCGGTGGGGCCATCGGCGGCGGCATGCCGATGGCAACCGGGGCGGCGATCGGGGCGCCGGGCCGGCGCGTCATCAATCTCCAGGCGGACGGATCGGCCATGTACACCGTTCAGGCGCTGTGGACCCAGGCGCGTGAGCGCCTGGACGTAACGACGGTGCTGCTGTCCAACCGGAAATACGCCATTCTGCTGGGTGAACTGGCCAATGTCGGCGCAAATCCCGGTCGCACGGCACTGGACATGATGGACCTTGGCAATCCCGACATCGATTGGCCAAGGCTGGCCGGGTCGATGGGGGTGGAGGCCGCGCGCGCGGACACGGCTGAAGGGTTTGCCGACCTGCTGGCCCATTCGCTGAAGCGCCCTGGGCCGTTCCTCATCGAATTGCTGATCTGACACCCGGCCGCCAAGGACGTCGGCTGAGCCTTGGTTTGGCGTGCAGCGATCACCTCGACCTGCACGGGCCACGCGTGAGGGCCGGTCAGCGCGGCGACCGCATGAAACAATGCATTGCCGGACTATGACCGGATCAACCCGATCCGGTCATAGTGACGGTCGCATCCATGCGAGCTGTAATTCTTAATGAGGAACGAAAATGCTTGGCATGGGGGTGATGGCTCACGTCGGTGAGCCTGCCGGTGCGGTTTCTGGCCTCGCCGCTTGACCGTAGGGACAGGCGTGCGTACAGCAATCAGCGTCGGCGGTGCCGTGTGGCTGCGCGGAACCGCCGCACCGATAAAACAAGGGTCGGTAAGAATAGCGACTCGCTTCTTGGGAGGTACGAGATGGCAAAGTCACAGCGCACCCTGCGTGGCCGGGCCGGAAAGACTCGAGCGGTGCCAGCGCAGAACAAGACCGGTGCCCCCAGGACAGCAAGACAGGTTCGCAGTGCCGGCGCCCACGTCTCGCCGGTTGGTTTTGCGGGTCCCTCCGGCTGGGCCTCGGATCTGGAGTTCGACATCCGGGAGCCCAAGCTCGCCGTGAGCCTGCGGCTCGATGCCGATGTGCTGCGGTTCTTCCGCGGCTTCGGCGCGGGGTATCAGACCCGGATCAACGAGGTGCTGAAAGCGTTCATGCACGCGCGGGAAAAGGCCGGGCTCGCGCCGTCCGGTGGGGCCTCCCGCAAGAAGCGTGCATCAAGAAGCTGATAGATCGGATTTCCGCAGGAATCAGGTGAGCCTGGGGCCGGCGCGCATGCGTCGCGCCAAGTTCGTGCGCGGTTGAGTGGCCCGGTGGACCGGATACGCGTGGGCGGCGCTGTCGACCCGGACGTGTCGCGGGCGTGCGGACAATCGATGGACGGGGTCCGGCTCCCAAGGTGGGCATGATGTCCCTGCGCAGAATTGGAACGCGCAGGCCAGGGGCGGGATGCCCGGATGAACGGCCACCGTTCAATCGGCAGCGGCCGGAACGCCTCCGAGACGGATGCCTTCTGCGTAGGCCCGTACTTTCTCACCAAATTGCTCAAAAATGGCACGGGACAGCGGATCAACCGTCCAATCGTACTCAGGATGCCATTGGACCCCAACGGCAAAGCCGGGCACCGGATCGCCGCGAAAGGCGATGACCCGCACAGCCTCGATCGTGCCGTCCGGGGCGACCGCCTCGGCCACCAATCCCGGCGCCAAGTGGCTGATTCCCTGGTTGTGCAGCGAGTTGACCGCGATTTCGGTGGCACCTGCCAGCCGATGCAACCAGCCGCCCGGAACGATCCGGACATTGTGTGCCTTGCCCTGGCGCACCTTCGCCGAGGGCTGCAACGGGGTCGAGTGATCGATCCGGTCCGGTAGGTCCTGCAGCCGCTGATGCAGAGAGCCGCCAAGGGCGACGTTCAACTCCTGAAACCCGCGGCAAATCGCCAGCAGCGGAATGCCCGTTGCCACCGCCGCGCGGATGAGAGGCAGGGTGATACCGTCGCGGGCCGGATCCTCCGGAGTCCCTTCAGCGTGGGGCGGCCCGTCGTAAAGGGTCGGCTGCACGTTGGAGCGACTGCCGGTCAGAATGATGCCGTCCAGCCTGTCGAGAAGCGTGGTGATGTCGGCTTTTGGACCATTGGCCGGAAGGAGTACCGGCACGCCGCCGACAATCTGATCCGTTGCCCGCACATATGTGTCCGACGCGGCGTGGTTCGGCATGCCGAACAAACCGAACTGTTTGGTGCAGCAACTGATGCCGACCAGGGGCTTCACGATCCAAGGGACCTCATGTCGCGGTTATCATTGCCGATTCCGGTGGCGGTTTGAAGGCAAATGAAACCTCTCGCGGCACATGCCGGGCATGCGGCGCAGGGTGGCCTGCAAGCTGTGCGAAAGCATTTCTATGTCAGCGTGCTCACGACACGGTGCGCCGCGGCAGCACTTCCGGCCCATACGTTATGGGGGGCGCCCGCAGGGGTTCCGGCACAAGGATCCGATTCCGATGGTCTCGCATCGAATGCATATGGCCCTGCCTGCTGAGGCAGGCCTTCCTGGAGCGGCACATCGGATGTCAACTGTCAGGGACTCCTCGGGCACCAACCCATTTCGGCTGATTTTTGGGCACGAGCCGAAGGGTGAGCAAAATTTGATACACCATCGCGTGAACAGAGCGTTTGTTGATGCAGGCTTAACAAGCGGATCACGTTCCTTCTCGCGAGATAGTTCACACGAAAGTTTGATTAGGGGGGTGTGAACGTTATATTCACCTGTTGGCGCTATCCGGCGGGTGGATGTGGAGTCGGTCCCGGCTTTGGCCGGCGCAGGTGACCACGGAACTGCAATGTAGCCGGATGGAGTTGCACCGGATGGAAACGGCAACGGTGGGCACGACGACAGGGGCAGCGGTGAGCCACACGGACGAAGAAATTGCCCGGGAAACCGGATCGGGTGGGGCGCCACGGTACAGCCGGCGGCTGTCCGACAAGATTCTGATCGCGTTTCACCATGGATGCGACCAGGGCGACTTCGAGGTTGCCGAACAACTGCTGCATATCCTGGAGATGATGCTGACACGCCGGCCCCTCACGCCGGACGGGACAAGGCGACGCAACATGGAAAGCCTTGTCGCCGCGCATGAGCGGCTTTGGCATCTTCGGCATCCGAACGTCGACGAATTCTGACGCAACCCCAACCCGGCTGATCAGGCTGGATCCAGCCTCATGGGCAGCGCAGCTCCGCTCCGCAGGACCGCTTCGGCCTCCTGCGTGAATCCCCCATCGTCCTGGTGCAGCGTGAGCCCGGCCAACAGGCGAAGCGGCGAACGGCTGTCCTTGATTCCCTGAACCAGGATCAGCTTGGCCGAACGTCCGGACCGTGGCCACAGCGGCAAAACGGCCGCCGGCGCGCAACCGGCCGCGGTCATGGCCGCCAGGCAGGACTCCAACGTGAAGGCCGGTACTATAAAAGTGAGTGTGCCGCGCCGGCGCACCTGTCCCCCTAACGCCTTCGCCCAGGCGACCAGCATCGCTGCGGAACCGCGCTTCGCCCGTTCCCGATCGGCGATGGGGGAAGGGGTACCGCCCGGCGCATGGTAAGGCGGATTCGCGAAGGCATGGTGGAAGCCGCCCGGCGCAACATCGCTCAGGCAGAGCGTCGTTACATCGCCCATAACGATGCTCAGCCCCTCCTGCCTGTTCGCGGCTGCGTTGGCGTGGGCCAAAGCGGCGAGCCCGGAATCAAGCTCCACCCCGATTCCGCGCAATCCAGGCACCCGTGCCGCAAGACACAGGAGCGCGGCACCTGCCCCGGTCCCGCCCTCCAGCACCGTCTCACCGGGACGCGCCAGGACGGCGGCGGCAAGAAGGACCGGTTCGAGGGCGCTGCGAAATCCCTCCTTCGGCTGGCTGTAACGGACCCGCCCGGCGAGCAGATGACCGTCAGTGGTCAGCATCGACTCAGAGTTCACCCGCATCGCTCAGCAGCCGGTGCGCCCGCGCATAATTGTCTGCGGCGACCATCAGGCGGCGTGGAATTGCGCCCGCGCTGCCTTCGGTTACGCTGGTATGCAAATCGAAGAGAATCGCCTCGATGCCGGCTTCGGCCAGCAGGACCGTCAGGAATGACAGTCTGACCGGATCGTTCGACACGGCGATCATGCGCATGCGCCAATTTTGGACGCCGGACCGCCCTGCACGCAATACATGCATACGGCGCAATCGGCGGGGGGTTGTCTTGACCCTGATTCCAACCCGCCGATATGGTGGTTTTGCCCTCTGACATGACCGTCGGGAGAACCCTTTGGGCGGCGTCGCCAGTCCACTAGAGAAAGGCGTGGCGGCCGTGCCCGGTTCCCCGGTGCACGAGCCGGAAGATGCGCTGTCTGCGTTGATCGACCTGGTCGGGGCCGATCTGGCGGCGTGCAACCGCACCATCGTCGCCCGAATGAACAGCCCGGTGACGCTGATCCCGGAACTCGCGGCGCATATTGTCGCCGCCGGCGGCAAACGGCTGCGTCCGCTGCTCACTCTCGCCTCTGCCCGCCTGTGCGGCTATCCCGGTCGGGACGGCGGTCTGCGTCACGTCGCGCTGGCGGCATGCGTCGAATTCATTCACACCGCGACCTTGCTGCACGATGATGTCGTGGACGAAAGCCAACTGCGCCGCGGCCTGGCATCGGCCAATGCGGTGTTCGGCAACAAGGCCTCGGTCCTGGTCGGCGATTTTCTGTTCGCCCGTGCCTTTGAGCTTATGGTCGAGGACGGCTCCCTCAAGGTACTGGGGATCCTGTCGCGTGCCGCGGCCACCATTGCCGAGGGCGAGGTCCTGCAGCTCGTCACGCAGAACGACCTGTCGACCTCCGAGCAGCGCTATCTCGAAGTGGTGCAGGGAAAGACCGCGGCGCTGTTTGCCGCTGCCTGCCGGATCGGCGCCGTGGTCGCCGACCGCCCCGCGGCCGAAGAATCAGCGCTCGCTGAATCCGGCATGAAGCTCGGCATTGCCTTCCAGTTGGTCGACGACGCGCTCGATTACTCGGCCGATCAGGCGATCCTGGGCAAGACGGTCGGTGACGATTTTCGTGAGGGCAAGATCACGCTGCCGGTGCTGGTCGCCTATCGGGCCGGCGATCTGGGTGAGCAGGCGTTCTGGCGGCGGACGATCGAGCAATCCGAGCAGCACGAGGCCGATCTGGATCAGGCGCTCGGGCTTATGGCGCAGCGTGACGCAATCGCTGCGACGCTTGATCGTGCTGGCTGCTTTGCCGGGGAGGCGAAAGCAGCGTTGGCGATATTTCCGGACAGTCCATTCCGGCGCGCGCTGTTGGATGTCGCCGACTACACGGTGAGCCGCGCTAGATGAGCGAACGCATCGCCTCCAGTTGACCCGAATCGCCGAACGGGCAGACCAGCAGCGCATCGTCGACGCCGAGCTGCTCGATCCGTTTCAGCCGGTCTTTCGCTTCGTTGACCGAGCAGATCAGCGAGATTTTGGGCACGTGGCGGATCGGCAGTTCGCCCGGATCCGAGCGCAGATCGGTGAAGATGTTCGCCAGCACCACCCGCGTGCCGCCCGCCTGCCGATACATCTTTATGCCGAGCTCGAGATCTTCCCACGATCCGTGAATGCCCGATGCGATCCAGCCCTGGCAGGATTTTGCTGCCAGGTTGATCCATCGCTCGCTGCGCCACGCGCCCAGCAGCACCGGCGGTCCTCCCTCGGTGCCGGGCCAAATGCTCAGCGCGGGGCCGAACACGCTTTCTCCGTTCCAGGTGCGCCGCATGATGTCCAGCGACACCGGCAGTGTCTTGAACCGCGCGTCATAATCAGCCTGTACCGCCTCGAAATCGTTGCGAGTGGAACCGGTGCCGACGCCGAACCGCAAGCGGCCATGAGAGAGCAGGTTCAATGTCTGCACGCGATGGGCATGCTCGACTGGATGCCGCAGCGGAACCTGCACGACGCAGGTGCCAAGCTCGATGCGCTGCGTTTCACAGGCCAAAGCTGCGAGCAGAATCAGCGGGTCCAACGTAGGCGAACCGCGTCCGAACGCATCCGTCACCCATAGCCCATGAAACCCGAGATTTTCCACGTTGCGGGCCAGCGCGGTCACCTGATCCAGCATCCAGCGCCCATTCGCCTGCCCGGGTGATACGCCATGCGGCAGTTGCCGCGGGATGCTCACGATGCCAAGTCGCATTCCATTCTCCACGGCTTGCCGGCTTTACTCCGGTCTTGCCAATACTACCGGCCGGTGAACCGCGGTGTCCGCTTTTCGCGGAATGCGGCGACCCCTTCGGCATAGTCCTGCGTCATCGCCGCTTCCGCTTGAAGTCTCGCTTCAACGGCAAGCTGCGTGGTGTAGTCGTTGTCGATGCTGTCCCAGTACATGCGGCGGATCAAGCCAAGGGATCGCGGACCGGATGCGAGCGATCGCGCAAGGGCAAAGGCGGCCGGCATCAGTTCGGCATCGTCGACGAGGCGGTTGATCATGCCCCACGCCAGCGCGGTTTCGGCTGGAAGACGTTCGGCCAGCAGGGAAAGTTCCAGCGCACGTGCCATGCCGATGAGCCGTGGCAGCACATGGGAGGAGCCGCAATCCGGTACCAATCCGATCCTGGCGAACGCCTGAAGGAATGACGCGGATCGCGCGGCGATCTTGATGTCACCCGACAGCGCGAGGCTCATGCCGGCGCCTGCGGCAATGCCATTGATCGCGGTGACCACTGGAACGGAAAGCGCGCGCAGGCGAAGGAAGGTCGGATTGTACCAGGCTTCGAGGTCGCTTTTTGTCTCCCCGCGTGCTTCCGCCGCACGATCGCGCGGCGGACGATCGGGATCGTTCAGGTTCGCGCCCGAGCAGAATGCGCGGCCCGTCCCGGTGATGACCAGGCATCGCGCAGCACTGGATTCGATGGCATCCAGTGCCGCGCTCATATCCTCCCGCAGCTTCTGGCCGAATGCATTCAGCACAGCCGGATCGTTGAGCGTCATGACGGTTACGCCGTCTTCGATCCCAAGCAGGATACGGCCGTGCCGCATCGGTGTTGCACCTGTCGTCATATCACTCCATCCCGGCGTAGTGCATCCAACTCCTGTTGCGGCAACCCCAGCCAATCCCGGTACACGTCCTCATTGTGCTGGCCGAGCCGCGGGCTTGTTATGGCGGGGGCGACGTCCGTTCCGTGTACCCGGATCGGTGTGGTAGGAAGTACGACGCGTCCAAGATCGGGGTGTTCGACCCATTCCAGCATCCCGCGCTCATGCATGTGCGGATCCTGCATGACATCGGCGACATCGCGTACTGCCGCCATTGGAATGCGGTAGGTCCGGCCAGTCTCGTTGATATCCGCTTTGCTCAGAGTTTGTGTCCACGCGGCGACGATCGCGTTGATTTCCTCTGCGTGTTGGGCACGGTCATGCATCGTCGCGAATCGTGGTTCGCCTTTCAGATCGCCACGTCCGGCGGCGTCGAGAATATTGAGCCAGTGCTGATCCGTGCCGGTATGTATTGCGACATAGCCGTCCCGGACCGGATAGACGCCAAAGGGTGTGACCGAACCGCCGGAACTGTTGCCGGTTCGTGGCGGCACGACACCGCTGCGCCGGTACTGCTCCATCGGTGCGGCCAGCGTAAAATAGACCGCTTCCTGCATGGCGATCTCGACCAGCCGGCCGACACCGCTGCGCTCACGCTCGTAAAGGGCGGTCAGGATCCCGCCATAGGCATGGATGCCACCCATAAAATCCGCGACGGTGACACCGGCTCGCACCGGCGGGCCATCCGGAAAGCCGGTGACGCTCAGGATGCCCGACGCGGCCTGCACCGTCAGGTCCATCGCCAGACTCCCGCGATTCGGTCCGCTGAGGCCGTAGCCGGTCGCCGACGCATAGATCAGGCGGGAATTGACCGCTTGCAGCACGGCCCACCCGGTGCCGAGGGCGTCCATGGTCCCGGGCGCAAAGTTTTCCAGCAGCACGTCCGCCCTGCGCGCCATGTCGAACAGCAGGTCCCGACCACGCGGGGTCTTGAGGTTCAATGTGATCGCCCGCTTGTTGGCGTTCAGCATCGCGAAGGGCAGGGTGGTCGCGGCGCCCGGCGGCGTACGGCGGCGCAACGGTTCGCCGCCTGGCGGCTCGATCTTGATGACGTTGGCGCCGGCTTTTGCCAGCAGCAAGGTTGCGTAGGAACCCTGGTAGATCTGCCCGAAATCCAGGACCGTCACGTCAGCGAGCGGCATGCCCATGTCAACGGCCGCCGAACCGGGGTTTGCGGCGTTCCCGCCAGGCGGCGTGTCCCTCCGCCTTATCCTCGGTCAGTTCAAGCGCGGCGAAGCGATACAGGTCCCCCAGCGTTGCCTCGGGAAGCGATGCTTCCAGGCCGGATTGCAGCGATTCCTTTGTCAGCCGAGCGGCGAGCGGTGGCAGGCCGGCGATGTGTTCGGCGACTTCCATTGCTTTGGTCATCAAGGCATCCGGCGGGACCAGCCATTGCGCCAATCCGATCCGGTACGCCTCATCCGCATTGAGCGGAAAGCCGAGGGCCGTGCGCATCGCCAGGCCTTTGCCGACCCAGCGTGCCAGCCGCACAGTGCCGCCTTGCGCGGGAATGATCCCAAGGCCGCTTTGCGGCAGGCGCCATTCCGCCGCTTCCGAGGCGACAATCATATCGCAACAATACGTAACGATGCAGCCGATGCCGATAGCATAGCCGTTCACCGCAGCAATTATCGGCTTGGCGAATCCGCTTACGAGTGCAATTGCGCTGCGCCGCCGATGGTTGGGCAGCCCCTCCAGAAAATCGGCGATCGACTCATGCGTATGGGTCCTGGGATTCTTCAGATCGGCGCCGGCACTGAACGCCCTGCCGGCCGGATCGCCCGTCAGGACGACACAGCGGATATCGCGGTCGTCCTCCAGTTGCGGCAGTAGCTCCGTCAAACCTGTGTTGAACGCATCGCACCATGCATTGCGCGCCTCCGGCCGACTGAGCGTCAGGATCCCGACATGGCCGCGCTTCTCGAAGAGCAAAGGCATGGACCGCTTCCCCCCGGTCAGGTTTTGCAGCTTTCCGCCGCGCTGCCTACGCTATCACCCGTCCGTTTCCGTTGTCAGGTAGCGGGGGAAGGTTTGGGAAGTCCAAAGGGGGAACCCGAAGGGGGAACAGTGTCCGTCACCCACGATCGCACCTATGTCGACTATGAATGCAGCGACCATATCGCGACGATCGCGATGAACCGTCCCGAAAAGCTGAATGCCGTGAGCGATGAGATCGTGCTTCAGCTCATGGCGGCGTTCCGCCGGTTCGATGCCGACCCGGACGCCTATGTAGCGATCCTGTGCGGCCATGGCCGCGCGTTCTGCAGCGGCGCCGACGTGCACCAGCGGCAGTTGCGCACACGCGAGGAGTTGGAGCGGCTTGGCGGCCCCCAGGGACATGGGGCCAATGCCGGCGATCTGCTGATGCAATCTGTGAACGCGAAGCCGGTGATCGCCGCGGTACATGGTTACGTGCTGGGGCTGGGGCTTGGCATGATGCTCGACTGCGACCTGATCGTCGCGGAAGAGGGCACGCGCTTGCAGCTCACGGAGACGTCGCGCGGGCTTGGTTCGGCCAAGCAGTGGGCGCAACTCCATTTCCGCGGCGCGGGCGCGTTCGGTGACGAGATCGCGTTGACCGGGCGCTATTTCACGGCTGAGGAAGCGTTTGCCGCCAACATCGTTAACCGGCTCGCACCCAGTGGCAAAGTGCTGGAGGTTGCCAGGGAACTGGCTGAGGCGGTGGCCGGGAACCCGCCGTTGTCAGTGCGCGCGACGGTTCGCACCCGACGGTGGCTTATCGGGGAGTACACGCGGCAGGCCGCATTTTATCAAGCGCCCATGAAGCTTTATCTGTCCGAGGATTTTCATGAGGCCGCGCTGGCATTCAAGGAAAAGCGCAAGCCAAAGGCGTTCAGGGGGAGGTAACGGCAGGCGGCGCAGTGAGATGCCCGCCGGATTGCCAAATTCCCGACTCAGGCTTTCTGTCCGCGCCTGCCCTGCTTGCGGCCAGCCTTCTTCGCCGGCGTGCTGCGGCTGCGGCCAAGTCCCATCTTCTTGGCGAGTGAGGAGCGGGTTTCGGCATAGTTGGGGGCAACCATGGGGTAGGTTGCGGGAAGGCCCCATTTGGCCCGGTACTGTTCGACTGTGAGGTTATGTTCGGTCATCAAATGACGCTTAAGCATGGTCATTTGCTTACCGTCCTCCAGACACACAATGTAGTCTGGAAAAACAGACTTAGTCGGGGCGACCGCCGGCTTCGGCGTCTCGGCCGGCGCGGCAGTCTCTCCCACGGTGGCCAGCGTCTTGTACACCTCGCGAATCAGTGCCGGCAGTTCTTCCACCGGGACTGCGTTCTTCGCGACGTGTGCACTTACGATCTGGGCGGTGAGACCCAGTACATCCTCGGCCATATGTTCCTGCCCCGCAATCGAATCCCCCTAAGTCTAGCTGACATCATGATCGGACGCTACTGCTCATGCATCGGTTTTGGTCGTGCGGGTGGCCCGTTTGCGCGCGCTTCGCCTTGGCGCGTGTTCGCTTCAATGGAATCGATCAGGCTGCGCGACACCCTCTATTTTAATGCGCGATTCACGGTCTTCGCCCTTCGGCTGCGAGCAATCGCGGCCCAAATTTGTGCTCTCCCCGCGCGACCTGCATGATCCGGATGGGGAGGAACGGCGGCATGGAGCTTGGTCTTAGCGGCAAGACTGCTCTGGTCACCGGCGCAAACCGGGGGATCGGGGCTGCCATCGCCAGGGATCTCGCACGGGAAGGTGTCCATATCTGCCTGGTGGCGCGGGATACGGCTCGCCTGGCCGAGGTCGCGACCAGCCTTGCCAAAAATACATCCGTCCGCACGGTAACCTTCTCGGCCGATCTGCGTGAATCGGATGCCGCGCAGGCCGCCGTCGACGCCGCACTTCAGGCGTTCGGCCGTCTGGACATCCTGGTGAACAACGCCGGCGCCACGAAACGAGCCGATTTCTTCACGCTGACCGAGGCTGACTGGATGGACGGCTTCGCTCTCAAGTTCCACGGCTATGTGCGGATGACCCGGTGTGCATGGCCGCATCTGCGGCAATCCATGGGAACAGTGATCAATATCGTCGGGGTCGGTTCCCGGTCCGGTTCGGCTGAGTTCACCATCGGTGGGGCGGTCAATGTCGCCCTGCTGAACTTTACCAAGTCCATGGCCGATATCGGCATCCGCGATGGGGTACGGGTCAATGCCATCAACCCGGGGCTGATCGAAACCGAGCGCTTCGGGCGAAATGTCGAACGGGTGAGGCGCGAGCAGGGATTTTCCAGGGAAGAGGCAATTGCACACCTGCTGGCGTCGCACGGCACCACCCGTGTCGGTCAGCCGGAGGAGATCGGCGCCCTGGCTGCGTTTCTGGCGTCGCCCAAGGCGGATTTCATCCAGGGATCGGTCGTCGACATCGATGGCGGCGCGACGCGCTCATTGTAAGGGGACGACCAGTATGGACACGGCCGATTACGGAGTTACCGCCCGCCTGGCAGACTATATTGTCTCGACCGGCGGCGCCGATCTGCCGGAAGCGGTTCGGCACGAGGCGGTGCGCTCTTTCGTCAATATCGTCGGCTGCACCGTCGGCGGAGCACGCCACCCCAATGTCCTGCTCGCTGACGAAGCCTTGGCCCCGTTCGCCGGGCAGGCGCAGGCCACCCTGTTCGGCCGCGGCCGTCGGACCGACATCCTGCACGCCGCGCTGATCAACTGCTTTGCATCCAGTATATACAGCTTCGACGACACGCACGCGCAGGCCGTGGTGCATCCCAGCGGCCCGGTGGCGACGGCTGCTCTCGCTCTCGCCGAACTGCGGCCCGTGGCCGGCCACGAGTTGCTGACCGCCTTCGCGCTCGGCGTTGAGATGGAATGCAGGCTTTGCAAAGCCATCACCATACCGCCGGCAAAGGGATCGATCGCCTGGGTCGGAACCGGCATCACCGGCGGCTTCGGCGCCGTCGTTGCGTCCGGCAAGCTGCTGCGGCTCGACGCCACGCGAATGCGCCACGCGATCGGCATTGCGCTGTCGCAGGCCGCGGGCTTCCGCGCGGTGCACGGGACCAACTGCACTGCCATGCTGCCCGCGCACGCCGCACAGACCGGTTTGCGAGCGGCAATGCTGGCAGAACGCGGATTCAGCAGTTCGACTGTCGCCCTGGAAGGCCGCTATGGCTATTTGAGCGTGTTCTGTGAGGAACCCGACATCGAAGTGCTGGCGGGCGGGCTGGGTGAGAGGTTCGAGCTTTGCAGCAATACCTACAAGCCATACCCGTGCGGCATCGTCATTCATCCGATCATCGACGCCTGCCTCAAGCTGCGCCAGGACCATGCGATCCCGGCGGACCGCATCGCCCACGTCGCGATCAAGGCGTCTGCCGGCGCCATGGCCTTGTGCGACCGCCGCACGCCGCGGGATGAGATGGAGGCGCATGTCAGCCTGTATCACTGGGCGGCGGTTGCAATCCTGCGTGGGACCGCCCGCATGGTTGATGCGGATACCGAAACCGCGGTGCGAGATCCCGCTGTGGTCGCATTCCGGGGCCGGGTCGATGCCGCGGCAGACCAGTCCCTGGCGTCCGATGCCGCCGCCGTGACGCTGACAATGACCGACGGCACAACATTGTCGTGTCAGATCGACCACGCCAGGGGCAGTTCGGCGCGTCCCATGACTGACGCCGAACTCGATGAGAAATGCCTTGCTTTGGCGGAGCCGGTGATCGGAATGGCCCGGGCGCGGGCCATTACCGAACGCTGCCGGAACATTGCCGTCCTCCCGGATGCGGGGGACGTGCCACGCGCGGCCGCCTGACCGTTCTTCACGACATTTGCAGCCACCCAAGAATCCGCACAGTGCAGCCGCCAGTTGGGCTATATTGCCTGCTGCTTTGACTGCGACGACGTAGGGAGGGAGGCGATGGAGACACGTCCACGCAACAATCCGCCGTGCGGCTGCTGCTTCATTATAGGGCCGCATATTCTGCGCAGACTGGCGTCATCCAGCGACCGTGCCGTGGCGGAGGCGGCCGCCAGAACGATGCGCATCACCCAGGCGATGAACGCGGCGCGCGCGCAGTTGCGCACCGGCGTGCCGATTGCGGCCCTGGTGCGAACCGGGTTGAGGCGGCAGATCTTCAATTGCGGTGGTTTTGAGGACCTGCCCGGCAATCCGCTGCGATCGGAGGGACAACCGGCCACCGCCGATACCGCCGCCAACGAGGCGTATGACCATAGCGGCACGACATGGTCCTTCTACCATGATGTGTTCAACCGCGAGTCTGTCGACGGCCACGGACGCTCATTGGTGTCCTCGGTGCATTACGGCCAGAGCTACGATAACGCGTTCTGGAACGGCCAGCAGATGGTCTATGGCGACGGGGATAATGTCATCTTCACCCATTTCACCGGCGCGCTCGAAGTTATCGCTCATGAACTGACGCATGGCGTGACACAGTTCACCGCACAGCTCCCCTACCAGGATCAGCAAGGCGCG
>Ga0134128_10006103_pt1 | contig 14593 bp, 12 predicted proteins | sample KB31754_FD_96462 | JGI IMG/M metagenome (GOLD analysis project Ga0134128, IMG submission 96462) | Terrestrial soil microbial communities with excess Nitrogen fertilizer from Kellogg Biological Station, Michigan, USA - KB3-175-4 | ecosystem: Environmental > Terrestrial > Soil > Unclassified ... | reverse complement strand
GTGGGGTCGGGGGAGGGGGAGCTCATCGAGCGCTTCTTCGATGGCATCGAGCGGTTCTCGCCGGATCTGGTGTCGTGGAACGGATCGGGGTTCGATCTGCCGGTGCTCACCTATCGGGCGCTGCTCGCGGGAGCGCAGGCGCCGCGATACTGGGAAGCGGGAGACGGCGATCAGGCGTTCCGGTTCAACAACTATCTCAACCGCTATCACTGGCGGCACGTGGATCTGATGGATGTGCTGTCGGGCTTCCAGGCGCGGGGCCGGGTCTCGCTGGCGAACGTGGCTTGCCTGCTGGGACTGCCGGGGAAGCTGGGATTCTCGGGAGCGCAGGTGTGGGAGGCGTATCTCGAGGGGAACCTGATCGGGATCCGGCGCTATTGCGAGACGGATGTGCTCAATACCTATCTCGTGTACCTGCGCTTCGAGCTCTTGCGGGGTAGGCTCACGCGGGAGCGCCATGCGGAGGAAGTGGAGCGGGTGAAGGCGCTGCTGCGCGCGGGCGTGGCGAAGGAGCCGCATTTCGCGGAATTCCTGCGCGTCTGGGAAGGCAGCGCGCCGGTGGGGGAGCGGTGAGCGGGCGGCGAGCGGCGGCCGTGCGGGACGGAGGATTTCAATCGGGAGGCGCCGCGCAGTCCGCGCCCGGTGAGCGGGAAACGGCCGAAGTCGTCGGCCTCACTCACGAAGGGGAAGGGATCGTCCGCTCGGGCAAGACAGTGTTCGTGGCGGGCGCGCTCCCCGGGGAGACGGTGATCTTCGAGCGAACTCGCAGGCACCGGCAGCACGATCAGGGAAAGCTGTTGGAAGTCTCGACACCGGCGCCGGAGCGGGTGACGCCGCGCTGTGCGCATTTTGGCGTCTGTGGCGGCTGCGCCCTGCAGCATCTGGCGACGGACGCGCAGCTCGCCCTCAAGGAAAAGGAGCTGCGCGACAACCTGGAGCGTGTCGCCCATGTGCAGAGCCGGACGTGGCTGCCGCCGCTGCGGGGACCCGTTTGGGGCTATCGCAGGCGCGCGCGGCTCGGCGCGAAGTACGTGCTGAAGAAAGGCAAGGTGGTGGTCGGATTTCGCGAGCGCTTCGCGCCTTACGTCGCCGACGTCGCGCATTGCGATGTGCTCGCGGAGCCGGTGGGCGCGCTGATCCAACCGCTCGCGGAGCTGTTGGGATCGCTGGAAATCCGCCAGCAGGTGCCGCAGATCGAGGTGGCGGTGGCGGACAACGCGACGGCGCTGGTGCTGCGGGTGTTGCGCGCGCCGAGCGGTCAGGACCGTGCGCGGCTGCACGAGTTTGCCGCCCGCCATGGTGTGCGGTTCTATCTGCAAAGCGGCGGGCTGGATTCGGTGGAGGAGTTGGCTACCCCCGGCCGGCCGCTTTCGTATGCGCTGACGAGCTTCGGTCTCGAGCTCGAGTTCGCGCCGACGGATTTCGTTCAGGTGAACGGCGCGGTGAATCAGGCCCTGGTGGCGCGGGCGGTGGAGCTCCTGCATCCCACGGCCCAATCGCGCGTGCTCGATCTTTACTGTGGGCTCGGCAACTTCACCCTGGCGCTGGCCAAATCCGCGGGCAGTGTCGTCGGCGTGGAAGGCGAGGCGCGCCTGGTGGAGCGAGCCCGTCACAACGCGCGGCGTAACGGGCTCGCCAACGTCGAGTTTCACGTGGGTGATCTCTCCGCAGCGGCGGTGCTGCCGGCGGGATGGCTCCGCGGGCCGTATACCGAGGCTCTCCTGGACCCGCCGCGGGTCGGCGCCGCGCCCGAGATGCTCGCCGCCATTGCGCGGCTCGCCCCGCAGAGGGTGTTGTATGTCTCCTGTCATCCGGGCAGCCTCGCGAGAGATCTGGGCATCCTGGTGCACGAGCACGGTTTCCTCCTCGAATCAGCCGGAGTCGTCGACATGTTCCCCCATACCGCGCACGTCGAGTCGATGGCGCTGCTGAGGCGGCCATGACCCTGGGACCCCTGATGATCGATCTGGAAGGCACCTCGGTGAGCGCCGAGGAGCGGGAGATGCTCCGCCACCCGCTCGTCGGCGGTGTGATCCTCTTCACACGCAACTACTCCGACCGGGCGCAACTGTCGGCGCTCGTGGCGCAGATCCATGCCGCGCGCAGCCCGCCGCTCATCGTCGCCGTCGATCACGAGGGGGGGCGGGTTCAGCGCTTCCGGGCGGGGTTCTCGGCCCTGCCGGCGCCGCGCCGGATCGGGCACGAGTACGACGCCGATGCCCGCGCGGGCCTCGAGTTGGCCCGCAGCATGGGTTGGCTCATGGCTGCGGAGCTGCGCGCGCAGGGGGTCGATCTGTCGTTCGCACCCTGCGTCGACATCGACTACGGTGTGAGCTTCATCACCGATCGCGCGTTCCACAGCTCTCCCGAGGTCGTGGGGAAGCTGGCGACGGCCTATGCGCACGGCATGCGGGACGCCGGGATGGCCGCCACTGCGAAGCACTTCCCGGGTCACGGCGCGGTGGTGGCCGATTCTCACCTGACGCTGCCCGTGGACCGGCGGGAGCTCGCTGACCTGACGGGTGACCTCGCCCCCTATCGGCGGCTGATGGCCAACGGCCTGCCGGCTGTCATGGTGGCGCATATTCTCTTTCCCGCCGTGGATGAAGCCCCTTCCAGCCTGTCGGCGCGCTGGATTCGCGACGTATTACGCGGAGAGATGCGTTTCCAGGGGGTAGTGTTCACCGACGACCTGTCGATGGGGGGCGCGGCGGCGGCATTCGGCGACGTCGTGACCCGGGCCACGCGGGCGCTGTCGGCAGGGTGCGACATGCTGCCGGTGTGCAACCAGCGCGCCTCGGTGGTGGAGTTGCTGGATCGGCTACGGGTGGATCCCGAGCCGGCTTCGGGCCTGCGCCTCGTGAGACTGCACGGGCGCGGTGGCCCGAGTCCCGAGGACCTCGACAGCCGGCCGGAGTGGCAGCGCGCGCAGGAGTGGCTCCAGCGCTGTACCGCGGCTCCGGCGCTGAAACTGGATTCCGGACGTTGATGAGCGGGCAAGAATGAAAAACTGGTCGACAGAAGCCTGGCGCACCATCGTGGACAGCGCGCCCGAGGGCGTCGTCGTCTGCGACGCCATGGCTTCGGACCATCCCGTCATTTATGCCAACGCTGCGTTCGTCGCCTTGAGCGGCTATGCGATGGACGATCTCCTCGGCAAGAACCTGCGCATTCTCCAGGGGAGCGATCGCGAGCAGGACGGCCGTGAGCACTTCCGCGAGGCGGTCGAGAAGGGCGAGACCACGCGCGTGCTGATGCGCAACTACCGCGCCGACGGGTCGCTCTTCTGGAACGAGGTGGTCATCCAACCGGTGCGCAACCCCTCGGGCAAGCTGACGCACTTCGTCGCTTACTACCGTGACGCCAGCCAGAGGTTGAAAGATGGCGAGAAGGCCTCGCCAGGCCTGCCCTCGTGGCTGCGGGAAGATCGCCTGACAGGCCTGCACTCGCGGGCCTATTTCGAGGAGCTCCTGCAGCGGGACTGGCTGCTCGCGCAGCGCGACTCCCACGAGATCGGCCTGACGCTCTTCGACATCGACGATCTCGCCACTTACAACGGCACGTTCGACAAGAGTGCGGGCGATGCCTGCATCCGGCGTGTTGCCCGCGTCATCGCGGCTTCCTACCGTCGCGGCGGCGATCTCGTCGGCCGCTGGGAAGGCGGCACCCTTGCGGCGCTCACTCAGGGAGATGCGGCGCAGAAGGCGCCGCAGTACGCGGCGGTGGTGGCGCAGCGCGTGCGCGACCTCCTGATCCATCATCCACGCAACGGTGCCGGACGCTATCTCACCATCAGCGCCGGCGTCGCGAGCCTGGTCCCCCACCGGGGCATGCCGCTCGAGGCGCTGCTCCAGGGCTGCCGCGCCGCACTGAAGCGCGCCAAGTCGACAGGCAAGAACAGCATCGTGACCGCCGAGGCCGCGGACTTCGGCTGAGGTCCTGCTCTGCACCATGTCAGGAGCACTGGATCGACGCGGGTGGTGCTGACGATTCCAGGGCATCAGGATTTGGAGATCCGCTCCGATGCCTGGATGAGGTACTCCCAAGCCGCGCGATCCGAGGGCTCAAGATCCACCGACTCGCCGGATTCCGACAGGGTCCCCATGGCGCAGCACCAACGGCCATAGGCGGCGGGGTCGCCCAAGTCGTGCTGACGAGACAGCTCACGAAGGCGTCTGGCGAGCGCGATTCCCTGCGCAGCCGCGGGAGCCGCTCCGGACCTGACCAGCGATCGCGCCTCGGCCAGCAGCGCTTCCGAAGCGCGCGCGAGCGGGCTCGCTTTGAGGGCCGAGCGCAGAAACGGCCAGATGCTGCCGTTGCCTTTTTGCTGATCGCCGACGGTTCGAGAGATCACCCGCTCGCCGACGCGGAGCCACTTTCGCGTGAGCGGCGTATTCCATGCCATCATCTCGAGGATTCGCGCGCGGCCCCCGTAACGCGACAGGTTCTCGTGCCACTTCGGCACCAGCCGCTGGACCTCGGGCGAGGCAGGGCTTGCGCCGGCCGCCTGCAGGGCCGCGAATTGCTCCAACAGCACACGTTGAGCGGCGGCGTATTGCTGCATCACCTCGATCTCTTCCCGCGGCCGGCTTGCCCACCAGGTGAGCCAGGTGCGCTCCTCATCGGGGCTGATCGTTGCATTGATCACTTCTCGAGTCGTCTGCTGCAGAGTGCTCATCTCCATCCTCCTCGCCAGGTTGCACAGATCGTCGATGGACAACTCCTGATGCAGGTCGAGAGTCGCGATCGCCGCGCGCACCATCGCAATGCCTTCATCAGCCGCCGTCCGCCGCTTCTGCCAGACATCCCGCTGCATCCGCAGAACGCGCCGCAGCGCGGGGGAAGAGCCCGTCAGGGCCTCGCGGATCTGCCCCAGGCTGAGCCCCAGGCTCTTGAGCGCCACGATGGCATTGAGCCGGACCAGGTCCGCCCGCGTGTAGATACGCCAGCCGTTTGCCGACCTCGATGGACTAATCAGGCCCTCGCGCTCATAGACGCGCAAGGCACGTGCGGTCAGTCCCGTCCGGCGGACGCATTCCGCGACGCCGATCGAGGGCTCGTCGTGGGATCTCTTGTTCGGCATGGAGTCGCGGATCGTAGAGGATGCCCTTGGGTCAAGGTCAAGCGAGGTAGTATACTGTACATATAACCAGCTCTCGAGCTTCCCCATGACAGACCCCATTTGTCCTCTCGCCGTTTCGCCGGTCCCCGACTCCTACACCGAGCGCTTGCTGGCGCGTCAATCGCTGCGCGATCTGGAAGCGCGGATCACCGAGCTCACCGGCCACCTCAATGCGGCCACGTACTACTGGCTCACTCTGATCGCGGAATTCGATCGCCGCGAAGGGTGGGGCGGGGATGGAGCCACCCGGTCCTGCGCGCATTGGCTCAACTGGAAGTGCGGTATTGATCTCGGGGCGGCGCGGGAGCGGGTCAGGGCGGCGCATGCGCTCGAGAGCCTGCCGAAGATTTCCGCGGCGATGCGCGAGGGCCGGCTGAGCTACTCGAAGGTGCGGGCGATCACCCGTGTGGCCACCGAAGCCACCGAGGACTACTTCCTTCAGATCGCGATTTACGGCACGGCGCATCACGTTGAGAAGCTGGTGCGGGTCTTTCGCCGCGCGAAGGAAGCGGAGGAGCTCTCCCGGGAGGCGCAGCAGCAGGAGCGTCGCGGAGTGATGTGGCTCTACGATCCGGACGGCTCGATCGTCATCAAGGCCACTCTGCCGGCGGAGGCCGGTGCGCTCTTCATCAAGGCCATGGACGCGGCGCTCGACACAGCGCCGCCAACGAGGACGGCTGCCGAGAAAGAAGTTTCCGCGGAAAGGTCGTCCTTCATCACTTTCGCGCCAGGGGACGTGGATCGCCTCGCGCATCGGCGGGCCGACGCGTTGGCACGCATCGCCGAGAGCTATCTGAAACATGGCGACGAGGAGCTTTCTGCGCCCGAGCGTCAGCAGATCGTGGTGCACGTCGATGTACAGACGCTCAAGGACAGTACTGCGGGTCGTTGTGAGCTCGAGGATGGCCCGTCGCTTTCCGCGGAAACGGTGCGCAGGCTTGCCTGTGATGCGAGCCTGGTAACGGTGATCGAGAACGATCAGGGAGAGCCGCTGAGCGTTGGCAGGAAGACCCGGACGATCTCGCCGGCGCTACGTCGCGCATTGAGCGCACGCGATCGCGGATGCCGGTTTCCAGGCTGTCCGAATACACGTTATGTGGATGCACACCACATCCATCACTGGGCGCACGGTGGAGAGACGAAGCCTTCCAACCTCGTTAGCCTCTGTCGTTTCCACCACCGGCAGGTGCACGAGGGTCGGGTTGCCATCGATGTCCTCGACGATGGTGCTCTGCGCTTTCGCAAGCCGACGGGCGAGACCTTCGAGAGCGTCGCGCCCGAGCACACCCTGCCGCTCTCGAGCTGGCAGGAGCTCGTAGCCGAGAGCCAGCGGCGAGGTCTATCGATCGACGCGCGGACCGCCACTACCCGCTGGACCGGCGAGTCGATGGATTACCAGACGGCGATCGATTGTCTGTTCCACAGAGAACGATGCGCTGCCCGCGTTTCCGCGGGAACCGCTACTTCGGCAGCAGATGCATGAAGGGCTTCGCCTCTTCCAGCGCACGAGCGTAGGAGGGCCGTGCCATCAACCGGTCGAGATAGGCGAGGGCATTGGGGTGCATGTCACGGAATGGCCCGTAGAAGTGGTTTCCGTAAAAAATCGCCGGGGCGGCGGCGCAATCCGCCATCGTGAAGGCCTCTCCGGTGGCCCAGGTCCTGTCGGCCATCTCAGCGTTGACCCTGTCCAGCGCCTTGATGAAGGTTGCTCTCGCTTCATCGACTCCGTAGGGGTCCTTCTTATCTGCCGGCCGCAGACGGTCGCCGGCGAACTTCTGCATGGGTGTATGCAGATAGTTGTCGAAGAAGCGATCCTGGAGACGGACCTGCCAGGCGAGATCGGGATCGGCGGGAATCAGCTTCGTCCTGCCTGGAAAATGGGTCTCCAGATACTCGATGATGATCGTCGATTCGAGGACCACATGGCCGCGACTCGTGTCGCGCAGGACCGGAAACTTCCTGAGCGGCGACAGCCGCTCGTACTCACGGGCGACGGCGGGATCGTCAACCCGCTTCGTCTCGAAGGGAACCTCGTTCTCATAGAGCGCGATCAGGACCTTGTGGCAGTACGAGGAAAGCGGGTGCAGGAATAGCTCCAGGGACATCGGTTGTACTCCATCAGTCAGGGTTGCGAGCGATGACGTCGCCTATCCATTGCAGATTGCCGCGCCTGGGTGGACCGCGGGAAGCGCTCGTGCGGCCCGTCATTGCGGCACGATGCGATGGCGCGGGCGACCAAGGTCATCGTCCGTCGGCCCGATCTGCGATGAGTCGACGGTGTTTGGGGTCGTGCAAACCATGGCCCCATGCTAGGATCTGACAGTCAACAGTAACACGGGGGGATTGCGATGCGCAAAAGTATTCCGTGGCTCTTATTGGCCGCCGCCCTGCTGACCACCGCTCGAGCCGCCACGATACCCGATTACCCGTTCGTGTATGTGAAAGGAGAGGCTCAGGCAAGCGTTCCCCCTGATCTGGCCGATGTCAGCTTTTCGGTGCTGGCGGAAGGTCCCGACGCGGCTTCTGGCGAGCGAATCGTGGAGAGCCGTGTGAATGACATTCTGAAAATCCTTCACACGGCTGGCGTGACGGACGATCGTATGGACGTCTCGGGCCTCACGAAAGAGGCGGTCACGACCGATGACTCGGAAAACAAGCCCATAGTCATTCGTGGATACAGGATTTCGCGGCAATTCTCGGTGAAGGTCGTCGGCCTGAAAAACTGGCCGCAGATCGCCGCTCATCTGCTCCAGTTGCAGAACGTCACTGACGTGCAGGTTACGTTTGGCCGCTCTGACGCCAAACGCATCGAAGCGGGGCTTCTCGATGAGGCCGCGAAAGATGCCAGACAGCGCGCTCAGCGCCTGGCGCTGTCGTTCGGTCAACATGCCGGGCCGGTGATGGCGCTGTCGCAACTGCAATTCTCGGACATGGGCACGACTTTTGGGATGGGAACCGGCGAAGGCGGCGGCTTTGCCGCTCCGGCGGCGGTGATGGTTACGGGAGAGCGCCGTGATTCCGCTCTTTTCATCCCTCGTTCCATCGAGCTGTCGGTCGACGTATACGCAATCGTCAAGCTGCAATGAACTCGTGAGGCGCCATGAATCTCCACCTATTTCTCGCCTTCTGCCTGGCGGCGGCTGCCCTGGCTCTTCTGCCCGGGCCGGTCGTGACGCTGGTGGTGGCCAATTCGCTCAGCCAGGGCACGCGTAACGGTCTGGCGACGGTGGCGGGGGCCGGTACCGGCAATGCCCTGCTCATCACCGCGGCGGCGGTCGGGTTGATCGCGTTCTTCGCGCTGATCAGCGAGGTATTCGCGATCGTGCGTCTGGCGGGCGCGGCCTATCTCATCTGGCTCGGCATCAGGGCGTGGCGCTCGCACGGGTCCGGGATGTTGGATTCAGGTGCCATGCCCGCGCCGCGTCCGGTGCGTACCGTATTCCTGCAGGGATTCCTCATCGGCAGCACCAATCCCAAGGCGATCATCTTCTACATTGCGTTCCTGCCGCAGTTCGTGGACCCGCGGCTGCCGCCGGGGCCGCAGCTCCTCGCGATGGCGGCTGCGATGATTGTGATCGCCGCGGCTTTCGACTGCAGCTACGCGCTCATGGCTGGGAAGGTGCGCGCTTGGTTCACCACGGCGAAGCGGCGCCGGCTCCAGGGCCGGATCGCAGGGACGCTCCTCATCGGAACCGGCTGCGGCCTGCTGCTCGCACGCCGCGGGGGTTAGCGCGCGGGCATCGCCTGCCCGGGCGTCTGGGAGCTTGCTATCTGCCCGGCGGCCGCGGGCCACGGGCGGGGGTGATGAGAGCGATCACGCCGAAGGCGGGATGGTCGTAGTAGTTGCGCTGATAGAAGCGCACGCGCCGGGTCTCGTTCATCACGAAGGTAGTGCCCGGAGGGGCGTTCAAGCCCGACGGCGGGTCCTGCATCGTGTAGTCGAGCGTCATGCCGAGGTGCAGGAACTCGCCCCGCTCGAGGTAGATCACCCCGGTGAGCCCGGGCACGTTGATTCCTAGGGACTGCAGCGAAAAGCCCCCATGGGTTCCCCAAGCGCTGGCGGTCTGCACCCAGGCGGCGTGAGCCACGGGCAGATAGGTGCCGCTCGTGCGCAGTCGCGAGGCGATGGAGGTCAGGCGGTAGTCCGAGGCGGGCAGGACAGCGACCAACTTGCCGACGGCGCTGGAGCCGCTCGAGGCTTCTCCGCCCGCGACGGTGGCGCTGGCAGCTGTCTCGGCCGCCCAGTTCTCGGGCTGCCCGAGCGCGGTTTTGGCGCGGAAGATGACGATCTCGATGTCGTATGCCGGCCCGCTGTAGGCGGCAGGTGCCTGAGGCGCGGCCCCCGTCGAAGGAGTGGTTGCGGTTGGGGCGTTTGGCGCAATGGAGGAGGCTGGCTTCGCCGCCTTCGCGGGCGCCTGACCCTGGGTGGCCCGAGTGCCCGGGGCCTGAGGCGGTGTGCCCTGCGAGGCCGCGGTCTGAGACCGACCGGGCGCGCTGGTCTGAGGCGAAGTGGTCTGAGATGAAGCGGCCTGGGCCGCGGTAGCCGCGGGCGGGCCGTTCGGCACCGTGGCAGCCTGGGTCCCGACAGGGCGCGCCAGCGCGGCCGGCGGCGCGATCAGCGAGAAGACGAGCAGGACAGCGAGCCGGTGGAGCGTGGCACTTTGGGGTGTCATGCGGATGAAGTCTACCCGAGGGCCAGGGCCGATTGGAAAAACCGGCCTGCGCGCCTTTCCCGGCCGGCGGGTGGTCAAAGCCTCGGAGCTTGCGACTAACGCTGCCGCGCCGTCAGACGCTTCATCAGGCTCGCGCCGAAGTCGAACCGTGCCTCCTCGGCCGGCATGGCGCGGGTGATCCGCAACCGCAGCGGGCCTTCCAGCCGGTACTCGCGCGGCGCCTGCTGCATCAGGCGCACTACCACCGTGGGCTCGATCGCGTTGCGCTCCTCGAAGGTCACCGAGCCGCCCTGCGGCCCGAGATCGAGACGGCGGATGCCGAGCGCGCGCGCGGTGAGCTTGAGTTTCGCGATGCGGATGAGGCTCTGCGCAGGCGGGGGGAGGGCGCCGAAGCGGTCGTGGACTTCCGCGGTGAGATCATCGAGCGCCTCGGCGCTCTCGGCCGCGGCGATGCGCTTGTACAGGCCGAGGCGCACGTGGACATCGCCGATGTACGCCTCCGGCAGGAAGGCGGGGAGGCGCAACTCGACTTCCGTCGCCGCGGCGAGCGGCTTGTCGAGCGCGGGCTCGCGGCCTTCCTTCAGCGCCTTGACCGCCCGCTCGAGCAGATCGAGATACATCGCGAGCCCGATCTCGGTCATCTGGCCGCTTTGTTGCTCGCCCAGGAGCTCGCCCGCGCCGCGGATCTCGAGATCGTGAGTCGCGAGCACGAAGCCCGCGCCCAGCTCCTCCATCGACTCGATGGCCTCGAGGCGCTTGGCCGCATCGCCCGCGAGTGCCTGGCGCGGCGGGGCGATGAGATAGGCGTAGGCGCGGTGGTGCGAGCGTCCGACGCGTCCGCGCAGCTGGTGGAGCTGCGCGAGGCCCATGTGATCGGCACGATTGATGACGATGGTGTTGGCCGTGGGGACGTCGATGCCGCTCTCGATGATGGTGGTGCAGAGGAGCAGGTCGAAGCGGCGGTGATAGAAGTCGACCATGAGCTGCTCGAGCTCGCGCTCGCGCATCTGCCCGTGACCGATCCTGACGCTGGCCTCCGGCACGAGGCCCTGCACCTCGGCGGCGATCTTGTCGATCGTGCGGATCTCGTTGTGCACGAAGTAGATCTGGCCGCCGCGGCGCAGCTCGCGCAGCACCGCTTCCCGCAGCGTGGCGCCGTGCCATTCGACGACGAACGTCTTGATCGCCAGCCGCTCCGCCGGCGGCGTGGTGATGAGCGACAGGTCGCGCAGCCCGCCGAGCGCCATGTTGAGCGTGCGAGGAATCGGAGTCGCGGTAAGCGTCAACACGTGCACGTTGGCGCGCAGGGCCTGCAGGCGCTCCTTGTCGCGCACCCCGAAGCGATGCTCCTCGTCGACGATCAGCAGGCCCAGGTCCTTGAATCGCGCGTGCGCGTGCAGCAGCCTGTGAGTGGCGACGACGATATCGACAGAGCCGCGCTCGATGCCCTCGAGGGTGGCCAGTGTCTCCTTGGCGTTGCGGAACCGTGACAGGCCCTCGATCCGCACCGGCCAGTCGGCGAAGCGGTCGCGGAAGTTGGCAAGGTGCTGCTGGACCAACAGGGTGGTCGGCGCGAGCACCGCGACCTGCTTGCCGGCTTGCGTCGCGGCAAAGGCTGCGCGCATCGCCACCTCCGTCTTGCCGAAACCGACATCGCCGCAGACGATCCGGTCCATCGGGCGGTCGCTCTGCAGATCGGCGAGCACTTTGCGGATGGCCTCGGCCTGATCCTCGGTCTCATCGAAGGGGAAGGCGTCGGCGAATGTCTGGTAGTCGCCTTCGTTCAGGGCGAGCTTCAAGCCCTTCTGCGCCTTGCGCCGCGCATAGAGGTCGAGGAGCTCGGCGGCGACGTCGCGGATCTGGTCGGCGGCGCGTTTGCGCGCTTTCGCCCACTGGTCGGTGCCCAGCTTGTGGAGCGGTGCGCTCTCGGGTGCGGCGCCGGTGTAGCGGGTGACGAGGTGGAGCGCGTGTACCGGCACGTAGACGCGATCGCCGTCGAGGTACTCCAGGACCAGGAACTCTCCGGGCTGTCCCGCGACCTCCATCGCCTGCAGGCCGACATAACGGCCGACGCCGTATTCCTCGTGTACCACCGGCGCTCCCGGATTGAGGTCCTGCAGGTCCCGGAGGATGGCTTCGGGATCGACCGCCGCGCGCTTTCGCTGGCGCTCCTGCCGGGCGCGTGCGCCAAAGAGCTGGGCTTCGGAGATGATCGCGATCCGCGGCTGCGACAGTGTCAGGCCGCCGAGGTCCGCCGCCACGGTGAGCGCGAGCGCCGAGCTGCCATCCGCAAACGCCTCCCAGCCTTGGACCGTATCCACGGAATGGCCGTGACCGCGGAGCAGGTCATACAGGACTTCACGCCTGCCGGGGGAGTCGGCCGCAATGAGCACGCGGCCGGCGAAATCCGCGAGGAAGCGGTCGAAGGCGGCGAGCGGCTCCTCCGCCCGCGGGTCGGCGCGCAGCTCGCGCGGCGCGAGGGTCGGGAAATTGCGCACGTTCTCGGCTGCGCCTCCGAGCGTGGTGTCGGCCTCGAAGGCCTCGAGCGTGATCGAGGAGAAGCCTTCGAGCCTGCCCTCGAGCTCCCGCGGCTCGATGAACAGCTCCGCCGGTGCGAGCACCGGCCGCTCGATGTCGTGCCGGCGGTCCTCGTAGCGGGTCCCGATGCCGCTCCAGGCTTTCGCAAGGGCGGTGGGCAGCGCGGCATCACGCACGATGACCGCGTTGGCAGGCAGGTAGTCGAGCAGCGTCGATGTCTGCTCGAAGAAGAGCGGCAGGTAGAACTCGATGCCGGCCGGCGCGAGGCCCTCGCTGACGCTGCGGTAAATGGTGGTCCGACTCGGGTCGCCCTCGAAGCGGGTGCGGAAACGCCGGCGGAACTCCCGCACGGCATCGGCATCGAGCGGCATCTCGCGCGCGGGCAGCAGGCGCACGCTCTCGAGCGCGTCGAGCGAGCGCTGCGAGTCCGGATCGAAGCGGCGGATCGCCTCGATCTCCTCATCGAAAAGATCGATGCGCAGCGGCGCCGCGCCGCCCATCGGGAAGACATCGAAGAGCGAGCCGCGCACCGCGAACTCGCCGGGGCTCGTGACCTGACTGACGCTCGCATATCCGGCATCCGTCAGTCTCTGGCGGAAGGGCTCGAGCTCGAGCGGCTGGCCGCGCGTGAGCTCGAACGCGCGGCTTTGCACGTACTGCTTCGGAGGCAGCCGCTGCATCAGCGTGTCCGCCGCGACGATCAGACATCCGTGTCGGGTCTGTGGCAGCTCGAATAGCGTGCGCAGCCGCTCGGAGATGATGTCAGGATGGGGCGAGAAGAGGTCGTAGGGCAGCACTTCCCAGTCGGGGAAGGCGAGCAGCGTCAGGCGGTCGCCGGCGAAGAAACGCAGCTCCGCCGCGAGACGATCGAGCTCGCGGGCCGCGTCGGCCACAACGACGTACAACCGTTGGTCCGAGTGCGTCGCCTCGGCGAGCGCCAGAGCCGAGGCGCTGCCGTGGAGCTGGTGCCAACGCAGATGCCGGCGCGCGGCGCTCGGAACGGGCGGATTGAGGACTCTCAAATCGCGACGGGGATTTCCGTAACCTGCATGCGTTCCTCGACGGGCACGCAAAAGATGTCGATCGAGCCGGTGCGGCCCCGCACTTGCATCGGCGGCAGCGGCGTGGCGCCGATGTCCAGTCCGAGCGCGTCGAGCGATTGTTTGAACGAGCGCGAGAAGAGCATCTCACCGGCGCGCGCCCGCTGGCAGAGCCGCGCGGCGACGTTCACCGTATCGCCGATGAGGGTGTAGCTCATGTACGAGCTGGATCCGATATTGCCCGCGACCACATCGCCCTCGTTGATGCCGATGCCGAGCCCGGCGTCGACTCCGTACCGGTCCTTCCACGAGTGCGCCAGGCCCTTGAAGCTTTCCAGCATCTCCTGTGCCGCGCGCACAGCACGGCCCGGGCAGTCCGACTGCTCGAGGGGTACCCCGAAGCCGAGCATCAGACAGTCGCCGGCCATGTGGAAGACCGTGCCGTCGTGACGGAACGTGATCTCCGTGAGCAGTGAGAAGTATTCGTTGAGGAGCGGCACCACCTGGCTCGGCTCGAGCCGCTCCGAGATGGTCGTGAAGCCGCGCAGGTCGGCGAAGAGCACCACGGCGTGAGCGCGCAGGTCCTCGGTCGACAGCAGCGTGTCGCGCAGCTGCGCGTCCTCGAGGATCTTGTCGGCGAGGCGCGGGGAGAGGTAGCGGCGAAATGTGCGGCGCAGGACTTCCTCACGGCGCCGGATCTCCGCTTCGAGCTGCGCTGCCGCGAGCTTGCGGCGCACCGCGCCGGCTCGCACCAGTTCCTCGATGCGGGTCTTCAGAGACTCATCGACGGACAATTGGCTGATCCCCAGGGGATTATTCTGTCAAATCCCAAGGGTATCACAGCATCCGCCGCTAAGGGCGGCGGGTGGCTAGCCGTGCACCACCGATTCCACGACCCGGTTGTACTCGAAGAAGACCGAGAAGGCGGGATAGTCCCAGCGGGTGATCGGCGGCTTGCCGACGGCGGGGTATTCTTTCGCCGGCGCCCCGAATTTCGCTTTCACTTGACTCATGGTGGTCCCACGCCCCGGCCGCGCGACCGAGGACTGCTCGATCTGCACGTGTCCGCCCACCACCACGGTCTCGGCCGCCGCACCCCCGGCGAGGGCGCAGCCGATCAGCAGTACCAGCAGTTTTCCCGAGCGCATACGGAACCTCCACCGATCCGGCGTGACTATACACCCGCCGGGAATCTGTCAAAGCCGCGAGCTCCGGGGTCG
>Ga0134128_10006099_pt1 | contig 14601 bp, 13 predicted proteins | sample KB31754_FD_96462 | JGI IMG/M metagenome (GOLD analysis project Ga0134128, IMG submission 96462) | Terrestrial soil microbial communities with excess Nitrogen fertilizer from Kellogg Biological Station, Michigan, USA - KB3-175-4 | ecosystem: Environmental > Terrestrial > Soil > Unclassified ... | reverse complement strand
GGCGCGATCTCGTCTGCTGACACGGGGCCCTCCCCCAGCGTCTGATGTTTCTGCCGTTCCTGGAGAGGCAGCAGCCAGCCCAGTCAGACAAATTGACGCATCAGGGGCATAGCGTGTCAAGGTCGGCCCGCCGACGGTACGGACGGCACGCCAGGAGGCATCAGTGCACGCCCGCACAAGAACCGCCGCCCGTTCGGGCAAAAGAAATAATGCCCGAACGGGCGGCGGCGTTACCCGCTGATCAGATCAGAGGGCGCGAACGTGCTCGGCCTGCGGGCCCTTCTGGCCCTGCGTGATGTCGAACTCGACGCGCTGGTTCTCCTCGAGGCTGCGGTAACCATTGGACTCGATGGACGAGAAGTGGACGAACACGTCCTGGCCCCCGCCGTCGACACTGATGAACCCGAAGCCCTTGTCCGAGTTGAACCACTTGACTGTTCCCTGCGCCACGCGCATTTCTCCTTGCCTTTGCTGAGTCACCGCACCGTGCGGAGACCCCGGCAGTAAATCCGCGAGCGCGTCATGAAAGCACCTACAGAAGCTACAACCACGAGTCCCAACGATCCCACAGGCCAAACCATTCCGCTGGCGGCGACGATGAGGGGGACCGACAGTACCAGGAACACCCGGTACTGTCACCCCGCGGCCAAGTGTAGTTGGCTGGTGACCGAGATTTGCACCGGACAAGAGTTCCAGCATGTGAGGCGACGCCACATGGCCACCTGGTTCGTCACTGGCTGCTCGGCCGGCCTCTGGCCGGCCCGGGTCAGCTTGTGCTCGCGGCGGGCTGGTCCGCGATGGCCGGGTCGGCGAAGACTCCGGTGCGCTGGGTGGCCTGCCAGCGCTGCCGCGTGCCGAGCAGGGCGGCGATGACCGACTGGATCGTCACCAGGTACATGAGCTGACGGTAGACGACGAGCTGGAATGGCAGCACCCACAGCGCGCGCAGCCGCTCGCGGTCCAAGCGCAGCGCGTATCCCGCGATCAGCATCTGCAGCCCGGTGAACGACAGCCAGAACACGCCCACCTGGACGGGGTTGAGGAACACGATGCCGTACGCCGAGAACACGTCGATCAGCGGCGCGAGCAGCGGCAGCAGAATCTGGAACAGCCACAGGTAGGGCAGGCACAGCCGGCCGAACCTGCCGGACCTGCCGCGCTCGACCATCGCGTGCTGATGCTTCCACATCGCCTGCATGGTGCCGTAGCACCAGCGGTACCGCTGCTTCCACAGCGCGCTCAGCGTCGCGGGAACCTCGGTCCAGGCGATGGCCTCCGGAGCGTAGACGATCCGCCAGCCGCCGCGGCTGAGCGCCATCGTCAGGTCCGTGTCCTCGGCCAGCGTGTCATGGCTGACCCCGCCGGCGCCGTGCAGCGCGGACCGGCGGAACGCGCCGACCGCGCCTGGCACCGTCGGCATGACTCCCAGCATGTCGTACATGCGCCGGTCCAGGTTGAACCCGACGACATACTCCAGGTGCTGCCAGCGACCGAGAAAGCCCTTGCGGTTGAACACCTTGGTGTTGCCGCTTACCGCGCCGACCTCCGGGTCGGCAAGCGGCGCCACGAGCTTCCCCATGGTGTCCGGCTGGAAGACCGTGTCCCCGTCGACCAGTACCAGGATGTCCGAGTGCGCCTGCCTGATCCCCGTGTTGAGCGCCCCTGGCTTGCCGGAGTTCCGCTGGCTGATGACTTGCACGAACGGATAGCCGAGGCCCGCGGCGACCTGCGCCGTGCTGTCCGTCGAGCCGTCGTCGACAACGATGATCTCCAGCCGGCCCCGGTAGTGGTTCTCCGCCATGGTCTGCACGGTGGCCGCGATTCCCGCCTCCTCGTTATAGGCAGGGATGATCACCGTGACGTCCGGCAGGAAGGGCGGCGCGGTCCTGCGGGCCGGGCGCATCTCGCGGCGCCGGGCCGCCATCGCGAAGCCCACGATCACGAGCAGCCGGATGACCGACAGCGCGGTGAGCACGATGAGCCCGATGGCAAATGCGGTGAAGGCCCAGTCGGAGCCCCGCTGGATGTCCACGAGCAGGGTGCCGACGAGATGCTGGTTTCCTGTTGCGGGCACGTCCGCTCTTGGCAGCTTGAGCGCCTGGGTCACGGTGTCGAAGTGATAGCCGCGCTGTCTGAGTTCCTTGATGATCAACGGCAGCGCGGCGACCGTCTCGCTCCGGTTTCCGCCGCTGTCGTGCAGCATGATGATCGCCCCGGCACCGCCCGCGGGAATGGCGGCCTTGACGATCCGCGCCACGCCAGGACGGGCCCAGTCCCTGGTGTCCACGCTGGTGAACACCAGGAGATAGCCGTCCTCGCCTGCCGTAGTCGCGGCCCGCCAGTCCGCGGCGCTTACCGCGTCAGGCTCCGATGAGTACGGCATGCGGATGATCCTGGTGTGGATGCCCGCGGCACCCGCCAGCGCGTTCTGCGTCAGGGTGAGCTCGAGGTTCTCCCGCCACGGGCCTACCTTTGACAGGTTCGGGTGCGTGTAGGTATGCGAGCCGACCTCGTCGCCGTCCGTCAGCTCCTGCCGCACGAGGCCCGGGTAGTCGGCCACGTGCGCGCCGACGGTGAAGAAGTCCGCGGGCACGTGGTACTCGCGCAGGACGTCGAGCACCCGCGAGGTCCATACCGGGTCCGGCCCGTCATCGAACGACAGGATCGCGGTCTTCCGCGGGATGCGGTAGCTGACCGGGCCGCCGCCGCGCCCGCCGACCGGCGCGACGACCGGGCCGCCATCGACCACGCTCGCCGGGCCTGCCGTCGTGCCAGGTCCCGCGGCGGGCTGGTCGGCGGCGTTCTCGCCGAGAATGCCGTGCGTGAAGCCCTCGATCAGCAGGCCGAGCGCGAAGATGACGACGATCATGCTGACCAGCGGCCAGTGGCCGCGCGGGGTGCGGGCCTTACGGCGGCGCGCGGCACGCGGGCGCGCTATCGGCGGCGGGCCAGGGACCGCGGGCATATCGGGAACCGTGCTCGCGGCCTCATCGAGGCCGGGGAAGGGGCGCAACGGGCGGAAGGTCATGAGAATGGGCGTCCCGGCTCAGGCCTTCGGCGACTTGGAGGAATGCGGGTTTGCGTGGCCGTGCCCGTGCGTCGTGGAAGTTGGCGAGGCGGCGGGCGACACGGTGCCACTCGCGGTCGGCGAGGGAGCCGGGCTCGGCGAGGTGCTGGCCGGCGTCTTCGACGGCGCGGCGGTAGCGGACTGGCCAGGGGTGGTGGCCCCGGCTGAGGCGGTGCCTCCGGCTGGCACAGTGCCACCGCCTGCCGGAGCACTGCCGCCGGTCCCGCCCGATGGCGTCGGCGCACCCGGCTTGGAGTTGCCGCCAGTCACCGCCTGGCCGCCGCCGTGCGCCGCCCGCGAAGCCGACGCCTGCGGCACGGCCCAGTGAGTGAACGGCGCCTGCGGGCCGCCGGTCACCGCCATGGCAACGGCGGCGAGGAAGGCCACAAGCACAGCCATGGAGCCGATCCCCGCGAACCGCAGCACCCGGTGCCTGCGACCGGACGGATCTGCGAATACCGGTCTGGGTTCCACAGCCGCATCGTAGTGATTCCCGCACGTCACCGCTCCAGGAACCGCCTCATTTAGCAGTCTTCGTAACACCGTGCCCGACAACGGGCCGGCCGGCCCGCGCAAGGAAACCGTGATCACCATGGGCCAGCGTGCGGCGGCTAAGGCGCAGGGAACGGTGACACGTCCTGCTGGCAGACGGTGCCGGCCTTGGGCAGTGCGCCGGCCAGCAGATAGCTCAGCTCGTAGTTCGTGGCGCAGCTGCTCGGGTTGAATTGCTCGGTGTGGCCGTACCCGCGGACGGTGAGCAGGCGCGCGCGGGCGAGGTCGTGCGCCATCGCCAGCGTGTCCGCGTACGGGTCATTGGCGTCGTTCGTGTTTCCAAGCAGGAGGATGGTGTGGGCGGTCCGGCGGTTCCACGGGCCTGTGTACCGGTCCCTGGCGCCGTTGCCCGGCCACTGAGCGCAGGGTTCGTCGCTCCAGAGGTAGGCGACCCCGAACGCGCCCGAGCGGGCGTAGGCCGGCTTGACACCGGATGCGTAGGCGCCCACGCTGCGCGGGTTCGGGCTGTCCGAGCACTGCACGGTCAGCGACTGTTCCAGCCCCGTGTACACGGACGGGGGCGCGGGGGCTGTTGACGCCCGGGCTGCGGCGGGGGCTGCCGTGCTCTTTGCCGAGACCATCCACAGCTGCTGCAGCAAGACAGCCCCCTGCTGCCAGCCGGAGACCGTGCCGAGCGGCACCACCGTGAACGCGTCGGCGTAGCTGAATGCCTGCGGCGGGCTGCCGAACGCCACCGGATGCGCCCGCAGCCTGTTCAGCAGCGTCCGCCACTTGGCCCGGGTCGCCGCCGGGGTGCCGGCGGAGAACGCGCACGCGGCGGTGGTCGCCTGACCGCACAGGTCAAGGAAGTCGGTCAGCTCCGCCGCGTTCGCCCTGTCGAAGCCGAGGCGCAGCGAGACGGACAGGTTTCCGTCCGGGGTGGTCCAGGCGACCGGGTTGAGGTTCGCGTCAAGGACCATCCGGCCGACCCTTGACGGAAACAGGTTGGCGTAGCTGGCACCGATCCCGGTGGCGTAGGACAGGCCGATGTAGTTGAGCACCGGGTCGCCGACGGCCGCGCGCAGCCTGTCCATATCCCTGGCCACGTCGGCGCTGCTGTCATGGTCGAGCAGGGGACCGCCGGCCTTCGCGCACCGCGCGTCGAACCGGGCGTAGGTCCGCTCCCACGCCGCGTCCTGCTTCGCGCCGACGGGGAACGGCGGCAGCACGGACAGGAACTTCCGCTCCGCCGCGGCATCGGGGAAGCAGCGCACCGCGGTGCTTTCCCCGAAGCCCCGCGGGTCGAAGGTGACGATGTCGAAACGCTCCCGCAGCACCGCGGGGAGTACCGGGTACTGCTCCAGGAAGGGTGCGATCTGCTCACTGGGGCCGCCGCCGTTGACGAACAGCGACCCGATCCGGTGCGCGGGGTCCGTCGCGACGTGCCGGACTACCGCGATGCCGATCCGCACGCCATCCGGATGCCGGTAGTCAAGCGGCACCCGGGCCGTCGCGCACTGGAAGCCGCCGTCGCAGGCTTTCCAGTCCAGCATCGCAGCCGGCGGAGCGACTGCCGCCGCGGCGGACGTGGCAGCGGGAGGCGCGGAACGGGAGACCGCGGCGGCGGACGCCGCCCCGGCAGTCACGGACGCGAGCACGGCGAGCGCCCCGGCCGCCGCTGCGCCGGGCCGTATCAGTGTCATGTTCATGACCTCATCGTGGCGGCGGCGAGCCGGGCGCCACATCGAACCGCGGGCCTGTATCCGCACCGCCGGCATCAGCCGCGCGGCGTACGGGCCTACGCCGCGCGGCTGAGCGCTGACCGCTGGCCCGTCTCCCCGTCCGGAAGACCGGGACCGGGCGACTGCGCCGAATCGGGAAGCCGGCCACGGCTGTCCATGGTGTTGAATTGCGCTCATGGACGCCAGGCTGCTTGAGGGCCCGCACCCGCGCAGCAAGGCCGGCCTCGAGCGAGCGATCCGCGAGCACCGCCGCGCGGCGCTTGTGGTCAACACCAGGTCACGCCGCGGCCGGCGTCACTACCCGGCCGTCCTGGCCGGAGTACGGGCCGCCGGCTTCGACCTGCTGGCGACTTTCCCGGCCGGCCAGGCCGGCGGCCTGGACGCCAGCCTCTCCGCGGCCATGGACCTGCGGCCCGACCTGCTGATCGTCGGTGGCGGTGACGGCACCATCTGCGAGGCCGCCCGCCGTCTCGCCTACGCCGACATCGCACTCGGCCTGGTACCGCTCGGCACCACCAACAACTTCGCCAGGACACTGGGCCTACCCCTTACCCTGGCCGGGGCGATCGGCGTCCTGGCGGACGGGAAGGTCGCAGACGTGGACCTCGGCCGGGCTGGGGACACGATATTCGCCAACCTGGTCAGCGCAGGATTGTCCGCCCAAGTCGCCGCCAGCGTGCCGCACCTCCTCAAGCGTGTCGCGGGCCGGGGCGCCTACCCGCTGACCGCACTGGCGGCCCTGCCGCGTCACCGCGCCTTCCGCGCAATCGTCACCGCGGGCAGCCAGGCGTTCGAGATGGAAACTCACCAGCTCAATATCGCCAACGGCAGTTTTCACGCCGGGCGGCCGATTACCGGCGACGCAGGCGCCGACGACCGCCTGCTGCTGGCGTACCAGCTCGGCGGCGCAGGCCGGGCGTCGCTGATCACCGCGACCCTTCGGCACGTGGCCCGTGGCGCCCGCCGCACCTGGGCAGAGCCCGCCTTCCTCGCGGTCAGCGAGCTGCGGCTGGAGACCGACCCCCCGCTGCCGCTGGACATAGACGGCGAGCTCCGCGGCCACACCCCGGCCCGGATCACGCTAGCGGCAGAAGCACTCCGCGTCATGGTGTCGCGTGACTTCCCCGACACCTGATTTGGCACACTTCTCCCGTGACCGTTTTGGATGACCGGGCGCGGCTGGCCCTGGTCCGCCGTGGCTTCGCGCTGGAATGGGCGACGCTGGGATGGAACGTGGCCGGGATCATCGTTCTGTCCGCGGCGGCGGTCACGGCGCGGTCGGTGGCCCTGGCCGGGTTCGGGCTTGACTCGCTGATCGAGATCGGCGCGTCCACCGTGGTCATCTGGGAGCTGTCCGGCACAGGCGCGGACCGGCAGCGGCGCGGCCTGCGGCTGATCGGCTGGGCGTTCGCCGGCCTGGCGGTCTATCTCCTGGCGCAGTCCACGGCGGTGCTGGCGGTCGGGTATCACCCGCGGCATTCGGCGGCCGGCATCATCTGGACCGCGGTGACCGCGGCGGTGATGTTCGCGCTCGCGGCAGGCAAGGCACGCACCGGCCGCGCGCTGGGCAACCCGGTGCTCGTGACCGAGGGCAGGGTGACGGTGATCGACGGCATCCTGGCCGTGGCGGTGCTGCTCGGGCTCAGCCTGAATGCCGCCGCGGGCTGGTGGTGGGCGGATCCCGCCGCCGGGTACATCCTGGTCTATTACGCCGCGCGCGAGGTCAGGGAAATCTTCAGCTCGCACGACGTCCCCCCTCCCGACAGCGATGCATGACATCCCGAAGCTGCTCGCTTTCGTCCTGCCCCTGGGCATCGACTCTTTCGCCGTCGCCGCCGCCATCGGCGCCGTCCAGGGCGCCGCCACCACCGGCTGGCAGCGGCTGCGCATATCACTGCTTTTCGTGGTCTTCGAAGGCGGAATGCCGCTGGTCGGCCTGGGCCTCGGCGCCGCGCTCGCCCATGGCATCGGCCGGGTCGCCGATTATGCCGCCGCCGCTGCGGTGATGGCCATCGGGGCGTGGATGCTGTTCGCCGATGAAGAAGAGGAGGAAGAGAAGGCGGCCCGCATGGCGGCAAGCCGCGGCCTAGCCCTTGTCGGCCTCGGGATCAGCATCAGCCTCGACGAACTGGCCATCGGGTTCAGCATCGGCCTGTCCAGGCTGCCGGCCATCGCGGTGATCGTCGCCATCGCCCTGCAGGCCTTCATCGCCGCGCAGCTCGGCCTGGCGCTCGGGGCGAAGATCGCCGAACGCTGGCGCGAGCGCGCCGAACGACTGGCCGGCATCGCCCTGATCCTGCTCGGCAGCTACCTGATCGCGGAGCAGGTCGTTAGGTAGGAATCGCCGCGTCAAGCCGCTGACGGGCAAGATCAGCAGCGGTGGCTCCACGTTCACTATCGCGAGCGAGATCATGCCGACGCTGAAGCAGTTCCTCTCGGTGCACTGGGTGAAGGTCTATGACCAGTTCGGTCGCACCGAGCGGCCGGCCGGGCACAGCGACTCCATCCCGTTCAGCCTTGAACCATAAGTCCGCGACAGTCAAGCGGCCCGTCTAGCGCGAGAACTCGCAGCTAGACGGGCCGCTTCGCTGGTGTGGCGAGTCTCCTGCGCGATCCGGCGGTAAACACGCCCCCGTTCAGGCGTCACCTCGCCGCAGCCGCCACGCTGCCACCGCGACGAGGGCGATGGCGTAGCCGCACAGCAGCGCGAACCCTGGCCATGGCGTCATCGACCGCGGGCCGATCGTGCCGCCCCACAGCGCGTTGCCCGCGTTGGAGGGCAGGAACCGCGCGATGCCTGCCACGCTGCCCGGGAGCGCGGCCTGCGCCACGAGGGGCGCTGCGAAGAAGATCCCCACGAGCGTCCCGATGCTGCCCGCGGTGCTACGGATGATCGCCCCGATCGCGAACCCGCAGACCGCCGTGACTGCCACGGCAAGCGCCGAGCCGATGACGATGCGAGTCACCTGCGGATCGCCGAACCCGACGGGCCTAAGGCCACGATGAGACTGCCACGCGAGGCTCCCGAGCAGGAAGGCCACCACCGAGGACACCAGGGTGAGCGGCAGCACCACCACGCAGAAGACGCTGAGCTTGGCCCACAGCAGCATCAGCCGGCGCGGCACGACGGACACTGAGATACGGATCATGCCGCTCCCGTACTCGCCGGTGAACATGAGGACCCCGAGCACGCCGAGAACGAGCTGGGTGATCAGGGCGCCGAACTCGATCTGCTGCGCGACCTGGTACGGCGGCTCCTGCTTGGGCGCTCCGCCGTTAATCTCAAGGACGACCAGAACGAGCCCGAGGCCGACCATGAGGACGACGGTCATGGACAGCAGCCACCAGGTCGAGCGCAGGGAGCGGAACTTCGTCCACTCCGAGCGCAGCACCCCGCCCATGGTGAGGTTGCCCGCCACGGAACTCGGCGGCTTGATAAGAGATGTTGCAGTTGTCACGAGGCGATCTCCAATTCCGGTCATGAGTTTGCGCGATCCGCGCTTCAGGCGTCTCCGTGTCGCAGCCGCCACGCGGCCACCGCGACGAGGACTGCGGTGTAGCCGCACAGCAGCGCGAAACCGGTCCAGGGCGACAGCGACGTCGGGGACAGCGACGCGTTCCACAGCGCGCCGCCCGCGTTCGAGGGCAGCAGGCGCAGGAAGCCCTGGTCGCTTGACGGCAGCGCGAGCCGCAGCAGGAGCGGCAGTACAAAGAAGATCGCCGTGATCGCCGACAGGCCGCCCGCGGTGTTGCGGATGATTGCCCCGAGGGCGAGGCCGAAGATCCCGGTAACGGCCAGGACGAGCCCCGCGCCGATGACGATCCTGGTGACCTGCGGGTCGCCGAACCAGGCGTGAGCGCGGCCACCATGGGGCTGATGCACGAGCCCCCCGAACACGAATGCCGCCACCGACGTCGCCAGGGAAAACGCCAGCACGACCGCCCCGAACGCGCCTACCTTGCCCCGCAGCAGCAGCAGCCGGCGCGGCACGACGGACAGCGAGGCGCGGATCATGCCGCTGTGATACTCGCCGGCGAACACCATGACCCCGAGCGAAAGGAGCGCCAGTTGGCCGAGCACGCTGCCGTACTCGGTGCTTCTCGCGAACGTGGCTGGCGAAGCCGGCTTCCCTGCTGTGCCGCCAGGGGACAGGAAGACCGCGATGCCCACCGTGAGGATCACGGTGGCGGACAGCAGCCACCAGGTCGAGCGGACCGAGCGGAGCTTCGTCCACTCCGAGCGCAGCACCCCGGTCATGGTGAGGTTTCCTGCGACCGGCTCGCGTGGCCGCCTGGCGGTGGTCGTGGCCGGCATCAGAGGCTCTCAGAACCGGCGGCCTTGTATTCCACGCTGTCCTGCGTGGCCTGCATGAAGGCCTCCTCAAGCGAGGCCCGCTCCACCCTGAGATCGAAGACCGGCACGCCGGCCAGGGACGCGATGGTGCCGATCTCCTCGGGGGTGACCCCGTCGACGCGAAGCAGGTCAGGTCCGTCCGACACGATCCGGACGCCCGGGCGGCCAAGCAGGCCGCGCAGCCGGGGCGCCTCAGGGCTGCGCACCACCACTGAGGCCGCCGTCGTCTTTGCGATGAACTGCTCGACGGTGCTGTCGGCGATCAGCCGGCCCCGGCCGATCACGATCAGGTTCGTCGCCGTCTGCGCCATCTCGCTCATCAGGTGCGAGGAGTAGAAGACGGTGCAGCCCTCATCGGCCAGCGCGCGCAGCAGCGCCCGGATCCACCGCACGCCCTCCGGGTCAAGGCCGTTGACTGGTTCGTCCATCACGACCGTGCCTGGCCGGCCGAGCAGCGCCACCGCGATGCCCACCCGCTGGCCCATGCCGAGGCTGAACCCGCCGACCCGCTTGCGCGCGACGTCGCCGAGGCCCACCAGCTCAATGACCTGATCCACCCGGGCCTTGCCGATGCCTGCGGTCTGGCCGATGGCCAGCAGGTGATCGCGGGCCGAACGGCCCGGGTGAACTGCCTTGGCTTCAAGCAGCAGGCCCAGCTCAGCCATGGGGGCCGGGCTTGAGCGGTAGTCGCGGCCGTTGACGCGAACCCGGCCGCTCGTCGGAACGTCAAGCGCCGCGATCATCCGCAGCGTGGTCGACTTCCCGGCGCCGTTGGGCCCAAGGAACCCGGTGACCACGCCGGGAGAGACGGTGAATGTCAGGCCGTCTACGGCGACCTTGTCGCCGTAACGCTTGCTGAGGTTCTCGACCTCGATCATGTCGGGCTGCTCTCCTTCGCGGGTGGCTTTCTTGCGGAACGAGTGCAGCGTAAAAGCGGCCGTCAGGGCCGCGAATCGTCCGCGCGGCCCCACTTGCCCGCGGCGGTGTGCGACCTGCGGCGTAGGGAGTACGCCCGAGGTCGCGGATGGCACTATGCAAGACCATCCCTCAGTCGGGTGCGCGCGGCGAGCGTCAATGCCTAACGTAAGGTTCACCGGCGATTCCGCCGCCAAGACGGACATCACTGGAGCGCTACATGATGGTGACCGGCCTGCTCGACGTACGGGGCACGGTCACGGCGTGGCTACGCCGGCACCCGCTAGCCGCTGACGCGCTGGTAGCCGGGGGCGTGCTTGCGCTGTCCGTGCCGCCAGTCACCGGACCGACCGGCCACGATCATGCGCTGTCGCTGGTCCTGATCTTGGTGATGGTATCCCTGCTCGTGTGGCGGCGGCGCGCGCCGTTCGCTGTCCTGGCGGCCATAACCGGGGTGGCCCTGGTCCAGCTCACCACCGGCACGCTCAACGGCGGCCTGACGCTGCCTGTCGCCTTCTACACGCTCGCCGTGTATGCGCCGGGCAGGTCTATCCTGGCCGGGGTCGCGTTGCTTGAAGGCGCTGGCGTGGTCCTGGCGCTGACTGCCGGCAACCCGCTGCTGGCATGGACGTGGTCATCCAGCCTGCTGATGGCGATCTGGTTCACCGGCTATTACGTCCGCACGAGGCGGGCGTATCTCGCCTCGCTGCTGCGCCGGGCCGAGCGGCTGGAGCGCGAGCGGGACACCCAAGCCCAGCTCGGCGCGTCGGCCGAGCGCGCCAGGATCGCACGGGAAATGCACGACATCATCGCGCACAATATCGCTGTGATGACTGCCCTTGCCGACGGTGCGACCTATACGGTGGCGAGCGACCCGGGCCAGGCGGCGACGCTCATGGGCGAGGTCTCGGCCACCGGACGGTCCGCGCTCACGGAGATGCACCGGCTGCTCGGCGTGCTGCGCCAGCCGGCCGGACCCGGGCACGCACCACAGCCCACCCTCGCCGACATCGACAACCTGCTTGCAGCCGTCCGTGCGGCAGGCCTGCCGACCCGGCTGACCGTGACAGGAGATCCGCCCGCGCTTCCGCCGAGCATCCAGCTCGCGCTCTACCGCATCATCCAGGAGGCACTGACAAACACCCTCAAGCACTCCGCCGCCGCGTCGGCGCAGGTGCAGCTTACGTACCTGCCAGACGGGGTCGCGCTCGAAGTGACCGACAATGGCCGACCGCGAGTCAGGCCCGCCGGCGCGCCCGAGGCCGAGCCTTCTGCCGGACACGGCATCACCGGCATGCGCGAGCGCGCGGCGGTGTTCGGCGGAGAGGTCTCCGCCGGGCCAGGAGCAGGCGGCGGCTGGCGGGTGCACACGACGCTGTACCTGCGACCGGAGACCTCATGACCATCTCGATCCTGCTGGCCGATGACCAGCCCATGCTTCGGCTTGGCTTCTGCCTGGTCCTCAATGCCCAAGACGACATGCAGGTCGTCGGCGAGGCCGCCGACGGCGCGGCCGCGGTGCGCATGACAGCCGCACTGCGGCCGACCGTGGTCCTGATGGACGTGCGAATGCCCGGGATGGACGGCATCGAGGCCACCCGGCGCATCGTGGAATCGGCCAGCGCTACCCGCGTGCTGATCCTCACCACGTTCGACCTCGACGAGTATGCCTACGAGGGACTGCGGGCGGGCGCGAGCGGCTTTCTGCTGAAGAACATACCCCCGCCGGACCTGATGTCCGCGATCCGCGCCGTCGCCAGCGGTGACGCCGTCGTCGCCCCCAGCGTCACCCGCCGCCTGATCGACACGTTCCTGCCGCACCTGCCAGTGGCTGGCGGCCCAGCGAGCCCGGGCGAGCCACCCGAACTCGCGACGCTGACAGCCAGGGAGCGCGAGATCCTTACCGAGGTCGCCACCGGGCTATCCAACGCCGAGATCGCCGCCAGGCTCATGCTGGCCGAGCCCACGGTCAAGACCCATGTCGGCCATGTACTCAGCAAGCTCAAGCTGCGCGACCGCGTCCAGGCCGTCGTGTACGCCTACGAACACGGCCTCATCCATCCCGGGAGCAGCGCGCCTTGACCGGTCGCGCGGGATCCCAGCTGAGGCGCGGTGATCGATGCGACACCGCGGGCGGATCCCTAGCCAGCGCCCGCGGGAGATAAGCGGATCATGACGGTCCGTCGCCAGGCAGGGCGGTGGCGAGATCCCGGCGGCTGGTGATGCCCAGCTTGCGGAACGCGTTCGCCAGGTGGTATTCGACGGTTTTGGCAGTGACGAACAGGGCGTGCGCGATCTCGGTATTTGTGCGGCCGTGGCCGGCGAGTTCGGCGACGCGCCGCTCGGCCGGGGTGAGGGATTCGATCCCGCTGAGCCGGGTGCGCCGGGGGCGGCTGCCGGTGGCAAGAAGCTCCGTCCGTGCGCGTTCGGCCAGGATCTGCGCTCCGCAGCTGGTGGCGATGTCAAGGGCGCGGCGCAGTACCGGGCGGGCAGCGGAGCGTTGCCCGTTGCGTAGCTGAGCGGCGCCGAGCTCGGTCAGGGAGCGGGCGAGTTCTAGTCGCCCGGATGTGCTCTCCAGCGTCTTCACCGAATTTGACAGCAACGCGATCGCTTGGTCGCCCTCGGCGATCAGCCCGCTCGCGCGCAGTGCGATACCCGTCGACCGGGAGTTGCCCGCGCGGCGTGCGAGGACTAGCTCGTCATCGATCAATCTCGCCGCCTGCTCGCCGTGTCCGGCCCGCATCGCCGCCTGCGCCGCCGAGGAACGCCAGGGCAGGAAGCCCGGATTCACGAGCCCGAGGGCGTCTGCCGTTCCGCCGGCGGCGGAGAAGTGCGCGAGTGCCTGCCCGGGCTGATCCAGCGCGAATGCGAGGCGGCCGCGTGCTTCGAGCCGCAGGCTCCTGCCGACTGGGTCGACGGCGTCGTCGCTGTCAGCGTCCAGGACAGCGCGTGCGGCATCGGTGTCTCCCCATTCCAGGTAAATCTGCGCGAGGTTGGCCGCGATCCACGGGCCGTACAGGTTCCAGTCGTCGGTGCGGCATGCGGTCAGCGCATGCTGGGCATAGGCGTGCGCCTCGACGAGAGCGCCGCGCCGGTAGGCCACGACTGAGTACCAGTGGTAGGCGACCGTCTGGGTGATCAGGGAGGTGCGGGCGTGCCCGGTGCGCAGGGCACTTTCTAGCGCATCCGCCGCGCGCTCGAGTTCGTCGATGATCACGAGGGCAACGACAGGGAAGCCAAGCACTATCCCGTGTGCACGGTCGTCCACCAGCGGATGCCGGGCGAGTGCCCCTTCCGCTACGGGCAGTACCAGCGCGGCGGGATCACCGGCAACGGCCATGCGCGCGCTTACGTGCGCGCAGATCATCGGATCGCCGGGCGGCCGCCCGCTGCGCGCCTGCGGCAGGTATGTGTCGAGCTGGCTGGTGAGCCCTGCCCGCAGCGCCGGGACGAACGTGGCCGCCGTGAACTGGGCGGACAGCAGGTGGGCGGCCAGCTCGTCACCCGGGTCGATCTCGGCGAGGCCGCGCTCGGCCGCGGCGGCTGACTCAGCGATCTCGCCCTTGAAGAACAGCAGGCGCGCCAGCTGGTGGTAGGCGTCGCCCCGGGTGTGCGGATCGCGAACGTGTTCAAGTACCTGGACGAGCCTGCCGACCGCGTCCGGCGAGCCGTCGGCTGCTTCAGCGTGGGCCAGCTCGATCAGGATCGCATCGCGGTGTTCCGGCGGCGGCCGCTCCTCCAGCGCGCGCCGCAGCAGCCGCACCGCGGTCCGTGACTCGCCATGCACCAAGGCGTCGAGCCCGGCGGCGCGAAGTGCCGCCGCGGCCCACGCCTCGCCTTCTGGCCGGGTCACGGTCAGGTGGCCCGCGATGCTGGCGGCATCGGCGCCGTCGCGGTCGAGCAATGCGGCCGCCCGGCGGTGCGCACGTGCCCGTCGGAAGGGTCCGAGATCAGCGAGTACCGCCGAACCGAGCAGCGGGTGCACGAAAGCCAGCGGCTCGCCGGGCAGGAGCAGGCCGCCGGCGGCAAGC
>Ga0134128_10006097_pt1 | contig 14603 bp, 12 predicted proteins | sample KB31754_FD_96462 | JGI IMG/M metagenome (GOLD analysis project Ga0134128, IMG submission 96462) | Terrestrial soil microbial communities with excess Nitrogen fertilizer from Kellogg Biological Station, Michigan, USA - KB3-175-4 | ecosystem: Environmental > Terrestrial > Soil > Unclassified ... | reverse complement strand
CGAGCCTCGGGCTGCCCGACCGCGTCCTGACCCAGCAGTTGCGCACCCTGTCCGGCGGCCAGCGCCGCCGCGTCGAGCTGGCCCGGATCCTGTTCGCCGCCTCCGACACCGGTTCGGGCTCGGCAACCACACTGTTGCTCGACGAGCCGACCAACCACCTCGACGCCGACTCGATCGGCTGGCTGCGGGACTTCCTGCGCAACCACGCCGGCGGGCTCGTCGTGATCAGCCACAACGTCGACTTGCTGGCCGATGTCGTCAACCGGGTCTGGTTCCTCGACGCGGTCCGCGGCGAAGCCGACGTCTACAACATGGGTTGGCAGAAATACCTCGACGCCCGCGCGACTGACGAACAACGTCGCCGACGCGAACGCGCCAATGCCGAGCGCAAGGCCACCGCATTGCGGGCCCAGGCCGCGAAGATGGGCGCAAAAGCCACCAAAGCCGTTGCGGCACAGAACATGCTGCGTCGTGCCGACCGGATGATGGCCGCGCTCGACGACGAGCGGGTGGCCGACAAGGTGGCCCGGATCAAATTCCCCAGCCCGTCGGCGTGCGGACGCACACCGCTGACCGCGTCGGGACTGACGAAGACCTACGGCTCGCTCGAGATTTTCACCGGTGTCGATTTGGCGATCGACCGCGGTTCCCGGGTGGTGGTGCTCGGACTCAACGGTGCCGGCAAGACGACGCTGTTGCGCTTGTTGGCCGGTGTCGAACAAGCCGACGCCGGGACGATCGAGCCCGGACATGGTTTGAAAATCGGCTATTTCGCGCAGGAGCACGACACCCTCGACGACGCCGCGAGTGTGTGGGACAACATTCGCCACGCCGCACCCGACTCCGGTGAGCAGGATCTGCGCGGCTTGCTCGGTGCGTTCATGTTCACCGGCGCCCAACTCGACCAGCCGGCCGGCACGCTGTCCGGCGGTGAGAAGACCCGCCTGGCGCTCGCCGGTCTGGTGGCCTCGACGGCCAACGTGTTGCTGCTCGACGAGCCGACCAACAACCTCGACCCCGCCTCGCGTGAACAGGTTTTGGATGCGTTGCGTAGTTACGCCGGGGCGGTCGTCCTCGTCACCCACGACCCGGGCGCCGCCGAAGCGCTCGACCCGCAGCGCGTCGTGCTGCTGCCGGACGGGACCGAGGACCATTGGTCCGACGAGTACCGGGATCTCATCGAGCTGGCCTGACCGCCGCGCCCCAAGTGGCGCTATAGCACAGGATTTGGTCAATCCGCCCCCGCGGGTCCACCCGGGTTCTTACTCTGTGTTCCTGGGGATCGAAGCTCAACTGGGGAGGGGCCGATGAGGAAATCGAAAAAGCCGCGCGATCAGGTGTTGCGTGAATTGCGCAGTGCCTATGAAGGCGGAGCCAGCATTCGGACGCTGGTCGGATCGACGGGTAGATCGTACGGATCGATCCACAGCATGCTGCGCGAGTCAGGCACCACGATGCGCAGTCGCGGCGGTCCCAACCACCGCACCAGAGCGCATTAAGCGCGCGTCGAATTAGCGCTGCCGGACGGAACCCTCGACCAGATCGAGGACGGCGGTGAGCAACTCGGTGTTTTCACCGGAGGCAACCTTTGCCACCAGCCCGTCCAGCACCAGGTCCAGATAGCACTGCAGCACGTCGCTGGGGACGTCGTCGCGCACCCGGCCGGCCAGCTTCTGGCGACGTAAGCGCTCGATCGTCGCCGCGGCCAACTCCGCCGACCGGTCCATCCAGCCTTGGTTGAACTCCGGGTCGTGGCGCAGCTTTCGCGCGATCTCCAATCGCGTGGCGAGCCAGTCGAACTGCTCAGGCGCCGCCAGCATGTCGCGCATTACCTGCACCAGACCCTCGCGCGACGCGACATCGGCCATCCGCTCGGCGTCCTCGTGGGCCAACTCGAAGAACAGCGTGTCCTTATCACGGAAGTGATGGAAGATAGCACCCCGCGACAGGCCGATCGCTTGTTCGAGGCGGCGTACCGTCGCTCCGTCATAACCGAATTCGGCAAAGCAGCGACGGGCGCCGTCAAGTATTTGACGGCGCCGGGCCGCCAGATGATCCTGGCTGACCTTAGGCAAGGCTGCGGCTCGCTACGACTTGAGCATGTTGCGCAGCACGTACTGCAAGATGCCGCCGTTGCGGTAGTAATCGGCTTCACCAGGAGTGTCGATGCGCACCACGGCGTCGAATTCCACGGACTTCCCACCATCTTTGGCGGCCTTGACGTGAACCGTCTTCGGCGTCTTGCCGTTGTTGAGCTCCTCGATGCCGGTGATGTCGAACACCTCGGTGCCGTCCAGGCCCAGGTCCTTGGCGGATTGGCCCTCCGGGAACTGCAGCGGGATGACGCCCATGCCGATCAGGTTGGACCGGTGGATGCGCTCGAACGACTCGGTGATCACCGCGCGCACACCCAGCAGCAGGGTGCCCTTGGCCGCCCAGTCTCGTGACGAGCCGGAGCCGTACTCCTTGCCACCCAGGACGACCAGCGGAATGTCTTGTGCCGCATAGTTTTGCGCCGCATCGAAGATGAAGGCCTGCGGGCCCCCGTCCTGAGTGAAGTCGCGGGTGTAGCCGCCCGAGACGTCGTCAAGCAACTCGTTGCGCAACCGGATGTTGGCGAACGTCCCGCGGATCATCACCTCGTGGTTACCGCGCCGCGAACCGAAGGAGTTGAAGTCCTTGCGCGCAACTCCGTGTTCCTCGAGGTACTGCGCCGCCGGTGTACCCGGCTTGATGCTGCTTGCGGGTGAGATGTGGTCGGTGGTCACCGAATCGCCGAGCAACGCCAGCACCCGGGCGCCGCTGATGTCGGACACCGGCTCGGGTTCTGCCGACATCCCCTCGAAGTACGGTGGCTTGCGCACGTACGTCGAGTCCTCGACCCACTCGAAGGTGTTACCGCTCGGCGTCGGCAGGCCGCGCCAGCGCTCGTCGCCCTTGAACACGTCGGCATAGTTCTTGGTGAACATCTCCCGGTTGATCGCCGACGCGATGGTGTCCGAAACGTCCTTCTGCGACGGCCAGATGTCTTTGAGATAGACGTCCTTTCCTTCTTTATCAGTGCCCAGCGGGTCCTTATTGAAGTCGAAATCCATGGTGCCGGCTAGCGCGTAGGCGATTACCAGCGGCGGGGATGCCAGGTAGTTCATCTTCACGTCGGGGTTGATGCGGCCCTCGAAATTCCGGTTGCCCGAGAGCACCGCTGTCACCGAAAGGTCGTTGTCGTTGATTGCCTTGGAAATCTCTTCCGGCAGTGGGCCGGAATTGCCGATGCACGTCGTACATCCATAGCCGACCAGGTAGAAGCCGAGCTTCTCGAGGTAGGGCCACAGCCCGGATTTCTCGTAGTAGTCGTTGACCACCTGCGAACCCGGCGCCATCGTGGTCTTCACCCACGGCTTGGAGGCGAGTCCCTTTTCGACGGCGTTGCGCGCCAGCAGCGCCGCGCCCAGCATCACCTCGGGGTTGGAAGTGTTGGTGCACGACGTGATCGCGGCGATCACCACCGCGCCATGGTCGAGGACGAATTCGCCCCGCTCATCGGATTTCACAGTCACCGGATTGCTCACCCGGCCCTCCGCAAGCGCGGCGGCCGACTGCGCCGGAGCGTGGTCGTCGGCGTGTCCATTGGTGACCTGACCGGGGTCGCTGGCCGGGAACGTCTCGTCGAGCTCCTTGTCCAGCTTGGAGTAGTCCTTCTTGTCCGGGTCGTCCCCGACATAACTCGGAATGGTCTTGCGGAACATGGACTTGGCGTCCGACAACGCGATTCGGTCCTGCGGGCGCTTCGGCCCGGCGATCGACGGCACCACCTCGGACAGGTCGAGCTCGAGGTACTCCGAGAACTTCGGCTCGTGCTTCGGGTCGTGCCACATGCCCTGCTCTTTGGCGTAGGCCTCGACCAGAGCCAACTGCTCGTCGGTGCGGCCGGTGAACTTCAGATACGAGATGGTCTCTTCGTCGATTGGGAAAATCGCTGCGGTTGAACCGAATTCGGGGCTCATGTTGCCCAGGGTGGCGCGGTTGGCCAGTGGCACCTCGGCCACGCCCTTGCCGTAAAACTCGACGAACTTGCCGACCACCCCGTGCTTGCGCAGCATCTCGGTGACAGTCAGCACCACATCGGTGGCGGTGACCCCCGGCTGAATCTCGCCGGTGAGCTTGAAGCCGACGACGCGGGGGATCAGCATCGACACCGGTTGGCCGAGCATCGCGGCCTCGGCCTCGATGCCGCCCACGCCCCAGCCGAGCACGCCCAGTCCGTTCACCATCGTGGTGTGCGAGTCGGTGCCCACACAGGCGTCGGGGTAGGCCACCCCGTCGCGGGTCATCACCACGCTGGCCAAGTATTCGATGTTGACCTGATGAACGATGCCGGTGCCGGGCGGCACCACCTTGAAGTCGTCGAAGGCGCCCTGCCCCCAGCGCAGGAACTGATAACGCTCACCGTTGCGCTGGTATTCGATCTCGACGTTGCGCTCGAACGCGTCGGGGGTGCCGAACAGGTCTGCGATCACCGAGTGGTCGATCACCAGATCCGCCGGAGCCAACGGGTTGACCTTCTTCGCGTCGCCGCCCAATTCGGCGACGGCCTCACGCATGGTGGCAAGGTCGACGATGCATGGCACGCCGGTGAAGTCCTGCATGACGACGCGAGCGGGCGTGTACTGGATTTCGATGCTCGGCTCGGCCTCGGGATCCCACTTCGCGATCGCCTCGATGTGGTCCTTGGTGATGTTGGCGCCGTCTTCGTTGCGCAGCAGGTTCTCGGCGAGCACTTTCAAGCTGTAGGGAAGCTTCTCCGTGCCGGCAACCGCGCCTAACCGATAGATCTCGTAGCTGTCGCCGCCGACTTTCAAGGTGTCGCGGGCTCCGAATGAATTCACCGAATCTTTGCTGCTCACATCAACTCCCGACATTCGTCTCGGCGGCGACGACCCGCAGCGCTCGGCTGTACCCGCGCTTGCGATTGCCGCTCGTTCTGCTCGCCGACGGGCCGTGTCGACGCGCACGTCTACCCTAACAGTACGCTTGTCCTGCATTCCGACGGGCCCGAGAACTTCCCCTTCGTCACCGCGACCGGCTGCTGTAACGCCGGCGTCGTCAGGCGGTACCGTTCAGTCCGTGACCACCCCGCATGCGCCGCTCTACATTCCGGGCGAGATCTGCGGCACCCTCGGTGTCGATCCGGCGACCAAGCCTGACGACTGCCTCTCGGTTGTTCAGCATCAGGTCACCGCGGGAAATATCAGCGCACCGCCGTCCGTCGCGCCGGCCTTGCTCGAAATCGTCGACCAGGCCCATGACCATGGCATCGATCTGAAGATCGTGGTGCTCGACCACAATCCGCCGAACGACACCCCGCTGCGCGACATCGCGACGGTGGTCGGCGCTCAACATCCCGACGCGACCGTGTTGGTGTTGAGCCCGAACTACGTCGGCACCTACAGCACCCACTTCCCGCGCTCGACCCTGGAGATCGGCGAGGACCACGCCAAAACCGGCAACACCCTGCTCTCGGCGCAGAATTTTCTGCACCAGCTCGAGACGCCGCAATTCCCGTGGACGCCGTTCACCATCGTTGTGCTGATCGGGGTACTGGCAGCCGTGGTTGGGACCCGTTTCATGCAACGACGGGCACAGCGCTCAGCAACGTTGAGCCGCGGCGCTGAATCGACCACGCAAGGCGCCGATCAGACCGGCTAGCGTGCCTTATTCGCCTCATGTCGGATAGCGCCGACGCCGATACCGCGGCCGGCGGCAAATTCTCGATGTCACCGTAGGGTCACAGTTCTCAGAAGAACAGACTTGTAATCTGTGACTTAAGTTTCCACTGGGTCAGATGTGACTTACGGTGCAAAGGATGCATTTGGTTAATTCGTGCTTCCAGTGATAACTGGGGCTCGGAGTGCTAGCGCCATCCGCCCCGCGTTGAGCCAAGGAGACCCGAGTCGAATGAGACGCAACCGCCGCGGCTCGTCTGCCCGATTGGCGACCACGCTCACCCGTCGAGTGGGTCCAGCGGTCATCAGCGTCGCGTTATTACTGGGCACGCCGGGTCTGGCCAAAGCGGACCCGGACTCGATGGCCCAACTGATTGCCGCTGTCGCGCAGGCCAACCAGCGTCTGCAGGATCTCAACGCGCAGATCCAGACGGAGGAAGAAAGCGTCAACAAGGCAGTCGTCGACGTCGAAACGGCGCGCGACAACGCTTCGGCCGCACAACATGAGGTCGACGCCAGCCAGCAATCCGTCAAAGCTGCCGACGCGGCAATTACGGCCGCGCAGAAGCGGTTCGACCGTTTCGCGGTCGCCAGCTACGTCAACGGGCCCGCGGACGGTTACCTCACCGCGAAGAACCCCGACGACATGATCGCCGCGGCCGCCGCCGGCCAGGCCCTGGCCACCAGCTCACAGCAGGTGATGGACAACCTGCAGCGCGCCCGCACCGAGCAGCTGAACAAGGATTCCACGGCGCGGTTGCTAAAGCAGAAGGCCGACAAGGCCGTTGGCGACGCACAAGCCAGCGAGAACGCGGCGGTGGTCGCGTTGGTCGACGCTCACCGCAAGTTCGGCGAGCAGCAGCAAGAAGTCACTCGACTGGCCGACGAACGTCAGGCGGCCCAATCAAGACTCGACGCCGCCCGCAATTGGTCGGCATCCGCTGGCGGACCGGATGCCGGCCAGCGGGCGGCGTCGTCCCCCGGAGACCGGTGGGACCCGGCGGCCCCGGGCTCACCCAACCGGCCGCAGGGCAACAGTGGCAACTGGGACGGCGCGTGGGACCCCACGCTGCCGATGGTGCCCAGCGCCAACATCCCTGGCGACCCGATCGCGATCCTGAACAAGGTTCTCGGCATCTCGGCGACCTCGTCGGAGGTCACCTCCAACATGGGCCGCAGCTTCCTGCAGCAGCTCGGATTGGCGCCCACGCCAACGGGTTTCACCAATGGCAAGATCCCGCGGGTTTATGGGCGGCAGGCCTCTGAGTATGTGATCCGGCGCGGTCTGTCGCAGTTGGGTGTGCCGTACTCGTGGGGTGGCGGCACCGCGGCCGGTCCGGGTAAGGGCATCGGGTCGGGTTCGGGTACGACCGGCTTCGACTGTTCGGGTCTGGTGCTGTACGCATTCGCCGGTGTGGGCATCAAGCTCCCGCACTACTCGGGCGCCCAGTACGACCTGGGTCGCAAGATCCCGGCTTCGCAGATGCGTCGCGGCGACGTCATCTTCTACGGCCCCGGCGGTAGCCAGCACGTGACGATCTACCTGGGCCAGGGCCAGATGCTCGAGGCTCCCGACGTCGGCCTGAAGGTCCGGGTTGCGCCGGTTCGCACCAGTGGCATGACGCCTTTCGTGGTCCGTTACATCGAATACTGACGCGTTGAAAGGATCTATGCGCCACGGGTTTACGGACTCCAGAGGGTTGCGTCGGACCGCGGTGGTCTGGCCGGTGCTGGCCGCCGTCAGCCTGCTGATCGGACTTGCGTCTCCCGCCCAGGCCGAGGACGGCGCCTGGGATCCGACCCTGCCGCCGACGATCAGCGCGGGCGCCCCCGGGGACCCGGTGGCCATGGCCAACCAGTCGCTGCAGGCCACCGCGCAGGCCACCCAGACGACGCTGGGGCTGGGACAGCAGTTCCTCAGCGGACTGGGAATCAACCTGGGCGGTAGTCCCCGGAGCACGAGCGCGAACGGAATCCCGCGGGTCTACGGCCGACAGGCCGTCGAGTACGTGATCCGCCGCGGTTCCTCGCAGATGGGTGTGCCGTACTCCTGGGGCGGTGGCACGCCGAACTCGCCGAGCAAGGGCATCGACTCGGGCGCCAATATCGTCGGCTTCGACTGTTCAGGCCTGGTCCGGTACAGCTTTGCCGGGGTGGGGGTGCTGCTGCCCAGGTTCTCCGGTGACCAGTACAACGCGGGCCGTCACATCCCGCCGTCGCAGGCCAAGCGCGGCGATCTGATCTTTTATGGCCCCGGCGGAGGCCAGCACGTGACGATCTATCTGGGTAACGGCCAGATGTTGGAGGCGTCGGGCAGCGCCGGCAAGGTCACCATCAGCCCGGTCCGCAAGGGCGGCATGACGCCATTCCTGACCCGGATCATTGAGTACTGAGGTCCGCGGACGGCAGAGTCGCCGGGCGGGTCTGGATGGCCCGGCTTCTCCTCAGTCCGCAGGCGGACTGCATCGTCGCCGGGCGGGCCACGTCGACGGATCCCGGGTGGCCTGGAATAGTTGAACAAAGGGCACGCCGCTGCCCCGCGATGTTCGTGGTGCGAGCGTCGTGTCTGATTGAGTTTGGAAGGTTGAGCCGTGGAGGGTAATCGATGACATCAGCAGGCGGGCCGCCGCCGGGCACCAGCGGTTACTCGGGTCCGGGCAACGCTTCAGCGGCACCTTCGCACGCGGCCCCCGGCGGTGGCGGCAACGGTTTGGCGGCCGAGGTGCACACCTTGGAGCGGGCCATCTTCGAGGTCAAGCGGATCATCGTCGGCCAGGACCAGCTCGTCGAGCGGATGCTGGTCGGCCTGCTGTCCAAGGGCCACGTGCTGCTCGAGGGCGTGCCCGGTGTCGCGAAGACGCTGGCCGTGGAAACCTTCGCCAAGGTGGTCGGCGGATCGTTCGCGCGCATCCAGTTCACCCCTGACCTGGTGCCCACCGACATCATCGGTACCCGCATCTACCGGCAGGGCAAAGAGGAATTCGACACCGAGCTCGGCCCGGTCGTCGTCAACTTCCTGCTCGCTGACGAGATCAACCGCGCACCGGCCAAAGTGCAGTCCGCGTTGCTGGAGGTCATGCAGGAACGTCAGGTGTCCATCGGCGGCAAGCGGTTCCCGCTGCCCAATCCGTTCCTGGTGATGGCCACCCAGAACCCGATCGAACACGAAGGCGTCTACCCGCTGCCGGAAGCCCAGCGCGACCGCTTCCTGTTCAAGATCAACGTCGGCTACCCGTCCCCGGAAGAAGAGCGCGAGATCATCTACCGGATGGGCGTCAAGCCGCCGGAGCCCAAGCAGATCCTGGACACCGGTGACCTGCTGCGACTGCAGGACATCGCCGCGAACAACTTCGTGCACCACGCGTTGGTCGACTATGTGGTGCGGGTCGTCACCGCGACCCGTCACCCCGAGCAACTTGGCATGAATGACGTCAAGAGCTGGATCTCGTTCGGCGCCTCGCCGCGTGCCTCGCTGGGCATCATCGCGGCCTCGCGCTCGCTGGCGTTGGTGCGCGGACGCGATTATGTGATCCCGCAGGACATCGTCGAGGTCATCCCTGACGTGCTCCGGCACCGTCTGGTGCTCACCTATGACGCCTTGGCCGACGAGATCTCCTCGGAGATCGTGATCAACCGGATCCTGCAGACCGTGGGGATGCCACAGGTGAATGCTGTTCCGCAGCAAGGTCATTCGGTGCCCCCGGCAATGCAGGCCGCGGGTGCGGCTAGCGGTCGGTGACCGATCCCAACTCCGCCGCGGAGCAGCACGTGGCCAATCGTCCGCCGTCAATGCAGCGCGGACTCATCGATGACCCCAAACTGGCCGCGGCGCTACGCACGCTCGATCTCACGGTCAAACGCAAGCTCGACGGTCTTCTGCACGGTGACCACCTCGGTCTGATCCCGGGGCCGGGATCGGAGCCAGGGGAGTCGCGCGAATATCAGCCCGGCGATGACGTGCGCCGCATGGACTGGGCAGTCACCGCTCGGACCACCCACCCACACGTGCGGCAGATGATCGCCGACCGCGAGCTGGAGACCTGGCTGGTGGTCGACATGTCGGCAAGCCTGGACTTCGGCACCGCAGTGTGCGAGAAGCGCGACCTGGCGGTGGCCGCCGCAGCCGCCATCACGTTCCTGAACAGTGGCGGCGGAAACCGAATCGGTGCTCTGATTGCCAACGGCGACAAGACAACTCGCGTTCCGGCTCGCTCCGGACGTCAGCACGAGCAGACGCTGCTGCGCACCATCGCCACCATGCCGAAGGCTCCGGTCGGGGTGCGGGGCGACCTCTCGGTGGCCATCGACGCGCTGCGCCGTCCGGAGCGCCGCCGCGGGATGGCGGTGATCATCAGCGACTTCCTCGGCCCGATCAACTGGATGCGGCCGTTGCGCGCGATCGCGGCCCGCCACGAGGTGCTGGGCATCGAGATCCTGGATCCCCGCGACGTCGAGCTGCCCGATGTCGGGGATGTGATCCTGCAGGACGCCGAGACCGGGCGCTCCCGCGAGTTCACCATCGACGAGCAGTTGCGCGACGACTTCGCCAAGGCCGCCGCTGCGCACCGCGCCGACGTGGCCCGCACCCTGCGCAGCTGCGGGGCGCCGCTGATGTCGTTGCGCACCGACCGCGACTGGATCGCCGACATCGTCCGTTTCGTCGAATCTCGCCGACGGGGTGCACTGGCGGGGCGCCAGTGACTCGCGCTGTTCACGAGTCGGGCCTAACCATCAAGACGGGTCTGTTATGACATTGCCGTTACTCGGACCGATGACGCTTTCCGGGTTCGCCCACGCGTGGTTCTTTCTGTTCCTCGTCGTGATCGCGGCTCTGGCCGCGCTTTACGTCATCGCGCAGATTGCCCGCCAGCGCCGGATGCTGCGGTTCGCCAACATGGAGCTGCTGGAAAGTGTTGCGCCCAAACGGCCTACGCGCTGGCGCCACCTCTCGGCGATCCTGTTGGTCGCCTCACTGCTGCTGTTCACGATTGCGATGGCCGGGCCGACGCACGACGTCCGGATTCCCCGCAACCGCGCGGTCGTCATGCTCGTCATCGACGTCTCGCAGTCGATGCGGGCCACCGACGTCGAACCCAACCGGATGGTCGCCGCCGAAGTGGCGGCCAAGGAGTTCGCCGGCGAACTGACTCCCGGCATCAACCTCGGCCTGATCGCGTATGCGGGAACGTCGACGGTGCTGGTCCAGCCGACCACCAACCGCGACGCGACCAAAGCCGCGCTGGACAAGTTGCAGTTCGCCGACCGCACGGCGACCGGCGAGGGTATCTTCACCGCGCTGCAGGCCATCGCCACCGTCGGTGCGGTGATCGGTGGCGGTGACACGCCACCGCCGGCGCGCATCGTGTTGTTCTCCGACGGCAAGGAGACGATGCCGACCAACCCGGACAACCCCAAGGGGGCGTTCACCGCGGCGCGTACCGCCAAAGACCAGGGCGTGCCGATCTCGACCATTTCGTTCGGCACCCCGTACGGCTTTGTGGAGATCAATGGTCAGCGCCAGCCCGTGCCGGTCGACGACAGCACGATGAAAAAGGTCGCCGAGCTTTCCGGCGGCACCCATTACGACGCCTCGAACCTGCAGGAGCTCAAGCAGGTCTACGCCTCGCTGCAGGAGCAGATCGGCTACGAGACGATCAGGGGCGACGCCAGCATCGGTTGGCTCCGGTTGGGCTCGTTGGTGCTGGCGCTGGCAGGCCTGACTGCGCTGCTGATCAACCGGCGGCTGCCGACCTAGATCCGACGCCGACTGTGAACTACGCGACGCGACACGCCGTGGCGGCGTCGTCAGATTCACAATCGGTGAACCGCCGGGCGATTTCGGCGACGCCGTGGTCAAGCGATAGGTTGTCCCGGTGACTGACTCGGCCCCCCACGCCACCACCGGCGGGACTAAGCCCCCATTCGTATCTCGTTCGGTGCTGGTCACCGGCGGAAACCGGGGGATCGGGTTGGCGATCGCACAGCGGCTGGCGGCCGACGGCCACAAGGTCGCGGTCACACACCGCGGATCGGGCGCGCCAGCCGGGCTGTTCGGCGTCGAGTGCGACGTCACCGACAACGACGCCGTCGACCGTGCATTCAAGGAAGTCGAGGAGCACCAGGGTCCGGTCGAGGTGGTGGTCTCCAACGCCGGCATATCCAAGGACGCATTCCTGATCCGGATGACCGAGGAGCGGTTCGAAGAGGTCATCAACGCCAACCTCACCGGGGCGTTCCGGGTGGCGCAGCGGGCTTCGCGCAGCATGCAGAAAAAGCGGTTCGGCCGGATCATCTTCATCGGTTCGGTGTCGGGCACCTGGGGCATCGGCAACCAGTCGAACTATGCGGCCGCCAAGGCCGGCCTCATCGGCATGGCCCGCTCGATCTCCCGGGAGTTATCCAAAGCCGGCGTCACGGCGAACGTGGTCGCCCCCGGCTACATCGACACCGAGATGACCCGCTCACTGGACGAGCGGATCCAGGAGGGTGCGCTGGACTTCATCCCGGCCAAACGAGTCGGTACCGCCGCCGAAGTTGCCGGGGCGGTCAGCTTCTTGGCGTCCGAGGACGCCACCTACATCGCGGGCGCGGTCATCCCGGTCGACGGCGGCATGGGCATGGGCCACTGACCGGCTCGAAAGAACTGAAGAATTAGGACGGACATGGCAGGACTACTCGAAGGTAAACGGATCCTGGTCAGCGGGATCATCACCGACGCTTCGATCGCATTTCACATCGCCAAGGTGGCTCAGGAAGCGGGCGCCCAGTTGGTGCTGACCGGCTTCGACCGACTGCGGCTGATCCAGCGCATCGCCGATCGGCTGCCGGAGAAGGCCCCGTTGATCGAGCTCAACGTGCAGGACGAGAAGCATCTCGACACGCTGGCCGAGCGCGTGACGGCGGAGATCGGTGCGGGCAACAAGCTCGACGGCGTCGTCCACTCGATCGGTTTCATGCCGCAGACCGGCATGGGCATCAACCCGTTCTTCGACGCGCCCTACGAGGACGTCTCCAAAGGCATTCACATCTCGGCGTATTCGTACGCCTCGCTGGCCAAGGCGCTGCTGCCGATCATGAATCCCGGCGGCTCCATCGTCGGGATGGACTTCGATCCGACCCGGGCGATGCCGGCCTACAACTGGATGACCGTGGCCAAGAGCGCTCTGGAATCGGTGAACCGGTTCGTGGCCCGCGAAGCGGGCAAGTATGGCGTCCGCTCCAATCTTGTTGCGGCCGGACCGATCCGGACCCTGGCGATGAGCGCGATCGTCGGTGGCGCGCTCGGCGATGAGGCGGGCGCCCAGATGCAGCTGCTCGAAGAGGGCTGGGACCAGCGGGCGCCGATCGGCTGGAACATGAAAGACCCAACGCCGGTGGCCAAGACGGTGTGCGCACTGCTGTCGGAGTGGCTGCCGGCCACGACCGGTACGATCATCTACGCCGACGGCGGCGCCAGCACGCAACTGCTATAGGGCGCAATGGATTTCGATGCGGTCCTGCTGCTGTCCTTCGGTGGACCGGAAGGGCCGGAGCAGGTGCGGCCGTTCCTGGAGAACGTCACCCGCGGCCGCAATGTGCCACCGGGACGGCTCGACGACGTGGCGCAGCACTACCTGCACTTCGGCGGGGTCTCGCCGATCAACCGGATCAACCGCGAACTGATCGCCCAACTGCAGTCTGCAATGGACATTCCGGTCTACTTCGGCAACCGCAACTGGGAGCCGTACGTCGAAGACGCCGTTTCAACCATGCGCGACAACGGCATTCGCCGTGCGGTGGTATTCACCACCTCGGCGTGGAGCGGCTACTCGGGCTGCACGCAGTACGCCGAAGACCTCGACCGGGCCCGGCGCGCGGCCGGCCCCGCGGCGCCCGAACTCGTGAAACTGCGGCGATATTTCGACCACCCGCTGTTCGTCGAGATGTTCGCCGACAATCTCACCGCGGCAGCGAAGTCGGTTCCCACCGACGCGCGACTGATCTTCACCGCGCACTCGGTCCCGGTGGCCGCCGACGACCGCCTGGGCCCGAAGCTGTACAGCCGCCAAGTGCGTTATGCCGCACAGCTTGTCGCAACGGCCGCCGGATACGACGACTACGACGTGGTGTGGCAGTCGCGATCGGGTCCGCCGCAGGTGCCGTGGCTGGAACCCGACGTCGCCGATCATGTCGCCGCGCTCGCCGAGACCGGCACCAGGGCCGTCATCGTCTGCCCGATCGGCTTCGTCGCCGACCACATCGAAGTGGTGTGGGACCTCGACAGCGAGTTACGCGAACAGGCCGACGCGGCCGGCATCGCGTTCGCGCGGGTGAGCACACCCAACGCCGACCCCCGATTCGCCCGCCTCGCGGTGGATCTGATCGACGAACTGCGGAACGGACGCGCGCCCGCACGAGTCGACGGCCCGGACCCGGTACCGGGCTGCGCTGCCGCCATCAACGGCGAGCCCTGTCGTCCGCCGCACTGTGTCGCGGAAATCGGGCCCGGCGACGATGCGGGCCCGGCGACTAGGCCTGCCAGGCGGCGCAAAGAATCGCAGTGAGCGCAGCCATTCTCGCCGATCGCACGACAGCCGCCAGCGGCCGTAGCGCGCCGGTGGCGATCTGTGCCTCCGACAACGACTGGGTGCCTATTCTGCTCAGCCCGGCACTGACCGTGATGATCGCGTCGACGTGCGCCGCGTTCTCCAGCACCCGCAACGCACGCGCGGGAGCAGGCTCGGGAACCTGGTGGTGCCGACCGGATTCCAGCAACTGCTCCACCATTCCGCGCGGATCGTCGACGTCGACTCCGGTAGATCCGAGCCCGATCGTGGTGAGAGCGTCCGCAGCGGATCGCACCGCCAGCCGTAACTCGTACTCGGCTTCGCCCAATTCCAT